>WNFO01000379.1_pt1 | contig 31873 bp, 28 predicted proteins | sample 5400251 | NCBI WGS metagenome assembly WNFO01 (sample SAMN13153354, study PRJNA577476) | soil metagenome | isolation source: 100 cm saprolite under Madrone tree | place: USA:California | collected 2016-06-14
GCGCTCGTTGCGGGACTTAACCCAACATCTCACGACACGAGCTGACGACAGCCATGCAGCACCTGTCTCCGGTCCAGCCGAACTGAAGAGCTCCATCTCTGGTGCTCGCGACCGGGATGTCAAAGGCTGGTAAGGTTCTTCGCGTTGCTTCGAATTGAACCACATGCTCCACCGCTTGTGCGGGCCCCCGTCAATTCCTTTGAGTTTTAATCTTGCGACCGTACTCCCCAGGCGGGATGCTTAATGCGTTAGCTGCGCCACTGAAGGGTAAACCCACCAACGGCTAGCATCCATCGTTTACGGCGTGGACTACCAGGGTATCTAATCCTGTTTGCTCCCCACGCTTTCGCACCTCAGCGTCAGTACCGGGCCAGTGAGCCGCCTTCGCCACTGGTGTTCTTGCGAATATCTACGAATTTCACCTCTACACTCGCAGTTCCACTCACCTCTCCCGGACTCGAGATTGCCAGTATCAAAGGCAGTTCTGGAGTTGAGCTCCAGGATTTCACCCCTGACTTAACAATCCGCCTACGTGCGCTTTACGCCCAGTGATTCCGAGCAACGCTAGCCCCCTTCGTATTACCGCGGCTGCTGGCACGAAGTTAGCCGGGGCTTCTTCTGCGGGTACCGTCATTATCTTCCCCGCTGAAAGAGCTTTACAACCCTAAGGCCTTCATCACTCACGCGGCATGGCTGGATCAGGCTTGCGCCCATTGTCCAATATTCCCCACTGCTGCCTCCCGTAGGAGTCTGGGCCGTGTCTCAGTCCCAGTGAGGCTGATCATCCTCTCAGCCCAGCTACTGATCGTCGCCTTGGTGGGCCGTTACCCCACCAACTAGCTAATCAGACGCGGGCCGATCCTTCGGCGATAAATCTTTCCCCGTAAGGGCTTATCCGGTATTAGCCCAAGTTTCCCTGGGTTGTTCCGAACCAAAGGGTACGTTCCCACGTGTTACTCTCCCGTCTGCCGCTCCGTATTGCTACGGCGCTCGACTTGCATGTGTTAGGCCTGCCGCCAGCGTTCGCTCTGAGCCAGGATCAAACTCTCAAGTTGGATGAGAACTTTTCCCGGCTGATCACAACGTTTGACGAGGTCCCACTCCCGTCGAGGCGGCCTTACCAGCGCGCGCGATTTGCATCGCACGCGCGGGCGCCCGCTCGCGACAGGGTGTTGACCTGAAACGTCGACCGCCGAAGTCTCGTCCGGCCGCTCCCCTCGAAGGCACAAGTCCTCGTTCGGGGAGGCGGCGCGCAGGGACTCCGCCGTCCACGTTTCTCTTTCTTCCGATTCACCTGTCAAACAGCCCGGGACCAGGGCGGTCCCTGCTCCCCGGGGAGCCGGAGAGCCGTCGAAGCTTATGGCCTCCGATCGAAATCGGATGCCTGGTCACCAATATCATTGATGAGCTTCGAAGACGCGCCGTCGCACCGAGGCGGCGGCGTGCCGTTAGGAAGTTATATAGGCGTGCGGACTGCCTTATGTCAACGCCCGACAGGGTGAAAATCCACCCCTCCCGGTGCAATCCGGCAACAGCCATCTTCTTAAATGATATAGGGCGGTTAGCATGGGTTGAAAGGGTTCCCTGCGCCGCACTGCGGCCATATTCCTCCGTCCCTCTTGTCGGCGCAGTGGGAGGTGTCGCTTCGGGGGGAATTGCGCCGACCTCACGTCGTCCGTGACGCGCGGCGTTGCCCATCGATTAGGCCAGAAGAACGAGGACACGGTCGTTGACAGACCGTGAAGGCGGCGGCGTGCGCCGGTCCTTCAAGTCAACGCCCGTCGTCCCGGTCGCGTTTGACACCGCGCTGTTGCGGTAAATCGCCCGCGGGCGTGGGCGCAGGGGATGTCGGGCTTGGAGCAGGGCAAACGACACGCGGCGCTGCGTTCGAACTTCGAGGCCGAGCACATCGATCTCGGCAGCGAAGCACCCTTGTCGGTCGACGGCGAGGGCAGCGGCTTGGTGGACCGCCGGCGCGTGTCGGTCCAATGGCTCAGCGGCGTCATTCTCACCGGTCTTTGCGGCGCGGCACTCATGAGCGGCGCCGTTTTTGCAGCTCTCGACGGAGAAACCAACTTCGCGACCGTGCCGGAACGCGTGGAAGGCGCTTTGCGCGGCGCCGCGGGTGCCATCGCCGAACGCGTCGCCAACGCCACGCGCAAGGCCGATCGGCTGCCGCCGCCCGGGGAGGCCAATGCCGCGCGCCAAGTCATTCGGGTGTCGACAACCACTCGCGGCAGCGGCAATCGCGAGATCGTGCGCGTGCGTCCCTTCATCCGTGTGGCGGGCAATCTATCGCTGTCGGTATCCGAGCTCTCCGCCAACATTCCTCCCTTCAACGCACAGAAGATGGCGGCCCAGTCAGAGGGGATTCCGGTCAGCGCGCAAGATGCCGCCGGTGCCCAGCCCGACGCCGAGGTCTCATTCGTCACGCGCGACCTCAACACCGTGTTGCCGCGAGCGAAGATCGCCGCAGTCGCATCGGTCGATGAGGTACTCGCGCGCGTGCGCGAGGCAGCGAACTGGGATGGGAAACTCGGTCAAAAGCTACCTCTGCTTGCGAGCGCCGTTCCCCCGACGCTCACCGCGTACGCCCCGGAGCGGCAGGCCGACCCCTATGCCGGTTTCGAACCGCGCATCGTGCCGGAAAACGTCAGTCTTCTGCCGAAGACCACGGCGCAGGTGACGGGCGGCAACGCCTGGAACGAGCGCACGATCGTCCTCAAGAAGGGCGATTCCGTCTCCGCGTTCCTGCGCGAGATCGGTGCGACGGCGGACGAGATCAAAGCGATCACGGCGGCGTTTGGCGGACGCGGAAAGGACAGCAGCCCGCGCGACGGCTACAAGCTGCGCGTGTTGCTCGCACCCGCAAACGACGGAATACGGCTGCGGCCGGTGCGCGTCGTCATTGCCACCGACACCGCGGTCGAGGCCATGGTGGCGTGGTCGGAGCTCGGCAAATACGTCGCCGTCGATGTGCGCCACGCCAACAGCGTCGCAACCTCCAGCAGCGACGAGGATGACGACGGCAAGGGAGTTCGGCTCTATCAGAGCATCTATGAGACGGGGCTGCGCAATCACATACCGCGCCCCGTGATCGACGACTTCGTGCGCATCTACTCCTACGATATCGACTTCCAGCGCAAGGTCCAACCGGGCGATTCCTTCGAGGTCCTATTCGCCGGCGAGGACGAGAATCCCAGCGAGAACAGGAAGGCGGAGGTGTTGTTCGCTTTGCTGACAACCGGTGGGGAGACCCGAAAATTCTATCGCTATCAAACCGGCGACGACAATCTCGTCGACTACTACGATGAGAGCGGCAAGAGCGCGAAGAAGTTCTTGGTCCGCAAGCCTGTCGCGGACGGCAACATGACGTCCGGCTTCGGCGGGCGTAACCATCCCCTGCTCGGTTACGACAAGATGCATACCGGCGTCGACTGGGCCTCATCGACGGGAACCCCGGTGTTTGCCGCGGGCAACGGCGTCATCGATAAGATCGGCTGGGAAGGCGGCTACGGCAAATATATCCGCATCCGGCACGCCAACGGCTACGAGACGGCCTATGGTCACTTGTCGGCTTTCGCGCGCGCCGTGGAAGCCGGCAAAAAGGTGCGCCAGGGGCAGGTGATCGGTTACGTCGGCTCGACCGGATTGTCGACTGGCGCGCACCTCCATTACGAGATTCTGATCAACGGTCGCTTCGTCGATCCGATGAAGATCAAGCTGCCGCGCGGCCGCGTGTTGGAAGGCGCGCTGCTCGCAGGCTTCGATCAAGAACGCACTCGGCTCGAAGCGATGATGACCCGCGCCACGCCCTCGCGCTACGCGCAGACCCGCTGAGCGCGGACAGACGACGGTTGCTCTCGTAACGCCCGTCTTCCGATCAGGCCGCGGCTGCGAGCTTGCCGTTGAAGGTGAGCCCCTGTTTGTCTGCCGAGACGACGACCTTCTCGCCGTCCTTGATACCCCCCGACAAGATCAGTTCGGCGAGCGGATCCTGCACCGATTTCTGGATCACGCGTTTGAGCGGACGCGCGCCATAGACGGGGTCGTAGCCTTTGTCGGCGAGCCACTCGCGTGCCGAGGGTTCGAGCACGATGGTGATCTTGCGGTCCTCGAGCAACTTGCGCAGCCGCGCCATCTGGATCTCGACGATCTTGCTCATCTCGCTGCGCTTGAGCCGGTGGAACAGGATGATCTCATCGATCCGGTTTAGAAATTCAGGACGGAAATTCGCGCGCACCACCGCCATGACCTGATCGCGCACCGCGTCGGTGTCCTGGCCCTCCGGCTGGTTGGCTAGATATTCGGAGCCGAGATTCGATGTCATCACGATGAGAGTGTTGCGGAAGTCGACGGTGTGACCCTGTCCGTCGGTGAGACGGCCATCGTCGAGCACCTGCAGGAGCACGTTGAACACGTCCGGATGCGCTTTCTCGATCTCGTCGAACAGCACAACTTGGTACGGCCGCCGTCGCACCGCCTCGGTCAGCGAGCCGCCTTCCTCGTAACCGACATAGCCCGGGGGCGCGCCGATCAGGCGGGCGACCGAATGCTTCTCCATGTATTCCGACATGTCGATACGGATCATCGCCGTCTCGTCATCGAACAGGTATTCGGCCAGCGCCTTGGTCAATTCGGTTTTGCCGACGCCGGTCGGGCCCAGGAACATGAACGAGCCGATCGGCCGGTGCGGATCCTGCAAGCCGGCGCGCGCGCGGCGCACCGCGGTCGACACCGCCCTGACCGCTTCCGCCTGGCCGATGACGCGTTTGGTGAGCTGCTCTTCCATGCGCAGCAGCTTTTGTTTCTCGCCTTCGAGCATCTTCTCGACCGGCACGCCGGTCCAGCGTGAGACGACTTGCGCCACGTGATCGGCGGTGACCGCCTCCTCGACCATGGCACCTTTGCCCTCCGCTGCCTCGATACTCTTGAGCTTCTTCTCGATTTCCGGAATGCGACCGTAGGCGAGTTCCCCGGCGCGCTGGTACTCTCCCTTGCGCTGCGCGTTCGCGAGCTCGACCCGCAAATGATCGAGCTCGGTCTTGAGCTTTTGGGCGTCCGAGAGCTTCTCTTTCTCGGCCTTCCACCGCGCCGTGAGATCGGCGGAGCGCTTTTCGAGCGCGCCCAGTTCCTTCTCGAGCCGCTTGAGCCGCTCCTTCGAGCCAGGATCGTTTTCTTTCTTGAGCGCCTCCTGCTCGATTTTGAGCCGCACGACCTCGCGATCGATCGAATCGAGCTCCTCCGGTTTCGAATCGACCTGTATCTTGAGCCGCGCCGACGCCTCATCGATCAGATCGATCGCCTTATCCGGAAGAAAACGGTCGGTGATATAGCGGTGGGACAGCGTGGCCGCCGCCACAAGCGCCGAATCGGTGATGCGAACGCCGTGGTGCTGCTCGTATCTGTCCTTCAAGCCACGCAGGATGGAGATCGTATCCTCGACGCTCGGCTCGTCGACGTAGACCGGCTGGAAACGTCGGGCGAGGGCGGCATCCTTCTCCACGTTCTTCTTATATTCGTCGAGCGTGGTCGCCCCGACGCAATGCAGCTCGCCGCGCGCGAGCGCCGGCTTGAGCAGGTTGGAGGCGTCCATAGCGCCCTCCGCCTTGCCGGCGCCGACGAGCGTATGCATCTCGTCGATGAACAGGATGATGCCGCCATCCGACGACGTCACTTCTTGAAGCACCGCTTTGAGCCGCTCCTCGAACTCGCCGCGATATTTCGCCCCGGCAATCAGCGCGCCCATGTCGAGCGCGAGCAGTTTCTTGTCCTGCAAGCTCTCCGGCACGTCGCCGTTGACGATGCGCTGCGCCAGACCCTCGACGATCGCGGTCTTGCCGACACCCGGCTCGCCGATCAGCACCGGATTGTTCTTGGTGCGCCGTGAGAGCACCTGGATGGTGCGCCGAATCTCCTCATCGCGCCCGATCACGGGGTCGATCTTGCCGTCACGGGCCGCCTGGGTGAGATCACGCGCGTATTTTTTCAACGCGTCGTAGGCATTCTCGGCCGAGCTCGTATCGGCCGTGCGGCCCTTGCGCAGCACATTGATCGCCTCGTTGAGATTTTGCGGGGTGACGCCGGCACGCGCCAGAATCCTTCCGGCCTCGCTGTCCTTCTCGAGCGCGAGCGCGAGCAGCAGCCGCTCGACCGTGACGTAGCTGTCGCCGGCTTTTTCCGCGACTTTCTGGGCTTGATCGAATATCCGCGCCAGCGCCGGCGCCAAATAGATCTGACCGGCGCCACTGCCGGACACCTTGGGAAGCTTGGCGAGCGCCGCCTCGACCGCCGTCAGCGCCTCGCGCGAGCGGCCGCCCGTGCGCTCGATCAAGCCGCTGGCCAAACCCTCGGGATCGTCGAGCAGAACCTTGAGCAGGTGCTCGGGCGCAAACTGCTGGTGGCCCTCGCGGAGCGCGAGCGACTGGGCAGATTGAACAAACCCACGGGCGCGGTCGGTGTATTTTTCGAAATCCATATCAGCTCCCTCGGCCTGCCGCTCGCGCCTGCGGCGCGAGGGGTCTCCGCCATCGTTGACCTAAGCCAAATACCTGCGGGCGATCAATCGGCCTGAGCCCCGATTAGCGACGTTTCCAGGCTATGTGGGAGCGTGCCGGTTGACGCGGTAGAGGTGACTGGCGATTTTCGATTGCCGCCTAGCCAGGCGACGGTCGAGCGGCTAACAAGCACGCCATGGGCGATGCAAGTCCAAAGATTCACGCCATTTACCGCTACCCGGTCAAAGGACTTTCGCCAGAGCCCCTCGCGCGCGCAACCCTTGCCGTCGCGGAGACCTTGCCGGGGGATCGTCTCTACGCCATCGAGAACGGCCCGTCCGGGTTCGATCCTGCCGCGCCACGCCATCAGCCCAAGCAGCGCTATCTGATGTTGATGCGCAACGAACGCCTGGCCCGACTGCGCACCCGGTTCGACGACGCGAGCCACACGCTTGCCATCGAGACAGAGGGGCGCGAAGCCGCGCGCGGCGACCTACGCACCGCGGAAGGCCGCGCTGCCATCGAGCGATTCTTCGCGCGCTTCCGCGCCGACGAGTTGCGGGGCCCGCCCAAGGTGCTGCACGCACCGAGCTTTAGTTTCTCCGACGTCGCGCGAAAAGTGGTCTCGATCATCAACCTGTCCTCGGTGGCGGCCATCGAGGACGTGATCGGGAGAGCGGTCCATCCGTTGCGCTTTCGCGGCAACGTCTACGTGACCGGCTGGCCGGCGTGGCGTGAGTTCGATCTCGTCGGGCGGGAGATCGCGCTGGGAAAACGGGCGCGGCTCGGGATCATCAAGCGCATCGTGCGCTGTGCGGCGACCAACGTCGATCCCGACACCGGCATTCGGGATCTCGCGATCCCCGACACACTGATGCGACGCTTCGAACATGCCGACTGCGGCATCTATGGCGAGGTCGTGGAGGGTGGGGAAATCGCCGTGGGTGACGAGCTGAGCAACTGAGCCGAGCGCAGGCAAGGCCGCGCGGTTACCGGCCCACCGCTTTAGCGGCTCCCCTTACGAGGTGCAGCGCCGCTCCGCCGGCTGAGCAGAAACACGCCCTGCTCGCCGAGCAAGTTCCAGGTCCACCACGGCGTGTTGAACCGCAGCGCCCGTCCCCAGGCGTCCAGCGCCACCGATTTTTCCATCCTGGCGCCCACCACATGGCAGAGCTCGCGGAAATCCTTGATGGTGCAGAAATGGATGTTGGGCGAATCCCACCACGCATACGGCAGGTTGTCGGTGCGGGGCATGTGCCCGCCGAACAGGATCTGCAGGCGGATTCTCCAGTGCCCGAAATTGGGAAACGACACGATACCATGGCGGCCGATGCGCAACATGTGCTCGAGCACGACGCGCGGATGGCGGGTCGCCTGCAGTGTCTGCGAGAGCACCACATAGTCGAAGGCGTCATCGGGATAGTCGGCAAGGTCGGTATCGGCGTCGCCTTGCACCACGGCGAGCCCTTTTGCCACGCATTCGTTAACGCCCTCGCGAGAGAGCTCGATGCCGCGGCCGTCAACGCCGCGCGTCTCTCCAAGCAGCCGCAGCAATTCGCCGTCACCGCAGCCGACATCGAGGACTTTGGCGCCGGGCGCGACCATGTCGGCAACCGCCAGCAGGTCGACGCGTGCACCCCCGGGCATTCGCGCCGCCTCCGCCATCGTCAAATCGTGCTTGACGCGCATCAGCATGGTCATCCCCGCGCGGGTCGAAGGCCGCGCGCCTTGGCTGCGCCTTCGAGAAACCCGCGCACGATCGCGAACAACTCCGGCTCCTCGAGCAGGAAGGCATCATGGCCCTTATCCGTCACGATCTCGGCGAACGAGACACGTGCGCCCCCGGCGTTGAGTGCGTGCACGATGGCCCGCGAGTCCGAGGTCGGAAAGAGCCAGTCCGACGTAAAGGAAATCACGCAGAACCGCGTCGGCGTGTCTTTGAAGGCGTTGGCGAGCACGCCGTCGTAATCCGCCGCGAGATCGAAATAGTCCATGGCGCGGGTCAGGTAGAGATAGGAATTCGCATCGAACCTTTCGACAAAGCTGATGCCCTGGTGACGCAAATAGCTCTCCACCTGAAAATCGGCGTCAAACGAGAACGTCGGATTGTTCCGGTCCTGGAATCGGCGGCCAAACTTGCGGTGCAAGGCTGCGTCGGAGAGGTATGTAATGTGGTTGCCCATTCGCGCGACCGCGAGTCCGCGCCGCGGATTGGCGCCCTCTGCGAAATAGCGACCATGCCGCCATTCCGGATCCGCCATCACCGCCTGCCTGCCAACCTCGTGAAAGGCGATATTCTGCGCCGAATGGCGGGTCGAGGTCGCGATCGGCAATGCCGAGAACACCCGTCGCGGGTAGCTCGCGCACCATTGCAGCACCTGCATCCCGCCCATCGAGCCGCCGGCCATGGAGAACAGCGAGGCGATACCGAGATGGTCGAGCAGCATGGCCTGCGCGCGTACCATGTCGCGAATGGTGATGACGGGAAAATCGAGACCCCACGGCATGGCAGTCTTCGGATTGGTCGAACCCGGTCCGGTGGTGCCCATGCAGCCGCCAACCACGTTCGGGCAAATGACGAAATAGCGCTCGGTATCGATCGGCCGGCCGGGCCCGACCATGGTTTCCCACCAGCCGGGCTTCTGCGTCACCGGATGCAAGTTGGCGACGTGCTGGTCGCCGGTGAGCGCATGGCAAATCAGCACCGCGTTGCTGCGCTCGGCATTGAGCGTGCCGTAGGTCTGATAAGCGATCTGAAATGGAGCGAGCTCGATGCCCGCATCGAGTGAAAGCGGCTTATCCAGGCCAAAACGGACGACGAGCGAATGCGGATTGTCTGCTTCGCGCGCGCGGTCGGCGGGATCAAATGCGACGCTGAACTCGGCCTCGACCATCATTGCGACCCGGCCGGCGAAACGGCCGCCGATCTATGCGACCGCCTGAACTTGGGCCGCGACGCGCTTAGATAGGCCGCACCGCGCCGCTGTCAATGTTTTCTTTGCTTTAGACCGTTGCCCCACTTATCAATGCCACGCCCGCCGGCGGCCGCTGCCAGGCGAGCAGCCGGCAAAAAGTGCCATGGTGAAACCGCCCCAGTCTGAAATACCTTCGCTTCCCGAGCTGCGGCGAGAAATCGACCGCATCGACGAGGCGATGCATGAGCTTCTCATGGAGCGCGGCGAGATCATCGATCGCCTCATTGCTGCCAAGCAGACTCAGGAAACGGGCTCCGCGTTCCGCCCGGCGCGCGAAGCGGAGATGATGCGACGGTTGGTCGACCGTCACAAAGGGATCCTGCCGCTCGACACCGTCGAGAGTATCTGGCGGGTGATCATTTCGACATTCACCTACGTGCAGGCGCCGTTCTCCATTCACGCCGACCTTTCGGCGGGAGACGCAGCGATGCGCGATTCCGCCCGTTTCCATTTCGGCTTCACGGTACCTTTCATTCCGCATATGGGTGCCGCGAGCGTGGTCGCGGCTGTGTCCGAATCCAGGGGAGATCTCGGTCTGGTGCCCGCGTCCATCATGGCCGGCGTCGGCGCCTGGTGGAGCGCCCTCGAATTCGAGACGGCGCCCAAAATCATCGCCCGCTTGCCGTTCGTCGATCGTGCCGACCATCCGGCCGGAGTGCCCGTATTCGTCGTCTCGCGGGCTGCGGCCGAGGCAATGGCCAAGGAGGTGGAAGTATGGAGCGTGCGGGTTGCCGGCTGGACTAGGGCGGTGGCGCAGGCTCTTGCCCCGCTCGCCGAAGTGCTTGCCGTGCCCGATCGCGGCTTCGATGGCGCAGCGCTCCTGATCTCCGTCCCGCACGGCGGCTGCATCGATCGGGTGGCGGACACGTTGGTTAAGGCGGGCACTTCGGTGCGCGCTACGGCCCTCGTCGGAAGCCACGCAACCCGCTATAGGGTCTCCGCCGAAGACGCCGTCCCAACCGGCCGGTGATTTCCGGAGTGTGACATGTCCGTCCTGCAGCGTCCGCAACCGCGCCCCGGCGTGCTCGCGATCGATCCCTATGTACCGGGAAGGAGCACGGCACCGGGCGTCGGTCGCGTGTTCAAGCTCTCATCGAATGAAACGCCGCTCGGGCCTAGCCCCAAGGCGGTCGCCGCCTATCACGCGGTCGGCGAACATCTGGAGGACTACCCTGACGGCGACTCCACCGCGCTGCGTGAAGCGATCGGCCGCGCCTTTGGGCTCGATCCCAATCGCATCGTCTGCGGCGCCGGCTCCGATGAACTCTTGAACCTCATTGCTGACGCCTATCTGCACGATGGTGACGAGGCGATCCACACCACCCATGCTTTCCTCGTTTATCCGATCGCCACGCGCGGTTCGGGCGCGACACCGAGCGTGGCGGCGGAAAAGAACCACACGGCCGACGTCGACGCCATGCTCGCAGCGGTCAGCGAGCGCACGAAGATTGTCTTTCTCGCCAATCCCAACAACCCTACCGGCACCTACGTGCCGTTTGACGAGGTCAAGCGGCTGCATCGGGGGCTTCCCCCGCATGTGCTGCTCGTGCTCGACGCCGCTTATGCCGAATACGTGCGCCGCAACGACTACGAGGCCGGCATCGAGCTCGTCGCCACCTGCGAGAACGTGGTCATGTGCCGCACGTTTTCGAAAATTCATGGGCTTGCGGCGCTCCGCCTGGGCTGGCTCTACGGGCCGGCGCACGTGGTCGATGCGATTAACCGCATCCGCGGCCCGTTCAACGTCAATGCAGCGGCAATGGCAGCAGGCATAGCCGCGCTCGAGGACGGCGCGCATGTGGAGGCGTCTCGCGCACACAATGAAAAGTGGCTGGCTTGGCTCACGGCCGAAATCCGCAAGCTCGGGCTGGAGGTGACGCCCAGCATCGCCAACTTCGTGTTGATCCATTTCCCGGAAACTCGCGGCCGTACGGCGGAGGACGCCGACGCTTTCCTGACGCGTCGCGGCCTGATCTTGCGTCGCGTCAAAGCCTACAAATTGCCGAATGCCTTGCGCATGAGCGTCGGCACGGAGGAGGCGAACCGGCTCGCGGTCGCCGCGCTCGCGGAGTTCGTGGGGAAGAAGGCGTGATGGGCTGTCCCAATCCGTCTGTCTCGCTCCATCTCCCTGCCTTCTCCCGGGATGCGGGAGGCGTGAGCGCCCGTATCGCCCGGCGAGATCGCACCCCATGAAGGCCCCGCTATTCAATCGCCTCGCGCTGATCGGCATGGGTCTGATCGGCTCCTCGATTGCGCGTGCCGCGCGCACGCAAGGCGCTGCGCGCTCGATCATCGCCACTGCCCGTTCGGCCGCAACGCGCCGGCGCGTCGCCGAGCTCGGCCTTGCCGATCAAGTGGTCGAAACCAATGCAGCGGCGGCCGAAGGCGCAGACCTCGTCATTGTCGCCATTCCGGTCGGCGCCTGTGGCGCGGTGGCTGCAGAAATCGCCCCGCATCTTGCGCCGGGCACGATCGTGTCGGACGTCGGCTCTGTCAAAGGCGCGATCCTGCGCGACATGTCGCCCCACATCCCCCCCGGCGTGCATTTCGTGCCCGCCCATCCTGTTGCGGGCACGGAGAACTCCGGCCCCGACGCCGGATTTTCCGAGCTGTTCGTCGACCGCTGGTGCATTCTTACGCCTGCGGTGGGTGTCGAGGCGGCCGCGGTTGAACGGCTCGCCGCGTTCTGGCGCCTGCTCGGCGCGAACGTGGAAACGATGTCCGCCGAGCACCATGATCTCGTGCTCGGGATCACGAGCCACCTGCCGCACCTCATCGCCTACACCATCGTGGGTACCGCCGATGAATTGAGGGAGGTGACGCGCTCAGAGGTGCTGCAATTCTCGGCCGGTGGCTTCCGCGACTTCACCCGCATCGCGGCTTCTGATCCGACGATGTGGCGCGACGTTTTTCTTGCTAACAAGCAAGCAGTGCTGGAAATGCTCGGACGCTTCAACGAAGATCTGGCCACGCTGACGCGCGCCATCCGCCGCGGCGATGGTGAGACCTTGTTCAAGCAGTTCAGCCGCACACGCGCGATCCGCCGGGCCATTGTGGAGATCGGGCAGGATTCTGCCACACCGGATTTTGGCAGGCCTCATCCCGAGCTTCCGCACTTGCCATTGCCGCGCCCTTACGCGGCCGAAGAATGATTACGTCCGCTCAGCTGGATATGAGCGCGGCTCCCACGCGTCCAGCGCTGAGGCATACAGGCAAAACTGTCTAATAGGCGCCCCAATACGGCGGCACGCGATAGTAGTTGTGAATCTCGACTTCGCGGCTGCGGTCGCCCCAGTCGAACTCTTGGTCGGCGGCAAACGAGGGCGCGCGCTTCAATTCATCGTCGGTGAGATCGAGATGATAGCCGCCGAGGTTGCGGTCGTAAGTCAATCGCGCCCACGGGATGGGAACGTGCTTCTGTCCCATACCGAGAAAGCCGCCGAAACTGAGCACCGCGTAAGCAACATTGCCGCTGAGCTTGTCGATCATCAAGCGCTCGATGGTCCCGATCTTCTCGCCGCTGGAGCGGCGCACCGGAGTGCCTTCGACGCGATCACTGGCGATTAGACTGTGAGATTGGGGAGCCGACGTATCGGTCTGCATGGTTGCCTCCATCACTCATTCCACCCCCGCTAAGGATTGCTCAGCCGAGAAACGCCTTGCAGCGGCGGGCCGTTCCGGCCATCAAAACAGCGGCGGCACCACGCCCACCTGGAACGGGCCAAGGAAAATGGCGCCGTCGACGAACCGAACCGGAAAGGCTACGGCCGGCTTGCCTTCGAGCGTGGTGCGCTCCCCGAGCGCGGCGATCAGACCGGGGGCGGCATTCTGGCGCGCGACATCTCCAAGCCCCGGAACCAAGCGATCGAGCGCGTTGAACGTTGCCCCGATCTGACCCTCGCTTAGGATCCGATCGATATCGAACATCTTCAGAACCTTTGCGATGCCGACGACGGTCACCTGGAGCTCGCCGTCCAAACCGCCCCGTGGCGTGAGCTTGAGCGCGCCAGCGCCCGTCGCGATCACGTCCTGCTGCGCCAATCGCGCATTATCGATGGCAACTGCCCCGTCACGGGCCTGCCATCCCTTGAACCATAATGGCCAAGGCTTGGGAGAGATGTCATCCACCCCGCGCAGCGTTGCTGTAATCTCCGCATCGATCGGCGTGGCGGCCAGCGCACGCAGCTTGTCCGCGATGGCCGCGTCGAAAATGGCTTCGAGTTTGTCGACGACGGCGGCATCGAGCCGCAACACGGCTTGAATAGTGGGATTACCGGCACCGGAGGCCGGAGCTTGCCGGCCATGCAATTCCAATCGTCGCGCGCCAAGCACAGGGTCGTTGCCGGCGAGGCTCGAGGCGCGCACGCTCGGGCCGACAAGGACTAGCGAGACGCGCTCCACACCGGAAGGCAGGCCGCGGACGCTGCCCTGAGCGACATTCCATTGCACAAGGAGGGCGGGCGGCCGCCCGGGCTCGGAGATTTGCAGCGGAGCGGTGAACTCGCCGATGACGAGTTTTGGGTCATAGGCTTGGACTGCGGCCTCGGCGAGGGGGAGCTTCAGCTGGAGCGTCGGCGCGCCCTTGAGCTGCAAACTGGCACCGCCGCAGCGCACCTCGATGCGAAAGGGATAACCCCCGATCGATTGTGAAGCGCAATCCTGTGCGCGGCCGGCCTGCCCTGCGCTCTCGCGCCATGCGGCCAAATCCGCCTCTGCGCGCGCCGCAGCATAGAACCAAAATCCGGTCCAGGCCGCGGCGAGCACCACCACGACCGCGAATGGAACGAACAGCAGGCGGCGGCGGACGGCCGGAGTGGGCGCGGAGTGCGGCATCGCATGGCGCTCCTCTCTCTTAAGAGCGGCGGCAATCCAGTTCTCACGGCACGCCTTCATCACACGGCGCTGACGGGTGCCGTTCCCCATGTGCGCCGACTTGCGCGCCGCGGCCAATTCCTTGATATCACATCCATGGACCCGAATGCTTTTGACTCGGCGCAAGACCTGTGGGTGTTTGCCTATGGCTCGCTGATGTGGCGGCCGGAGTTTCGGTTCGTCGAGCGGGTCGAGGCGCGGCTCGTCGGCGCTCATCGAGCGCTGTGCGTTTATTCCTTCGTCCACCGCGGAACACCCGAGCGGCCGGGGCTCGTGCTGGGTCTCGATCGCGGTGGAACCTGTCGCGGCATCGCTTACCGTGTGCCCGCAGCCGAACGCGCCAGCACCATCGCCTATCTGCGCGCGCGCGAACAGGTCACTTCCGTCTATCGCGAATGCACGCGCCCGATCTGGCTCAAGCGCGATCCCGAGCAGCGGGTGCCGGCGCTGTGCTACATGGTCGACCGTGGCCACGTGCAATATGCCGGCCGGCTTACGCTCGAGCAGCAGTTGCACCACGTTCGTCAGGGGCACGGCCAGTCCGGCGCCAACCGCGACTATGTCATCGCCACCGTCGGGGCGCTGGAGCAACTCGGCTACCGCGAGACCGCATTGCATCGCATCGCCGAGCGGCTGACCGCGACGCACGACTTAGCCGCGGCGGCGGCAGCCACGCCGGCAGCGTGAGGCTATTTCGGCAAAGCGCGGCGTGCATATGCCGCCCCGGCGCGGGCGGCTTCAGGGCGATGGCGCAAGCGAGGTATCCCGCGTTGCGTGATGGGAAACTTCGTGCTCACCCTCGGCGACGAGCCGCGTGGTCGCAGCTTCGATATCACCCTGCAGCCGCTCGAAGAACGCCTCCTGCCCAAGCCCCGGCGGGATGGGATCCAGCACCTCCACCAGGATAGTCCCGGGATAGCGGCGCATCGAACGCCGCGGCCAAAACAGGCCGGAATTGAGAGCGATCGGAACGCATGCAACGCCCAGCTCGGAATAGAGCCGCGCTACGCCATACTTGTATCTGGGCTCGGCTCCGGACGGCCGACGGGTTCCTTCCGGAAAGATGATGATCGGACGATTGCGCGCCAGCTCTCGACGCGCGCGGGCGTTCATCTCCGCCAGCGCCTGGGAGCCCTTGCTGCGATCGATGGGAATCATCCCAGCCTTCCAGGCGTACCAACCGAAGAACGGGATCCACATCAGTTCGCGCTTCATGATGAAGGCTGCATCCGGCAGGATCACCAGGAGCGCAAACGTCTCCCAGAGCGACTGATGCTTGGCGGAGACGAGCGCGGCCCCCGACGGAATTTTTTCCAGGCCGCGAAACTCGGCCTTAACGTCGCAAACCACCCGCAACAGCCAGAGATTCGTGCGCGCCCAAAATCGAGCGATTGCGATAATAGCCCAGCGCGGCATCAGCAGCGTCGGCAATGCTGCTATGATCTGCACGAGCAGATTGAGGTAGAACAGAAAGTTAAAGACAACCGAGCGAATGACGATCACGCGCGTAATCCACTGTTCCCACGATCATCGCCCCCAAGAGTGAGACGTCGGGCCAGTGATCTTACCCCAGCGCCCGCGCCCAACCAGGGGCACCGCTAGCTCGCGTCGCGCATCTCTGGGTCAGGACTTAGTCCCATGCGAACCTTGGCGAAAACGAATTTCACGTACTCGATAAACATGCGGCGCATCGTCGCCAACCGCTCGGAACGCTGGCGGTCCGTCACAACCGGAAACGGCACGAGGGCGATGTCGGGCAATTGGTGCGCAATCTCGGCGAGCGCCCGCGGCATGTGATAGTTCGAGGTCACTACGATCAGGGAGCGGAAACCACGGCTTTCGGCCCACCGCTTGGTCTCCAGTGCATTGCCCAGGGTATTGAGCGAGCGGTCGAAATCGACGCAGCAACGCACCCATCGGTCGAACTCGGGATTAAGACGCGATATTTCCTTGGAATTGGTGGCACGATAAGCGCCGCTGATCAGAAGCCGTTTGCCGCGTCCCGACGCCAACAGTTCGATGGCGTCGGCAATCCGCGAGGCGCCGCCCGTCAAGGCGACAATGCCGTCCGCGTTACGGTCGAGCGGGACTTCCTCGGCCGGCACGTGGCGGATGAACCAAATAAAGCCAACCCCGATCAATAGCGCCAGTAAAGCGCAGAGCGCGAACGTCAGCCAGCCGAGGCGCCGCACAAATGCGGGGGACGTCGACCGTCCGGTGGCATGAGGTAGTCCAGCCGCTCCATCATCGGTGTTGGATTCGACGGTCGGCATCTCTTCTGCACCCTTCCACATCATAGCGCAAAATTCCGCGCCGACGACAAGGCAGCTGCGGGAAGCGGCCTAATCAATCATTTGAATCGTGCGCTTGACCGTGCGGTGCGAGGTTGCGGCAGTGACGCAGGCAATAACGCCGGCTTGCGCCAGCATTGCCAAATACCCCGGCACTCCAATGGAAGAGGTACCAAACAGAGCCGAGAACTGCTCGCCCGCGGCCGCTCCGATGAACCAGCCGCTCGTGAGCTCGGCGAGCACGAAAAGGGCGATGGCAATGCCGCCGCCGATCAACCCGCCCTTGAATCCCAATCGCAGGAAATGCTGCTGAAAGTGCCGCGCGATGAAACCGTCCTCGGCGCCAATGAGATGCAACACCTCGATCACGGGGCGGTTGCTCGCGATAGCGGCGCGGGTGGCGAAGACGACCGACAGCACCGTGGCGCAAAACACGAGCGAGAGGAGGCCCATCCCGAGTACAACCACTGCGCCGGCAATGGCACGCATACGGTCGACGAAGCTGCGATGGTCATCGAGGCTGACACCTGGGATTTGTTCAGCGAGCGTCTGGCGCAGTTGCGCCACATCGGGGCTGGCTCCAGGCGCGATCCGCACGACGATCAGCCGCGGGACCGGTAAATCATCGAGCTGAAGCCCGCTTCCCAGCCACGGCTCGAGCAGTTGCGTGGCTTCTTCCTTGGAATAGGGTCGCACCTCGGCAATCCCCGCGGAAGCGCGGGTGATGATGGCGGCCTTGATCACTTCCATCTCGATGTCGCGACCGGCCACCGGCCGGATCTGGATTGTGATCTCGCGCGCCACATCGGCTTGCCATTCGTTCGCGGCGGCGCGCACCAGCATGACCGAGCCCGTGGTCAGCGAAGCCAAAAACGTCATGATGGCGACGACCGCGACGAGCGCGCGGCCTGAAATCGTCGCTTGCGGCACGATCGGGGTCTCGACGCGCGACAGTATCGACGACGAGAGCCCGCCCTGCGCGTCGGCCTTGCGATCAATGTCCCCGTTCACGTCAGTCGTAGACATGTAGACGACCCTCGTGCAGCACAAGGCGACGCGCGTTGATCTGATCCATGAGCGCGATGTCGTGGGTGGCAATCACGACGGAAGTCCCCGATTTGTTGAGTTCGATGAACAAGCGCAACAGCCGCTTCGCCAGACTGGGATCGACGTTGCCCGTCGGCTCGTCGGCAAGGAGGAGCTGTGGCCGCGCGATCACCGCCCGCGCGATCGCGGCGCGCTGCTTCTCTCCGCCCGAGAGCACCGGCGGCAATGCGGAGATACGATCGCCGAGGCCGACCCAGTTCAGGAGTTCGACGACCTCCTCGCGATAGGATTCTGGCGACTGCCCGATCACTCGCAACGGCAATGCGACATTCTCGAATGTCGTCATATGGTCAAGCAGCCGGAAATCCTGAAATACGATGCCGATGCGCCGCCGCATGCTTGCCAGCGCGTCCTTGCTGAGGGTAGCGACATCGTGGCCGAACAGCGTGACCAGTCCGCGCGTGGGCCGCAGCGAGAGGAACAGCAGGCGCAAGAGCGAAGTCTTGCCGGCGCCGGAGGGGCCGGTGATGAACTGGAACGACCGCGCATCGATACGGAACGTGAGATCGCGCAGGACCTCGGGACCGAGGCCGTAACGTAATCCCACGTGTTCGAACCGGACCACATTGCCTCTCCCAAACGGCGATGCACGCTTGACAGGGACGCGCGACCTTAAGCTGGGCGTCGAGGGTTTGCGAATTGGTTAACCGAGACCCCGCACCCGTCAAGCCCGCCTGCATTGCGTGCGAGACGAGGCCGTGCAGCGCGGGTTGCTAATGGACGAGGAGGAGCCCGAATCCTTCCTCTGTCTTATGTCCGGGGTATCAGAAATCCCGCAGCAACCGCTCGATATAGTCCAGCTCGAGCTGCGGACGGAAGTTCTCCCCGAAGCGCCGCCGCAATTCCTCGAGAATGCGACGCGCGCGCTGCACGTCGATCTCGCCGGGCACCTTGACTGTGGTGTCGTCGCCATAGTCGCGCCCGCGCAGCGGCCTGCCCAACGGATCGGTGTCTTGTTGCGCGCGCGGCAAGCCGAGCCGACCTGGCTGGCCGTTTGGACCGGGGCCCAACATCCCCTGCTGCTGCATCGACTGGGCCAGATTCTGCGCACCGCGCCGCAACGCTTCGAGCGCGCGGCCTTGTGAATCGACCGCGCCGTCCGCATTGCCTTCGCCGAGCTGGCCTTCCGCATCGCCCATGGCCTCGCCGGCGCGGCCCAACTGATCCATTTCGCCCTGGCCTTGCGGGCCCTGCCCGAAACCTTTCTTGCGCAGCTCCTCCATCAGGCGCTTGAGCTGATCGCGCAGCGCCTGCTGATTTTCGCGCAAATCTCCCATCTGCCCGTCCGGCTGGCCTTGTTGGCCTTGCTGTCCACGCTGGCGGTCGCGCCGCTGGTCCTGGCCCTGCTGGAAGGTCCGATCGCGCAATTGCTGCTGCTTGCGAATCAAATCGCCGAGCTCGTCGAGCGCGGACATCATGTCGTCGTCGCCGTCACCGTCCATCTGCTGCCCCGGCCGGGCCATCTGCAGATTCTCCAGCATCTGTTGCAGGTCCTGCAGCATCCGGCGCGCAGCATCCCTGGCGCCGGAGCGCGCCATCTGTTCGAGTCTGTCGATCATGTTGCGCAGGTCCTGCGGGCGCAGCTGACGTGCGTTGGGATCGAGCGGCCGGGCGAGTTGCTGCGGATTCTTGCGCAGCTGCTCTGCCAGCGCCTGCAAGAACTTATCGAGCGCTGCGCGCAACTGATCGGTGAGCCTCTTGATTTCCTCGTCGCTGGCGCCGCGCTCGAGTGCCTGCCGCAGCGCTTCTTCAGCCGCGCGCAAGGCCTGCTCGGCGTCTGAGACGCTGCCGTCCTCCAGATGCACCGCCATGTCCCACATGCGTCCGACGACGTCGCGCAATTGATCGTCGGTCTTCGCGCGCGCGAGTTGCCAGAAGATCGAGCGCAGCCCGAGATAGACGTTGGGCTCCATATTGAAACGCTCGGGCGCTAAGGTGAGCGCGTCGAGCGCGGTGAGGACGCTTGCCTGGGCATCGCCATCGAGCGCCAGTATCCGGCGCTGCTCGACCAGCGCTCGCGCCATCGGTTTCGAGAACGGCCGCTCCGGCAAGCGGAATTCGAACGCCGCGCTCTGACCTTCATTGCCGGCTTCGTCGCGCGCGGAGAGAATCATCGAGACATCGGTCCCCGCCCAGGGGTGCTCGGTCAAATCCTTAGTAGTCTGTCCGACCGCGTTCTTGGTGCGCGCCTGCGGCAACACCAGCGGGAAGTCGGGCGCATCATAGAGCGGGCGGGCGGGGTGGCTGTTGGTCCCCTCGCTCGTCTGCAGCTTGAACAACGCATGCGCGCCGACGACGCCGTAATCGTCCTCGAGCTTATAGGAGAGCTGCAACGCGCCACGCGCCTGGCCCTCCGGCTCCTTGGCGAGCGCGATGGTCGGGGGCTTGTCGGGGATGGCAGTAAATTGCCAGGTGAGGTCGCCGCCAGCGGCCCCGCGCACGGTGGCCGCGCCGGTCTCCTTGATCACAAAACGGCTTTCTTCCGATCCGTTTGCGTTGCTGCTTTGCGCGCCGGCGGCAGCCTCGGCGAGGCCGCCGCTCGTCGCAACATCGAGGTGAATTCCGCTCGCACGGATCACAAGCATGCTTCCCGCCGGCACCGACAGCGAGGCGGCGGTCTGCACCGGCTCGCCCGGTCGCAGGCCCGGCAGAATCACCGGAGGCCGGCCCGTATAGGGCGGCGGACTCACCCAGGCATCGATGCGGAAATTGGCGGGTTGCATCACGCCCTGCCAGTCGAAAGCCGCGGCGATGCGCTTCATCCGTTCACCACCGGCAGCGAAGAACGTCGCGACCACCAACACCGCCACTAAGGCGCGCAGGGCCAAGGGATCGCGCAGCGCGAGCCGGGGCACTGGGATGCCGGCTCTCAGCGTCTTGGCCGCACGCAAGGCGCGTTCGATATGCGCGCGCCAGAGAACGATGGAATAAGAATCCTCGCTCGGGGCCGCGATTTCGTCCGCAATTGCGGTCGCTGGTCGATGCGGTAAGCCGGAATTGCGATCGAGCCGTCGCAGCCCCTCGGCGCGGCTCGGCACGCGCAACATCAACAGCGGCGCAAAGGCGGCCGCGGTGAGGAGAAAGAAGATGCCAAGCCCGATGGCGCGAGCGATCGGCGGCATCCAAAGCCAGAGCCCGAGCCACGACACCGCCAGGAACAGGCCGATGACGGTGGCAACCGATGCCAGCGCCGGCCATAGCCTTTCCCAGAAAATGGTCCAGCGCGCCCGGACGAGCGCGCGTGTGAGCACGTCACTGCCCGCGCCCTGCGGCAGCGGGACTGGTTGGGAGTTCGCGGCGTCGGCGGGCCGATCGGTCAAGCCCATCTCCAGTAAAGAGAATCTGCCAATCTTAACATGCAACCGCCCCTCTGCCAGCGGGGAAAAGGAAGGCACTTCCTGATGAAAACGGCGCCTGTACGATATGGTTCGGCGCCGCTCTAGAGCCAAGGGGGCAGGCGGTCGAGCGCGATCAGGTCCGCAACCTCCAGGCGCGGCCGCACCAGCGCCCATTCATTTTCCCGCACAAGCACTTCCGGCACCAATGCGCGCGTGTTGTATGTGCCGGCCTGGACGGCGCCATAGGCGCCGGCCGTCATTACCGCGAGCAAATCGCCGGGCCGGGGCTCGACCATCTCGCGCTCGAGCGCCAGAAAGTCGCCCGATTCGCAAACCGGCCCGGCCACATCGGCGACGATGCGGGCGGCGTTCGGAGCCGGCTCACGCACCGGACGAATGTCGTGATGGGCCTCGTAGAGCGTGGGCCGAATGAGATCGTTCATCCCGGCGTCGACGATGACGAACGTCTTGGCCTCACCGCGCTTGAGGTAGAGCACGCGGGTCAACAGGATGCCCGCATTGCCGACGATCAGACGTCCCGGCTCGAAGATGAGCGTGCAGTCAAGGTCGTGCGTCGCACGCTTGACCATGGCGGCATAGGCCTCAGGATGCGGCGGAGGCTCGTTGTCCTCCCGGTAGGGAATGCCGAGCCCGCCACCCAGATCGATATGGCTGATGGCGTGGCCATCGGCACGCAAGGTCCGGACGAAATCCGACAAAAGGGCAAACGCATCATCGAAAGGCTCGAGCTCCGTAATCTGGCTGCCGATATGCATGTCCACGCCGGTCACTTCGAGACCGGGTAGTTTCGCGGCCTTGGCATATACCTCGCGGGCGCGGCTGATCGGAATGCCGAACTTGTTTTCGGCCTTGCCGGTCGCGATTTTGGCGTGGGTCTTGGGATCGATGTCAGGGTTGACGCGAACCGCAATACGGGCGTTGCGGCCCTTGCTCGTTGCGATCGAGGACAGCAGCTCCAGCTCGGCGTCGGACTCGACATTGACGCACAGGATACCCTCGTCGACGGCGAGCGCGAGCTCGGCCGCCGTCTTGCCGATGCCGGAGAACATGATCTTGTCCGGCGCGATGCCGGCCGCACGCGCGCGCTTGAGCTCGCCCTCGGATACCACGTCGGCGCCGGCCCCGAGCGCAGCGAGTGTCTTGATGACGGCTTGGTTCGAATTCGCCTTCATGGCGTAACAGATAAGGGCGCTCACATCGTTGAACGCCACGGCGAACACCTCATAATGACGCCTGAGCGTCGCGGTCGAGTAGCAATAGAATGGGGTCGCGACCGCCTGCGCGAGATCAATGAGATTGACCGCCTCGGCGTGGAGCACGCCGTTGCGATAGACGAAATGGTGCATGACGAGGGCTCAGTTGATCAGCCAGTCGATGAGCGTGCGCCGTTGCGGTCCTTGCGGCGACGGGATGACCTTGCCGTCGGGCCCGATCGCAGGCTCGAGGTCCGGCCGCGAGGGACTGGTATCGGCGGCGGTCGCTCCCGGCGGCGGGTCGAGCCCGCCCTTGCGCCCGCACCCCGCCAGGCCAAGCGCGGCGACGAGCGCGCCGATGGCCGCAATCCGGGCGAGGCGCAGGTCGGATAAGGACGTCAATTCAGCCACTCCTCGATCGAGGGCACCATAGCAGATCGCGCGCGCGAGGCGACAGCATGGCCAAACGCCGCCACGAGTGTGGAGTTTATCATTGCCCTTTTGCCAAGGTCTTAAGCCACTTGTTCGCCTCGCGGCGCACGTTCTTCGGGGCGGTGCCCCCATAGCTGGCGCGGCTTCTTACTGAAGCATCGACGCTAAGCACGGCCAACACGTCCTTGGTGATCCGTTTCTCCATCGCCTGCATGGCGGCGAGTGGCATTTGATGGAGTTGAACATTCTCGCTCGCCGCCTTGGCGACGATGCGCGCGGTGACGTGATGGGCCTCGCGGAACGGCATCTTGTGCGTGCGCACCAGCCAATCGGCGAGATCGGTCGCGGTCGAATAGCCTGTCCCGGCAGCCTGGCGCATGCGCGCGACGTCAGGCGTCATGTCGCGAACCATGCCGGCCATCGCCGCAATCGACAACGTCAGAGCGGAAAAGGCGTCCATCACGCCTTCCTTGTCCTCCTGCATGTCCTTTTGGTATGCGAGCGGCAAGCCTTTCAGCACGATGAGCAGCGCCTCGAGCGCGCCGACGATGCGCCCGCTCTTGGCCCGCACAAGCTCGGCGGCGTCGGGATTGCGCTTCTGCGGCATGATCGACGAGCCGGTGGTAAAGCGGTCCGAGAGCGAGATGAATCCGACGATGGGGCAGCACCAGATGACGATCTCCTCGGCAAAGCGCGACAGGTGCACCGCGGTGATTGCCGCAGCGGCGAGCGCCTCGAGCACGAAATCGCGGTCGGAGACGGCATCGAGCGAATTGGCCATGGGCGCCTGGAAGCCCAGCGCCTTTGCCGTCATGGCGCGGTCGACCGGAAAGGCAGTGCCGGCGAGCGCTGCGGCGCCGAGCGGACAAAAATTCCCGCGGTCGCGCGCGTCGGCGAACCGGCCGCGGTCGCGCGCGGCCATTTCCACATAGGCCAGGAGATGGTGACCGAAAGTCACGGGCTGCGCGACCTGCATGTGGGTGAAGCCGGGCATCACGGTTGCCGCGTGCTCGAGCGCCTTCTCCGCGAGAGCGCGCTGATAGCCGGCCAGCGCATGATCCACCGAATCGATCGTCGCCCTGACCCATAACCGCAAATCGGTTGCGACCTGATCGTTCCGCGATCGCGCGGTGTGCAGCCGGCCCGCCGCCGGCCCTATCAACTCGGCGAGCCGGCTCTCCACGTTCATGTGGATGTCTTCGAGCGCCCGCTTGAACTTGAACCTGCCGCTCTCGATCTCTGACAGGATCGTGTCTAGACCGTGAGCAATCTTGCGGGCATCGTCGGCCGTGATGATGCCTTGTTTGGCTAGCATCGCGGCATGGGCTTGGCTGGCGGCAATGTCTTGGCGGAAGAGGTGCCGATCGAAATCAACGGAGGCATTGATGTCCTGCATGACCGCGTCGGGGCTGGTGCGGAAACGCCCGCCCCACATCTTGTTGCTCATGGCACGTCTACCGAGGTTTCACCTGTCATGACCGGGCCCGAAGCTGCAGCGCGAACTCATGCCAAGCGGCGGCTTGTCACGATCGTGGTCGCCGCAATCGCCGGCGGCGCCACCGTGTTCGCGGCGGTATACGGGATCGGAGCGCTCAAGCGCAATGCGGCAGACGCCACCTGCGCTGGCGCGGTGGAGCTGGCACAAGGTCTTGCGCCGCTCGCGCGCGGAGAAGTGGCCGCATTCACCGTTGCCGAGCAGCCGCTGCGCCTGCCGGATCTTGCCTTCCGCGATGGGAAAGGGACAGAGCGCCACCTCGCCGACTGGCGCGGGCGCACGGTGCTGCTCAACCTATGGGCCACCTGGTGCGTGCCCTGCCGCAAGGAGATGCCGGCGCTCGATGCGCTCGAGGGAAAACTCGGCGGACCGCCTTTCGAAGTGGTTGCGGTCAATATCGATACCCGCGATGCCGATAAGCCGCGCGCTTGGCTCAAGGAGGTCGAAGTCGGGCGGCTCGCCTATTATGCCGACACCAGCGCCAAGGTCTTTCAGGATTTGAAGATGGTGGGCCGCGCCGCCGGAATGCCGACTACGGTTCTGGTCGATCCGGCCGGGTGCGAGATCGGCACCATTGCGGGTCCGGCGGAATGGGCGAGCGAGGACGCGGTGAAGCTCGTGACCGCGGCGCTGCAGCGCCCGCAAAGCTGAATCATTTATTTTACGCGAGAACACAAGCGGGCGCGCAGGAGGTACGCAGGTCTCGCCGCGTATTCCGCGGCGGGCGCTATTTGCTTGACTGAATTGGCGACGATCAGCGCGTCGGTACCGGCTTTTCGCCGCGATAATCGTAGAAGCCGCGCTGGGTCTTGCGGCCGAGCCACCCCGCTTCGACGTATTTCACCAACAGCGGACACGGCCGATACTTGGAATCCGCCAAGCCTTCGTGCAGGACCTGCATGACCGAGAGACAGGTGTCGAGCCCGATGAAGTCTGCGAGCTCGAGCGGTCCCATCGGATGGTGGGCACCGAGCCGCATGGCCGTGTCGATGGCCTCTACGTTGCCGACCCCTTCATAGAGCGTGTAGATCGCCTCGTTGATCATCGGCAGCAAAATCCGGTTCACGATGAAAGCGGGAAAATCCTCCGCCATCGCGATCGTCTTGCCCAGCTTGGCCACGTACTGCTTGGTCGTATCGAAGGTAACGTCGTCGGTGGCAATCCCGCGGATGAGCTCGACCAGTTCCATCAGCGGCACCGGATTCATGAAATGGATGCCGATGAAGCGCTCCGGCCGGTCGGTCGCGGAGGCGAGCCGCGTGATCGAGATCGATGACGTGTTGGTCCCGATGATGGCGTCGGATTTGATTACGGGGCAGACACTCGCGAAGATCGCGCGTTTGGTATCCTCCTTCTCGGTCGCCGCCTCGATGATGAGATCACAATCGGCGAAGGCCTCGAACGTCTCGGCCGGTGTGATGCGCTTGAGCGCGGCCTGCCGCTCCTCTTCGGTGATGCGCTTGCGGCTCACCTGCCGTGCCATGTTGCCGTTGATCGTGGCGATCCCGGCCTTGATCCGGTCGGCGGAGAGATCGTTGAGCTTGACGTCGAACCCAGAGAGAGCGCTGACATGGGCGATGCCGCTGCCCATCTGCCCCGCGCCAATCACGCCGATCTTGCGAATCTGAAAGGCCGGGTTGCCGGAACGGGACTTCGGCCGCTCTTTGACCTCGATCATGCTCTTTCGCCTGCTCTACCGAGTGCCTACGGCCATTCGCCGTGGCACTATTGTCAACGTCCGATTTTGCCGAGTTCCGCCGCCAGTTCCGGAAGCGCCTGGTACAGATCGGCGACGAGTCCATAATCGGCCACCTGGAAGATCGGCGCCTCTTCATCCTTGTTGATGGCCACAATGACCTTCGAATCTTTCATGCCGGCGAGGTGCTGGATCGCGCCGGAAATCCCGACGGCGATGTAAAGTTCCGGCGCCACCACCTTGCCGGTCTGGCCGACCTGCCAGTCGTTTGGGGCATAGCCGGCATCGACCGCCGCCCGCGAGGCACCGATGGCAGCACCGAGTTTATCGGCGACCGGTTCGATATATTTAGTGAAGTTTTCCCGACTTTGCATGGCTCGCCCCCCGGAAATGATGATCTTCGCAGAGGTCAGTTCGGGGCGCTCCGATTTGGATAGTTCTTCGCCAACGAAACTGGAAAGGCCGGGGTCGACGGCGGCTGCGACCTGCTCGATTGGCGCTGAACCTCCCGTACCCGTCGCCTGAAACGTCGACGTGCGTACCGTGATCACCTTCGTCTTATCCTTCGAACGTACGGTCTGCACCGCGTTGCCGGCATAGATCAACCGCTCGAACGTGTCGGGCGCGATGACCTTGACGATGTCGGAAATCTGCATGACGTCGAGCAAAGCCGCGACGCGCGGCATGATGTTCTTGCCCGTCGTGGTGGCTGGCGCGACGATCGCATCGTAATCGCGCGCCAGCGAGTGGACGAGCGCCGCTGTCGGTTCGGCCAGCATGTGCTCGTAGCCGGCGGCATCGGCGAGCAGAACCTTGCTGACGCCGTCGAGCTTGGCAGCGGCCTCGGCGACCGCCCGACAGTCCTTACCGGCAACCAGTACATGCACCTCCGCCCCGAGCGCTTTAGCGGCGCTCAGCGCCTTGGCAGTCGCATCCTTGAGCGTTTTGTTGTCGTGCTCGGCAACGAGGAGCGTGGTCATGGCAGCGGAGCGATCATGAGCGCGAGGTCGTGGAAGTTCGATGATCGCCGGATGGGCGCCGTGCACCCTTTGCAGCGCCGTGCGCACATCAGATCACCCCCATTTCGTTCTTGAGCTTGTCGACCAGCTCGCCCACCGTCTTGACTTTCACGCCCGCCTTGCGCCCTGCCGGCTCGCTGGTCTTGAGCACGTCGAGCCGCGGCGCGATGTCGACTCCGTAAGCGTCAGGCGTCTTCTCGTCGATCGGCTTCTTCTTGGCTTTCATGATGTTGGGGAGGCTCGCATAACGCGGCTCGTTGAGGCGCAGATCGGTGGTCACGATCGCCGGGCTCTTAAGCTTGACTGTCTGCAGGCCGCCGTCGACCTCGCGCGTGACCAAAACCCCGTCGCCCTCTATCACCAGTTTCGACGCGAAGGTGCCCTGCGGCCACCCGGTGAGCGCCGCCAGCATTTGGCCGGTCTGATTGCAGTCATCGTCGATCGCCTGCTTGCCCATGATGACCAGCCCCGGCTTCTCCTGCTCGACGATCGCCTTGAGGATCTTGGCGACAGCGAGCGGCTCGAGCGTTTTGTCGGTCTTCACCAGGATGCCGCGGTCGGCTCCCATCGCAAGCCCCGTGCGGATGGTTTCAGTGGCCTGCGGCGGACCAATGGACACGCAGACGACTTCGGTTGCCTTACCCTTCTCCTTGAGCCGGAGTGCTTCCTCGACGGCAATCTCGTCGAAGGGATTCATGGACATTTTCACGTTCGCCAGCTCAACGCCGCTGCCGTCGGTCTTGACACGAATTTTGACGTTGAAGTCGACGACCCGTTTCACGGGCACCAGGATTTTCATGGAAATTGGCTCTCGCGACGACAGCGTCGGCCGTGGCCGCCCGGCAAAGACGGCGGCAACCTAATGGCCGCTGCCTTGTAGTGTCAACGGAGGTCGTTCACCCTCGCGGCAGGACCGGCGCGCTGGGGGCCGATCTGCACTACGGTATCCGGCACGGGCTGCAGGCACTGGAACAGCCTGACCGCCCGCGGCTTCAGGAGCGGAAAGAGGACAGCCCCGCCCAACATCCCGCCGAAGTGGCACCAATAGGCAACTTCGCTCTTGGATGACGCGCCCAGATTCCACAATTGACTGACGACGAACAGGCCCACGACCCAATAGGCGCTGATCCGCAATGGAATGACGCCGAGCAGTACAGTGATCTTGGCGCAGGGCCGCAGCATTACATAGCCGACCACGACACCTGCCACCGCGCCCGACGCGCCGATCAGCTCGATTGTGGAATGCGGATCATTGGCCACGAAGACGAGCCCGCCGATGACACCGCAGAGGAGATAGAATGCGAGATACCGTCCACGGCCGAGCACCCGTTCGATATCGTCGCCGAACACCCACAGGAAGATCATGTTGCCCACGACGTGCGTGATATCCGCATGAAAGAACTGGTAGGTGATGATGGTGAGGAAAGCCGGTACCCATCCCCGCGCGCCGGTGTCGCCGATGAAGGCCGCGGGCATGAGACTGAAGGAATCGATGATGCGATCAAGCGCGAGCTGGCTCGCTCCCACCTCATAGAGCAAGATCGCGAGATTGAGCGCGATCAGGCCCCAGGTGACCACCGGCTTCACCGGCGGGGTGAATGGATTGTCGTCGTAGAGCGGCACGACCATGCAAGGTCTCGGATCACCGATTTTTTCCGGGTTGCCACAGCACGTCGGACGTGCCCTTGGCGTTGGCGTGCCTGCCCGCGACGAAGAGGAAGTCCGATAGCCGGTTGACGTATTTGAGCGCCGCCGGCGTGACGGCTTCGGCCGGCGTGTCGTTGAGCTCGACCATTATCCGCTCGGCACGGCGGCACACCGTGCGCGCAAGGTGAAGATACGCGGCGGCGGGGCTTCCGCCCGGCAGAATGAAGGACCGTAACGGCGCGAGATCGCCATTGAGCTCGTCGATGCGCTGCTCCAGCCAGTCCACCTGTGCGTCGGTCACGGTCATGCGCGCGCCGCCCGGCCCCTTCTCGGAAAGGCAGAGATCAGCTTCGACGTCAAACAGATCGTTCTGTATGCGCGCGAGCATGCCGTCGAGCGCAGGCTCATCGCCGAGGTGGAGCCGCACGATGCCGATCACCGCATTGACCTCGTCTAGCGTGCCGTAGGCCTCGACGCGCAAATCGTACTTCTTGCGCCGCGCGCCGCTCCCGAGCGCCGTCGTGCCGTCGTCACCGGTGCGCGTATAGATCTTGTTGAGAACGACCATCGCAACACCCTATTTGCCGATTATCCAAATCGTGAACATGATGATGATGATCGCCACGAATTGCAGCAGCACGCGAAGCCGCATCAGCTTCTGCGAGCGGTGCGGCGAGCCGCCGCGCGCCATGTTGTGCAATCCAAGCAGCAGCACTACCGCGACGGCGCCGATTGCGATCGGCACGAGGGCATAGATCAAGAATTCGCTCATCGGCAACCTCTTAGCACCCCTCGATATGGTGAGACCATCGCCTGAGTTTCAGTTCCTGGCGGCGACGTATCCTCCATCCGACAATCAAATCGGCGGCATTTGAAATGACTGGGACGGCGCGTACGATCGCTCGACAGCTCGCCCGGTCGCCACGAATGCCTTTCCAGCTCGCCAGTCGATGGTCATGAGTGCGCGTGTCCTGGTACTCGGCGCGGCCGGTCGGCTCGGCCACAAGGCGGGGGAGGCATTCCGCGATGCCGGCTGGACCGTGATCAGCCTGGTGCGGCCGGGCGGCGCGGCCCACGCGCCGGCCGATACCGAGGTCGTGGAGATTGACGCGCTCGACCACGCCGCGGTCGACAAAGCAGCGCGTGGCGCCGACGTCGTGGTGCACGCGCTCAACCCGCCGTACACGGATTGGTCGCGGCTGGCCCTACCGCTCGCCTATTCGGCCGTCGCCGCGGCAGAAACAGCGGGCGCGACGCTGCTCTTCCCCGGTAATCTTTACAACTACGGTTCGCCGGTGCCGCCGGTCATCGACGAGACTGCGCCGATGCGACCGTCGTCGCGCAAGGGACAGCTGCGAATGGCGATCGAAGATCGCATGATGGAAGCGGCTGAGCGCGGCGTGCGTACCATCATTCTGCGCGCGGGCGATTTTTACGGCGCCGGGGTCGGGTCATGGTTCGATCTCGTGCTCATCAAGGAGATCGGCCGTGGTCGCATTACCTATCCGGGGCCGCTCGAGGTGACGCATGAATGGGCCTATCTGCCCGATGTCGCGTCCGCCCTCCTGCGCCTTGCCAGTGTTCGCGAAGCACTTCCAAGGTTCGCGAGCTTCGGCTTTCCCGGTCACGCAACCACCGGTCGCGAATTGACTGCGGCGATCGCCCGAGCGATGCCGGGCAGCTTCGAGGTTAAACACATGACATGGTGGCTCATTCATGCGCTGCGGCCGATCGTGCCGCTCTGCCGCGAATTGTCCGAAATCGCCTATCTCTGGAACGAGCCGCACCGTATCGACGGCAGCACGCTTAAGGCGGCGATCGGCCATATCCCGTGCACGCCGCTTGACCTCGCCGTCGCACGCGCCTTAGAGGACCTCCGCGCAATCGGTTGACGCGCGCGGGCATAGCGATGGGAGGCACTGCACGATGATCGTCGATTTCCAGCACCATTTCACGCCGCGCGAATTGATGCCAAAGGATCTCGGCCGGCGCAAAATCGTATCCTACGACGAGCATGGCGCGCCGAGCTTCATCTTCCATTGGATGTTGTTCGATCTCGAGGAACATATCCGCATGATGGACGAGGCCGGCATCGATGTCGCCTTGCTCACCAGCGCCGCCGGGATGTGCGCCGATCTCGACAAATCGCGCCTGTGCAACGAGACCGCCAAAAAAGCGGAGCGCGATTACCCCGGCCGTTTTATCGGCGCGGCCCACGCCAATCCCCTCGGCGGCGCGCCGGCTTTGCGCGAGTTGGCGCGATGCAAGCACGAGCTCGGCTTTCCCGGCGTGGTGATCACGTCGGAAACGAACGGCCTTTACCTCGACGCCGCCGAATTCGAGCCCTTCTGGGCCGAATGCGCCAGGCTCGGCTTGTTCGTTTTCGTGCACCCCGCGCTCAAACTCAATCAGACGCAGCAGTTCGACGGCTATGACATGGCGCGTTCGGTCGGTCGGGAATTTTCGCTAGTGATGGCGACGATTCGCCTGATCAATGCCGGCGTGTTCGATCGCCACCCGGCGCTGACGGTGCACATGTCACATCTCGGCGGGGGGCTCGCCGCGCTGCTCGGCCGCATCCGTTCCTATCAGGACAAGGATTTCTGGGGGACGGTGGACAACGCGCGTCACGGCAAGAGGCCGCAGCGGGAGTTCGATCATTACCTGCAGCACAACATGGTATTCGATACGGCAGGATTCTGCGGCGCCATGGGCGCCGTAAGGGGCGCATTGATCGAGATCCCGGTGTCTCGCATCGTCTTTGCCACCGACTATCCGCAGGAAATCCGCGAGCACGCGGCGGTGCGCGACTTCGTGGCGGAGCTGCGCGCGCTCGGCAAGGACGGCGAGGCGATCCTGTCAGGCAACGCCGACAAACTGTTGAAGCGGTCAGCACGGGCGGCCTGACCGCGCCCGCGATGGGTGGAGCGACAGCAAGCCGCCCTCGCCCCGAATGTCATTCACGCTGCAAGGTGCTTCTCGATCTCATGCACGGGAAGCTTGACGAAATCCTTGTCGAGTTCCGCTCGCACCGCAGCGCGCAAAGTATGAGAATAGGTTTGCCGCAGCACGCCAAGCGCCCGTGGCGGCGCGATGAGGATCAGCGACTTTCACCTGTCCGGCATTCACCGCGGCATCGAGGCGATCGGCAACCTTGCGCAGGAACTTCTCTTCCTCCTGCGTATGCCAGTCGGTCTGCTCCATCGCGCTGCGCGGGGTGCCGAGGGAATTCAAGGCGCGGCCCGGCGCGTCGGTTCCCAGCTCGTGCGTTTTCGGGTCGGGATGCTCGT
>WNFO01000407.1_pt1 | contig 31867 bp, 34 predicted proteins | sample 5400251 | NCBI WGS metagenome assembly WNFO01 (sample SAMN13153354, study PRJNA577476) | soil metagenome | isolation source: 100 cm saprolite under Madrone tree | place: USA:California | collected 2016-06-14
CGACTATCCGTCGAAGAGCTCGCTTCAGGCGACGCTCACGGCCCTAGGAAAGACCGTCGTACTGAACACCACCACGCTGCCGGCCGATCTGCAGTCCTTCGGTACGATCTGGCAGGTCGCCGCATTCGTCGGCTTGAGCGCGTCTGACCAGACGAGCCTCGCGAACTTTCTAGCGATGGGTCGGGGCCTGCATCTCACCGGGGAGCGGCTGTGCTGCGACAACCCGCTGAATGATTCGCTCACACGCTTTGTTCGCTCGGTGGTCGTCGGCGGCTCGGACATCACGGTGGGCCGCCAGGGCGACATCGCCGGACCTTATGCGTTCAATCCGACGGCGCGGGGCGGCATCACCACCGTGTCGAACGTGCTCACCAATTGGCTCCCAAGCGCGCCCGGCGGGCTTAGCGGCGTGTCGGGCGCTAATGTCCTGGTCACCGGCGCAGGCGGCGTGCCCGTCGGAGCTGTCTGGGATTCCGCGGATCTCGTCAACGGCGGCCGACTCACCCTGCTCATGGACGTGAACTGGTTCGACATTCCGCAACCCAACATCGTCGCCAACATTCAGAATTTCATCGACGACCAGCCGGCCGTGCTCAGCCTCACCGGCTCGTTCTTCCGCTCGACGTCCGAGCGCCTCGACAGCTCATCCGATTTCCTGATGATCCAGGGCTATAAGGTCACCAGCCCCAGCAGCGACCCGCTGCTCTGGTTCGACCGGAGCACCGTCACTACGCCCCGCCAGTTCGTGCGGATGAGCGACAGCGACGTGAGCACGAACGGCTCATTCGTCCGCCTGGAGAACGGGACCCAGATCATCCAGACGGCCGCGGCCGAGCCGCTCGTTTCGATGCGAGGTGGCTCGCTCGCCGCAGAGACCCTGTTCGTAGACATCGCTCTCCTCGAGGCCACGGCACCCCTGCTCAACCTAAAAGGTGGCACCACCGTGACCACCGGTGACCACGCCATCGACCTCGTCGGGCGCGCCAAGGTCTCCATCCCGAACGACGCGGTGTCCATGGTCACCCTCAGGGCGAGCACCCTGACCGTCGCCAACGGCCATCTCGTCAACGTGGCCGGCGGCAGCGTGCTCAACATCGCCGGGAACCTCGTGAGCCTCTCGGACGCGAGCACCTTGAGCATCCTCAACGGCCTCTTGCTCAACGTCTCGGGGAACTCCTCCGCCTCGATCGGCCGCTCGCTGGTGAGCTTCTCGGGCTCCGGCAACGTGCTGAACGTCACCAATTCGATCGCGCCGACGGCCCTCGTCAACGGCATCCCCGTCGCCGGCCCGGTCGACAGCTTCCGCATCGGCGCCAACGCCATCGCCGGCTCCGGCACGATCCGCATCAATGGTGTGGCCCTGACCCCCAATACGCCGCTCTCGAGCCTCACGGGCAGCCTGGTCGCCGTGCAGGGCGGTGGCACTGTGAAGGTGGGGCGGTAGATACCGCGGCCGCAGGGGACGTCAGGCGAGGATCAGTACGACCAGACGAGGCTGAGCGACGCGACGTTGCGAATGTAGGCGTAGACCTCGATGTTCGAGAACACGCGCGTCACCTGGTACTCGGCGGCGAGCGTGAAGTTGGCGGGCAGCGGCAGCTCGGCGCGAACGATGTTCGTGAGCTCCTGGTCCCGGCGCCACTTCGAGCCGGGCGCGTAGGACGGCAGGATCGTGTTCTTGTAGGTGTAGTCGCGGAAATGACCATCGAGGTCGTACTTCAGCCGTAGCGCCCACCAGGGCAAGGTGTACTGCGCGCCGAAATTCACCCGGTGACCGTAGTACATCCAGTTTCGTCCGTCGGTCTTGCCGGTGTCGTCCCAGTCGAACTGATAGCCGCCCTTGAGGTAGTGCCGGTCTTCCGCGAAGCGGATGAAGTGCAGGAAGCCCACCATGTAGTTATCGCCAGACCGATTCTCGTTCGCGATTCGCTCCGCCCCACCGATGTTCTCGAAGATCTTCGCCTGGAAGCGGAAGAAGCCTTGGGTGAAGTGCCGGGCGCTCTCGATGACGACGCCGGACAACGACACCGTGTGGCGCTGGAGGAACGGGTCCGTCCCGAGGAGCGTGTAGTCGTACGCGTACTGGAGGCTCACCTGCGTCGGTAGCTGGAAGAGCGCGGTCTTGTACGTCAGCCCCGCGGTGCCGAGATTGCTGATGACGTTGAATGCCGGCAGCGCGTTCTGGTACGTCGTGAAGAACGAATAGCCGATCGACGACTCCCAGTCCACGGTTCGCCACCACACGTAGTTCGCGTTCAGGCCGAAGAGCTCCCCATCCGACTCGTGCTTGTGACGCCGGATCTCGGCCACCAGCGGCTCGATGGGCGCGCTGGTGTCCTCGACGGGGCGCACGATCACGTTGTCGTCGTAGGTGAGCCCGATACGCGCCTCGAACGAGAACCGCCGATCCTTGTCCCGCGAGGCCACGATCGTGTCGCGCAGCCGCTCCGCCGGGCCCGTCAGCTGCGAGCCGGGCGCCAGGCGGATCGCCTGCTCGACCTCGGCGGCGGCTTGCCCCGGCAGACCGAGCACCCCGAGCGCCAGACCGGTGTAGAAGCGCGTGAGCTGCTGGATCTCCGGATCGCTCGAGCGCCCATCGCGGAACGCCGACAGCGCGCCGCGATAGTCCTTCTTGCGGTAGCGGAGGAACCCGACGTAGTACCCGAGACTATCGAGGTCGCGATTCGCTCGGAACGCTTCCTCCAGGAGCGGTTCGGCCTTGTCGTACTGCTGCTGCGCGAAATAGACGAGACCCAGCTGGTAGGCGATCGAGGCGTCCCGGGGCGACTTGGCCCGGGCGCGCTCGAGAAACGGCGCGGCGAGATCCGGCCGCTTCTGCGCCGCGTAGACCGCACCGGTGAAGTACAGGGCCTCCACGTGATCGGGCTCAAGCTCGAGCGCGCGCCGAAGGTTCTCGAGCGCCGCGTCGTAGCGCTTCTCGTCGAAGTCGAGCACCGCCTGCGCCACGTAGACGTCGGCCTCGGTCGTCTGGCCGAAGACTGTCGCCGCATTCAGGATGACCGCAAGGGAGATGACGAGCCAGGCCGCCGGGAGGGCGCGGATCACAGGGGCGTTATATCGAAGGTTCAGCGACAAATCAAATAACATGCGACCCTTGTCTCATTGACCGGTGCGGGGGGCTGACGCTACGCTTTTTTGAGCCATGGGTCAGCTGGTGTTCATCGTGTCGCGCCACCGGCAGAAGCTCCACGAATACCTGCAGCAGGAGTTCGCCGGCAACGACGAGGTCGCCGTCATCGTCGACCGCCGGCTCGGCGAACGGCGCTTGCAAGAGGTCGACCGGAATCCCGATCGCCGCCAGACCGACCGCCGGCAGGCGCTCGTCGACGAGCGCCTGCGGTCCCTGGGCTGGGCGATCGTCTGGCGGGACGAGTCGACGACCGTCTGTGTCCCGCGCGAGGACGTCGTGCTGCTGCCGCCCGAGGGTCGCACGCCCCCCACCCCGGCGCCCTGAACCGTCAGTGCCCCCGGTATCCCACGAGCCCGGCATCGAGGGAGCGCCGGTCGACCCGCGAGAGATTCCGCATCATCCCGGCCGTGAGCAGGCGTGTATGTGCCACGCGCACGAGATGCTCGGGGATCCACCAGAGGTCGTCCTCGGACGTCATCCAGCCCCGGTGGCTCCGATCGAAGCGGGCCAGATTGACCGGGCGCGAATAGGCGCGCAGGGTGCGCTCGCCTCGGAGATTGATGTAGCTCTCGAAGTAGCTCATCACCAGCTCCCGCACGGTGCGGTAGACCGGCTCGCGGAAGCGCAGGCCCGAGAAGTTCGACTTCGCGATGGCGCCCCAGTGGCCGCGGAGCTTGTACACGCTGATGACGTGATCAGTGTCCTGAACGGCCTCCAGATCGAGGAGCAGCGGCGCGAAGCCCAGGACCCGCAGCGCCGCCGCCGCGAAGATCGCGCCCTCGAGACAGTGCGCGGTCCCCTCGCGCAGGACCCGCCGTGGCGACCAGGCGCTGCTGGCGACGTGGTAGGGCATCGCCTCGAGGGCCCGCTGGATCCCGACGGGCGTGCGGAGCGCGCGCAGCGCGCGCCACTCGCGGGGCATCAAGCCGAATTCGCGACTCATCGCTTGCCGCCGCGGGCTCGTCCCTCGGGCGGCCGCTCATCCTAGCACCCTGACCGGGGTGTTGGTCGAACCGGGCGACCCGCTTCACTCGACAATTGACAGGCACCCGGCGGCACCATACAGTCCCTCGCCAGGAGGGGGACGATGAGCGCACGCGGACACCTATCCAGCTTCGGAACCGGCCGCAGAAACGTTGGGCGACGCACCTTCCTCAAAACGGGGGGACGGGCGCTCGCGGGGATGGCTGGAATTCTCGCGGCCGGACGGGCGCCGGCGAGCTGGGCCGCGCGCGAGCTGAGTCTGCTGACCGCCGTCAACTACGCGCCCGCCTCCGACGTGAAGCTGACCGAGCTCACCAAGCGGTTCACGAAGGCCTCCGGCGTCAACGTGCGCATCGATCACATCCAGAGCGTGCAGATGCCCGCCAAGCTGTCGGCGGAGATCATGAGCAAGTCGGGCCACGACATCATCAGCCTGGAGATGCACTACGCCTGGCTCTTCCAGCCCGGGCTGGCGGACGTCTCCGATATCTGCAACGACCTCGGCAAGAAGCACGGCGACTGGTACCCGTTCCTGAAGGAGCACGCGCTCGTCAAAGGGCAATGGCTCGGCGTTCCGTTCATGTTCACCTCCTTCCCGGGCAGTCACCGGATCGACCTGTTCGAGAAGGTCGGTGAGCGCGAACCCGATACCTGGGACGATCTGCTGCGCGCGGGGCGCAAGCTGAAGAAGCTCGGCAATCCCGTCGGATTCGCCATCAGCCAGACCACCGACTCGGTCTCGACGCTCTACTCGATCCTCTGGTGCTACGGCGCCAAGGACATCGCCGAGGACGGCAAGACGATCGCCATCAACTCCAAAGCGACGGAGATGGCTATCGACTACGTGCAGACCCTCTACAACGACGCGATGGACCCGGCCGTGCTCTCGTGGGACAACGCCGGGAACAACCAGTGGCTGAACTCGGGGAAGGGGTCCTGGATCCACAACCCGATCAGCCACTACGTGGTCGCCAAGCAAGAGAAGCTCGCGGTCGCCGAGCTGACCGGGTTCCACCCGTCGCCGGCGGGGCCGAGTGGGCGCCACACCGTCGGCGTGCCGCGAAGCCTCGGGATCTGGAAGTTCAGCAAGAACCTGGATGTCGCGCGGGATTTCCTGAAGTGGTTCTTCGAGCCCGCTCAGTACCAGGAGTGGATCATGTCGGGCGACAGCTACAACCATCCCACCTGGCGCGACATGGAAAACCACCCGGTGTGGGACGTGGACAAGAAGTACAAGCCGCTCAAGGCCGCCGCGAAGTACTCGCACCTGTACGGCTGGCCCGCGCCGCCGGACGAGAAGATCCAGTTGATCACGAACAGCTACATCATTCCGAACATGTTCGCGCGGGTGGTCACCAACGCCTCCAAGGCCAAGGAGGCCATGCTCTGGGCCGAGACGGAGATCAAGCGGGCCTTCGATCGAGGCTAGGCGCTACTCCTTTCCGCCGACCTCCTCTTCCTTCGTGCCCGCGACGGGCTCGAACAGAGCCCGTCCGTACTTGTCCACGCCGTACGTCTTGATGACCTTCTGGACGTCGGCCGACACCATGAAGTCGGCAAAGGCGGCGCCGCCGGCCGCGTTGACCCTGGGGCCGTTGCTCGGGTTGACCTTCATCACCGAGTAGATGTTCGAAAGCGTCTTGTCGCCCTCGAGCAGGATCGGCAGGCGCACTCGCTTCTGGAGCGCGAGGAAGGTCCCGCGATCGGTCACCGCGTAAGCCCTCCGGTCGTCGGCGATGCCGAGCGTCGCGCCCATGCCTTGCCCCGCCTCGATGTACCAGGCGCCCTGCGGCTCGACGCCCGCCAGCTTCCAGAGCGACTTTTCGAGCGCGTGCGTGCCCGAGTTGTCTCCGCGTGAGACGAAGCGGGAGCCAGTCGCGGCGATCGCCTTCATCGCGTCGGCCGCCTTCTTCATTCCCTTGATCTTCGCGGGATCGCCCGCGGGGCCGATGATGACGAAGTCGTTGTACATGACGAGCCGCCGGTCGAGCATCTTGCCGTCCGCGACGTATTTCTTCTCGAGCGCGGGCGCATGCGCGAGCACGACGTCCGCTTCTCCTCTCGCGGCCAGGGCGAGGGCCTGACCGGTCCCGACCGCGATCGTCTTGACGGTGTAGCCCGTCTGGCGTTCGAACAGCGGGACCAGCACGTCGAGCAGACCCGAATCCTGGGTGCTGGTGGTCGTCGACAGGATGACCGGCGGGTGCTGCGCCGCCGCGGGCGCCGGAAACATCGCCAGAACCAGCGCGGCCAGGAATGCCACGAGCATCGAAACTCTCCTTGTTCGTCAGTGGTTCACGTGTCGGAGCGCGCGGCGTCGGACAACTATCACGCAAGCCAAACGTGGTCAAGCCGCCGCGCCACGTCTCGCGATCGCTTGAGTCGATCGCGCGGCGGGAGTACGTTGACCTCGTGGTAATCGCCGGACTGATCACGCTCGCGCTCGTCGGAATGTTGCAGTCGCTCGGCGCGCTCGTCGAGCCCTTGCCGATCGAGGCCACGTGGTGCAGCGACGCAGCCGGCGAAGACGAGCGCGGTCAGACCACCGGACGGGGCCCTGCCTGTCCCTCGGCCATCGGCCCGGGCGCATCGAGCACTCCGCGTCGCGGCGAGCCGACGCTCGACGTCCTCGACGACACGACGGCACCTGCCTTCAGCGTCCTACTCCTGTCGCAGGAGTCGCGCGCTCCGCCCGCTCTCCTCACGCACTCGCTCTGACTCTCGCTCTGCAGCGCGGTGATCGTCGCCGGGCTGCAAACTGGTGCGATAGAGGAGACATTCATGCATCGATTTCACGTCCTTATGGCCGTCATGTCACTGAGTCTCGTCGTGTCCGTGGGCCACGCGCTGGCCGACGGGCCAAGCGGCGGTTACGGCGGCGCGAAGGTCGCCCAGGTCAGCTTCATCGACCGGGCCCTCAACCTGATCCAGCTCTCGGACGGCATGGAGCTGCGTGCCCCCGACCAGCGGATGCTCGCGAATCTCAGGATTGGCGAGTGGGTGAAGGTGGATTTCGTCTCGGATGGCGACCACGTCATGATCAATAGCATCGCGCCCGCTCAAGCCGACGAGATCCCCGGGCCGGTTCCCACGGCCGTCGGCGGCAGTATCACGAACCACAGCTGAGTCGTCACTGTCGTCCCCGGCGGTTCCGGGCGGCCACATGCCGTCCGGCGCCGCCTGGGCTGATGACCAACGTGCTGACGCCGCCGCTGAACGTGCCAGGCCGGACCGTCCGCGTCCTCCTCGTGGACGTCCTCGACGTGGTGCTCCCGTGTTTGAGCGGGTTCGACATCCTCCGCCATCTCCGCGCCGCTTCTCACGCGCCAGTGAGACCGGCCTCGACGCGCGCGGCCTCACGGAGCCTCGTTCGCGACCGCGTCGAACGAGACGACGACGACCTCGTACGTGTCGGCCACCGTCGCGAGCGGGACCACGAAGTAGGCGCTGCCGCCGGCGGGAATGTCGCCGAAGACCCAGCCCCACGCGTCGGCGACCGGATGGGAGGCGCGGTCACGCTCCACGACGCGCAGGCGGACGTCCGTGATGCGGATCGACGAGTCGTTGTAGACATATCCCTCGAGCCTGGTCCGCGTCGGCTCGGGCAGCTGGGTCACGTGCCACTGCACTCGCAGAAACCCGTCAGACCGGGTCGGCTCCTGCGCCGAGCTTGGCGCGACCGTCAAGAAAAGGACCGCGGCCGCCACGGCCAGCGCCGGTCTCTTCCTCATGCGCGCTCGGTCGAGCCTGCCTTCGACTCGCAGGGCGTCCGGCTCGCCGCCTGAACCAGACACATCCGCACCTTGCCCTCCCGGACCAGAATCGCCAGGAGCGACGCGGCCGAAGTTTCGGAGAATCCGAGGCGTCGTCCGACCTCCGCGGGAGTCGCGAGTCCGATCTCCTCGACACAGCTCAGCAGCTCGTTTTCGAGCTCGCTCCACCAGTCAGTCATACTGCCGCCTTCCTGTTTGCTCGCCGCTCGAACGGTCAACGGACAAGCGCCGAGAGCGAGGTCAATTTCACGGGCCAGACCGGAGCCGGCCGCTCGCGCGGGATCGGGACACTGTAGGCGATGAGCAGGAGCCAGCGCGCCCAGGCCTGGTTCCAGTCGACGCTCGGCCGGCGCATCGCGCGCTCGAGATCGCCGACGACGAGGCCCACCCATACGCTCCAGGTCTCGCGGTCGTCCGGCGGAATCAGCTCGATGAGCGTCTCGCCGAGCGCGGCGATCGTCTCGCGGATCTCGAGTCCCGTCGTTCGCCCGTCGGCGGCCGGGATCAGGATGTGCTCGGCGACCCAACGGTGCGTCTTCAGCACCAGCGCGCGGCGCAGAAGCGGCTCGATGCTGAGCCAGGACGGCGCCATCGCGTCGTACCAGGACTGGAGCCTGTGAAGCTCGCCCGACGTCGCGAAGGGCGGCAGAGCCCCAAGGGGCCGCGGAGTGGGCCGCCGGCGCGACAGCTGCCTCGCCAGATAGCGCTCGTCGGCCGCGTACCGCTCGGCGACGGCGACGAGCTGTGCGCGACGAGCGGCGTCGGCTTCGTACCGGCAGGGCCAGTCCCGCATGATGGCGGCGGCCGTACCAAGAGACTGCCACTGCAGAACCATGAAGCCTCCGTGGAAGCCGGCCGCGCGAAGCTTGTCGACCGCGGCGCGGGCCGCGTTCCGGGTCGTTCGACGAAGACTCGCGAACTCCTCGGGCAGCGGCACCAGAGTGTGGCGGAGCAAGAGCGCGACACGGTCGTCGGGAGCTTCGTACACGGCCACGAGATCAGGGCATTCCCGGCACACGGCGGAATAGCGATCGAGCCACATGGGACCCTCTCCACGATCTGGATTGGCCTGCTTCTGGCTCGACGATGAGCGGACACCATGACGGACGCATGAGAGGCACATGAGAATCGTCTCAGGATCGCCGACCACCGGAGGTGGACCATGAGGATCCTCGTCGTCGAGGACGATCGGAAGGTCGCGCGATTCGTGCGGCAGGGGCTGTGCGAAGAGGGTCACGCCGTGGAAATCGCGAAGGACGGCCCCGAGGCCCTGGACTTTGCCTTCACCGAGCCTGCGTACGACCTGATCGTGCTCGACGTCATGCTGCCGGGCCAGGACGGGTTCGGCGTGCTGAAGACCTTGAGGGCGCACAAGGTCACGGTGCCCGTGCTCATGCTGACCGCGCGCGACAGCGTGACGGACAAGGTCGCGGGCCTCGATCTCGGCGCCGACGACTACTTGACCAAACCGTTCGCCTTCGAGGAATTCCTGGCCCGCGTGCGCGCTTTGCTCCGGCGGCGCGACGGCGACCACGCACCGGCCCTTGGAATCGACGACCTCACGGTGGATCCCGCGACCCGTCGGGTGTCGCGCGGCGATCGGCGCATCGAGCTCACGGCCCGGCAGTACGCGTTGCTGGAGTACTTCCTGCGCAACGTCGGCCGCGTCCTCACCCGGCCGATGATCGGGCAGCACGTGTGGGGGCTGGCGTTCGACGCCGAGAGCAACGTCATCGACGTGTACGTCGGGTCCCTGCGACGAAAGATCGAGCGCGACCGCGAGCGCCGGCTGCTCCACACCGTGCGCGGCGCCGGCTACGTGCTGCAGGCGGACGAATGAGGATCCTCGGGCGGAGCCTGATTTCTTGGTCTCGTGCCCGAGCCGACAGACACTAGACGGCGTGGACACGACAGGCCGTGCCGGCGACCGTGTGTGGCGTCTGATCGGTCTCGTCGGAGTCGTCGGCTTTCTCGTCACCGCGTTCACCCCGCTCGCGTATCGGTTGCACCAATGGACGGCCGTCCGCGCGGACCTCGTGCCGTCTGACGCCATCGTGGTGCTGGGCGCCTGGATCTCCCCCTCCGGCATGCTCAGCCTCGAATCTCTGCGTCGGACCAATCGCGGCATCGAGCTCTACCGGCGAGGGCTCGCGCCGACTCTGGTTCTCCTGGGCGGGGGCCACGGCGGAGGATCGACCGAAGCCGACGTTCGCGCCGAGCAGGCGCGCCTTCACGGGGTTCCGGCGCAGGCCATCCTCACGGAAATTCGAGTCCACACGACGCGGGAAGAAGCCGTTCGGGTGAAGGCGCTCCTGCAGTCGAGAGGCGCCCGGACGATTCTGCTCGTGACCAGCGCTGGGCACCTGGCCCGCGCACGTCCGCTGTTCGAGCGCGCCGGATTCGATGTGCATCCGGCTCCCTCGGATACGTTCGTCGAATCCGACTCGCCCGAGGCGCGGCTGGAGCTGATGCGGGTGCTCGTCAAAGAGTTCTTCGGCTGGCTCTTCTATCGAGTCGCTGGATACATCTAGACGCGGGAGGACATCTCATGGAGGCAACCTTCATCGCGGTGGCGGGGCTCACGTCCATCGGCGCGTACTACGTCGGCGCCAGGGTGCTCCGTCTCTCCCACGTCAGCCTCAAGGCCGCGATCGGCAAGATGCTCGAGTCCGTCGGGATGGTGCTGATCTTCCTGGCCGCGAATCTGGCCCTGGCCGTCATGATCGTGCTCGTGGCGCGCGGCTTGATCGGCGCGTTCGTGTCGGCCTATGTCACGGACGACACGGTCTGGCTGGGACTGTCGCTGATCCAGGGCCTCGCGTTCCAGTGGTGGCGGGGGCTCTCGGTGAACTCGAGCTCCCCCAGTAGCGGCTAGGCGAGCAGAGCGACCCTACGCGGAGCGGTCGAGCGCGGCCCGCACCGCGTCGACGACCCGTTGAAGATCGTACGGCTTTCCGATAATCTCCAGGGCCTCGTTCTCGCCCACGAGACTCTCCAGTGCCGGCTTGTTAGTCGTCGTGATCACGAACTGGCGCCGCTTCAGGGGCTCGGAGCTGCGGACGAGACGAAGGAATCGCCAGTTCGCGTCGTAAGGCGGGGAGATGTCGTAGAGAATCACCTCCGGCGTGTGATGGTTGATGAACTCGACCAGGTCGAGCTCGCCCTTCTTGACGTCCGGTATGTGGCCGACGACGGTCTGGAATCCCTCGGCCTCCAGCGCCGTGCGGAGGAGCTCGACCGTGTCCGAGCTCGAATTGAACACGGCGATCGTGGGCTTGATGCCTCCGCCCTCGATACTTCCTTGACTCATCGCGCTCAGTCCTCGTCGATGCGCTCGCCCATCTGGATCGGCGGTCGGCGCAACTCTGGTGGGAACCGCGGAGAGCCTATCGTGTTGGAACCGTGATGTCTAGCCGCGCTCCACTCGCGGCCGATCGGTCATCTGGTGCGTCCGATCATGCTCGCCACGATGGCAATCAGCTCGGCGGGGTCCACGGGCTTGGAGACGTGAATGTTGAAGCCTGCCGTCAGGCTCCGGATCCTATCCTCCGGGCGGCCGAACGCGGTCAAGGCCACCGCCGGGATCTTGCCGCCTCGTTCGGGGCTCTGCGCTCGCACCTTGCGGATGAGCGAGTAGCCGTCCTGTCCGGGCATCTCGATGTCGGAGATGAGCACGCCTGGGCGCCGCTGCGCGACCGCCTGTAAAGCCTCGTCCGCCGATCGACATTCGATCACTTCGGCGCCGGCCTGAACGAGCACTTCCCGGATCAACTCGACGGCCGTCGGGTCGTCGTCCACCACGACGATCCGCGCTCCGGTCAGTGCCGTGCTCTCGAGCGGCGGGGTCTCCCGAGGAGCGATCGGTTGCTCGCGCATCTCGGCGACCATCCGCGGCAGCTTCACCACGAAGGTTGCGCCCTGCCCTTCGCCGGGACTCTCGGCGTAGACGCTGCCGCCGTGGAGCTCGGCGAGGTGTCGGACCAGCCCGAGCCCGATCCCGAGCCCGCCGTGGCCTCGAGTGCTTCCCGTCTCGCCCTGGCGCAACCGGTCGAACACGTACGGCAGAACGTCCGCCGAGATGCCCTGCCCCGTGTCGCTGACGATGATCTCGACGTGCGATCGAACACGCTGCAACTGCACCTGGACCCGACCGTCCTTGGGCGTAAACTTGACGGCATTCTCCAGAAGATTCCAGACGATCTGCTGGAGCCGTCCTGGATCGCCGGTGACCAGGAGCCGGGGTGCCTCCAGCACCGGCTGGAGCCGAATGCCTTTGGCCTCGGCCGCGTGGCGGACCGCCTCCAGCGCGTCCTCGATGAGGTCGCGAAGATCGACGGGCTGGACCACGAGGCGCATGCGCCCGCTCACCACCCTGGACATGTCGAGCAGGTCGTCGACGAGCCGGATCTGCGCGTCGACGTTTCGAATGATGATCTGGACCGCCCGACGCGCCTGCGCCTCGCCGAGCTGGCCGCGCTCGATGAGCGTCGCCCACCCGTGCACGGCGTTGAGCGGGTTGCGCAGCTCGTGCGAGAGCGTCGAGAGGAATTCGTCCTTCGCGCGGTTGGCCGCTTCGGCCGCGGCGCGCGCCGCCTCGGCCTCGCGATAGAGCCGTGCGTTCTCGATGGCGGCCGCCGTGTGGCTCGCGACGATCGTCGCGAAGGAAAGATCGTCCCTGCCATAGCGCCGCGTGGATTCGGTGATCGCCAGGGTGATGGCGCCGAGGGTCCGCTCGTGCGCGACGAGCGGCGCGATGATCCAGGACTTCGGAGCCAGCTGCCGGAGCAGAGCGAGCTGCTCGGCATTGTGCGCGACCTCGCTCAGATCGGCGTCGGCCACGCGCGGGACGAGCACCGGCTGGCGCGTACGAACCACGGCGGGCACCCCGTGCGCGGCGTTGGGATTGAACCCGTGTCGGGCTCGGATATCGTCGACGAGCGCCTCCTTGGTGCTGTCGACGTGCGCGCTGGCCACACGGTGGAGGCCGCCGCCGTCTTGAAGGAGGTCGATCGCGCAGAGATCGCCGAGGACCGGCACCGCCAGGCGGACCAAGCGGGGCAGCGCTCGCTCGTAGTCGAGCGACGAGCCGAGCAGCGCGCTGATCTCGGCGAGCACAACCGCTCGTCGCTCCGATGGGGCTCGCGGCGGCGCCATTTCACGAGTCTCGCCCGTGAGCGACACGTTGACAAGCAGAGAAGCTCGGAACCTCGCGTCCTCGCGGTCCGGGAAGTACCTGCGCATGGCACCGGAAAATACCGGATGCGGGCGGCTAGCCGATTCGCCGGGTGCGGAGGACGTCGAGCGGGTGGTCGATCAGCGGCTCCACGCGCCCGACGAAGCGGACCGTGTGGGGCAAGCCGACGTGACGCTCGAACGCCGCGTCATCCGTCCAGCGCGAGTGAATGTAGAAGAGCTGCGGGTCGTGACTCGACCGGAACGCGTGAATGCTGAGGCAGCCGGGCTCCCCGCGCGTCGGAACGAGGACGTCGAGCAGCGCTTCGGCCACGGCGTCGTCGCGTCCGGCGCGCGCATGAAATCGCCCGAAGATGAACAGCTCCATGTCGTCGTTCTCCTCTCGTCGACCCCATTCTCTTCGAGATGTCGAGCGCCGTGCGATCAGATGCGCCGCGACGCCGCTCATGCGTAATATCGAAGAGAGGCGTCGCGCGCGTGCTCAGGGGTTTACCTGATTCGACACGCGGCGACACAGAACAAAAGGAGGCCGACGTGAACGAGCCGACGCGACAACCCCACCGGAGTCTTTTCGTCTGTCTCACGCTCGCGGCGGTGGCGGCCGTCGGCTGCGCCAGTCACGGGCCCCTGGCGACCGCGAAGGTCGCGCAGGCCGAGCGGGCCGTCGAGGATGCCCAGCAGGCCGGCGCGGCCGTCAGCGCGCCGCTCGAGTTCAGGACCGCGCAGGACAAGCTGAAGGCCGCCCAGGCGGCCGCGGCGAAGGGAAACAACGATCGGGCGATCCGGTCGGCGGAGCAGGCGGCGATCGATGGGGAATACGCGCGAGCCCTGGCCGCCAACCAGCGCGTCAACACGATGTCCGACGAGATGAACCAATACATCAAAGTGCTGCGCCAGGAGCTCGAGCGCCTACCGAAGTAACGGGCTCGGCCGGGGAGGTGGCGTCGATGAGTCAGCGTACCGTTCAGCTCACACGAGTGGTTGCGGTTCTTGCTCTCCTGATCGTCGCCGTCGGCTGCGCCTCGTCGGATGCCAAGCGTGCGGCCCGGGCTCAGCTCGAGCGTGCGCAAGCCGCCTACCAGCAAGCCCAGTCCGATCCGCACGTGCAGGCGCACGCCCAGCTACGATTGGTGGATGCGCAGAAGGCCCTGCAGGCCGCCCAGGAGGCCAAGCACAACGACGAGAAGCTTCATCTGGGCTATCTGGCCGAGCGCAAGGCCCAGTTGGCGACGGTGACGGGCGCCACCGCCAATACGGAGCAGAGCATGCAGCAGCTCCGCAAGGACACCGCCGAGGTCCTGCTCCAGACGCGCGACCGCGAGCTCACCGCGGCGCGGCGCGAGACGGACATCAAGACACGGGAAGCGGAACAAGCCCGTCGAGCCGCGGAGGCTCGAGCCCGCGAAGCCGAGGCGAAGGCCCGTGAGCTCGAGCAGGGCCGTCGTCAGACGGACGATGTCGACACGAAGGAGCGCGCGGCCGAGCACGCCAAGGCCGCGGCCCTCGCGAACGAGCTGGCCAGCCTCAAGGCGCAGCAGACCGATCGCGGCATCGTGCTCACGGTCGGCGACGTGCTGTTCGCCGCCGGCAGGGCCGAAGTCGGACCCGGCGCGCAGCGAAGCATCGACAAGCTCGCGGAGTTCCTCAAGGCGTACCCGAAGCGCAACGTGCTGATCGAAGGCCATTCCGACAACATCGGCAACGAGGAGTTCAACATCAAGCTGTCGCAGCAGCGCGCCGACGCCGTTCGAGACTTGCTGGTGGCCCGCGGCATCGCCCCACAGCGGATCCGCACCAAAGGGTACGGCCCGAAGTTTCCAGTCGTGGACAACGACACCGCCGTCGGACGGCAGCAGAACCGGCGGGTCGAGGTGGTGGTCCTGAACGAAGGCGCGACCGCGGACGGCTCGACGCGCTAGAGGACTCGGATGCTTCGGTGACAGCCCGCGCGGACTGTCACCGAAGTCCTCGGCCGGTCGTCTTACCTCTTGCTGGGCCCAGTCGATTCGCGGATCACACCTCTCGCCTGGCGTTCGAGGTCGGGCGGTACGGTCTGCATGTTGTGGTCACGCTTCGCGTGCTCGGCCGCTTTCTTCATGACCTCGTCGTCGTCCTTACCCTTCGCGACGAAGCTGCAGTCGGCCATTCCAACGTCCTTACAGTGAAGCTCTCGCATCACGCACCTCCTACTTCCATGGTCGCCTCGCGCGCAATCACCCGCGTCGGGTCAACACCTGAAGAACGTGATCGAGGTCTTACCGGATCGTGATGATTTCCCCCAATTGCGGAGGTTTACGGCCATTCCTGATCGGTCGAGCGTCTATGGCGCGGGGACGGCTGTACGATTCCCCGGCACAATTTGAGGCTGATACGCAAAGACCTCGCGGCTACGAGCGTCCACGAGCACCTTCACCCATTGCACGTCGTTGTTGCCGTTCGGGGCGTTGTCGCCGAACGTCTCGACGCGCGTGAAGTTCTCGATGCGACGCCCACTGGCATCTTGGAATGGCTTGTCAACGCGGAAGTAGTGCGAGTCGCCGCGTCCCGTCGGTCAAGCCCCAGCCAGGGTTGCCCTGCGTGATGAACATGACCGCGGCCGAGCGCCGGGTCAGCGCGACTTGAAAGGTCGTTTGCATCCAAGCGATGTCCTGGCTCAACGAGTTGTTCGGGCTACCCCGTCTGCTCTTTGGCAGCGAGCACCAGGGCGGTTGGTGGCACGAAAGCCTCTTGGAAACGGCCATCATTTCTCGCTGTGGCTATCCCTGTCGTGCTGGTGACGCGACGACTGGCCACCCGACTCCACTATCTCGAGGAGTTTCTGCGCCTGTGCGCCTGGTGCCGGAAGCTCCACCTGGACAACGAGTGGGTGCCGGTGGAGGAATTTCTCCAGCGCAAATTCGACTCGCGCACGTCCCACGGAATCTGCCCGGCCTGTAAGGCTGACCTCCAGAAGGCCCAGGCGGTGAGGCGCGGGGGCTAGACGGAAGCCGCAGAGCCCCGGCATCGCTTGTCCTCCCTACAGTGGCTCGCTTCACGCGAGCCGTTGCGACGGCAATATTGTGGCGGGCTCGCCTAGTTGACCCGCTGGTGGGTCACACTGTCCCAGCGATCCCACATGTAACCGATTGATTCTCCTGACCGCTGACCGCCGGCATCCGGATTGCGTGATGACCAAGGTTCGGCGCTCCCGGCACGTTTGCAAAGGAGGGACACGGTGCCCACGGTAAGTCTGAGCTTTCTCAACAGAAGAAAGGTGAAACAGGTCTGCAGGATCTGCCGCGAGATTGCCGAGCTAAAGACCGAACGCCTGTGTGCCCATTGCGTTTGGATCAAATCGCAGATCAGCTTGCGCTTCGCCGAGGCAGTCCGCGGGACAATAGCGATACCAGCAGAGCAGCACTGTAAACGTTCTGGCTGTTCGTGCGCAGCCTGCGACGGGAGAACTCTTGATCCTCACCCGCTCTACCTATTCGATCTTGCACGAGCGGACCGACGAGAGATCCACTTCCATCCTCGATGTCACGAGTTGTGGTTAGAGGCCGTGAAGGGACTGAACAGCGGCCCGGAACAAGCTATCGACATCGGTCAGGGGTAACCGGCAGGGAGAGCGCGGCGAGCAGGCCGTAACCCGCATCGGCGGGTAGTCTCAGCTCTCGAGCGCGATCTGGATAAGCTGCGGCTGTGCCATGACTCGTTTTCCCGCCTGCGGTGGTGTAGGGGCGACTGCCACTTCCCATTCGCCGGTTGCATCAGTCATCGCCGATTTGGAGCTGCATCGCGAGGACGCCAGTGGTTCCAGGCGGTGGGGGTGGCGGCATGCCAGGAGCTGAGGTTGCGCGGGCTTCTGGCGTCTCTTCCCCGGCCGTGGCCTAGCCATCCGGTGTCACGCTATCGTAGCGCGCGGTCTTCCGCTCCGGTGGTACGCTCCGCGACCGCCTGCACCATGGCCGTTCGAGTTGGCGCAACAGACGCTGAGACCCTGGTGAATCTGGCTTTGTGACCCAGGTGTAGCCGTCGAGGTAGCAATGGACAAAGCAGTTCTCAATGTCCTCCGCCGTAGTCTCATCCAGACCAAACTTCGAGACGGTCGCCTACCAGTTGACAACATCCCGCGGTTCTGGGGCGGGCCCGGCAATGGCGAGACATGCGATGCCTGCGAGGACATCATCACGAAGGACCAGATGGCGATGGACGGAAATTCCGTCGCGTCAGGCGGCAGGAGAGCCCTTCAAATCCATGCCGAGTGTCTTCAGATATGGGATGCGGAGAGACGCAGGCTCTTGCACGAACGGACCGCGTAGAGAAGTCACTCGGCCCCCCGAACACTGCAGGCCGCTGATGCATCCGTCAACTTTCCTCCCGCGGTCGAGATAGTATTCTTGGGATGATGACCAGGTGGCTCGTGGTGGTCGCGTTGGTGGCGGGGTGTGCGACGCAACAGGCGTCGCAGCCGGACTGCACGATGAAGTGGACGGGCCAGCCTCCTGTCCAGGTGGATTCGTGCACGGGCCGGGGCGAGGATCTGACGGCTGGCTGGCACTGGTACGACTACGTGTTCGGCATCCCCTTGGGCATCGTGGGGTTCTATGACCCCGCTCACGACGCCGACTAGGGCCACCTTCTTCAACACTTCTCGCCCTGCCCTCTGCACCGCCCGCCACGACGTCCGCTCCCAGCCCGCTCACGCGTCTGCGCTAGATAGGAAGTGGATTCAGATATTCGATCAGGTCCAGATCACCTGGCGAGAGTCCAAGTTGGGTAAGGGCTAGCGCCACCTCGCTGCGGTGCTGCGTGCCGTGGTTCACGACGTGAGACATCATGTGCCACAGGGGAACGGCATATCTGTTGTTCGTGAGAGCCGACACGTAGCTGATTGATGGCAAAAGCTGAGGGTCGGTGAGTTCGTTGAGAAACGCCCGCATTCGGGCCTCCTCGCGGGTCCAGCGCTCTATTAATGTGGAGAACGTCGGCAGATCGCTTTCACCAATCAGGCTATCGGCTTTGCCCTGCCACCGATCCAGCCAGATAGCCTCCCTGGCCAGCCAGTGGACGAGCGTTCCTCGAATGCTTCCATAGTCCAGCGCGCGAGAAGCGATGTATGCGTCGTGATCGAGCTTCGCGACTTGTACCAGGACGCGAGCGCGCGCCCAGTAGCCGTAGTCGTAGAGCCACCGGTAGTAGTCGACCGTGACGAGGTTGGCGTGGCTCATTTACCCAACCCTCGGAACGGCGAGGTCCAACGACTCAGCGACGATTCGGCGACGTGTCCGATCCCGGACCAGGAATCGAGCCAGGAGCGCAGCGCGTGGAGCGCCCGGTCATACGAAGGCATGGAGCACCCGGCGAAGCCGAGAGCAGCACGCAGGAGTGGCCGCGCCGGTCGAGCACGGCTATCGGCAGGCCTCAACTCGGTCGATCGCGAGCCGCGCGTTTCCCGTATCGGGATCGTAGACCCAGTCCTGGCAGCGCACGACCACGGCCTGTTCTCGACGAGAGCCTCGACGATTGCCCGGTTGGGCGGAAACCGACCGTGCTGCTGTCGATAGCTCTTGATGGCCGATCGCATCTTGTCGAACGCCTCTTGATCGTAGTCTGACTGCCACAATGTTCCCTCCCCCTTGGGCCACGCTCCAATCAGACCGAGTAGCACACAATCGACGGCATCGGGGAGCGCGAGAACGAGCCCGATCCGCCGCATGGACACCTCAGTTACAGATGGACTCCGCCTTCAGGGCATCCACAAGTCCCGCGATATGTCCCGCGCAGACGGACGCCGTTAACGTCGATAACCGCCCCACCCACAAAATCCCCTTCGCACGGGTTGACCTGCTTCGTCCGCATCGAAGAAAATGAGGCGGCCCTTTACAGTGCCGCTTACTGTCCCCGAAGGTCCGTCGACCGTGCTCCAGACGCCTGTGACCTGATCGCCGCTCTGCACGACAGTGCTCCGGCGCGGCCGTGGTAGTGCGGGTGATGGCATTCGGCTAGACTTCCAGGAAACCGTCATCCAGCCGGGAAGGAGGCGCGCACATGTCTACATCGGCCACCCCGGAGCCGGTCATCCGTCAGATAGTCGAAGCGATGAGGACGCTGGCTGGCCCACATCCCGGCTTCCGTCCAGTCCACGCCAAGGGCCTCGTCTGCTCGGGAACGTTTCGCGCTTCGGCTGATGCTCCCCGCGTCACCCGGGCGCCCCATTTTGCGGGTCAATCCGTGCCGGCCATCGTCCGGTTTGCCAATGCCAACGGGAATCCCGACGTGCACGATGGTGTCCCCAACGTGCGCTCAATAGCGGTCAAGTTTCAGCTCGCCGACGGCAAGAGCGCCGACATCCTCGCCAACTCCGTCGAAGGGTTCATCGCGCGGACGCCGGAGGAGCTGCTCGAGTTCCTTCGTGCTCAGCTCCCCGAGCGGGCCAGCGGCCGGCCCGACCCCGATGCGGTTCCGCGCTTTCTCGCCGCCCATCCCGCCGGACGCGCCTTCGTCGAGCGTCTGATGAAGAAACCAGTGCCGGCCAGCTATGCGCATACGATCTATCATGCCGAGCACGCATTCCGCTTCACCGCCGCGGATGGCACGAGCCGATTCGGCCGCTATCGCTTTGTGCCCGAGGCAGGCGAAGCCTTTCTCTCCCCTGACAGTGCCGGCAAGCGAAGTCCGAGTTTCCTGCGCGAGGAGCTGGAAAGCCGGCTGCGGACCGGACCGGTGGCGTTCCGGCTGTCCCTGCAATTGGCCGAGGCCGGCGACCCGACGGACGATGTTACCGCCCTGTGGCCTGAGGGTCGGCCCGTGGTCGAGCTGGGGCGTCTAGAGGTCACGAGCATCTCTCCGACGAGCGCGGCCGACGAGCGGCGCCTGATCTTCGACCCCACCAACAGGACGGACGGCATCGATCTCTCGGCAGATCCGATCCTCCTGGCCCGGTCGGCCGCCTATGCCATCTCCTACGATCGACGCGGCAAGGGCGAGTGAAGAGGGCGTCCCAGAGCGCGGAGGGACGCCGTCGCGCTCGCGACGCGCCGTAGCGCGCGAGCTTAGCGTGCACCCGATGGCCGTGCGGCGGGCACTGACGGCCTTGGGCGACGCTGGCGCGAAATGATCAAACTGGCTAGAGACTAACCAGCTCGGTGGTTCCCGGCGCGCGGAAGCTGCTGATATTCCTGGAACACAGCTCCGGTATCAGTCTTGCCCCTATATCCCATCATGGAAGGCTCCGGTCAGGGGTCGGGGATGCTACGGGCCTGTCGTCCCGTCTCCCGGGCTTTCTCGGCGCGATATGCGTCCCGCCTCGGATTCCAGATCCGAGAAAAGACTTCGGAGCTCGCAAGGCTGAGGCTGCTTCACTGGCGAGCGCCACGCTTCAAGACCTGGCGCGGTGGGCGCGCCGGGTTAGGCATGCGGCTCAGCTCCAAGATCTTCCTCGCCTCCGCGCTCGTAATCCTCGTGTTCGCGGGCGTCAGCGCATTGAGCCTGGGTGCGGTGGGTCGTCTCGTGTCCGTGAACCGGGAGATCACGGTCAGCGCGATTCCGGCGCTGAGCCTCACAGCATCCGCCCGCGACGCGCTGCCGAGGCTCCTCGCGCTTGAAGCGCGCGCGCTGGTGCTGGGCGACCGGCGCTACGCGACCGCATGGACAGAGCTGGCGACGCAGGTCACTGAGGACCTCCAGCGCCTGGCCGAGTATCCGCTCAGCCAGCCGGAGGCGCTGCACCACCGCGAGGCCAGCGCCACGTTTGCGGAGTATCGACGCATTTTCGAGATGGAGAAGATGCTTCTCCGGCGCGGCGATCCCGCCGGCGCCCTGCGTCTGTCCGACACCACCGCGCGCGAGCTCGCTGAACAGGTCCGAAGGAACCTCGACGGGACGATGGCCGCGACCCGCTCACGGGTCATTGCGTCGCAGGCAGAGGCGGCGCGCCTGGAGGCGGGCACGTGGACCGCCGTGCTGATCGCACTGGGCGCGGCCGTCGGCCTGGCCTTGTTCGGCACGGCCATCATCGCTCGACGGATGACGCGCTCCCTCGATCTACTGTCCGTGGCCACGGCAGAGGTCGCCGCGAATGCCTTTCGAGAGCCCATCGCGGTTGAAAGCGATGACGAAATAGCAGCGCTTGCGCGGTCGTTCAATTTGATGGCCAGTCAGCTTCGTCAGGCGGAGGAAGCGAAGCGGGAGTTTTTCGCGACGGTCTCACACGAGCTTCGATCGCCGCTCACGTCGATCCGCGGCGCCGTCGACCTCCTTCACGCCGGCCATCCCGGCCCGCTCACGGAGAGGCAGGTGCGTCTCACCGGCAGCATCGGGCAGAGTTCCGAGCGCCTTCTGCGCCTCGCTAATCAGATTCTCGAAATGTCGCGCCTTCGCGCCGGGCGTGTGGAGCTCGATTGGAAGCCGCTCGACCTCGCCCGGCTGGTGGACCGCGTCGTCGAGGAGCTTCACCCGCAGGCCGAGGAGGCGGGTGTCGCGTTGGAGCACGAGTGCGACGGGTCTGACTTCACATACCTCGGCGACGAAGAACGGCTATACCAGCTCGTAGTGAACCTCGGCGCTAACGCAATCCGCTTTACTCCACGCGGCGGCCGCGTGTGCGTGCGGCTTACCGACGCGAGCCCGGAGTTCGAGCTGCAGGTCGAGGACACGGGCGTGGGCATTCCCGCCGACGCACTGCCCAACATCTTCGACCCCTACCGACAGGCGCACCGAGATCGGGGCGGCACCGGCCTGGGCCTGGCGATCGTAGAGGGTGTCGCGAAGGCCCACCGAGGTCGCGTAACTGCGGAGTCGCGCGAAGGAGAGGGCAGCCGCTTCACCGTCATCCTTCCGCGCTCCTGAGTGCGGTCTCAACAAGGCGGGGGTTGGGTTCGCCGCGCGGAGGCTACGGAGCGAGATCCGCCCCGGATCGCGAGCTACACCCTGCGCGAAGTACAATAGGTGGGTGATCCCCGAGGACCAAGAGAAGCTCATCGAGCAGATCGCGTCATCGGCCGGCCGCGGTGTTGGGCGGGAAGCCGCAAGGGCCAAGCTAGACGCGCTCCACGTTCAGACGCTCGGAGCGGCTCTCTATGCTCGACTTCACTTGATGCCCGCCTTCGCACCTACTGCCCCACTCGCGCAATGCTCGGCATTGGGCTGATCGGCCTCGGTAAGCACGGGTCTCGCTACGCCCGCCACATCGTAGAGGACCTGACGGACGCAGCCCTCGTCGCCGTCTGCCGACGGAACCGTACCGAAGGGGAGACGCTCGCCGCGGCTTATAGCTGCGCTTTTCACGGTGAATACCGTGATCTCGTGGCCAACCCGCGCGTGGAGGCCGTGGTCGTGGCGGTCCCGCCGATGCTCCACCCCGCCATCGTGGAGGCGGTATGCCGGGCGGGCAAGCCCCTGCTCGTCGAGAAGCCGTTGGCGACGAGCCTGGCTGCGGCGCGGCGCATCGCGAGCCTGGTGTCCGCCAGCGGTGTACGGGCAATGGTCGCCCACACCCTCCGCTTTGACAGCACGGTCCAAACACTCCAGGCGCACTTGTCCGAGATCGGGCCCTTGCATGCCCTCTACCTGAGCCAGCGATTCGAACCCGCCCCGCAGGACTGGCTTGACCGCCGAGCGGAGAGCGGGGGCGGCATTGTGCTTCATACCGGCGTCCACAGCTTCGACCTGCTCCGCTTCCTCACGGGATGCGAGGTCACCCGGGTCTGGTGCCGGACCGCTCAGATCATCACGCGCGAAACGGAGGACAGCTTCGCCATGACCTGCCAACTAAGCAACCCCTCACTCGTTGCGGCCATTGCGGGCTCGCGAGCGATGGGCGGTCGCGCCGGCCTGTTCGAGCTGGCCGGCGCCCGAGGCCAGCTGTTAGCGGATCACGTTCACGGTTTCGTCCACCTCGTGCGCGGCCCCGAGCGCCACATGCTCCTCGTCCCTCCTCCGGTGCCCACTGTGCGAGAGACGCTGGGCGCCTTCGTCCGGGCCCTACGCGAGGGCACCTCGGTTCCCATCTCCATCGAGGACGGGTTGCGGGCGGTCGCCGTCGCCGATGCTGCGTACCGCTCAGCCGAGCGCGGCGGGGAGGGCGCCGCTGTCGACGGATTCTCTTGCGCGACCTGAGAACGCCCGGAGGACCAACCGAAGGCCCCGCTCGGACCTATCCCATCAACGTGGGCGATACCATCGGGCGGAGCTAACGTCTCACTGAGACGAGTTCACGGCTACCCGTGTCTCACTGAGACGGACGTTCCAATTTCCGCCAGGCCCGCGGTACTTGGGGTCCCTCGTAACGATCCTTCCGGGCGAACCCTTGAACTCAGCCAACACGTCGGAGAGCGCTCGATCACCGTCAAGGCTTGGCCGCCTTCCTGCGGAACACCGCTGGTGCGGGGAGATGGACGGCGTCAGATGAGGAATGGATCTGGATGACCTGCACGTGCGGGGCGGTCATTAATCGGACGCTGGAGCCCGCATACCGCCCATAGTTCGGGTCTGCTAGACTCCCGCAGTGCCCATGCGGCGGATCGGGCTCGCGGTCGTTCTCACTTTCGGCCTCGCGCTTGCGCCGCTCGCGGCCGGGGCACAGCCAGCGGCGAGGGTGTACCAGATCGGCTTTCTCTCGTTGTCCCCCGGCCCGATGGACCTCAGCGAGAATTTCGTTCGAGGACTCCGCGAACTCGGCTACGTCGAGGGGCAGAACCTTGTCGTCGAGTACCGGTGGGCAGCGAGCAGGAATGAGCGACTGGCTGAGTTTGCTGCCGAGCTGGTCGGCGCTGGAGTCGACGTGATCGTCACGGCAGGGACCGCCGCGACGCTGGCGGCAAAGCAGGCAACCGGGACCCTCCCAATCGTTTTCGGATCGGCTGCGCTTCCCGTAGAGAACGGAATCGTGGCCAGCCTGGCGCACCCGGGTGGCAATGTGACCGGGATCGCACTAGTCGTCCATGACATCAAGGCGCTCGACTTGCTCAAGGAGACTGCGCCAGGGATCTCTCGGGTGGCATACATCTATGACCCGGCCATCTTCCCCGGTACTCACGGGCAGGCCCGACTCGCACGGTACCAGGACCAGGCCCGCACACTCAACATTACGTTGGAGCCCTTCGCCCTGCGCACGCCGGGTGAGACTGATCGGGTGTTCGCGGCGCTCACCACTGGCACGCGCGGACTCTTGCTCCCAAGCACTTCCGCCAACAATCTCGCACGGGACCGGATCTGCGCGCTCGCGGCGCAGCGCCGACTACCGGCCATCGGCACCGACCGGCGTTTTGCCAGCGCGGGCTGTCTTATGAGCTACGGTGAGAACCTGTCAGACCTGTACCGACGTGCCGCAACCTACGTGGACAAGATCCTCAAAGGGGCCAAGCCCGCCGACCTCCCGGTCGAGCAGCCCACCAAGTTTGAGTTCGTGATCAACGTGAAGACGGCGAAGGCTCTTGGCCTGACGATCCCGCAGACTTTGCTGCAGCGGGCGGATCAGGTGATCCAGTAGCGCGTGCTGTCCCCGCGCCCCGGTGCCCTTGGCCGGGGCGCTGGTGCGCGTCGTAACGGTCGGCTAGACTCCCCGGCAACATGCGACTGATCCACCTCGCGGTCTTTCTCACTCTCACTCTTGTGCCGCTCGCTGCCGAGGCACAGCAGGCGGGGAAGGTGTGGCGGATGGGGTATCTCGCCGAAGGGCCACAGCTGACGAATCCCGCACGTCCGATAGCACCGTTCCATGAGGCTCTTCGAGAACTAGATCGTTCAGGCAGAGGAGCCTACGAAGGACAGATGTCGAACCAACGACGAGCCGGCCTCCGGTGAACAGAGCTGCTGGAGCAGGAGGCAGCAGTGACGTGAGGCTCATCGGCTGGCTCTGCGTGATGGGCGCCGGCGTCTCGCTGATGGTTGGCCTAGCCTCTGGGCACTTTGCTCCGCACAGGCGTAGGTGTCGCCACAGTAGATCTGGCCGAAGACGCAGCGACTTCGGGGTGTTCCTCCGGGAAGACTTTCCGGGTTTCATTCCGGGCGCCGTCATCGCGGCTGGGCTCTTGGCCCTCGGACTCTTGATCCTGGTGACCTGGGGCCTAGGACCCGGATGAGGCTACGTAGTCCATCTCCCGCGAGGGCATACCGTGACTGACCCCCTCGGCCGTCTGCTCCTCGTTACGCTGGAGGCGAACCAGTGCCTCTAATCGCAGACCTTGAAGAGTTTGTCACCAACCACTGGCCCCACGGCGCCCTGACGTGGGCCAGACCTTGCCGAAATGTACCGTCGGGCGGCGTATCTCATCGACCAGATCCTGCGGGGAGCGAAGCCGTCGGAGCTTCCCGTTGAGCAGGCCACGAGATTTGAGTTGGTGATCAACCTCAAGACCGCCAAGGCGCTCGGGCTTACGATTCCGCACACCCTGCTGCAGCGGGCGGACCAGGTGATCGAGTAGCGGTGCTCGACCCACGCGGCCATCTCTTGCGTGCTGCTGTCGGCTTCGCTGGGTGCTCCATGCCCTCGTATGACCGAGCCCTGTGGGCCCTTCGCACCTGGCTGGACTCCTGGACTGGGATTGGGCACGTCGCGGTGGGGATGCACCGGCAGGGCTACGACCTGCAATTGACTCAATATGACGAGCAGGGTTGGAGGGCCACTTTCTACACGACGGGGATGGAGCACTCACCCACGAGTGCGACGGGCACGGGATGGGAGCACACACCGTGGCACGCAGTCCAGAGTGCGGCGTGGGAGGCGCTATGGAAGGCAGGCCGATGAAGATCGTTGAAGGAGGATGCACTCCAGATCCTTTCGCCCCTGGTCCACCGCGCAAGCCAACCAAGCAAGAGATGGAGCAACTCGCCGCTCGGTACGTCGCTCGGGCTGACCGTTTCATGTACCTCATGGGTTGGCCCTGGCGCACATTGCGCCGAGTGCTGCGAAGGGCCCGGCCTGGTGCCTAAGCGCCCCCAGAAGAAGCGCCAGAAGGCCAAGCCCGCGCAACCTCAACTCCCTGGCATACCGCCACCCTCACCGCCCTGGACAACTCGCGTCCTTCCCATGCAACTCCAGATCGGCGACCGGATGACTGACTCAACTGGCGACTGGGAAGTGGTTGGGCGGCCCTACACCACGGCCGGCGGGAAGAACACCCATGTACGCGTCCAGCGGGTGAATCAGCCCGGCGTCACCGAGGTAAAGCTGTGGGGATCTTACGAGAAGGTCAGTGTGAGGCGAGGCTGAACTTCATCGGCGCTATCATCCCGCCATGGCGTGGCGTGCCAGGTGTTACGAGTGCGGACAGGATGTCCCGATCACTCGACCGCTTTACGGGAAACAGTCCTTGTTCGAGGAAGGTGATCTTGGGCACGCCACCGCAACCTACGAGGCCCATCCGCGCAGGCCGACTGACACTCGTGCGTGCTCCGCCGTCAGCAAAACGGTTCCGCAGTATCAGATGCGCCAGGCTCACTCGACGACACCTGGTGAGGATCCGCCGCAAGTGGACCCCCGAAGCACCCCGCCTCGAAAGACAAGGAAGAGGTAGGTGGATCATGCGACTCCCGCGTAGGGCTCCATTGCTCTTCGCGCTCTCCCTGCTCACCTCGGCTGCGACGGCCCACGCCGACTGCGCGTGGGTGTTGTGGCAGAACCCGGTCACCATAAGTAGTCTCAACCCCACCAAAGTCAACAGCGGGGACTGGAAGGCGAACGACAGCTTCCAAAGCTTGGAAGAATGCCGAAAAAGTCGAGACGCGTTCCAACAACTCTATCCGAAACCAACGACGGAGAAAGTTGGCGCGCGGTACTCGGAGTATGCGTGCTTCCCCGACACCGTGGACCCGCGTGGGGCGAAGGGGAAGTAGGCGTCCGGGACTTCTCTATGCGGCGCCATCCGGCCATCGGCGCTGCCTATCCGTTTCCGGTCATTCGTGCTACCTTCCGCGTGCCTGCACCCCGGCCTCACCCGTTGGCGCTCTCGGGCGTCGAGACTCCGGTGAATCTGGCGTTTGTCGAAGCCCCATCTGCACTGGAGTCGCCGATGGAGTTCTCGAAGCGGGTCCTCATCGTCGATGATGAGCCAAACGTGGTCGGGCTGTTGCTAGAGTTCTTCGCCCGTTTCCAGCACGGGCACGCCTACGATGTCGTACCGGCGTATTCCGGTGCCGAGGCGCTCGACATCCTGCTACGGAGAGCGTTCGATCTCATCCTGCTCGACATGGTCATACCAGGGATCGGCGGCCGCTGGAAGCAGGGTCTCGACCTGCTGAAACGCATCCGCGACCTTGGCGTGAAGGCGCCAGTCCTCATGATGACTGGTGCCGGGGACGCCCAGAAGGCCGAGGCGCTGAGCGCGGGGGCCGTCGGGTATCTGCACAAGCCGTTCAATCTACCCGACCTGAACCATTCCGTCGCTCTCGCCCTCGGGTCCGGCCCGCGCGCGACGGGTGGCTGAGCGGGTGCACCGACACCTTGGAGCAGCGCGGGCCTGAGACCAAATGAACGAAGAGCGCGACACCGACGAGCGCCTCTGGCACCCCTGGCTCCGCATCAACCGCGTCCTGCGCATGATGCTGCACGAGCGATGGAGCGCGGAAGCGTGGCCGCAGGTCAAGGCTGAGTTCAAGAAGGCGCTCGCGCTGAGGAGTGAGATTCGGCGCGCCGGATGGTTCAACTAGGACCGTGACTGACCAACGCGGCCAACTCCTCTGAGCGGCTGTCGGCTTCGCCGGGTGCAGCAGCCTCCTGACTGCTCAGAAGGCTGCTGCGCTTCGTACGGTCCCTAGTTGGCAGGCAGAGTGAGCGGCTGGTTCTTCTCCGCGAGCATGCAGTTGAGAACCTTCGCCGGTTCGGACGAGCTCACATTCTTAGCCATGTGGACCTGCTTGGCGGGATTGAAAGTGATCTGCCCGGCCTTTAACTCGAAAGGCTGCCCGCCGTCCGGCGCGAACGTCAGCGCTCCCTGCAGCATGTAGATCGCTTCGTCGCCTGGATGAGCGTGCCGGCCGGCGACGGCACCTGGGGGAACATCGGCGACGAACACGATAACTTCCTTGCCCTCGATGCCGGAGATGGGCTTCCGCAGTAGCTCGGTCCGCGTGACCTGGCCGGCGCCCTGAGCGCCGACGTAGGTCGCGCCAAGACCGACACCAAGAAGCAGGAGTGTCTTCCTCATGATGTTCCTCCTCTGAGGGGCAAGCACACCACGGCCGGGGTTTGATGTCTGATCACGATTGACCATCGAGGGCGAGCGCGCGGGCCCGTTCAAGGGCTGTAAAACTAACGACGGTGATCCGCCAGTACACTCCGATGGCCCGCTCGTCGGCGTGCCCTTCCACCGCGTGGGCTGGGTCTACGAGGAGAAGGTCGACGGCTACCGCATATTGGCCTACAAGGACAACGCCCGCGTCCGACTGGTGAGCCGGAACGGCGTCGACCACACTCGCCGCTACACGGACGGTGCGGCTGCGGTCGCGCGGCTCCGGCCCTCGACGCTGGTCCTCGACGGCGAGTTGGCGGTGTTCGATGAGCGGCTGCGTTCGCGGTTCGACTCCGTAGTCGCGACGCCGCCAGTGCTCATCGCCTTCGACGTCCCGTACGTGAAGGGGCGCGACGTCCGCCAGCGGCCGCTGCGCGAGCGCCGGGCGCGCCTCGAAGATGTCGTCGCGGGCGCGGGCTTCATCTACCCGGTGGGGCGACTTGCACCTGACGGTCTGGAAGCCTGGGCCGAGGTGGTCGAACGCGACTACGAGGGCCTGGTCGCCAAGGACGAGGCCAGCGCGTACGAGAGCGGGCGTACGATGCATCGAAGTGCTCTCGCAATGCGAGTTGGGGGCTTTCATGCAGCCCTTACTGCTCGGGACTCCCAAAATGTCTGGGAATTTCTCGGACCGGGATTGAAAAAGGACGACCCAAAGGACGAGTATGTTGGGCGGCTTAAGGCCAGAATCGCTAAGTGGGATCTTGATTCTGTCCCCGACGTATCGTTCCGAGGCCAAACGAAGAAGGACCATCGACCGATCGGTAAGGCATTTTCTAAGGTAAATGTGAGAACACCTGACGGTCAGCTTGTGCCGATTGTTCAGGAGACAACATGGCTTTGGTTCAACGAACGTGGTCGTGAACCAGCGTGGTATCTCGCCCAGGAAATGATCCGAGAGAGAAACTAGATCCACCGCCACTGATTTTCGCTCCGACAGTTTAAGTAGCCGTTGCAACCCCTCGGATTTCAAACGTGAAACTCTCTGTTACTCGCGAGCGTAACCGCGGCGGGGCGGCTGCTCTTCCATGTGCTCGCAGCTATCGCCGAGTTCGACCGTGATCTCATCCGGGAGCGCGTCGTCGCCGGCATTCGCCGCGCGGGCTGCGGGAAGGACTCTTTCCAGGTCGCCACCACCCTTTCGGTGGAACAAATCTCCGATGTCGGGCGCGTCGTAAGTCCGCGCCAACGGTTAGGCCGCCGCCCAACTGATTAAACCATTGGTGCTATCGTAGCCGCGTCGCAGCAATGATGAACGTTTCAGCGGCCCATATCATCGTGATCGATGACAACGCCGATATTGTCGATATTCTGACTACGTCCCTCTGCGACGAAGGATACCGGGCCTCAGGCGCGCTGACCGGCGACGAGGGCCTCAAGCGTGTGATGTTGTCTCGTCCTGATCTCGTGATTCTCGATGTTGCGCTGCTTGGCGGCATGAACGGCATTGATGTGCTCAAGCGAATCCGTTCGATTGTCCCGACGACCAAAGTGCTCATGGCGAGCGGGAATACCGACCCTGTACTTGCCCGCGAGTCCCTCGAACTCGGTGCTCTTGCCTATATCGACAAGCCGTTCGATCTCGGCTACCTCAAGCGAGTCGTCGCCATGGCGCTCCGGACGGAGGACACCCCACGAGCGGAACTGGGGATCGGAAGCTATGTGAGGGCCTGGGGTGGTTTGGAATACCTCACGGTCCCTCAGTGGCGGACGGCATTCGAGACGGCCGACGTAATTTTCGGCATCGACGTGGCGACGGGGCAAGAGATCCTCGTCTTCAGCCGCGACGCGCTACAGATGATCGCGGTCAAGGAGGCGAACGACGGGCTCCGCGTGCTTCGGATTTCGATCGACCGCACTGGCGATGAGTTGGAATTGCTCCTCGCTGCCTGCGAAGCCTACCGAGGCCACCACGTCTATCAGGCTGAGGCGTGACTCAGGACGATGACCGAGCCTGGCGGGCGACGTTCTACACGACGGGGATGGAGCACTCACCGACGAGTGCGACGGGCACCGGGTGGGAGCGCACGCCGTGGCACGCGGTCCAGCGGGCGGCGTGGGAGGCGCTGAGGGCGCCGTTCTTGCCGCGAGAGGACTCAACCAATGATCTATGCCCGCAAATCGACCGACCAGGCCGGCGCCGGCGACAAGAGCGAGTCCGTCGAGACGCGGGAGGAATGATGGCCGAGGATCGGCCTGGACCTGAGGATCTCGCGCTGCCGGATCTAAGACTTCGTACGGACCCTACGCCACGACTTCCGGCGTACCGCAGTCAGGAACATGCTCAACACCGGCACCGATGAATCTACGGCAATGAAGATCACCGGCCATCGCACGTCATCAGTTTTCAAACGGTACCGGATCGTCAACCTAGCTGATACGCAGCGTGCCGTGGCTCGACTGGCACAGTCGGGGAATGGCTCGGCTCACCCACAGGGACAGCGAGCTTTGCCAAGCGGCAAAGTATCTGGCCAAGATTAGCCCCTGCTGTAAAGACAAAGGGCCACGGTCTATCGCCGTGGCCCTTTGTTTTGCGGTATCTCATGGCGGGCTCGACGGGATTTGAACCCGCGACCTCTGGATTGACAGTCGATTGAAGCCTGCAACTCCAGCCGCCTCCAGCGGCTAACTACCACGAAAAGCTAACCGTTGCGTTTTGCTGCACCCGGCCCCGACGGCCCAGCGTGCCCCAGTCGTGGGACAGTTTGGGACAGTCTATTGGAGCTTGTCGAACTGCGGCTCGGTCATCTGACGCCGCAGCGCGCGCCCATACGCCATGAGCCACTGATCGATCAGCCCGCGACTCGTCATCGTGTAGCGGCCGACGCGGTAGACCGGCACGCCTTTGCTCTTCACCCAGTACTGCAGGCACCGCGGCCCCTTGCGCATGTAGCGCGAGATCTCGGACCAGCCGATCAAGAGTGAATCGTCCGACTCCGCGGGCTTGATGCGCGACGCTCCAGGTCGTCTCATCTACTGCACCTCCGTCCGCATGAACACTATGGCGTTCTGTAGCATCTCCCGGGTCCTGACCTAGCCGGTATCGGAATTCCCGTGGCTATCCACGCACTCGCGCCGCGTGGCTAATGAGTCTCGCGGAATAGGTTAGAGGTCATGTCAGAACGCCAGCCCAGCGTGGCGCAAGAACGCGAAGGCCAAATCGGACTGACGGCGCACGCGCGCGAAGCCGGTGCGGAGCGGTCGGCGCAGGGCCGCGAGATGGCGCGCGACGTACGTCGTCATCCGACGGCTCTTGTGCGCTGGCAAGCCGTCCCAGATGAGGATGATCCGCTGACCGCGGAAGTGCCGTTTGAGATCGTGCAAGAACGTGATGAGCCGGGTGTCGGTGTAGGTGTCCGCCTGGCTTTGGAAGAAGAAGCGCGTGCGGCGGCCATCCCAGCGAAAGGCCAAGGCGCCAGCCACCGAGAGCCGTTTCCAGTTCGCGCCCGTATGAATCAAGACCGGCGTCTGCCCGCGCGGCGCCCAGGTGCGCCGGACGACCGGATGCTGGGAGACGCCGCTTTCGTCCTCGAAGACGAGCCAGCCGCGTCGGTGTC
>WNFO01003962.1_pt1 | contig 31818 bp, 31 predicted proteins | sample 5400251 | NCBI WGS metagenome assembly WNFO01 (sample SAMN13153354, study PRJNA577476) | soil metagenome | isolation source: 100 cm saprolite under Madrone tree | place: USA:California | collected 2016-06-14
GTCGACGATCAACGCAGTCAGTCCCCTCGTCAAGAATATCGGGGACTCGGTAGAAGAAGAGGATCATTACTTCAAGCCGCGCTCACCGTCGCCTGATGACGGAGAGCATACTCCCGTTGAGTACCCGCCACCCCTGATGACCACTCCGGTATCGAAACCTATGGTTATCGGGGCTGCAATCGCGCGTTTCTACGACATGGCAGCGTCCGAGATGAGCGCCTCACTTCCCCACCCTACGCCGTCCGCATACTACAGTAGGCGACACGAAAAGGAAAAGGAGAAGCTGCGGGAGCTTTCGCGGAACAATTCTTCCGGCGGTACCGGGCGTGTGCCATTGAGCCGTATCCGAGCCCTGCAGGAGAAGCTAGTCCCTGAGTCCGGTGACGAAGCGGAGCGCACACGATCGAACCGTCGGCAGCTGCTCAACGCTATTTTGGCAGATGCTCCAACTCCGCAATCCACCCCAGCACCGCTTATGGCCGCTCCCCCACCTCCGACACCTCCACCTCCACCTCCGCTGCCGCCATTATCAAGACGTCCCACCGCGATCTCACGCGCCAGTACAGCTGCGGAGGAGATCGAGCGCGAGCGCGAACGCCGTCGCCGGCAATCGAACGAAAATCGCGGCCCAGAGACACCGGTTATCAGTGTCCTACCGCCACCGCCACCACCACCACCCCAGACTCACGCCCAGCGCCTCGCACACCCTCGGCCATCCACTCTGTCGCTGAGGGATGCTACGCATGTGCACGGGGCTGAGGACGGTCTGCGGCGTGGGCCTGCGTACTCTGAGCGGCGTTCTGCGACCGAGAGACGCCCTTCGATAGGGAAGCCTCAGTGGCATCGGTCATCACCAGACGCATGATTGAAAACCCCTGAAAACCCCTGAGCTGTGCTCATCATCACTTATTCGTCTCTAGGCTTCTTGCTCATGTACTATACTACGTCACGAACACTTCTGAGTGCCCCTGTCTATGGCATTTTATGCACCTCACAAAGGTCTATCTCGCTACTGCATTCTTTGTATTCTATCTATGTATCATCACATTGGCTGTAGAGGGGTTCAAAGTTAAACCAGATTATCCATGAACATCGTGGCCGCAGTGCGTTCGGATCTACTAGCTCACTTGGTCAGAGACATACAGTTCGAGGCACTCGTGACAGGGCCTCTGGACTCTTACCAGAATCAGGGGTCCGATTCCTCGGAGAATTAAGCGCTTAATGCGCCACAGACAAGACGAAAACGAAGGGAGGCGTATCTGGAGATATGAACGCATATGAATATAGGAGAGGAAGAAGCACGGGTGACATGAGGTCGGAAGGGAATAAACAGTGCGGCTAATCAGATCAAATCGTATACACGCGGCGCAAAGGTCCATGCTTCTTCACTTGGCTCCACAGCGCAGCGCGGCACCACAGAATTGGGCCATAATCAGCCAGAGGATCACCTGAGAGAATGCACATGTCAATTTCAGGCACAGAATAGAGTGGAGGGAAAGTGAGGCCTCCGCACCAGAGCGACGAGAATGCCGAGTCCAAGGACGCGCTTGTTCTTCCACCACATCTGGCGCCGCACCGTACGTGCACCACGGCGGAAGGCTGTCGCCTGGCTCGCCATGTTATCTGTCTTGTCCACGAGTAGCTCGATGCGCTCTCCGCGGCTGAGGATCTGCTCGACATTTTGGACCATGATGTCCTTCACCTGAGCAAGCTCCGATTGTGCACGGGTAATGTCATCCGTCGGAGGAGACGTGTTGTACGTATACACGAGCTGCGAGATAATCGGACCAAAGGTCGATTGCAGTGCATGGGGGGGCAGAGAGGATGAAGAAGTCGAGGCCGAGGGACTGGACAGGAACTACGCAAGAAGGGTGAGCGCATAAAAAACGCAGTGATATGAAATAGAAATAATTGTACCTTGTGTTGGAGCTCTCCGAGAAACGTGAAGGGCATCCTTCTGAACGATTCCTGAACTGAGTATTTCCGATACGCCAGAAGAAATTTGGACACACCTTCCAGCTGAATCATCCGCCATTACGAGATATGTGAACCCGCCCTCCGATATGTAGTGGAAAAGGTACTGCTCCCAGACATATGTGAGCTTGCTATTATTTGGAGGTATCTTTGATAGGATTGTCTGGGTGGCTAGGACGATGGATGAGATGTGGAGCGACAGCATACTTGTGAAACAGACCTTGGGAGAAATCTCGTTTACCCGCCTGATGCTCGGCGAGTATGGTTGAACCTTGTGAGACAAGTGCATGTATCTGGATATAATTCAGAATGTAAACTCGCCACAGAAATAAATCGTACCAGAGACATGATAACAGGGATCGCGAGATGGTGAAAGCTGTGACTGTTGCAGACAACAGACAACACTGGCACCTTGATCGGGCCGAGCCCTCCCGTGGGACGTTGACTTCAGTCTCACTATCTCAACCACGACCACCGATTTCGCGTTCAACTGCTCATCTGGTGTCGCGAAATCATGCGTTTTAGTGCCCGCTCACCCTCGCCCTCCCCTGTGCGCCGGTGCGTATTTTGTATCTGTATAACCGATGTCTCAAACATTCCTTCAGACGACGGAGTCTCTCCTACGGTTTACAATCCTCTTCGTATTCAACCTCGAGCTCAGAGGCGGATGACTCGCAAACGGATTCATTATCTGAATCTGATGAATACAGCAGTAGCCCCGGCGGGAGCTCACGCGTCTCTGCTAGGGCAGTTAGAAGAACCAGTCATCCATCTACTACTACTTCTTCGTGAGTGCTACCTTTTATATACTCTTTTCTTTCTGAAGATGGGATAGACGACTTGCGGGTACTCTTTCTACCTCTGGACACGCGCAGATCAATGATACAGTGGCTGCGATTCGCCTTCGAACTAGACATCATGACCCCTATGAAGAATGGGCAAAGCGGACGCGAAGAGATGCCTTCGTATGTCCCCTTCACCTCTGGTTGAACGTGCCTCCCAGTGTTTACGTCTCCCTCGACTTAGAAAACGGCACGTCGAGCAGTTACATCGGGACAAAGTCAGCTAGATGCAGCGCGAGCGGATGCTCGCGAACGGGATGCCAAAAGGCAAGCTGCCGCTTTAAAGCAAGAAGCGGAAGACGTGGCAAGACGCCTAGCACAGCTGTCCATGCTCCAGGGGGAGAAGGAAGAAGAGAACGGAAGTCGATGGAATGACCAACGAAAGGGAAGACAAGCAAAAATTGAAGGTGTTATCCGTTCAGAAATAGAGAAACGGAGGATGGAGGAGGAGCGTTTAGCAAAGGAAGAAGCGGAACGTCAGCGGAAAGAGGCTGCGAAGTTGGCCGCCGAGGAGCAGCGCAAGAAGGAGGAAGCTGCCAGGACCGATCGCGCGCATCAAGGCTAACCGTGACTCAAAGAAAAAGTGGAATGAAATCAGACGCATGATCACACCAAGGGTCGGCCAATTGACGAACGAGCCTCGAGTGATTGCAAACGTAGTAAGTCAGCTGCTGCAAGCGTTGCCTTGCAGCAGTCTCTGATCATGATGAACAGTCGCAGCAGATCATACAAATTTTGCGACCGTCGCCTGCAACACCCCCTGACGTATATCATGCGTTTATGTCAGAGGACAGGCGGTTGGGCGATCCCGTCACCGGTGCCATCCAAAGACGTCGATGACACTCCATTCACCCCCACCACGCGAGCGAAAGCATCCGGCCTGCGCGAGGAGGAGACAAGCGCAGATCACACCGCACGCGTTGCGGGCATTATGCGCGTGTATTTCTCATTGCTCCTTCTACCACCATCGGCTCCCCTTTCGCGCGAATTTCACACGCCGCGTCTTTGGACGTTTATCGCTCGGCTGGTCAGACAGCCTGCTTTGTTGAAGTCCTCGCTTGCAACAGAACTTCTCTCCGGTGCGTCACGCGCTTTTGCAATTACGGCATGTTTAATTTATCAGAAGAGATTGACCGAAACTTTAACAGTCGCTTTGGAAGTTGGTGGTTCTCACGGTCGCAGTGTATGGGGCTCGCAATGGATCAAGCTTATGGCCTTACTCTATGAAGGTGTCACGACTGACCCTTCCCCTCTCGGTGGCTCGGGGCCGGAAGCCCGCGCATCCCGTGTGCGATTACAACTGGAGATTGAACGAGCGATGGGTAGCGGGTAAACAATGAGTAATGATGATTAGAGATTGTCGAATTTTTTTCTGGGTAGCTCCCCTAGAGTTTCCAATTTGTGTACCCAGGCTCCGATATCTAGCGACGGAGGGTAATATTTAGGGACCATCTCAGATGCCCTTGGCGCATCGCCATCGCCATCGATGGTGGTGGCGGCTGGTTTTAATGAGAAAAAAACGACAGATAGCAGGCGAGCGTACGATATTCTCACTCGGATCTTGCGCAGCTGTCTCCAGCTGTCTCCAGTTTTGTTCACACAATGCTTCTTGCGGTGGGAAGGCAGCACAGCGAGCCGGGATGGGGGAAGCCAAGGGCATTTGTGGACGCACAGAATTGAAATGGCCCTGCGACGGGACATCGGGATGCGTTCGATGAAATTCCGAGTCCGAGTCTCAAAGATCTCACCCGGGGCCTTCCACCAAGTGGCGTCTTCGAATCTTGTTCGAAATGTCTTTCCGGGATCGCGCATCAAGGTGCACAGGCAGCACAGCCGCATGGCCCCACCAAGTGGGTCTCGCCTGTAACCTTTACTGAGCCAGGCCATGGAGCCTGGACCGACATATACGATAACCTGCGCAGCTGATTTGTATCGCGCAAGCGCTTCTACGGACCTCCCCGCGACTCCGGATCGGGTGAATCTGCTGTGCGCTCCTTTCAAGATGCCTCCCGAGATAACTTTCAACGCAACAAATTCATGTTATTAGAATCGTCCAGATGGGTGTCCTGCGAACCCACTGGACCTAACCGTAACCGTGAACAAGACGTGTGCGAGGCGTAAGAGATTCGTAAGGTGTTGGCTACAATGTAGAGAATAACTACGAGGAAGGGGAAAGAGTAAGTAAGTAAGTATTAGGAGAGTGTCAAAAGGAAGCACCGTGGCCAATCGAAAAATCAAAAAGGTAATAAGTAAGAGCAACAACACTCGCACTAAACTGGATTTACAACGAAAAACAAAGCTAATGTAGCCACTGCTAAAAGCGGAATGTGAGGACTAAGCTCCGTGATAAGATACGGCATGCGGTTCTGGGTATAGGCACCGTGCGTATGGCAAAAGGAAAAGGAAACAAAGACAGGGGAAAAGAATGTTCCGATCGATCAAACATCATGCCCTAGTGGGGACGCGAGGTCCCAGTGGTCGCGGGGCGGCTGGAGGGGCAGAGGGCTTGGTAATCGCTGCAGTAAGCGCCGCCGGCCACCGGTCACTAGGAGGTAAAGGTGGAGGTTGTTGTGAAATCGACATAGTCCGGGACTTGCGAACAGGCGATGGCGATACAGGGGTACTGGAACGGTATGATGGTACGGCAGGTGTCGCAGATCGGTGAGAAGCAGAAGAGATGCCAGGCGTTGAGGTTCGGGCGGGAACCGTATGTCCCGAGCGCGACGGAGAGGTAGGAGCAACAGACGCTGAGCGTGTAGGCGCTACCGACGCTGAACGAGTAAGCCCCAGGCGCGAGAGCGGCGATACAATATTGGAAATGTAGGACGGAGTAGAAGTGGGTGACGCTACACGAGAGCTAGGAGGGGACGCAGATGACCGCGACGTGCTCGACAAACCAGTGTGAGCAGACGCCGCTGAAGACGCCATTGACACGGATGGGGTGGTCACGAAGCGACTGAGCTCCATGCGGAGACTCTGGCACTCTTGGACCTTTTGGTTGTATTGGACTTTCTGCGAGAACGTCAGTACGACTATGACTACTGTTATGGAGTTCGAATAACTAACCTGCCTAGGAAAAGACGTCAGGACCAATATTATTAGAAATATTTAACCATGACTCACTTGTGAAGTTCGACCTCAAGTCGACCTTTCTCGAGCTCAAGCCCGTCCACTTTTAATTTTAAAGACGCCTCCGCATTCTTGGCAGCCTTGGATGTATCGGAAAACGCAACGTGATTGGCGAGAATGGCCTTGAGCAGCAGGGAGCTCAATAAGAGAGCCGTGGACTGTGGATGCGAAAGAGTAAGTGACGGGCTTGAAGACGAGGACGGTACACGGACAGCGTCAGCTGCGGTGACTTCCGTCAGCCAGCGGTCAACCTCTTTCTGGAGGGCAGTAACTTCCTCCACAGAACATTTCTTTGAAGCCACTCGTGCGACCTTGGACTCTAGTAAACGAGCCTCGCGTGCGCGAGCCTCACCGGGGTCAGGAAATACAGGGGCTGAAGCTTTGAGGAGAAGATCATTGGGAAAATCATCCTCGATGAGTGGGGGTCGAGGGCTGGTCGGACTTCTTCTTGGAGTGCTCGTGCCACTGTTCGAGCCATTGAAATCAAATCGAATGAGGCGAACTGTTCCACGAGAGAACTGTTCGCGGCAGTAAGGGCAAGCCGGGGATAAACGCGATGAAGTTTTTTCGAGGATGTTATTGCAGCAGTTCAAGCACAATACATGTCCTGAGGGGGTAAAAGGGTGTTTGTGAAAATTTTCCGAGGCAAAATAAAGGGAAAACGGACCACATGGGATACAATGCGGTAAATTATGGGGACCAAACTCGTCCGCGCAGACGTCGCACAGAGAGCCAGGCTCTAGAGTGAGCATGGTAGCATATAAAGAGGAAGAAAGATCTAGGGGAGCATAAGGAGGGGGAAGGGGGAAAAAGCAGAGGTGTCAACCCGTGCGTCTCACAATAAATACTTTTGACTCGTTCGCCCCGATTTGGCAGTCTTCCGGGGTCTTTTGCATTTCTCATCCGCGCGGCCCTCGTCATCCTTTCACTGGCCCCGCTCCTTCACCGGTTTCCCAAGTCCCGGCCACTGTGCATACTGCGCATTTACCCCCTCCGTGACTCATTTGTCCCTCCAGTTTTTGGGACACAGACCAGTCGATGTTTCTCCATGGGCGACTAGTCAAAACTGTACAGTTTCCCATAACAGGGTTCTGTGCCTTGTGGGGGTTAGGGTGAAAACCTAGTGGCCAAGAACCGGGTGCTTGGCTCATCTACTCCATCCACACCGGCTTCGGCACGGAACCATTTTTCTCGCCTCAGGAGTTGCTTCCGATCCACACAGAACACGTCTCTCCATCAACCACGTCTCAGAGCTCGACACCTGTGGTTCCACAATACCTCGGTTCTCGAATTTATCAAGGGAATGCATCAAGATTGTTCGTAGCGTGATGTGGCGATGCTGAAACACGTTGAACCGCTAGCGCCACCTACCCGCAGTTAATCCCGAGTGTTTAGTCTCGTCCTAATTTGGTCGCTCCTTTTCTTTTCCAGCACAATACTGTACACGCAATCACTTACATTTCTCTTGGAACCAGGACAACTCCGATCCTCTTAGAATCTTCGTTTTTTGTGTCCAAGAAACGCCATGAGAATGTGAGAATTTTCTGGAGCCCGGCCGCGCCCTACAGTTTGCCCTGTGCCCATAACCCTGCGCGCCTATACGATCATCCACCCGAGTCACTCCTTCATTAATAACCCTCCAAGGCTCTAAGATGCGAGGATCGCAGTCATCTTCAATGATGATTGCGTGCTCCAGGCCATCATGACCCGCCACTTTCACACCTCAACGTGCGCGTGAGCTTTTGAGCACCCTTACGTAGCAATTGCGCGACAAGTGTTCGCTATGCTGGGCAAGACCTCGAGGACGTCAATATCTACGCCAGAGAAACTCTTCCTAGGCAAAATGCACGCTATATGCGCTCAACTAGGACTCTCTATCTCTCAAAATTCTCCATCGATGATCGGCTAACGTACAGCATTGTGCTGCACACTCCGTAGTCGCCGGACGCTTTCCAGTTGCTACCTCCGAGGTGGAGTACTCGGTTAGGTTAGCACAGCTATGCTCATTTGAGTTGAAAATACTGTAATTTATTTTCATGTCGTTATTATGACTGTCATGCCTCCCAAAGCGTTACCGTAGCTCTAGGTCCTCCAGAAGAAGATTATAAAATACTCTCCAGAGCTGCCAAATGACAAGCGTGAAAGGACGGAATTTCCCGCGTGGTCTCGATAGTCGTAGATCTGCCTTTATCGTCTGTCTATTACCGCTCGTCCCCTTCTATCGAACACATTGAAGTGATAGCCAAGCTACATGCTTTCCCAACTCTCTTACACGTACATTTGAACCAATCTTCCGATGCTTTAACGGGCTCCCACTCGTGATTAAACCCAGGAACGACGCAGTCCTTTTCGGTTATATATCACCACACGTGGGATTTGCGTGGTGCGAGCCGGGGGCGAGACTGACATCCTCTCGTATATTTCGCGGCGATAGTGCCTGTCATTTGCCCGATTCTGAATTCGGTAGACACCGTATTACGGCGACAGACAGGTCTGCCTCGAGTTTCTAGGTATCGGCAATGACCCATAAATCCGGCCCAAGATATCCAGTAACACGTCCCGTTACACGAGGCCACTCACAACTCTACCCTCACTCGTGAAATCGCGCTATCAACACGTCAACGTAACAATAACGTAACGCTTCGACCCCCGATACGCGAAGCCGCACCGCGCGTCGTGATAAAATTTTTTGGGTGGTTCGCGACCAGCGCACGCGATTTATCAATCTCGGTGACTACAAAATTTCGAAAGGGACTGCGACGCGATGACGGGTCTGAATGATAAGTAGGCAACGCGTCTGGGGCGTGGCATTTCGGCACCGCAGCCTTGGGAACTTACCGACCATAGCCATGGTCCGCGGGCTCAAGAGAGCAGGTTTGATGGATCATGCAAATCTTTCTTTCTTGAACCAGTAAGGCATCCGTGAGGATCGCAAGTGCCCTTCCGCCACGCGAGTTGCCGCGCCGCTGCCCACCTGGCTTCCTTTATATTTACCCAGAATAGTGCCTTCCCATCGATGACACGATGCCAAGAAGAACCACGATGCACCAAGGGATGCCAGCGGATGAGGCAGAGTCTAAGAGGTCCAAAATGGCGTTGAAAAGTTGCTGTGGTTGGCGGTAAATGCCGTGGAGGTGGACCAATGGTAGACCTTCGGTTCGGAAGCGTTGTTGTTATCACATTGACTCTTGGCTTCTTGCTGACCTTATGGCCTTATCTCTTGTGCTGTGCAAAAATAACTAAGCTGGACTGTACGCGGACCCCCGCCACATCGTGGCACGAGGACGTCTTCCCCAAAGGGAGTATGTCACAGGAAGCCCTCAGAGGGTTTTCTCACAGCCACTTCAATCTTCCCGTGTTATTTGAAAAGGCATTACCCTACCCAATATAAGCTCTATCTCGTTCATTGCAGCGGCAAACAAGAAGCAGGGCAGCCATGGCCCGTTTTCATATCTTTTGGCTCACATGAACGACCAATTGGGTATTTCACCATAACACAGTGGTCGTGTACAACTCGGCTTCCCTTCTGGCTCAGAATTGAATGGCATCACAGGAACAGGCGGACACTCATGTAGGAGTCACACTGAAAAGAAACTGCACGACCACGGGACAAGCCCTTGTAGGCAAGGACTTGCTGCGTGTCGCACGGCGATATATTGTTCATTGATAACAAGAAGTATTACAAATGAGAGAAAGCACATGGCGCATTCATATAATTGCGATCATAGACGGCGTCCACGGCGACCACCCTGGGGCGAAGGTCAGCAACTCTACAAGATGCATTAATAACAGAATCGAGGCAGACCTTGCGACGCGTAGAGTCCGTCGGGATAGGGGTCACATCCTCGATGCGACCAATGCGCATGCCAGAACGCGCGAGGGCACGCAGAGCACTCTGAGCACCAGGGCCAGGGGTCTTGGTGCCCGTGCCGCCAGTCGCGCGTAACTTGACGTGGAGTGCAGTGATCCCGACCTCGCGGCAACGAACAGCGACGTCCTGCGCAGCAAGCATAGCAGCATATGGGGACGACTCATCACGATCCGCCTTGACCTTCATTCCTCCTAGCAAAGACATGAGTACCGATTCGTCTTTCAAGAGAACGACTATGATACACACCTGTCACACGGGAAATTGTCTCCTTGCCAGACAAGTCGGTGACATGAACAAAGGTATCGTTGAATGAGGCGTAGATGTGGGCAACCCCGAACACAAGCTCGCCCTCGCTAACCTGGGGTCCTAACTGAACGGTGGTTTCTTGTGCGACACGCGCCCTTTTGGGAGGCTATCCATCCAGAGGTCAGCTATGCCATCCACCGTACAGTGGACAACTTCTGCCACACCAAAGCATGGCAGAATGCAATCCTACTTTCATGTTGGGGGACGCACCATTTTCTAAACCCTTGGATTAATAAGGAGACTGCTTGAGCTTCAGCCTTAGGAAGTCCGTGACGACGAGCAATGGAAATTAGAGTTGTGGGCTATCGGTCAATGCCGTGCCTTGACATGCCTTGACCAAACATGCACATACAATGGGCCCCACGCACGGAATCACGGAATCACGCTGCTGCGGGCGAAGACAAGGAATCCCAGGGATTCCCGAGAATTCCCGAGCCCCGAGTTCAATCAGCTCACTCGAAAATGGTGGCGATATGCAGACAGCGACAGGTGTCGACGCGCCGGACCTAGTTCAGCTCACAATGCTCATCCTCCAGGGCGAGTTACCTCAGCAGTCTGTTACAGACTTGGTTACGGATCTTGAAGGCGAATTGTCTATTGTACTCTGTTTCCATCCTAGTTCCATTCCCCTCACATATGTGCTACTTTCCCTTCCAGGTGAATGGAGAATTGTTGATTCATGGGACGGGCTATCCTAAGCAGCTACTGATGTATTCATACTCCTTCGCACTTTTCCTCAGTCTCACGAAAACGTGCTTCTCTCTTCATAAGGCCCCGCCTATCGTCGTCCTGTTTCCAAAATTATAACCAATGCAATCACTTCTGTCTATCGCCCGCTTATCTTCCAATTGTAGTCCTAGGAGAGTCATACTTTGATTCTCAGCTGAAACCCTGAAACCCGCTAAGATCCGTGTATGGCGCAACCTTAAGCGACAACATTTATTACGCCTTGTGACAGATTTCTCATAGATAATCAGCAGTATTATGATCCTTGTTCTGGTGTGTTTGGCCAAGGTGCTTGCGTATATATAACCTCTGCCTCTCAATCTCCCGTCTCTTTTCCATACTCTCACCATGGCATCTGAAATCCAATGCACTGCGCTCAACAACGCGATCAAGACCAAAGGTTGTCGCACTCCTCTGAAACCTGACGTGGTTATTGAATGATCACCATATTCCTTAGGCTATTCCTATTCCCAGATCGCGCAGAGTGTTGGGGCCACAGAGGAGCGCGTTACTGATAGTTCGTTGAGCCCTTGTGGACATCGTTTCCTTGCTTACCTGTTTTCGTCTGGTAGTCGTCACTGGCAGACAGCGACCCACCCAACAGGAATTCAATAAACTTGCTACGTCATTGGGTATCGTTAGCCAACCAGTAAGTGGCCCTACACGACATCGAAATCCTTCATGATACGACACTCACTTTATCACTTAGCCCCATGATTCGGCTCATTCTACCGCGTAGGACGGTTCTCGAGCATTGGCCTTCGCAATGATATCTACCCTATTTTGACATAGCAATCATGATAGTTCGAAATCCAAGCGAGGAGGAGGTACTTATGGTACCCATGTATAATATACTTTTGAAATTGTCGTGAATATTTGGGTCTGACTGAGCCGGGTGATCTTCGTCGTTCCGTTTCAAGAAAGGCCTCTCTACTTGGGGTATAGAGATCATTTACATGACACCTCGAAGCTTCGAAGATTACACCGCTAGTGGTCAAATACACTGCACGCTGACGACTACTGTACCTGTGGTCCATGGTACGGACCTGGATCACCGCTTTGGGAACAAATGAGGGACCAACGACTTCAGGGATTCGTGTACTCGGATACCCCTGGGCACACAGCCCAGGTCAAGGTTTTCAAAGTCCCTCAAAACTTGTATTCTCGGTCAAAGTATTCTGCCAACAATGAAAAGACCGGGCGCAGAAGGATTCGGATCTACTAGTAGTGGATCACGGCATATGGGCCTCCTTGGCGGCGGCTAATTATTAGGGGAGTCCTTCCCCATGGGGGGTCGTTTGGTGTGTTCAAATCAGGGTTGAACCAAGAAGTTACTGTACTAGTGAAATAAGGCTGGGCCCGTGACAATTACCGGTACCATACCCTAATCCGGAAGTGACCCGAGGAAGAGACGTCCGTGGCTGCGAAGATAAGGGTGAATGATGAATAAATGAATGGATGGATGAAGGAACGGATGAAGGGATGAATGTACTAGCAATGAGGGGAAGTAAAATGCACTGTGCTACTTCTGAATCACGGAAGAGCTGGGTCAGCATTGAAGAGCCCTCGCGTACGGGTGATATGAACAAGGACCCTTTCACATACTACACCTGGAGTGATTGACAATGCTTATGAAGGACAGAACTGAAAATGCATCCGTATATCCTTACGAGGGCGAAAAAGAGATCCTGTTACTATTTTTTTTCTCGGTCGGATGATGGTGCGAAGCCTGGTCACCGTGCAATCGTGACTAGGCATGCAGTGCTGAGGGAAATGCAATGCAATGCTGCGGGACAACCCTAGCACGTAGGTGAAAGGGATTACCCAAAGCCGGAAGTTGACGAGTTGCTTGGCCAAACAGGTACCGACGTATGGATGCCGTGCAGTGGCGGCGTGAGCAAGATCCAGCAACACCTCTATATGGGCGTCAAAAGGGGCCAGGGGCGATCCAGTACGCCGTCGTCTTGTTGGGACAATTGGCTATGACCACTTTGCGCCCTCGTGAAGGATGCGCCGGTTCCATGCAGTGGAGGTGAGGTGTGTTGGGGATTGTCCGGGGATTCACCTTTTTTTTTGGCCGTTTGGGACGTCGAGCCCTGCTCCACCCTGCCAGTGAAGAACTACATTGAAAGCGTGTCCTTGGCGTCCGCTTGCTTCGAGTCCCATACATACGTTCCCGAGGCCGAGGATGTTGCGCACACATTAAATAGAGTCACGGTAGAGCGAGGCAGTGGAGGACAAAGGCCCATTCGAGATTGGAGTTGTTGGCAGGCTCAACGTTGAAGTGATAGCCTTAGACAAGATAACGTAAAGGTTCTCGACGAACAGGGCGCAGAGATGCTCAACGGTTCATTACCGTGAAGCGGGGAAATGGCTCGGAGCGCGGAGGGGAATCGTAAAGCGGAAGTGGATTGTCAATCGAAAACAAATTGAACACACACCTCATGTTCCGGGGGACCCGAGAAATCATCCCAAATAGTTGGTTGGGAAATGTAACACACAAATATAGCATCCCGCACGAGGACGATCGGTCTTCCTGCTGTAAGGCTAGCAGAAGGGCATAAGGTACAGTGACTCAATGCAAAAACAGATAATTACGACCTGTGGACCAGGGCCCGGGGTCGACACAACGCGTTGAATATTCTTTGGACATCTGGTAACCCGAACGCCTCTTACGGGCCTGAATATTAAATATTGGATACTCCTGCGTACACCAACTGAAGAAGCCGCCCTGTGAAAGTTGGACTGTATGGGGTTTGCCGGACCTTTAAAATGTTTGATACACGTCACGTCAGTATTAATAGTGTTGAAGTTGCCTACTGGAATATTCTGTCCTTGCTCTTCAGCGTTGAGTTTATCGGCGCAAGCTTGGTCGAGAACTAAAGAGTCATTTATCGCACCCATGAGTCTTCTTCTCTGGAAGGCCAGGTCTAGAAGTCAAGGGTATCCAAGTAACTGTTACTGTGAAAAGTGATATTTATAGAGACAAGTCCAGGGCAACGGTCATGGTCCCGTATCCTCGTTCGAGACCACTAACGGAGAAATCTCACAAGATAATCAAGTCTATAGAAATATCTGCGCGCACGAGGAGGATAAACGAAAGGTCCATTCACCCATGTAATTCGACGATTCTTCGACAAGAAGGCCTCACGAAAAAGTGGACAAAAAGGAGGACAGGAAGGAGAATCGACATACGTACAACAAACAGCGAGGAGACAAGGGGGCGCATTAGAAGAGTAACATATTTAAGCAGGTCAATTATGGTGTGTTGCCTTCACGATGGAGACAACAATGATGGCGATAATGACGGCGATGGCAACTCCAATGATAATACGCATCTGGGTAGAAACATATTGAGTAGATGACACGGAGCACGAGGGAAACCACATTACCTTCATATCTTTCCACCTTCACGAGTTGAAAGAGCCCAAGTTAGAGGTGTGTTTGATACGCGGGACTCATATTCGAAACTTACCACATATTCTGTGAAATTTGTTTAGCTCGAGTATAAGACGAAATAAGAACAGCTCAGACATACCTTCCGGACCCGATTCGCATTACGTCTGAAGCCTTGCGCGGAAACGGCAAGATTGTCTAGGGATGAATAAGAATTTACGTCCCATACAGTATATGATTTCACCATCACAACGAGAACGGCCAAATAGGGACAGCAACGCTCGGGTGGGTGAAATTGTATGAAAGATACCAACCTGTCTTGTCTTGAAGGGAATCAAGTCGCTCCTGACGTTCTACAACTTTGGTGATATTGTCTCGCATGATGGTGACTGTGTCATCGATTTGTGCTTGAATGGCAGCAGTCTTGGGATTTGGCCCAGAGCTTCCACCGGAAGCAGAGGGATTGGCTGACGAGCCACCGCGGGGGAGGTACGGATCATAAGGTTCCGACCTGGTAGGCAGTAAAAGTGAGCAGTTGAAGAAATAGGGATAAAGCAGCCTTACATGATGTCGTTATACGGCTCTTCTGGTAAAAGGGGAGAAGTCGGTAAGGGAAGAGGAAAAATGAGACGACAGTGGCCCCAGGCTCACCGTTGTTTCGTTTCGTGGGAGCGTGGGAGTTGGCTTGAAGGTGACGGTGACGAATGCTGAATGATGTCTGTTGACCCCTGCACCGCAGCACTACCAAAACGGGGACGGCCCCCGGCTTCGGCCGGCAGTACACCGTCTGACCCGGAACATCGGAGCAAGACTTCACTGGCTTCACTTCTCAATCATAACTAAGGACATAACGAGACCCTCAATGATCCCTGCATAGTATTGATACATGTGCAATACAACACAGGTAAGGTAGCAACAGAGATTAACGGCCTCCCCGTCCCCCCTTTGCCTGCTGCTTTGAGATATTCTTGAGGTTGGCCGCAGAAACAGCAGGACGATGCGACTGTAGTCAGCAGATGAGATCAGTATCATACGTCGTGATAAATGGACGAGCGAACCTTGGGCTTTTTTGCCTCCTTCTCCTTCTTCTCTGCTTTGGCCTTCGAGATTGCGGCGAGCCGCTGCTGTGTCCGGATTTGCGTGCTCTGAGTGCGCTTGGCCACAATGGCCGCAAAGTCCGCGCCAACAATACCGCGCTGGTGTTTTACGGTCTTACGTGACCGCTTCTTCGCCACCTCCTCCGTGACGCCCTTCTTGTGCATACGACGGTAAAGGACAGTCCATGCAATCTTGCGCGGGTTCTTGCGCTGCAAAAACAGCGATTCACTCTTTGACGTGCCGAAGCGAAAGATCTGAAGAATATATTCGGATACACTATCAAGAGACTCAGTCATATTGACACTAACTTTGCTATCACCACGAACAAACAGGCGACCCTTGCTCGGGTATATCTTGTAGTTAGTGAAAGAGTCGATTTCGAGTTTCTAAAAACCGGCCGTCAGTGGGACAGAAATTCGTCCAATATAATGAACCCACCATCTGAAATGCGAAGCCGGACCCAAAGAGACCATCAGTAATTGGTTCTTGAGAGCGTCATCCGAAAGTGCGCGAGACATCCATCCACGAAATCCAGAAAAGAGTGCAATATTATGAAGGGGTAGGGACAGAACACGTCCTCGGGATGTGTTGACAATAAAATGACGGCTCACCTTGAGGGATTGGGCCAATTAGGGGTCGAATAGGTTGCGATGACTGCTTGGCGAGCGAGGGTGCGGAATGAATTTACTTTAGAGTGAGAGAGTTGGACTGAGATTGTTCACTTAATCATGCTATGAGCGCCCTTACCACACCCTCTCACTCACGTCCCGCTTGCTTATCTGACATCGCTATAATTCAAGTCTCGTTCATATATCACGCTCCTTTCTGTCTCTCTATATGCCATCATGTCCAAGGCTTCTCACAAGCACACCGCCTCTGTGGCCCAGAACCATAAGGCTCACCTTGCTTCCGCCTACAATGAGCTCGGCAAGGAACTCGCCTCTACAAAGGTCAAAGTAGTAGGAAACTACACCCTTGGCAAGGTCATAGGCGAAGGTGATTTCTCCCTATCACTTCTTTCTCGAATCATCTCATACTTTCCAGGGGCGTATGGGAAAGTACGCTTGGGCACACATCGACTTACCTCCACTCGCGTTGCCATCAAACAAATTCCCAAAGCGCTTTCTGCTACCCTTACTCGAGAAATTCACCATCATCGCCAGCTTCATCACCCCCACATTACTCAGTTGTATGAAGCTATTGCCACCGAAAATTCCATATGGCTAGTCACAGAATTATGTTCGGGAGGCGAACTATTCGACTACCTTACGGAAAAGGGCAGGATATCAGAAGAGGAGTCTCGCCACATATTCGGCCAGATATGTTTGGCAGTAAACTATTTGCACGAGAAAGGCATCGTGCATCGTGACCTCAAGCTGGAGAACGTCCTGCTGGATGAACGTTGTCGGATCAAGCTCGGTGACTTTGGTTTCACCCGCGAGTTTGATCGGGGAGCATACTTGGAGACATACTGCGGCACAACAGGGTATGCCGCCCCAGAAATGCTGGAGGGAAAGAAGTACCTTGGACCAGGTAATCCATTCCTTCCTCCACGATCTGACCATGCTAATATTCCCCCAGAGGTGGATGTCTGGTCCCTTGGTGTCATACTCTACTGTCTTTTAACCGGAGGACTACCCTTCGACGATGATAATGAGTCGGTTATGAGGGCGATGGTCATCAAGGGGGAGTTTGAGGATCCTGAGTGGCTTTCTGATGGTCCGTTTACCTTTCTTCTCTGAGCATTTGTTCTCAAAGCTTGGGCCAGATGTACGTGACTTGATCCGAAAAATACTGCAAAAAGACCCTGTCAAGCGCACCACAATCCCTCAGATTCTTGCTCACTACTGGTTCACATCTCCCTCTTCGATTTTTGAAGGCAGGCCCAACTCCCCAAACCATGGGGTTGTCGTCCCGCAGTCAATTCAAGCTCAACCTTCCGCTACGACCTCAGAGTCATCTGCTACTTCCGAGTCTTCATTCCTTTCGGCATCTTCTGAGCTTGACGTGTCTTCTGCAACAACGCCGGACGACATTTCTCACGAATCTGTATCTGAGGAGAATCCACAAATACATCGCTACCCCAGTCAGTCTACTATACGTAAGGCAGTCCAGAGTGAAGGGAAAAGGCAATCACATCCAGAGACGGTAATGGAAGAGAACTCTCCACTATCCGTCACCCAGCCATCCTTTACACCTCGGTCTCCCAGGAACAAAGAACCACCCGCATTTCCTACGCGTACTCCTGTGCGAACTAAGCGACGTTCTGTATCTTCGAATCTCTCTGATCCCTCATCTCCTGCCGAACAGCCTCTGCCTTCATTGCCTCCCCAAAACTTCGCGTCGCTCTTGAACACCCCGGCACCCATCATATTTGGGACAAAATTCGAGCGCGAGCTACTCAATAATCTGAGTTCTCTCGGTTTCGACACGGGCCAAATTGTGCATTCTGTTTTGAGTGATGCCTGTGATGCGGCTAGTGCCATCTGGTGGATGCTCATGCGACGTGCAGAACGCAAGGCAATGGAAGAAGAAAACAACCGCCCTACTCACCGTCTTCAAGAACGTGCTCGAGAGATAGGTGCAGAGTTACGCGGGAGTGTGGAGCGGAAGCGCCCCTCTGGGAGCGCAATAGCCGACCCCGAAACACCCACGACCGTTCGCGGCGACCCACCATCTTTACTCTCTGCTCATTCCGCTCCGGAATTGGCTCTCATTCCTCCGACACCCACATCTACGATTCATTCACGTGTCTCTGCCAAGACGCCACCCCGTGTCCCGTCTCCAATCCACGCTCTCTTATCACCGACAGCTTCCACTTCAGACTCACAATCCAGATCCCATCCATCAACGCTAGGTGGAAATGTCAAGGAGAAAGACAGGGACAAGGACAAGGAAGGCACAAAGGGGAAACGCGATGTGAAAATGCGCTCCGGTAGTGTCAGCATTATGCAGCGAGCCACCACAGCCCTCGAAGCTGCGGGCTTAGTTCGGAAAAAGTCTACGGAGGCTGTAAAGGAAGACAAGTTGAAGGAGAAAGAAGGCGAAAGACGCGCAGGTACGAGCGAAGAATCTCGGCAGTCCCATGGGTCAGGGAAACTTCTTAAATCGCCTCCGTCTTCCTCACGGGACACTCCCGCACCCGGCACGACGACCCCAGATCAGGAGGTTGCAAGTGTGACAACTCCAAGTTCTCCCTGGGTACTGACGAGGTTGAGCAACTCTTCTCCTCCGGAAATCTCCCCTACCCCGTCACCTGGAGATACTCTTACCTCTTTACCTCAGATTTCTCCTAAGGAAGGGGGCCAGCATCGAAACCGTGCGAGTTTGCTCTCCGCATTCCGGACATGGTTTAATGAAGATCGAAGGCGCAAACGCAAGTCCACTGCCAAAGGAACAGCGAATACATCATTCGTGCATGGAGTAGATTCGCGTACTCCGACAACACCTGGTGGAGGGCGTAACTCTGTTAAAGCAAAGCGACGGGTCAGTAGTGGGGGTGGTGCATTGCGTAAAGGTCATCGTGCGAAAGGTCCCTCTATATCCTCGCGCAGGTCTAGCAGTGTCAACTCTCGGCGCTCATCTACCGCATCCATGGCGCAGGTCGCCATGGATTCGCCGCAATTTGCTTTCGAGCATATGGTCACGATGTCGAGACAACGAAGCGATCCGTCTCGTCGATCCTTTGGTAGCAGGACACCGAATTCGGAGCGTGGGGAGCTCATCCCTTCCCGCCCATCGTCTGTGCACAGCTTTACAGCTGGGAAGCAAAGACATCATCGTAAATCGCCCTCTGTGAGTTCAGCGAGCCTCTCCTTACCATCGGAGGGCGGGCTCTGGTTCTTCCACCAGAGTGGTGCGTTCACCCGCTCAAGCCGCGCCGCGAACGGTGCACCTACGCTCGAACTCTGCCGCGTCTTCTATCCATTCACTGCCCTCCTCGAGACACGGCTCATTTTATGAACAGTCGGAGACCGAAACGCAGCGGACTGGTTCCCCATTCCGTCCTCATTCGCGTAGCACAATAGACGAGACACCACGGCGAAGCCAGGCCCACGGAAACACCACATTTGTTGCACAAAAGCGCCAGACGCCCTTCCAGCCCCCACTGTTAACAGGTTCCAACAGCACTTCGAGCCGTTCCAGTTGGAAGAAGTCGTGGGGCCTCGAGCCGCCAGGTTGGCAGACACGGACGGCTCGTCTGCCTATTGAAGTACTGTCAATATCTCCTGCAGCAGATGCTACTGCACTACGTGATGTGTTTACTGGACGGCCATCGCTTAGCCCTGAAGATGAGGACGAATGGGTGGATGTAGATGACGAATCTGGATACGTGGGTGGAGTTGGCCAGACTCCTGCCATTGGGGGGACGTTTTTCAGCAACAGCAGCGGTATGTCACCAATTGACCCTCCTTTTGGTGGGTTTCTTCTCGGAGAAAATACCATTGTCCTCGGTGCGCCCCGCATGCCCAATTCCGCACGCGCGCAGAAGGGCAAACGCGCCAGCAAAGTTTCGTCCAACCGTACGAAACCTGGTACCCCGCCAATTGGGCGGGTATCCCCTCTTCCGGCTGAAGGTAGTTTGGACGGGGTACCTGAAGCGCGTGGTGGGCGAAGACAGCTGCCAAATACTCGACCAGGTCCCGCGTTCAGGCATGCCATCCAGGAGGAGGACGAGGATGAAGAGGAAGAATGATTTGCACCATACTTTCTCCTCCATGATTTGCGCACGTGCATAAATGATCGTATGCTTCCACGTTCAACAGTTTCTGGTATGATAATGGTATTTTATCCTTCTTGGTTTGCACACTATAGTTAGTTAACTGGAGACCGCCTTACCTCATTTACCTCACCCTATTGCTTCGTTGATTTGACCATGCTCTCGGTTCTGTGCTAGCTTATCTATGTTTCCTGGACTAGGTACTAACGCGACAGCCATGTAGTTATTTATATTGGGCACTGTATATTTAGACATTGGCGTTACGAGACGCGTGACCTGACGCGTCTGTCACTACCCCTACGCGTCCTCATCGCGTCGCTCCTCCGGTCTTGTCTACAGATGGCACCCCGTTCAAACACTAGATATCGTCCATTTTCCCGAGGTTCTAGGGGTAGTAGCTCGTTTAGAGGGTCGCGAGGCCGCGGTCGAGGTGGTTCAAGTGCCGCACGGTCAGACACGACAGCTAAACAAGATGACGAAGGCACGCGGCTCGCAGAAAGATTCGAGCAAGTAAAGACATACGATGATATTGACGGCAAACTTGGATTTTTTCGGATTCAAGAAGGGCCCAAGAAAGAGGGTTGGCTCGTGAACATGCATCCAGTTGAGTGCAGTATTTCAATTTAATACCCAAAGCAGGTTGGCCCATGCCTCCTATGGGTTCATGGGATCTTTCATTTGGAATAAGATTTTCTGCCTATGCTTCTGTGACACCATGGGTACTGACAGACCTCACCTTAGACAATCGTGAAAGACCCCGACTGGCCTGGCGGCAGAGCTGCAGTCGATTATTACTTCATCCAGGAGGACGGCAAGATGTTCAAGTGTACGATGAATTACGAACCATATTTTTATATCTCATGCGTAGTGCGTCCGCCGTGATGAACAATTTCTTCTTGTTTTGCGAGCGCACTTACAGGTCGGGATGGAAACAATCGTCGAGGATTGGCTCATCAAGAAATACGAAGGTGTTATCTATCGCATTGTCCGCGAGAGGAAAGAGGATCTTAAGATGCCGAACCACCTCCTGGGGCATCGACGACTTTTCCTTCAACTATGCTTTCGGAACGTCACGGACCTCTTGACCGTTCGGCGTGATATCATGCCCCTCGCTCTGGCCAACGGTGCAAAGCGTAGTGCCATTGACGCATACGCTGAAGTTGTCAACGCAACCGAAAACTTCCACGTGGATGTCGATAGCCCATGGGGTGCCGAAGCGAGTACATCTAACACGCGTGACAAGGATCCACGAGATGCAATCATTGACGTCCGCGAGTTTGATGTGCCTTACTATCTGCGGGTTGCAATGGACAACGATATCCGTGTGGGGCTATGGTACACTGTCACATTCAATGCAGGCCAGCCCACCCTCACTCAACTGACGGAGCGAGTCAAGCGTCCCGATCCTGTGGTCATGGCGTATGATATCGAGACAACAAAGGCACCTTTGAAGTTTCCTGATCAAGCCATAGACCAAGTCATGATGATTTCATACATGGTTGATGGACAAGGCTATCTCATCACTAATCGCGAGATCGTGAGCGAGGATATCTCTGATTTTGAATACACTCCAAAGGAGGGCTATGAGGGGCCCTTCATTGTGTTCAATGAGCCGGATGAGGTCAGCTCAACTCATAAAAGAGTCACCAGCGCTCACTCACCGTCTTTCAGGCATCCACAATAAAGCGCTTCTTCAACCACATCCAGGACGTGAAACCTACCGTCATGGCTACTTTCAATGGCGACTTCTTCGATTTCCCTTTTCTGTACGCTCGTGCGAAAGCCCATGGCATCGACATGTTTCTTGAGACGGGCTTTGCCATAGACAAGGAGGACGAATTTAAGAGCCGATGTTGTGTGCACATGGACTGTTTCCGCTGGGTAAAGCGTGATTCTTACCTACCACAAGGTAGTCAGGGCTTGAAGGCGGTCACTGTAGCGAAACTTGGTTACGACCCAATCGAGCTCGACCCTGAGCTCATGACACCGTGTGTTTTTTCTTACAGTGTCTCACACTCGTGCTGAGAAGGACAATTGAACAGGTATGCCATGGAGCAGCCACAAACTCTTGCGCAATACTCCGTCTCAGATGCCGTTGCGACGTATTATCTGTACATGAAATATGTTCACCCGTTTATCTTTTCGCTGTGTAACATTATCCCACTCTGTCCCGACGAAGTCCTCCGAAAGGGCAGTGGAACATTGTGCGAGACTCTGCTGATGGTGCGATACTCATGTTGAGTCGTTTTAGTGTCATTGTTGTTAACATTGTATTTAGGTGGAGGCTTTCCGTGGACACATCATTATGCCAAACCGACACGAGGAAGAGCACGGTAATATGTACGAAGGCCACCTCTTGGCATCTGAGACATACGTCGGTGGTCATGTCGAAGCCCTCGAGGCAGGCGTATTCCGCAGTGACATCGAGACCCATTTCAAGATCGTCCCTTCTGCAGCGCAAAAGGTATTTCCCCACCTGTTTTTCGGCAGAAACTTGCTGACATTCGTTACAGTTGATTGACGAGCTTGATGCTGCGCTAACATTTTGTATCTTGGAGGAGTTCAAAATTCCTCTCGAAGATGTTACCAACTACGATGCGGTGAAGGCCGAGATCCAAACTTCCCTTGAAAAGCTGCGAGACGATCCTTTACGGACCGACAAACCTCTGATTTATCACTTGGATGTCGCTGCGATGTATCCCAATATCATGTTGTCAAATCGCCTACAACCTGATTCCGTAGTGGATGAATCCGTCTGTGCCGTCTGCGACTTTAACCGACCGGGAAAGACTTGCGACAGGCGACTAACGTGGGCATGGAGGGGTGAATATTTTCCTGCGCGACGTGACGAGTACAACATGATACGACACGCTCTAAACCAGGAGACCTTCCCCTCAAACCGCCCTGGAGGACCTCCAAGGCGGTTTTCTGACCTGACCCAGGCAGAACAAACAGCTCTTACGCACAAACGACTCGGTGATTATTCTCGAAAGGTATACAAGAAGATGAAGGACACCAGGGTCGAGAACCGTGAAACGATCATCTGTCAGCGCGAAAATCCCTTCTACGTGGACACCGTACGCCGATTCCGTGATCGCCGTTACGAGTACAAGAGTCTCCTCAAAACGTGGAAGAAGAATCTGGACGCCATCTTAGCTGAAGGGAAGCCGCTTGCCGAGGTCGACGAAGCAAGAAAACTTATTGTCGTCTACGATTCGCTGCAGCTGGCTCACAAGTGCATTCTCAACTCTTTCTATGGTTACGTGATGCGCAAGGGCGCGCGCTGGCATTCGATGGAGATGGCAGGGGTAACCTGCTTGACGGGTGCAACGATCATTCAAATGGCACGACAGCTCGTGGAACAGATCGGCCGTCCGCTGGAACTCGACACAGACGGGATATGGTGCATGCTTCCTGGTGTATTTCCCGAGAACTTCAAGTTTCAACTAAAGAACGGAAAATCAATGTCGTTCACCTACCCATGTACGATGCTGAACCATCTTGTCCACGACAAGTTCACAAATCATCAATACCATGACCTCGACCCAGAGACCGGAGATTATAAGGTGCATAGCGAAAATTCGATCTTCTTCGAGCTGGACGGCCCCTACAAGGCAATGATTCTGCCCTCATCCAAGGAGGAGGACAAGTTGTTGAAGAAGCGCTACGCCGTCTTCAATGACGATGGGTCATTGGCAGAGTTGAAAGGATTCGAGGTGAAGCGCCGGGGCGAACTTCAGCTCATCAAGATCTTCCAATCCCAAATTTTCGAGCAATTCCTTCTCGGAACATCAATAGAAGAATGTTACGCAGCAGTAGCAGAAGTCGCGGATCGTTGGCTTGATGTTCTGTTCAGCAAGGCAGCCGACCTTTCGGACGAGGAACTTGTTGAACTTATCGCCGAAAACAGGAGTATGTCAAAAACCTTGGCCGAGTACGGAGGGCAAAAGTCGACATCAATCAGCACTGCTAAGCGGCTTGCAGAATTCCTGGGAGACCAGATGGTCAAGGACAAAGGTCTAGCTTGCAAGTTCGTCATTTCTGCCCAGCCACTCGGGGCTCCTGTCACCGAGCGTGCGGTCCCTGTTGCCATCTTCTCAGCGGGTGAGAGCGTGAAACGGTCTTACTTGCGGAAGTGGTTGAGGAATAACGGCCTTACCAACTTCGATCTGCGATCCATCCTTGACTGGGAGTATTATATCGAGCGATTAGGCTCCGTAATACAGAAGCTGATCACTATCCCCGCCGCGATGCAAAAGGTGGTCAACCCTGTTCCTCGCATTCATCACCCAGACTGGCTGTATAAACGAGTAGCCGCCCTCGATGACAAGTTTCATCAGCACAAAATGACTGACTTCTTCAATTCGGTCGCTCCTGGAACGGAACCAGCGGATATTGAAGACATCGGAGAGACAGACAAAAACTCCCTTCGCCCTCGTATCGCAGTTGTTAACCGCAAACCACGGAAAAATTTAGTGCCGGCGAGTGAAAAGACGGACGACATTTCTAGTAGGCCTTTACCAGATCCTTCGCGGAATTACTCCGCTTGGATTAGGGCTATGCGACCTCGTTGGAAACAACGTCGTAGTATGCGCACGGCTAATGCGGGTTCGACGACAGTACCATCCATGTTTCGTGGGGTAGCAAAGTCCAAGTCTACGTCTCGCTGGGACATTGTACAACTTCGTTCTACACGCTCGCCTGGGCGGTATGATCTCTGGCTCAGCGTTGATGCGGAGCTCTTTTCAATACCACTTCGTATCCCACGCGAGTTTTACCTCCATCTCCGAATCGATATGCCAGACGGTCTCTTCCGATCAGACCTATACGAGTGGGAGAAAGTCACGCGAAGCTTGCCCCGTAACATGCCCTGCACGAATCTTTACAAGATTATCACCCGAGAGGACGTATATCAAGAGAATCAGGAACACTTCGTAGACCTCACCAACCACCCAAACGTCGATGGAATATTCGAGCTGCAGGTACAGAACAAATCTAGCTTGGACCTCTTCGTTAACACTCATCGCGGCTACCGTGACAGGTACCCTTGCCAATTCGCGGCATTCTGAAGTTAGGGAAAACGTGCACGGCAGCCGATAATGGGATCACACTCAACCGGGCTGGAATAACAGGTCTTGAGATCAAACAATTAGAAATGGGGAGTCCCTCACCACGCTCGCGATACCTGAACGAAGGCAAAGCAGGAAAATACCTCTTCCTTTATCATGCTTGCTCGGTCAATGCCCCCATCCACGTGTTTGCCCTCGTTTTACCGATTGGCAACGTGCGGTTGCATATCGTCGATCCTGCAACCCGACGACAGCCAATCGCCCGACTTCGGGAAGTCTACGGCGATCTACGGCAGCAGCAACACGCGAAGCATGGAAGATGCATCTCGATGGACTATCCCGAGTCGCGCGATTTTAGCTCGGCATACCATTCAACCGACTCAGCAGCCCTGAAGGCTATCTCACGAGAACTTGGCCTCCTCGAAAACCAGTCCTTTACACTCATTATTTCTTCCATGAAGGATCATGCATACTTCAGTCGTTCTGTACCCAGGCTTGCCAGGTTCCCCGTCCTCTCGATGTCCAAAGCAAAGGCTCCTCATAGCCTGGACGTCTTTCCTTGGCAGTCCAATGTCGCGCAGAAAATGTGCCAGCGTTATCTCTCCCTCGGTTCGTGGATCGACCGTATGACAGCACTCGCTGAATATTACGACGTGCCCATCGGCCACATCGACGGGGATCAACCATTGCTCCTTTCAGATGTGGTCTTTGCCAAGCGACTTGTAGGCCAAGATATGGTTCTATGGTGGTCACCGAGTGGTCGACCAGATTTTGGCGGCTTGGAGGATGATACGCGCCTGATCGAGGAGTTGCCCAACACTGAATTTATCACCCCTGGCTGTTATTCTAATGTCTGCCTCGAGGTGACTGTCCGCAACCTGTCAGTAAACTCCGTACTCCACGCTATGGCTGTCAACGAACTGGAGGGCAGTGGTGGAACCACAGCATTTGACTCGGTATCGCATACAATCGACGAGTTCGCCGACGGGGAAGTGCAGCGCGACCTTACCCTTGGCGAATCTAATGTGTCTCCTCAAACGTTCGGAATTATCAAGTCCATGGTGAAGGCGTGGTTGCTGGACAAGGTCCGTTATGGCTTTGAAAGCCCAGCGACGCTCGCAATCGATCACTTTTGGAGATGGATTAGCTCGAAGGCTTCTCACATGTATGACCCGGGCATCCATCGATTCGTGCACAGCCTCATGCGGAAGACGTTCATTCAGCTGCTCGCCGAGTTCAAGCGCCTCGGTTCGCAAGTAATATATGCGGACTTCAGCCGACTTTTGCTTGTTACCTCAAAACCTCCAGGAACGGCCCATGCCTACGCAACGTATATCACAACCGCGGTGACATCGAATGAACTATTCCAGCATATATACCTGAATACGGAGCGTTTCTATGACTTCTTGTTATTCATGGATCAAGCTAATGCAGGTGGTATCGTATGCGAAGATTCGCTCTCTGTCAACCCGCCAGAAGAGCTGGTCGTTGAGATGCGCTGGAATATCGAACTCTTCCTACCACCTGCAATTCAGGGCGAGTTTGCGGATCTTGTCCGTTATTTCCTCCTCGAGATGTACAAAGCTGTTGGAAAAGAAGGCCATCGTGCACCCCTACGTGTTCTCGCCAATGGTGCTCCAGACTTGACACAGCAAGATGCCAACAAAACTCGCGAGCGCGATGCGGTCCGAGACTTTATCTCTCGACGTCTCACGAGGAAGCTATTTCGAGCAATCGAGAATGTCCAGTCACGAGTACGCGCTGCCATCGGTGACCCCGAAGCAGAGCGAGCGCTTTCTTTCCCATTGCTACCAGGTTCACATCTCAACCTCACTGATCCGGCCGTAGAACTCACAAAATTCGCCTGCGCGGTGTTCGCGTTGGCGAGTTCGTTCGAGAACGAAGTTGGATTACTCACCCGTAACGCACTGGAGCTCGTTGGTGTCAAAGCCTTCCGTGAAGACGCCGCATTTCGCAATCCCTGCGCACTATTACGCTTAATGGGCGTACCTTGTCGCCATTGCGACGCGCTGCGGGATTTCGACTTTTGTCGCGACGCGGACTTGCTTCTTCGTTCCGGCACCAGCGAAGGAACCAGGGCACCACGGTGGGCATGCACGCGGTGTGGTGCCGAGCATGACCGCACCGCGGTCGAATTCGAGCTCATCCAACGCGTGCATGCTCTCGAGCGTGCCGCAGCACAACAAGATTTGCGCTGTGCACGCTGTGCGCAGGTGCGCGCTGACCACGTCGCGAGGATACACGATTGTGGGGGCTCGTTTAATAATACCGTGAACCGGACGGATGTGCGCCGTACGCTCCGGACTATAGTGAACGTCGCCATAGTTCATGACCTCAGTCGGCTGCGGGTGGGTTAATTTCTATTTTTTTTTCGTGTAATGTCCGTGGACCAACATGTGTTGATATGTTCCGCCTATTGTTGCAGGAAACAGCCCAGGCTATGTTAGACAACTCATGAGAATGTCCTCGACCGGAGATTTTTGTCCATTATGACTCTCAATTTGCTAGACCCTTCGCAATCCTGCCGTGCAAGGCATTTCAATCCCTTTCTCTGTACCACTGTAACAACCATATATCCGCATATTTATTTATCTTGTGAAACTGAAAGCCCCGCTTTTTGGCAATGGCCTGGTGCCAGTAATGGGCGTCTGCCGTAACAACATACCATGTGATGTGGTGATCGGGGTGCTCAACATAAGATCAACGTCAATAACTCAATTTAGATAGTTGCAAGATTAGGTCAGTACTCATGACCCAATTTAACCGTGATGCGATCAGCGCGATTATACAGACTCCTGGTACACTCTGCATTCAATGCCAAGCGTCGCAATCAATGACTATATATACAAAACACCAGTCCTGTATCCGAGTGAAAAGGTGTACTACCGAAGAATCATCTGCAGGGAGGTTGGCCGGGTTGTGTGCCAGTAAGGACGATGGTCAAAGACTCTGGATTTGTACAATGAGGAACTGCTTCTCGTCCTGGGTTTTTCGTCCAAATGAGTCATCAGAAAATTGTTTAGTCATAACACATGACTACTTACTGTGAATTGTTCGTCTATGAGAGAATGTCAGAAACGAGCTATTGAGAATGGCGACAACGGCAAGAGACTCACCATCCTTATCATTATGGAAATCCTTGAGGAAAACCAACAACTTATCCTTATTCCGTCGGAGAATGGCTTCGATCTGCGGCGGTTTCTTGGGGTTTGCGACAAATACCTTGAACACATGGAATGCCTCGAATTGAATGTTCTTGCTTCTGTCGCGGAGGAGGTTCATCATCATCTTGAGATTGCCATCGTTTGCAATATAGCGCGTCATGACGTTAAAGTTGGCACGGTCCAGAAGTATTTCGCCGAGCAGTTTGAGTGACTGTCGCTTCGTTACATAATTGGTCGACAGAATGAGCGTCGTGAACGAATTGAAAAATCGATCATAGTTCTTGTCCAGGTATTCTGCGACCATTGGTTTATGCCGCGTGAGGGTTTCCTTGAGGCTTGTATATGCGTCTGTGGAAATTCCAAATGTTGTCGTCTCGATGTAATGAGGGTATTTGTAGAACCTATGAATATATCACGATCAACAGAGAACATAACGAGGACATCAAAAGCGAAAGCGTACTGCTCGGAATATAGGAGAATCTTGCATAGCGGTTCGTGGCGAAGCATTTCGCGGAGGATCATACCAGTGTTGAGCGCAACATCTTCGTTCTCGTAACCATTAAGGGCGGCAAACAGAACTTCACGCTTCCCGGAGATGTATTCGACAGTTGGCCAGCGAGCACCGATTTGTCTCCGGAGGAGATTGTTGAAGATCTGCACGACGTCTTTCCTTGCCTCGAAATCGAAGCGCGCGATGTGGACGACAAGTAGGTGCAATAGATCCGTACTGTAGGTCTCCTGCGCAAGCTGGGCGAAAAGCTCCGGTACGGGCTCTAGGAAAACGTCATCTATAAAGAAGTCTGGAGGGAAAGGCCGAGAAGCACACCTCCATCACCATAGAGCATACCCTTGATCTGTTGCAAGTACTTGCTGACCTCTTCGCTGGCCTGGGAGGGGGAGGGAGACACGCGTATATAAGTACTATGACGGTATGGAGAGCACAGGGTGCACCTTTTTCCTCGGCTCGCCTGGTGGGGCAGACTCGAGCTTGAGGATGTTGTCTCGCAGACCACGAACGAGATCGGTTGGGGTACGCTGCTTTGTCTTGAAAAAGTTCATGGGTCACTGCGTAGGGATGATAGGTGGGCAATGCGCACGACGGCGCGGGGTGTTAAGATGGGGAGGAAGAGAGAGCGGTTGTGGGGGCGAGGAACATGAGCAGAGCGATTACAGTTGGGTTCTTGACTTTGAATGCCGGCATCAGCCTGATTTGATTCATATCCAGTTTACTCCATCCTCCTCTTTCTCCTCACTTTTTCCTCCTTTCTCTATTTACGGCTGCTCAGTGCCCAGCTCCCTCCTCGGTCGACCTCTGGATCAGAGCGATCGCCCCAAGCTTGGCTTGATGATAATCTGTTCAGGTGACCCTCAGCAGCACTGATCCGGACTTGCTAGCCTACGGAGGCCTGATATAGTACTGTACTGTATGACAGTTCCAGTCTAGTCCTAATCGACCAACACAGCTCAAGCTCACAAACAAACGGATGCCTGGATCCCGTAAGATAACGATGGAGTAACAGCGCATTTAGCCAACCATGGCTATATATGTGCCTAGTTGCTTCCAAGGCGGTGCCGCGATGGCCGATGCGGCATCACTTGCGGTTTGTTTTACCCTTCCCATAACAACATCTATTACATCCATCTACTTGCGACCTCTCCGCCCCGCACAAAAATGGCCTTCACCCCGGACAGCGCTCTCGAGCTCCTTTTCCCTGAAGAGCTTGTTCCCTGGCACATTAAGGATCAGTTACCGCCCGAGCTGCACGTGCGTCAAACATCTCGGCATCTCCTCCCTTTAATTTTTTTTCCCCATTCCTTAACCTTATCTGACTCTCTGGTGCGTCTGCCCACGCTCACCACCACAGATTCGCCCCCTGGCTTCGACAGACTACGCGCGGGGTCACCTCTCCGTGCTTGGCGTGCTCTCACAAGCACCTGATGTGGGCGCAGAGGCGTGGGCAGCTCAGTTCCAAGCCATGCGCAGCGAGACCGCAACGTACTACATCGTCGTCGTCGTCTCGCGCGAGACCGATCAGATCGTAGCCTCAGGTGGAGTCTTCGTTGAACGCAAATACTTGCGCGGGCTGGGCCGCGTTGGGCATATAGAGGATATTGCCGTCGCCCGTGAGATGCAGGGCAAGAAACTTGGTCTCCGCATGATCCAGGCCCTCACGCAAATCTCGGAGGACGTGGGCTGCTACAAGACCATCCTCAACTGTAGCGAAAACAATATTGGTACGTTCTATTCGTCTGTGCCAGGAAAGGCTGTCCTGCTGACATTTATTTTTTCAGCGTTTTACGAGAAGTGTGGCTATGAAAAACGAGAGGTCGAAATGGTGATTGCCGCGTTCGTCGTGTTCACATATGCCCGCTGACCTCTTTTTAGGCGAAGTACGCGGTCGGGCGGGACCGAACACCGAGGCTTTAAAGCCTGACGTCCTACTCCAATGTCCACCCCCTTTGGATAATGTGCGATTATAATTGGACTTATAGACTGTAGATATTGTCATTGACATATGTCGTCTTGATATGACATGAGGACTTTTGCAAAAGCGTCTCGACGTCGAGATCTCGACCCAATTTCAGGGAGGTACAACAGCATGGATATCGTACACCCGCAAGTCACAATAATGTACTACCATAAAAAAACGCGTGGATAGCCACGCGGCCACAAGAAGCCGAAAGAAAATTGCGTAGGAGCAAAAGAAAAGAAACGTGCCCGATCGATCGATCATGTATCTTCGTCCTCTTCTTTGAGCGCGTCTTCCTCCAAACCGCCATATCGCCCTTGAGAAACTGCCTTCCAATCTCCGCTCGGCCGTGGACGGAAGCTCTCTCTCCGTGCACGCTTCGCTTTGAGGGCGATCGTCGGTGGGTTTCTTGACGTAGATGTGCCAAGTCTGGGGCCGACGCCACGGCCAGAGTACGATCCCGATGTTAATTGCAATTGTACTGAGCCTACACTCGACGCCTGCGGCCGTGGTTGTCTCGAAGGCGGGCGTCCGATCCCGAGCGCCGCGTGTTGTCTTGGGATAGTGGCCGACGCCGTGCGAGGCACGTGTACGGGTAGTACGGAGGAACCGCGCACCGGTACGGGCATTGCGATCTTGCTTGGTGGATGACCAGCGCCTGCGCTGGGTCCACTCGCGGAACGGGGTACAAAACTCGGCTGGGGGACGTTGGTCTCCGCGAGCCGCGGTCGTTTGCTCGGCACTGATGATTGTGAACAACCCATACTCGACGCTGGACGCACGGCTGGTGTGATTGCACCCTTGCCGGGTGCAGAGTTTGGTGTTGTCGCTCGGGGCGGCACGGATCCCGCACGTGATTTCGCGCCTCGAAGGTTTTCCTTGTCACCAACGCCTGCTGCACTGAGCAGAATTTGTAACATGCTTTCTCCATGCACAAGAAAGGGGCGGCACGCCTCCGCTTCCCATGCGGGAATGGAGGTGAGGAGGTCTTTTTCGAGCTATAATCTTTGTCAGCACCACCAAATTGCTGC
>WNFO01000793.1_pt1 | contig 31778 bp, 31 predicted proteins | sample 5400251 | NCBI WGS metagenome assembly WNFO01 (sample SAMN13153354, study PRJNA577476) | soil metagenome | isolation source: 100 cm saprolite under Madrone tree | place: USA:California | collected 2016-06-14
CTCGGCGAAAGGCTGTTGATGACCGCCATCGCGGCCGCCTATGGCGCTCCAAAGGATGAGGTCACCAGAGTAAACCGCCAGACCGGCGACCTCGGCGTCACCGCCCAGCGCCTTGCGCCGGCGTCGAAGCGCAAATCGCCTTCCGTCGTTGACGTGCACAAGCGGCTGTCCCAGATCGCTGCCGCTTCCGGTGACGGCAGCCAGCAACAGAAGCTCGATGGCTTCACCAGCCTGCTCAGCGACCTCGATCCCGCCTCAGCCAAACACCTGGTCCGAATCACGCTGGGCAAGATGCGCCTGGGAATCGGCGACCCGACCGTCCTCGACGCCCTGTCATTCGCGAAGAAAGGTGACCGCTCCTTGCGACCGGTCCTGGAAGCTGCCTACAACCGGACGTCCGACCTGGGCCTCATTGCACGCACGCTCTGGGACGCCGGTGAGAAGGGACTCGACGCTTTGAAGGTCAGGGCCGGGCACCCGCTTCGCCCGCAGCTCGCGGAACGCCTCCCCAATCCGGAGGCAGTCATCAAGAAGCTAGGCACGGTTGGCGTACAACCGAAATACGACGGTTTGCGAGTCCAGATCCACAAGAACGCGGATCAGGTAAGCCTTTTCTCGAGAAACCTGGAGTCGATGACGGAGATGTTCCCAGAGCTTGTCGCCGCCGCCTCCAAGCTCAAGGTCAAAAACGTCATCCTCGACGGCGAGGCGATCGCCTACAACCCGGAGTCCGAGGAGTACGTCCCCTTCCAGGAGACGACCGCGCGCAGGCGCAAAGAGGACATCGAGGAGTTTGCCGCCCGAGCGCCGATGCGAGCGTTCGTTTTCGACGTCATGTTCCGCGACGGATCCGACCTGACGCCGCTGCCTTACGAACGGCGCTTCGAGATCGTTCAGGAGCTGCTCAGAAAGTCCGACACGCTCGTGGTTGCTCCGCTGATGAAGACCGACTCGGCGGAGGTGCTCACCCGAGAGCTGCTCGACAACATCAGCCGGGGCCTGGAGGGAGTGGTCGCCAAGCGACTCGATTCGCCGTACCAGGCGGGCGCGCGCAACTTCAACTGGGTCAAGCTGAAACGGAATACCAGCGGCCAGCTCACTGACACGATCGATGTGGTCCTGCTCGGCTATTACCGTGGCAAGGGCAAGCGGGCGGAGTTCGGCACTGGGGCTCTGCTCGCAGGCGTGTACGACACCGACAAGGACGAGTTCGTGACCATCAGCAAGCTCGGCACCGGCCTTTCCGACCAGGGCTGGCGCGACATCCATAAAAGAGCCGGCGATCGTGGTCGAGGTGCTCGCCGATGAGATCACGCCAAGCCCGCGTCACACGGCAGGTATGAGCGGCGATCGGCCAGGCTTCGCGCTGCGCTTCCCGCGGATCGTCTCTCTACGAACTGCGGATAAGAAGGCAGAGGATGCTACGAGCGTTCGCGAGATACGAGAGATGTTCGAGCAGCAGCGCCAGCCACGCAGCAGGGCCGGCACGACCCGGTAAAGGCCGCCACGGTGACCGATCACGAGAAGTTGCGAAGCTTCCCCCAGAACTCTGAGACCGGGGCTTTGAGCTGGCAGAAGGTGACCGGAGCTCCCTGCTCCAGGCCCTTGACGCCGTATGGCACCGTGAGGTGCGTGACGAGCGTTGGCGATGTGCACATCCATGCCACGTCGGACGGCGTGTAATCGACCATCAACGCGTTGGTCGCCGTGAGATTGCTCGGCAGCCAGTACCAGTCGCTCAGGTGTGGACTGATGACAACGGGTAGGGCGTTCGGGTTGCCATATATATCGAGCGCGCCTGGAACGCCGTAGTAGGCCGAAATGATCACCGTGTCGCTGCGTTCCGACGGCGGTAGATCGCCATAGATCGTGCTCACCTGGTTCGCGATGTCTTTCCAGCCGACGCTGTCCGCAAATACCTCATTCACGGTGTCCAGCTTCGTGGCATGAATCCGATCGGGGGGTGTGACCGGGACGACGAGGAAAAAGAACGTAGCGAATTCGAGCACGCTTGCAACCGCGACAGCGATCTCGAGGCCGCCACGAAGCCTTCGACGCTCGATCCTTGAGATCGCCAGAAGCCCTGCGGCCATTGCGATCGGAATCGTGCCCGCTGCGTAGTAGGACTTGCCGACGAAGAGGAAGAGCAGCAGCGGGACGGCGGAAGCGACTCCGATCGGGCGCAGCCGCGGCGAACGGAACAGAGAGATCATCCCCGCCAGCCACAGGGGGATCAGAAAGGAGAAGTAGACGCCGAACTCGATGAGGTAGACGAGGGGGCCGTTTGCCCCACCTCGATGGTTGGTGATGTAGATCAGCGATGGGAAGCCCTCGGCGACCTGCCAGGCGAGATTCGGCGCCCAGATGAGGAGTGCGAGACCGGCGGCGATCCAGGGGTATTTCGTCCGCAGCTCCATCCGCAGCGAGGGTGTGAGCAGGACGGCGATGGCGACGCCCAGGATGAGACCGACGATGGTGAACTTCACCTCGAGCCCGATGCCGAGCGTGATGCCAAGGAGGATCCAGTGGCGAGGCCGCCCGTCGAGGACGAGGCAGAGAAACCAGTAAAGGCCGACCATCCAGGTCACCTGATCGAAGGTCACGGTCTGGAAGACCCAGTTCGTACCGAGCAGGAAGGGCGCCGCGATCGCACCTAGCAGCGCAAGTCCCTGGAGCAGCAGCGAGCCGCCAAGCCGGCGGACGTAGAGGGCGGAGAGTACCGTGAGGAAACCGCCGAGCAACGAGGGGAGCAGGCGAAGCGTCCAGGGACTGACTCCGAGGAGTCCGGTCTCTAGTCGGGCAAGGAGAGGGACGATCGGCGGGAAGTCGACATAGCCAAGCGCTGGATGGCGGCCGCAGGCAAGGTAGTAGAGCTCATCGGTATGAAAACCGAGCGTGCTGGTGGTTGCCAGGTGAATGGCGATGACGCCAAGCGCTGCGCCCCCAAAGAGAACTACGGCTGAATAGAGGGGATGTCGCGGGCTGGACAAAGTGCTCAAGCCGATTGACCATGATCAGCCTTCGTGCGCAGCGCTGCAGCGGACTAACTACCTCTCAGTTATGGCAAAGGATCGCCACCACGGTCCCGGTCCCTGGATCGCCGGGATCGTTGAGATAGCCGGGATCGGTGCTGACCACGACGATCTCTGAAACGGTTCCGGAAGCGACCGAGCCCGCTTGCGAAACCGAGCTCGTGACCACGACCGCGACGAAGGACGGCACGGTGGCCGGCGGTCCTGAGCTGTTTCCTGTATCAGTCGACCATGTCGAGCCGCAGGTTGCCGGCGTTGCTCCGAGACTGTCCGCGAACCCCTTGAAGCTGTTAGGCGCCGGGCCACCACTCAAAGAGTTGCCGGCAGCCCACCGGGCGCCCCAGAAATTGACCGGTGATCCAACAGTCGCGCTGTCGTCCCCGATGACAAAGGCGCCGGTTGACAGGCTCTCGTATACGAGGGCACTCGCCTCCGCCGAGGCGGACTGATAGAAACCGTCAGAAGCGAAGTTGGCCGCGATATTCCCAGGTCCGAGTGGCTGGGCGATGTCGATCGTGCACGCAGCTGTTCCCAAAGAATTTGTGATGCCGGTGCAGCTCTGGGCTGCAGCGCCGCTTCCCAGGATGAAGTCGATGGAGCGGCCTGTAATCGGGGTTGTGCCATCCTCCGGCAGGGTGCCGGACAACATGGCCGAATTTCCGTTGGCCATATTGACGGCGCCGGTGTAGGTGAGGCTGGCTTCTTCCAGCATGACGACAAAGGGAGCGGAGGCGCTGCTCGCCTGGAACGTTGCGTCTCCGGCGAAGCTCGCCGAGACCGAATAGTTACCGACCGCACCGTTCGGATTCACGGTGCACGCAGCGACGCCCGTCACGTCAGTTGTACCGGTGCAGCTCTGTGCGCCCAGGTTCAGGGTCACCGGCTCATTCGAGAGGGGGGCGGCTGGACTCACCGAATTGTCCTGCAGGGTCGCGGACAGGTTCGCCGGATCGTTGAAGTCCGCTGAAAGGTCACCGGTATAAGTGATCGCGGTCGCGTGCGTGGAGGGCGGAGCCGGCGGCACGATTGCCCCGTTGAAACTGAACGTGAGCGATAGGAAGCCGCCACAGCACTCTGTGTAGTCGAGCTCCAGCGGGTATGTTCCCGCGACCGGGAAGTTGATCGTGATGTCATTCGGAATAGGCGCCGTACCGTGATTGAGCGCACCCATCACGGGATAGCCCTTCACGAAGCTGAGTCCACTGGCCGGTGGGTTCTCCATCGGGGTGCCGGAGACGCGCATTGGCTGGTTGGCTCCTTGCGGACCGATGCCGAGCACGAATCCGTCGTCTGAAGACACATCTAATGTGACCTGTCCAGCTGACGCGACGTTCAGATCAGCGGTGAAGACCGCTTGGAAGTTGGACAGCGTCCCCACCCCAGCCTGAAAACCGTTGGCCATGGCGGGTACGAGCGAACAGGTGCCATCCGGGTTGGGGACGACATCGGTTATCGGGACGGAGAAGGCATTGACATCGGCGCTGGTGATGTTCGAGCACGTCAAGGTGCCGGCCGGTGGGTTGAATCCAATCACAGGAAATTGCTGAGTGAAGGCGGGAGGGCTCGTGGGGACAGCATCGAAGGAGCCGCTGTTGGCGGGATTCGGATAGAACGTGCCCTGCACAATGCCGATAGTCACCGGCGGCGCGGCTGCTACCGAGGACTGTGTGACTGCGACTGCCCAGAGCATCACCGCTCCGGCCGTCGCGGCGCCGAGCTTCTGGAGCTGGAGTCGACTATTCATGATGTATCCCCCCTGCACTCCGTAACGGAATGCAGGTACATGCCTTGCTGTTAGTTCAATCTGAATAAATGGAACTGGCCCCGCCATTGAGCCGAAGGGCATCGGGTTGGATTGCGCTGCTCGTTCTCTTCGGGATCACGTCGACGGTCGAGGCATTCTCGGTTTCCCATGTGTTCCGCTTCTTGCCTCTCTACCTCGGGACCGTGCACGTGCCGCCACTGGAGGTGCCGGCGTGGACCGGATACCTCAACGCGGCGTTCTTCCTGTTCGGCCTGCCGTTGGTGCCTTTTTGGGGAGTCTGGGCCGAGCGATATGGACGCATCCCGATCATTGCTCGAAGCGCATTCGTCGAGATGGTGGTCTTCGGTGTGCTGTGGCTCGCGCAAAACCGCTGGCAGGCGGCGTTTGGGTTGCTCCTTGTCGGATTTCAGCTTGGGAACACCGGCGTGATGTTGACGGCCCTTCGCGCCGTCACCCCACACGGTCGGGTCGGGTTTGCGATCTCCCTTTTCGGCGTCACCCCATCGCTGGGCTTCGCCTTGGGACCGACATTTGGTGGCTGGCTCGTCGATCACGGCCTCCTGAACCTGCACACCCTGTTCGCCCTCGACGCCGTGCTGTCGCTTGCCGCCGGCGTCATGCTCCTGGCTTTCGCTCGGGAGGGAACCCGCACGCCTGGGCCGACCGGATCGGCCACTCGGCTCGCCCTCGCGGCATTGCGACTTGCACTTACCGGGCGCGTGACCTTGATCGTATTCGGCGTCTTCGGCCTGGCCTATTTCGCTCAGCAGATCGCAAACCCTTTCCTTCCTCTTCTTGTGATCAGGCTCGTTGGTGGCACGTCCGGCGCGGCGGGCCAGATCGGCATCGTCTTCGGTGCATCGGCTCTGCTGGGTGCGCTCCTGTCGCCGCTTGCGGGCGCAGCTGGCGATCGATATGGATTTCGGCCTCTCCTCGCGGGAGCCTGCGTACTTGCCGCGGCGAGCCTGGCGGAGCTGGCGTTGGCACCCAATCTGGTCTGGCTCACAGCGGGCGCGGTCGCGCTTGGCGCCGCGAGCGCCACCGCGATCTCGATGGTGTTCGCGGTTCTGGCCACCGCCGTTCCCGAAGAGCGGCGCGCCACCACGCTCAACCTGGTCTTGCTGCCGATCTACTTCTCATCGATTGCGGGCGCCATCGTGGGAGCGTTTCTGGTTCGCGACGGCCTGAACACGGTCTTGTGGACCGCAGCTGTAGTCTCCCTGGTTGCCGCGCTGCTGACGACGAGATTGCCCTCAGCAGATCGAGCTTCGCTGACCTGAAGGTCAGGCCGGCGGAGCCACTGCAGAGGCGAGGAGAGTGCGCAGAGAGGTCAACTCTCGGCTGCTCAGCCGGCCCAATGGCCCGGATCGATTGGTCAGCCTTTCCCAAAACGCCTCCCGCAAACGCCGGCCTTCGGCCGTGAGCTCGACCCGCTTCACTCGCCTGTCCTGAGGATGAGACTGACGGCGAACAGCGCCCATCGCCTCGAGGCGATCGACCACGCCGGTCAGGTTCGAAGCGTCGTACTGCAGCTGGCCCGCGAGCGCTCGCATCGTCACCGCCCCGTCGGCCGGCAGCTGCAGCAGCACCTTGGCCTGCACAGCGGAGAGCCCATGCTGCGCGGCGAGTTCCGAGAAATGCGCTTCGAGACGGGCCTGCATCTGGAACCAAAGTCCAACCACCTGGCCCTCTAAACGCAGGTGCTCCTGCCCGCTCTTCTTGCGTTCGGCCATTGGCTCCGAAGCATAGTGGTTCTTTACCAGTACCTGGCGCGAGCCTCAGGTCTCGCCCATTGCCGCAGCCTCGGTCGGGCCTACCTCCCACTCCAGCGGATCTCCCGCCAGGTACCGCTTGAGCTCGCTGATTACGAGCCGCCCCAGACGCCGGCGCTCACGGCCCATGGCACCGGCGATGTGCGGGGTTAAAACGACGTTGTGCAATTGCCCCAACCTCGAATCGGCCGCCAATGGTTCGTGCTCGGTGACGTCGAGCACCGCCTGAAGGTCGGGACGCGCTTCGAGGGCCGCGACCAGCTCTCTCTCACGCACGATCGCGCCGCGCGCAGTATTGATGAACGTGCTCCCGAGCGGCATCGACTTGATCAATTCCCCTGTGACCAACCCTCGGGTCGACGTCACCAGGGGCGTGTGCACCGAGACAACATCTGATCCAGCGAACAGCTCTTCCAGACCAACCGCCTTCACATCCAGACGCAGTGCCTCGTCCGGACTCAGCGCCGGGTCGCAAGCCAGCACCGACAGGTCGAATGGCCGCAAGCGCTCTCGCACGAGCCTGCCCACGCAACCCAACGAAAGCAGCCCGATCGTCGAGCCATATCCACCCGGCATCAGTGCGGCCGGCGGATACGGATCTCGCGGCGTCCTTGCATGCCCCATCAAACGCCATCCGTTCTTGAGTGAGAAGAGGATCACGGCGAGCGTGTAATCGGCCACCGGAAGCGAGTTGGCTGCGCGCGCGGTGACGACCCGCACTCCGCGACTCCAGAGCTCCGGGGTCACGAAAGGCTGCGTGGAACCGCCTCCATAGAGAACCAGCCGCAACTGCGGTGCATGTTCGAGCAGGTCGGCGTCGAGGCGAGGCAGGCCCCAACCGGAGAGCAGAACCTCGACATCATGCAGGGGTGAGGGGTCGTTTCGAATCGACTCCGGCGATTGCGGTGGGTGACGCAGATCGAGGAGTGCCGCCACCTCCTCCCGCTCGTGCGGCCCATAGACCTCGTCCAGCGCATCCGGCCTCATCAAGTACAGGCCGACCGGCCGCGTCAACTGGAAGCGGGTCCGGTGCTCTGCCGGCGCACCAGCCGTGTCGGCAAATGCTCGACGCGCAGGTCCCCGTGTCGAGCATCCAGGGCCATCCGCAGCGCCAGAGCGCCCATTTCAGCCGCCGGAACTCTCACCGTCGTCAGCGCCGGCATGACATCGCGCGCAATCGGCACGTCGTCAAAGCCGGTGACAGAAATGTCTTCTGGAATCCGCAGGCCTCGATTGCGGGCCTCCGCCATCGCCCCGATCGCCATCAGGTCGTTGAATGCGATCAGCGCGGTAGGCGTGGCTCCTTGCCGGCCCAACAGCTCGTGTGCGGCAGCCATGCCTGAGTCACGTGTGTAATCGCCAGGCACCAGCATCTCGTCCGGCAGCTCGTGTCCGGCACGTTGAAGCGCATCCCGCACGCCCGCGAGACGCTCCCGCGTGGTCGTGACCGCGGGCGGTCCACTGATCACTCCGATCCGGCGATGACCAAGCCGCACCAGCTCCTCGGCGACCTCACGGCCGCCACCTACGTTGTCGGGCAACACCGCATCACCGTGGCCGTAATGCCGACCGACCAGGACCGCTCGGCCGCCCTCCGCCTCGAACGCCATCAGCTGGTTGGTGATCGCGGTCGCGAAATCTCGTGCTTCGATTCCGCTGCTTGCGATTACAAGAGCTTCGACACGGCGCGCGCGAAAATGGGCGATGGCGGCGAGCTCTCGCTGGAGGTCCCGATGGGCGGTGATGAATATCAGCGTCCGGTCGGCGGCATTCGCCACCTCGTCCATCCCCCGAACCAGCTCCGCGAAGAAAGGATTCTCTACGTCATGCAGCACAACGCCGACCGTGGCCTCCCCGGCCGAGGCCAGTGCGCGTGCATGCGGATTCGCTTCATAGCCGAGCTGCTCGGCGGCTTGCAAGACCTGGTCGCGGAGTGCGGGCCGGACGCGGACCGTGCCGCTCAGCGTCCGCGACGCAGTCGCCACGGACACCCTTGCCGAGCGGGCGACGTCGGCGATCGTCGGCGCCTTGAACACGGTGTCGATTGTAAGCGGTTTCTGACGATTGAATAAGACAATTGACGAACGAACCAAATCGGAATAGGCTGCGCGACAAGCCAAACGTGAAAGCGCTTTCATAACCGGGAGGGACGCCTGATGAGAGGTTGGAGCCGGCCCTTGGCGGCCGCGGTGTTGATGATCCTTTCGGCCGCCTGCACTGGTGGCGGCCAGCCGAGCGCCAGCTCGCCCGGCGCGCCGGTGACGCTCACCCTCCGCGACTTTTCGGTCGAGCAGACCGACTTCCACTCCCAGGTCGCCGCTGAGTATCAGCGCCTGAACCCCAACGTGACCATCAAGTGGGAGTCGGTCGCGCAGGCGCAGTACGAGCAGACGCTACCGCTTGCCTTCCAGAGCAGGCAGGCCCCCGACCTCTTCTACTGGCAGAAGCAGGGTTCCAACACCATGAACTGGCTGCTCTCCAACGGCTGGATCTCAACGGTCTCGCCGGATGGCAAGGTGCCCGCCGACTGGATGAAGCGCTGGCCGGCCGGGTCATTCCAGAACAGCATCAACATGAAGGACGGGAAGGTGTACGGCTTCCCGTGGCAGGACACGCATTACTGGGGCCCCGGCTACATGTATATGAACAAGGCGGTCTTCGCCCAGGCCGGGCTTGACCTGAACAACCCACCGACGACATGGAGCCAGCTGGCCGACACCTGCGCCACCATCAAGTCGAAAACCAAGGCCTACTGCATGGCGGTGCCGCTAAAGGGCACTGACTGGCAGCGAACCTGGTATGCGATGGCGGCGGGCAACATGACCGACCTCTTCTTCGACTACAAGAACGGTAGGTTCTCACTCGACAACCCGGCCATGCTGGAGACGTTCAGCTACTTGCAAGGTCTCTACAAGAAGGGTTACTTCGCCCCCGGGGTGCAGGACAAGTCCTTCTCCCGCCAGCAGTTCGCCGCCGGACAGGCCGCCATATATATGGACGGGCCCTGGATGATCAGCGTGTGGGATCAGCTTGGCTTCCACAGCGACGCCTACGTGGTGGCCGCGCATCCCAATCCTGATGGCGGAGCGAAGGGCGCTCTCTCCTCTTTGAACTCGCAGAACGCCTACTGGGTGAGCTCACAAACACAGCACGCTGCCGAGGCCTGGAAGTTCGTCCAGTGGATGACCAACCCGACCGGCTTTTTCGCGCAGAACTTTCTCAGCCACCAGTTTGCGACGCTCGCCTTCTCCGACGACAAGAAGCTGCTGACCGACCCCGCCTGGAAGCAGATCTTCAAGATCGCCGACAACGCGGGGTTCCGAGTTCAATATCCCGACCCGCTGCTCAAGTGCCCCGCCCTTGCCCAGTCCAGCGCGTACACGAACGCATCCGCGCTGCACCCGAACTGGGAACACCAGGTGATGGTCGACGCCATCACCAGCAACAAGGACCTCAAACCCGCCGCGCAACTCGTTGTCTCGACACGCCAGCAGATGCTGGAGTCGGAGCTGCAGAAGGAGGCAGCCACCGGCTTGAAGGTATCGACGAGCTGCTACGAGTTCGCCACCAACGGCTGGGACTACACACAGAACTTCAACGCGGCCAACTATTCCAGGCCATAAGCTCCGGGAGCATTGAATGAGCTGAGCCGGACGGCGCCCATCGTTGAAGGGCGCCTGAGCCGGTCATTCGTGCGTGCCTTGGCAGCGCGTGGCGCCGGTCCCGATGGCAGCCGGTTCTGGATCCCCATCTTCCTCCTCCCCTTCTTGCTCCTCTACGGGGGCTTCACGCTCTGGCCTCTTGTCGCGACCGCCTATTACTCGCTGTTCAACTGGGACGGCATCCGGCCGCTAACCGACTTCGTCGGGCTTGTGAACTACCAGAAGATCGCCTCAGATCCGATTTTCTGGCTCGCTTTCAAGAACACGCTCGTGTTCGCGACAGTGGAAACGGCCCTCAAGCTGCCGCTGTCTCTGCTCGTCGCCATCCTGCTCACGCGCCGGTGGCTGCTGTTCAAGACATTTTTCCGGACCGTTTTCTTCCTGCCCATCATCCTGCCCGTCGCTCTGGCCGGACTCGTCTTCACCTATCTGCTGAACCCGTCGAACGGCGCTGTAGACAGCTTTCTGGTCGATCGCGGGTGGATACACACGCCCATCGACCTGCTCGGTCACGGGAGCACCGCCCTCATCGCGATCATCCTGGTCGCTATCTGGCAGATCTTCGGTCAGTACCTGATCTACTGGATGGCCGCGCTACAGAACGTTCCGGAAGAGGTCTACGAGGCAGCCGACCTCGACGGTGCCAACGAGCTGCAGAAGCTGATCCACATCACGCTTCCTCTGATCCGGCCAGTGGCGCTGATCATCACCCTGCTCGCCCTCGTCAATGCGCTCCATGTGTTTGGCGTGGTGGTAACCCTGACCGCGGGCGGTCCCGGGCAGGCGAGCTACACGGTCTCCTACTTCATCTACAACGAAGCGTTCAGCGAGGCTCCGTTCCGCTATGGGTATGGATCCGCGGCGGCCCTTCTCTTCGCGGTTCTGGCATTCGTATTCGTGACCGGGCAGGCCGCGATCGCGCGCGGCGCCGAGCGCGTGCGCCGGGAGTACCGCGTCTGATGGCGGTCATTGCGCGCCGTCCTGCCATCCTGAGCCGCCGCCCGCGACTGCGACGCAACGTGTATCTCAACCTGATCGCGCTGCCCGGGCTTCTGATCGTCAGCCTGGTCTGGGCCTATCCGTTCCTCTGGACCGTATCGACGGCTTTCAAGACGCAGCTGGGAGCGTTCACCGCCGACGCCGGGCTGCTGCCACAGCCGCTCGACCTCGACAACTTCAAACGCGCGTGGGTGACGGCGGGCTTCAGCAGCTACTTCATCAACACGATGCTCTACGCGAGCGGATCGACGCTCATCGAGCTCACGAAATCCGCCCTTTGCGGTTACGTTCTCGCGCGCTACCGGTTCCCGGGCCGAGATCTCCTCTATCGCGTGATCGTCCTCACGCTCTTCGTGCCGGTGATATCGATCCTCATCCCGCAGTTCGTACTGATCGAGCATCTCGGCTTGCTCAACACCAGGCTCGGAGTGATCCTGGCGCAGTCGGGCGGCGCCGGCGCCCTCTACGTCCTTCTGTTCACTGGCTTCTTCGAGAACCTGCCTCAGGACCTGTTCGACGCGGCCCGGGTCGACGGGGCGGGTTTCTTGGAGACGTTCTGGCTGATGCTACCGCTCGCACGGCCGATCATCGCCGTGGTCGTGATCTTTCAGTTCGTCTACAACTGGAACGACTTCACCGTCCCGCTGGTGTTCACCTTGGGCCAGCCGGACCTCCAGAACCTGGCCGTGGGCATGCTGCATTTCCAGGGCACGCACAGCTTCGACTTGACCGGCTTTGCGGCGGGGATGTTGATCTCGTTTGTGCCGGTGCTGGTCGTCTTTCTGGCCTTCCAGCGCTACTTCGTGCGTGGACTGGCGGGCGCTGTCAAGGAATGAAATGAGCGCAATTCCAAGGCGCGCAGATAATGAGCGTCTGGGCACCGCGGCCTGGATCACCTACCTGCATCAAGGAGGAAGCAATGGCTGGGGACATTGGGCTGGGCAACATCCACCACATACGCCTGACGGTCACCGACATCGAGCGGAGTCGTGAGTTCTACGCGACATTCCTGGGATTCAACGTCGCGGCCGAGGCGCCCGCCTCTGACGACCCCAAGTCCGACCCCAGCTACCCGGTGCTCTGGGGCGGATGCGTGATGGCAAAAGGCAACTATTTGCTCGGACTCCGACCGGTTGCCAAAAAGGGCGACCGCTTCGACGAGGATCGTGTGGGATTGGACCATCTGAGCTTCAGCGTCGAGAGCCGGGCGGCACTCAACGAGGCGATCAGATTGCTGGACGAGCGCGGCGTGTCTCGGGGAGAAGTCCGTGAGCTCACTTCCTTCGGGATCTGCGTGCTGCCGTTTCGAGATCCCGACAACATTCAGTTGGAGTTGACCTCTCCACTCTGATTCCGACTTAAGCGGAGTCCGCTGTAACTGTCGGCAGCGCCTCGCAAAGAGCCGTGTCGAACGTCACATCCCAGGTGTGACGCGTGGCATAGGCGCCCAAGCCAACCCTCCCTACTCTCACCTCGTTCCCGACAGACCGATTACCGCGAGGAAATGAGATGGAAGCGAGAAGGACCTTTCAGGGAGGAGTGACGAGCTCGAAGCCGAATTGGATGGTGGTCGCAGCGCTGCTCGCAGCTTTGCTGCTCGCAGCCGTGAGCGTCTATCTGGCCAAGGGCATGAGCTCGGTGAGCGCGCCGGCGGCGACACACGTCGTGACCAGTTTCCAGGCGCCCGACGCACTGGACCGCAACGCCGAGATCCTGGCTGCAAGCCAGGTCCCGACCGAGCAGCAAGTCATCGACAGCACCCTGGCCGGCATCAAGCCGTTCCGCGAGAGCCACGGCCACTAACGGCGAAACGATTTCTCAGCGTGTGGAGCGGCGAACCACCCCTTAGCCGCTCCACACCACCAATATCAGGATCAGTAAGGACGAAAGCAGTGAGTGAGAACAACCAGTTCTACGCCGCGAAGATGGCGGAGCTCCGCGCGGATCGCGTTGCCAACCGGCCATTGCAAAGCCAGATCGATGACCTGATGGCCTTTGTGAGGAGCTGCGAGGAGCGGTGGAATATTGACATCGCGGACATTGACCGCTCGCTGACCGACAACTGACCATTCGCCGGCCGCGCGCATAGAATGGGCGCGCGCCGGCAAGGTGAAGAACTCCGAAACGATCGCCCTCTTGAGTCGCACCCGACTCTTTCATGGCCTAAGCGCCACAGATCTCGAACCTCTGCTTCGGGCAGTACGCTTCCGACAATTCGCTGCTCAGTCATACATATTTCGCGAGGGAGATTCGGCCGACCAGCTTCACCTCATCGCAAACGGTGAGGTCAAGATCGGCCACGTAACAGAATCTGGGAGCGAAGTCGCCTTCGCGATCCTGCACGCCGGTGACGTTTTTGGCGAGCTCGGTGTCTTGGAAGAGAACGGAACGCGCAGCGCCGACGCGCAGGCGCTGGCGCAAACAGAATGCCTGATTCTCGACCGAAGAGCCCTGGTGGAATTTCTGAAGACCCACCCGGCGGCGATGTGGCAAATCGTCACGACGCTGAGCGCATATGTGCGCGCCAAAGATGAAGCCTTTGCCGAGCTTGCTTTCCACGACATTCCCAGCCGCGTCGCCCGGAAGCTGCTGGATCTGGCGACCGCGCAGGGCAACACGATGAAGCTCTCGCAAAGAGACCTTGCCGGCCTCGTGGGAGGAAGTCGTGAAAACGTCAACCGCGCGCTGAGTCGCTTCGCGACGCTCGGGTACATCAGGCTCGAGCGGGGTCGCGTCACCTTGCTACGCCCCGACCAGCTTCGCTCTCGAGCAGGCTGAAACAGGCGATTTGTAACCGGCGACAGGCCGGGTATAGGGTCGATTCAGTAAGGGCTGTGGGGCCTCACTCGGGGCACTCGGATTCAGGAACCCAAGGAGGACACCTGCCGCCGAGAACGCGTAGCCCTTCTTTCAGGCGGCAGACGGCTGGTAGGTCGCGATCACCACGCCGGTGCCGGTCGGCTTCGAATCAATCAGGCGAAGGGCGACGAAGTGACCGCCCTCGGGAAAGAGACGCTGCCCAGATCCGAGAACGAGTGGATGGATGAGCAGCACGTACTCGTCGATGAGATTGCGGGGCATCAACGACCGGATCAGCTCGCCGCTGCCCAGGATCACCAGGTCCTTGCCCGCTCCTTCTTTTAGCTTGGCCACAGCGTCCGCGGCATCGCCTTTGAGCAGCACTGAGTTGGCCCACGGCAGTGGCTCTTTCAGAGTCGCGGAGGCGACGTACTTCTGAGTGTTGTTGAGCACTTCCGTGAAAGGGTTGTCGGTTCGGTTCGGCCAGATCTTGTAGAAGTCCTCATAAGTCCGCCGGCCGAACAGCAGGCCGCCGGTGGTGGCCATGCTCTCCCCCACCGCCTTGCCCACGGCCGGATCGGAATAGGGCAGCGCCCAGCCGCCATGTTCGAAGCCGCCGCGGCGGTCTTCGTCCGGCCGGCCAGGCGCCTGCATGACCCCGTCGAGACTGAGACTGTTGAACACGATGATTCTTCTCATCTCAAGTCCTCCTTGACGTTACGCGCGGCAGCGTTCCGCATGGACACGGGAGCTGGCGCCGAAGCTACCCCACCAAGCCCTGACGGAGACAAGGTATATACGCCTGGGGCGAGTATGGTGGTCGAACGAAAATGACCGGCACCTGATGGGTCAACGATCTAGGTTCGCCCTGGCCAGCCTCATTGGGCTCACGTTCATTTCAGTTCTGATCGGGATCCATTCTCAGCCGACTGGCTCGCATCCCGAAGATTTTGCTGGAGTCGAGCGAGACCAACTCAAATCGAACCTTGCGTCGTCGACCGGTTCGTGTGGGGTAGAGCGTTGGTCCGTGAAGACAGGCACGGACGCCGATGCGAACCTCGTCAACCTTGGTGCAACCACGCCCACCAGCATCGTAACAATGAGCAGCTACCCGCAGCCCGCCACGCTACCCGCCAACAATCGCATCCAGCCACAGGAGACGACCGTCTATTCAATAGACGCAAACCTAACCGAGTACAAACTGGAGACCGATAGCGACTATCACCTGGTAATCCAAGACGGTGCCGGCAACACCATGATCACGGAGATCCCTGACCCAGCTTGCGCCGCCGGCAGCTTGTTCCTGTCATCTATTCAGAGCGCTCGCAACGAATTCGATTCGAAATTCTTGGCTACAGGAAGTTTCAAGACCGCCAATGTGCCGGTTCGCGTGCGTGGCATCGGTTTCTTTGACTATCTACACGGTCAAACGGGGGTTGCTCCGAACGGGATTGAGCTCCATCCCGTTCTTGATGTTCAGTTCAATCCTTCCGCCGCATTGCCCGGTGTGAGTTCAGTCATCCCGAATACCGGTCCGAGCTCTGGCGGGACGTCGGTGACAATTACCGGCACAAACTACACGGGGGCGACAACGGTCAAGTTCGGTGGAACAGCCACTATGTTCACGGTCGTCGGGCCGACCCAGATCAACGCGACAAGTCCATCAGGATTCGGCGTAGTTGACGTGACCGTAACGAACGTTGGCGGTACGAGTCCAGTCAGCTCCGCAGACGAGTTCACCTATCCTCCTGCATCGCCTGGTGTGTATACAGCGATGACCCCGGTTCGGGTGCTCGACACCAGGCTTAGCGGCGGTCCGCTTGGGCCAGGCGCCAGCGTCAATCTAGGGGTTGGCGGAACTGGAAGCGTTCCAGTGAACGCCACCGCCGCGATCCTCAATGTGACCGCAGTTGACTCATCAACCGCAGGCTTCTTCACCGTTTTCCCGACAGGAGCTCCCTTGCCAACTGCTTCCAATCTCAACTGGTTGGCAGGCGAGACTGTGCCCAACCTGGTGTCGGTTGAGCTGGGTACGGGTGGCAGCGTGACCATCTACAACGGTCTTGGCACGGCCGACGCAGTCGTCGACCTGCAGGGTTACTTCACACCCTCGAGTGGTGGTACGGGAGGCCAATTCGTACCACTTGTCCCAGCTCGTATCACGGACACGCGGGCGGCCAGCGGCCAGCCTAATGCTGGATTGATACTGGGGTCCGACACCACCCTGGATGTCCAGATCAGCGGCGCGGGCGGTGTTCCCGCTACCGGCGTGACCGCCGTAGTCCTAAACGTTACGGTCACCGACACAACTTCCGCAGGCTTCCTCACTGTGTTCCCGAAGGGCGCGACGCGGCCATTGGCTTCTAATCTCAACTGGGCGGCGGAAGTGACCGTTCCGAACCGGGTCATGGTGCCCGTTGGAACGGGCGGCATGGTGTCGTTCTTTAACGGACTCGGCTCGGCCGACCTAGTGGTCGATGTGAATGGATACTTCACCGACAGCACAACCGCAGGAGCATCGTTCATGCCGCTCGTCCCCTATCGAATCGTTGACACCCGCAATGGCACCGGTGCTCCGATCGCTCCATTGACTGGCGGGACGCCTCTAGTCGTTACAGTAGCCGGCTTTGGCAACGTCCCGGCGATGACGTCAACGACGCCGCCTCAGTCGGTCGTCCTTAACGTCACGGTCGCCAATCCGACTGCCGCGAGCGACCTGGTCGTCTGGCCCGACGGAGTGACAAAGCCGGTAGCTTCAGATCTCAACTTCGTGCCCGCACAAACGGTGCCCAATCTCGTGGTTGTCAAACTTTCCTCAACCGGGCAGATCGACATCTTCAACCCGTTTGGCACAACGAACGTCATTGTCGACGTCGTCGGCTGGTACGGATAGCCGCGAGATCTTCGGCCTCGTAATCAGTTGCTCAGGCCGAACAGCGGAGACGGAGAGCGTGCGATTTCACCCTCCGTCCCGATAATTGCGGCCTAGATCGCGATGAAAATCGTGAATCCGTGACCCTCGTCGGTGTAATTGTTACTGACACCCCCACCAAGGATCAGATGGATGCCCTCGCCCACGCTCGGCGGAGGTTCGCCGATTATGCAGAAGATCGTCAGAACCCCGGTCTGGCCATTGCCCAGGCTCACGCGGAGCGTCGCCTTCCCGCCGGTAGCTGGGGGAGGCGGTAGTGTGGAGCCGGGCAAACGCATTCCGTAGCTCACGAAGCCGTCGACGGCTGTTGCGGTCCACGTCCCGGTCGGGCCTCCGTTGATCGAGAAGGTGCCGCCACCGGTTACTGCGCCGCCCGGTCCGGCCTGCAGGGTGCCAATGCCTTTGAAGAAGATGGTCGAGCCGTCGGGGGCCAGTGCCGTATCACCCGCGACGACCCATTTGTAGGCCTCGTGGTTGCCGTTGGCGTCGGTCGCCACGACTGGTGCGGTGGACAGCCGATCGCCGCAAGGGAAATGGCGAACGCACAAGACGTCTTCATTCAGTCCTCCTGTCGATCCCCCAGGGACCCATCCGTCCGTTGGATGGGCTGCCTCCCTTGCGCTGACGGCCAAAGGGCGCCGCGCGGCCGCCGCGGCGTTGCCGCTGTGGGAGAAAGCTCAAGCACAAATACTCGACGCCTGGGCAAGAAGCGCTGGGCGGCATTGCTCGACGAGCTGGAGGCGGTTAAGTCGTCGATCCAGCCTCGATCTAGCGGCTAGGTAGTGGAGAGGAAGACGTTCTTCAGCTCTGTGTAGTGGTCGAGCGCATCCGGACCCAGCTCCCTCCCGACGCCCGATTGCTTGAAGCCCCCGAAGGGCGTCGTCACTCGCACAGAGCTGTTCGAGTTGACAGAGATGGTCCCGGTTTCAAGCGCCCGCGCGACGCGCATCGCGCGGCCCGCGTTGCTGGTCCAGATTGATCCTGAGAGCCCATAAATGGTGTCGTTTGCGATTCGTATCGCTTCGTCCTCGTCAGCGAATGGGATGACCGCGGCGATAGGGCCGAAGATCTCTTCGCGCGCGACGCGGTCCGTATTCGAAACCGGCGAGAGCACAGTCGGAGGGAACCAGAAACCCGCGCCTTCAGGCGCCGAGCCCCGAAATGCCACCCTGGCGCCGTCGTCGAGAAACGACGCGACCTTGGCGCGGTGGTCGGCTGAGATCAGCGGGCCCATCTCGGTGGTCTCGTCGAGAGGGTCACCGACCCGAAGCGCCTTGATCGACTTTTCGAGCGCTTGCATGAATCGATCCAGGCCCGACCGCTCGACCAGAATCCGCGACCGGGCGCAGCAATCCTGCCCGGCGTTGCCGAACACCGCCAGCGGCGCCGATGCCGCCGCCTTCTCCAGGTCCGCATCGGCGAACACGATGTTGGCGGACTTGCCGCCCAGCTCCAGCGTTACCCGCTTGATCGACTCCGCGGCCAGCGCGCCGATCCGCCTGCCCACCTCAGTCGAGCCGGTGAACGCGACTTTGGCCACGTCGGGATGCTGCACGAGCCTCTCCCCCACGACCCGACCGGCTCCGACCACTACGTTGAGCACGCCTTCGGGTAGGCCGGCCTCGAGCGCGATGCGCCCGAGCTCGATCGCCGTCAGCGGCGTCAGCCCCGCGGGCTTGAGGATGACGGTGTTGCCTGCCGCGAGAGCCGGCGCGACCTTCCATGAGGAGATCGCGATCGGGAAGTTCCAGGGGACGATGAGTGCCACCACTCCGAGCGGCTCTCGAAAGGTCATGTCGACGCCGCCGGCGACCGGGATGGTCTTGCCGAAGAGCCGCTCTGGCGCTCCGGCGTAGTAATTGAAAACGTCGACGACCATCCCGACCTCGCCGCGCGCGTCGCTGATCGGCTTGCCGACGTTGCGCGCCTCGATTCGCGCCAGCTCTTCGGAGTGCGCGGCGATCGCCTCCGCGATGCGGCGCATCAGGTTGGCCCGGTCCTTAGGGGTCACCGCTCTCCACACCGGGTAGGCGGCTTTGGCCCGAGCGACGGCCATGTCCGCATCCTCGACCGTGGCTTCCTGAAGCTCGGCCAGCACCTGTTCGGTTGCCGGCTCGATCACCCTCACGCCATCAATCCTCTGACGGAAATGGTTCGATGTGAAGCTGCTCGACCTGGGCTTCGGCCGTGGCGTGATCGTCGTAGGGCCCATCGAGTCGAACGCCTCGGGCTGTCCCCGAATCGTCGATGTCGGCGCTCAACACATACCAGCGCTTGCCCAGGTGCAGCACACCGTGATGACGCTGCCCCGTCCAGCTCTTGGGTGTTATCCCGACGCGTTCCTTCTCAGACATAAAGACCCTCTCTCAGCCAGGCTACAGAAAGATGAATGATATGGCGAGGGGGTGGTCCAATCCGAGGGGGCCCATTCGTCGATGAGATGAAGTCCATCTAAGGAGTTTCAAATGTTCCGAGGCACCAAGGCATTCAGCGGTTTTTCGGTCGACGACCTGGCTGCGGCGAAGGTGTTTTACGGCCAGACGCTCGGACTCGAAGTCGAAGAGGCGTCCGGCACCCTACAACTGAAGATCGCCGGCGGAAACTCCATCTACGTCTACCCCAAGCCCAATCACGTTCCCGCGACCTACACGATCCTCAATTTCCCAGTCGACGACATCGACAAAGCCGTTGACGACTTAACCGCCAAGGGCATCAAGTTCGAGCACTACGACAACATGACCGATGAAAAAGGCATCGCTCGAGGCAGGTCACAGAACATGGGTCCAGACATCGCCTGGTTCACCGACCCGGCCGGCAACATCCTCTCAGTGCTGAACGAAGGCTAACCGCGCCGGCTCTAGTCATGAGCGCCGCAGTACGCATATAGCGCGTCGCACACAACGGTGCCCCGCTCGAGCCTCTGCTCGTCGGAGGCCGATGCGTCCCTGATGCCGTCGAAGATGGCCAGCAAACCCGCCGACTCGGGAGGCGGAACCTCCTCGATCGAGCAAGCAGCGAGCAGGATCGTTCAGGCCGGACCGCTCGGGAAGGCGGCTCCTGTTACGAAGCGCGTAAGACCGCCACCGCGAACTGGTCGCGGGTCTCTCCGCCGCTGATCCTCACGCGCGTCCAGATATAGCGGTCGGCCAGTGTGTGCCGAAAACCGAATACCGTGGTGGTCGCGCTGTCGTACCCGACGTCGGCCACCTGCCACGCCACCATTGAGTTGACCTTGCCGCTCGGGTAGCAGAACGACGTCACCGGGTGTCCCAGCAAATTCTCGAGGGACCGTTTCGAGTCGATGAGCTGTGAGCGCACGGAAACGAAAGACAGGTTGGTGAGGTTGGGGTGGTTGACCGTATGCGACCCGATCTCGATACCTGATCTGTCGGCCTCGACGACCTGCGCTGCAGTCATGTAGTTGGGCCATCCCACAAAGCCCGACACGACGTATGCCGTGGCCCGAAAGTCGTGGGCGCGAAGGATTGGAAGCGCGGTCGTATAGAAGTCGGCGTATCCGTCGTCGAACGTGAGGATGACGGGCTTGCTGGGCAGGCCTCGCGCCCCTCTGAGGTAGGCGTGAAGGTCTCCGGCCGTGATCGGGTGATAGCCGCTGTCCCTGAGCCAATCCATCTGCGCGGCGAAATCGGCTGGGGTGACCGAGAGGGCGAATCCCAAGCCATCGAAGCTGACCGGGTTGATGCGGATGTAGTGGTAGGTGAGAATCGGTACGTTGATCCAGCCGGCGCCGGGGGCCAGGACGTTGGCCGGCCCCGACACAGTGGTGAAGGTCCAGTGCCTCCGTCCGGACAGCGGCACGCCCCGAGTCGAGCGCCCGGCCACGCCCACGTCATACGTGGTTGCGTAAGCAAGCCGAAACGGCTCGAAACCGAGGGTGACGTCGTCCCGCCAAGCGAGCCGGCCTTCGACGCTCGGTCGCATCGCAAATGTCACCTCGACGCTGCTGCGCTCCATGGGCTGGCTGAAAGCCATGACGATGGGTGCGAAGACGGGAATTGCGGAGGTCGTTGGGTCGACCGCCTCGAGGTGAGGCGCGACGCGGGCGAGCCCGAATGGGACCTTGTCTGAGGCCGCCAATGCCTCGGGCGAGGTGAGGACGACTGTCGGCGTCGCGGTTGGCGGCGCCACTGGCACCGGCGTTGCGGGCCTGGCCGCCACCATTGGCTGTGAAACCGCTCGGGCCGCGGATCCCGACGCGCCCAGTTGGTCGAACCAGGTGTAGCCCGCGCTGCCGGTCAGGAGGACGCCAACCAGCACCGCCATTCCGATGCGGTGGGCCTGGTCGAAGACGCGGCCGATCACCGCGACTTCAATGCGCAAAGACGCAACGGAATCCCCAACTCCCTCCCAAAAGACCGCGGCGGCGACGTAACTGTAACGTGCAACGGCGCGTCGGTCGGAACATTTTTCCGACCTTTGTGTGCGCTTCTACTCGCCGACCGGTGTTGGGACGTGGATCGGCGTCAGCGTGGCGTCGAGCTGGGCGCGAAGGTGCTCGAACTTCGGCGGCAGAACGAGGCGCTCGCCGAGGTGGGCCAGGTCCTCGTCAACCGTGAAGCCCGGGCCCATCGTGGCAATCTCGAACAGCACGCCGCTGGGCTCGCGAAAGTACACGGATCGGAACCAGAAACGGTCGATGACAGGCGTCGGGTTGGCGCCGGCCGCGATCACACGATCGCGCCACACCACCTGCTGGTCGTCCAGCGAAGCCCACGCAACGTGGTGGACGGTTCCTGCACCGGGAATTCCGCGCTCGGCCGGCGTCGGGTCATAGACGTAGCGTCCGCCGCGGTTCTTGCCCCGAGCCTCCCACGTCATGCCGCCGGCACGCTCGAACTCGAGCGCGCCCTCGAGCAGCTCCCGGCTCGACTCGGGGTGATTGGTGTAAGCGCGGACCTCCTCGAATCCCTGGATCGCAAGCTCGGCGGGAATCTCGGGGTGTGATGCTGTCAGCGGGGCGTCAGGCGTGGTGACGACTCGAAGCTCCAGACCAAGACCCTCCGGGTCGGAGAACAGCAGCGACCGCGGCGAGCGCTCGCCCGTCCCGAGACGGCGCTCCCAGAAGTCGAGAGCTTCCTCGGAGGCCACACGCAACACGATGCGATGGACCATGCCGTCGCCCGCGCGGCCCGGCCTCGCGCCTGGATATTCGAAGAATGTGAGATCGAACCCGGGGCTGGCATTGTCATCCCCATAGAAGAGGTGGTAGACGGCCGGGTTGTCCTGGTTGACGGTCTTCTTCACCAGCCGCAGCCCGAGCACACCGGCGTAGAAGTCGACGTTCGCCTGCGCGTCTCCCGTGATCGAGCTGACGTGGTGGATGCCTTCGAGCTTCATTTCGGTTCTTTGATTGCCCGCGACCGAGTGGTTTGAAACGAGGGGTTAGTAAGGCACCCAGGTTGGCAGGACGACCGTGAAGCACTTCTTCTGGTTCGTCTCGGTGGCGGTGTAGTCGGTCGTGGCGAGCGCCAGATAGTTCCTGAAGCCCCTGACGCCGGACTGGACGGTGTACTTGTTGTTGTCCGGGAAGCCCGACAGGGCCGACACGAGCTGGTCATTCATGCCCTTCACGTCGGCCTGCAGCTTCGCCGTCCCAACGCCGATACACGATGGGATGTCGGCCTTGGCGATCACCGCCACCACATTCTTGACCTGTGTCTCGGTCGCCGTGAGGGCGTCGAAACAAGTACTGGACAGGTTACCGGTGGTGCAGTAACGATCCACTCCAGGAAGGGTCTCGTCGAAAACGACAAACGCGGGCCTGAGCTGGCCGTTGAGGAATCGGTCGGCACGGGTCGCGTCCGGTCCAGACGTGTCCGGCGTGGGCGATGGGCTGACGACGGCGGCGTTCGGGCTCGACTTGGACCCCGCGCTGATGAACGGGAGCGAAACGAGACTCATCGAGCTGAGAACGATCAGCACGATCACGAACAGCGCGATCGCCGCGACGAAATACAGATATCGGCCATAGCCGCCACCCTTGGTTTGCTGCCACAAGGGTGTGAGGTCTGGCTGTGAGCCGCCGTACGAGTAGTCCGGGGTGGGCACCGGCAAGGGGTACTGCTGCTCGTACTGCACCGCCGGCGGGGCTGCCTCGATGGTCGGGGCTACCGGCTCGACGACGATCGCGTCGTAGGCCTTGAAGACGCCTGCGTGCGCAGGCGCCGCCCCGGCGCCCGCCACCGGCTGCCATTGACTCCCGTCCCAGACCCAGTTCCCGTCCGGCGACAGCTGGGGCGGTTGGGCTGGAGGACCCGCGTCGATGCTCATGAGTGGTCAGCCTAGGGCTCGTATTCGCCGCCGCCTCAGAATAAACCCGTTAAGAGTTGTTAAGCACGAGTCGGCGGCTGATCGGCGTCGCCCGCCGCGCCGTCGAGTACGACCTCGATCAGGGGGCTCTGCAGGACCATTCTGTCGATGTCCGTACGCCGCCAGTTCCTCGCCACCCCGGCCAGGACCCGGCGCCGCTCATCCTCGTCGTCGATGATGCGGGCGGTGGCGGCCAGATCGGCACGCACCGCTCCTTTCAGGTGGAACGTGAACCGAGGGTTGGCTGCTAGGTTCGCCAGCCAGCTCCGACGCGTGGGCGATGGCTGGCCGCTGATGTAGACACGGCCATCGATGTTGTGAAAGACGATTTCGAGGCGCCTGGGCCTCCCGCTCTTCCGTCCGATCGTCGTTATGTCGATGGTCCCGCCGCGGGCGAGCGCAGTTTTGATCCGCCCATCGAGCTCCTGCCTCTCTTGGGTACTCATCACCACTACAACCGCCGCCGACCTCAAGTCCATCCAAGCCGTTACTGCCGGCAGCTCCAGTGGCCCGTCATTTGGAGGCCGTCCTTGCCGGTGGTGGCGTTGGTCAGCGTCGCATCGACCGTCCCCGTGACCTGGCTGCGATCCAACGTGAAGGTGACCTTGTCGTTGCTGCTGTTCTGCCACACCTTGGTCGCGTCCAGGCTGTGGACTTCGATGGTCACAGCGGAGTTCTGGTAGGCGCCGGGACCGCGAAAGTTGTTGATCTCGTACACCACCCCCCATACCACTCCATCGGTGTCAACAGTTCCGTAGAAGAAGTCGGTCCATGTCTCTCCGTTGTGCGTGCGCCCGCCGGTGCACTGGCTCCTCTGGTCGCCGATGTCTGGCACGATCGCCGCCATGTGTCCTGTGAGCTCACCGGAGAAGGTCAGGTTCTGCGTCCAGCTACCCTGCGCCACGATCGGCGTCGGTGACGTTACGTGGGTCCCAGACGTGCCGCTGCAGGCGGCCAGGACGATGAGGGCGACCACGCCCGCTGCCCGAAGCATGTGGTCGAATGTTACCCATGGCGCCCGGCCCGGAGCGAATGACGCTGGCGATGCGATCTCTCGAAGCATCGTTCTTGATCGGGGTCGAAGGTGTCACCGAGATATGGCTCGTGCGCCACGGCGATTGCTACGAGGGCATGTCCGATGGCGCCGATCCACCTTTGAGCGCTCTGGGGCGCAAGCAGGCGGAGCTGCTCGCCAAGCGCGTGGCCCGGCTCAAACCCACGGCCGTGTACTCGAGTCCATATCGGCGCGCGCTTGAGACAGCGCGGACCATCTCGGACGACGTCCACGTCGATGAGCGGCTCATCGAGATGGACATGGAGCTCGGCACGCTCGGCGAGCTAGATTTCAAGGAGCTCCCCGCCAGCGTCATCGATCGGATGAGCGCCGCCATAGACGACATCGCGCAGGCGCACCCTGGCGGTCGCGTGATCGTTGTCGCTCACGGTGCGGCGATATACCTCACACCTCGAGTGAACGACCAGATCCGATCAGACCTCGAGAGGGAGATAGGCCAACTTCTTTCCAAGCGGCCCGAGTTCCGCATCAATTCGATCGAGCCCATTCCCGAAGGACATTCCGGCTTCACATATTTCGTGTCGGTCGAGGACAACGAAGGGCCGACGCGCTACGTGCTTCGCCTCCCGCCCCCTGGCGCGCGCATCGCGGGGCCGGCCGACGTCGTGCGGCAGGGCCGAATCATGTCGTCCCTGCATCATGCCGGCATACCAACACCGGCGATCCCGCTCATGAGCTCGGACCCCGCCGTCGATGGAAGGCCGTTCATCCTGATGGAAGCGGTCGATGGGACGAGAATCGAAAAGGCCGGCGCGGAGCAGCGACCACTCGACATCTCAGCATCCGCGGTGGAGGTTCTGAAGCGCATCCAGGCGCTGCCGCTGGATCGGACTGGGATCGGCGCCGAGGAGCCAATGACGCTGCAGGCGGAGATGATGAGATGGGCGTGGCTCATGCAGCGAGCGCCTGAAGAGCTGACGACTCGGGCGGGTGAGCTCGGCGGCCTTTTGGCACGCTACGTCCCGCCCGAGCGATCGCCCACCCTGGTGCACGGCGACTATCACTACGGAAACATGCTGTTCCGCGGCTTCCAGGTATGCGCCGTTCTCGATTGGGAGATCGCGGAGATCGGCCAGCCGCTGATTGACCTCGGCTGCCTTTGCATCGTCTCGGTCCGGCGCCAGTACGTGGGCGCTCCGAATCCTGGCGGCGCGATCGACGTCAGCGTGGAGGATCTGTATCGACTTTACGGCGCCGACCCCGCTGAGATGCGCTGGTATCTCGCGCTGAGCCTCTACAAATATGCGTCGATCTTTGGCTACAACTTGATGCTGCACCGGCGTGGCAAGAGGCCGGATGCCATGTACGAGGGGCTGACGGATACGATCACGGGCATGATCGAAGAAGGCATCGCCGTGTTCGAACCCGGAACGTAGGAGACGAAGGATGGCCTGGGACTTCTCGACCGAGCCGGAATTTGAAAAGAAGCTCGAGTGGATGCGCGCTTTCGTGCGTGAGGAGGTCTACCCCCTCGAGGTGCTGGATGTGGACGAGGCCGGCTTCATGCGCGCGATCGGTCCCTTGCAGGCGGAGGTGAAGAGGCAGAAGCTGTGGGCCACGCACCTACCTCCGGACCTGGGCGGTCAAGGCTACGGACAGGTGAAGCTCGGATTGATGCACGAGATCGAGGGCGCGACCGTGTGGGCGCCAATCGTCTTCGGCAACCAGGCACCCGACTCAGGCAACTCGGAGGTCCTCGCCCATTTCGGCACCGACGACCAGAAGAAGCGCTGGCTGTACCCGCTGCTCGACGGCAAGATCCGCTCCGCTTTCTCGATGACGGAACCTGACACTGCCGGCTCGGACCCGACGCTGTTGTCTACGACCGCGGTGCTCGACGGCGACGAGTGGGTGATCAACGGCCACAAATGGTTCACGTCGAACGGCATGATCGCCGACTTCCTCATCGCGATGGTCGTGACCGAGCCGCATGCCGATGCGTACGAGCGAGCGTCGATGATCATAGTGCCCGGCGACGCCCGCGGCTTGAAGAAGCTGCGCAACATCCCGACCATGGCGGGAGAGCACGAGCGGTTCGGCTACGGACATTCGGAGATCCTTTACGAGGACGTGCGCGTCCCGAAGGACAACCTTCTGGGCGAGCGCGGCCAGGGTTTCCTCATCGCGCAAGCACGGCTGGGGCCGGGTCGCATCCATCACTGCATGCGCTGGCTCGGCCAGGCGCGCCGCGCATTCGACATGCTTTGCGAGCGCTCGCTGCAGCGAGAGGCTTTCGGCAAGAAGCTCGCCGGCCACGAAACGGTCCAGAACTGGATCGCCGATTCCACGGCCGAGATGCAGGCCGCTCGCCTGATGACGCTGCATGCCGCCTGGGTCATCGACACGCAAGGCGCGTCCGCCGCGCGCAAGGAGATCTCGCTGATCAAGTTCTTCGGCGCCAAAGTCCTGCACGACGTGATCGACCGCGCCATCCAGGTCCACGGATCGCTTGGGTACTCGGCCGATATGCCGCTGGAGGAGATGTATCGGCACGCGCGTGCGGCGCGCATGTACGACGGACCCGACGAGGTTCACCGGGTATCGGTGGCGCGCCAGGTCCTGGCCGGCTACCAGCCGCCGAAGGGCACGTGGCCACGGGAGCACGTGCCCACGCGCAGAGCAGCCGCGCAGCGCAAGTTCGCGGCCCTGCTGGAAGCCGCTACAACTGATGCCTAGCCAAAGGACATCGGGGCTGTCGTCAGCACCACCCAGATCGTGACCACCGCGACCACGACGGCGCCGCCGTAGAAGACGACCTGCGCGGGCACGGATTTCGCCGCGGGCACGCCGAAATCGACTATTAGGTAGCGGAGCCGGTGCGCAAAGTGGAAGAACGGCAGCGCGATGAGAACCAACAGGTAGAGCTTCACCAGCGGGTTGCTGAGAACCCGCACCCAGGTGTCGTAATGGCGATCGACCACGGGCACGATCCCCAACGGGCCGAGGATGCCCTGGACCAGGACGTGGACCGGGATCAGGATGGCCGCGATCACTCCACCCTGGGCGAAAAGAAACCACCAGACCAGGTGTGCGAACGCCGGCTTCTGTTGACGCGTTGCCTCGTGGTTCATCTTGCAAACCCGATCAGGACGGCCGCGATCACTACCGAAGCGCCCAACCATAAGGCGAACTGCGACAGCACGATCAGGCGGGACGGCACGCCCTTGATGTGGATGATCACGCCGGCCAGGCTGAGGAATGTGTAGCTGTGATACAGGGCAAAGCCCAGGACGATCACGCTGAAAACGACAAACCCGATTGAGCTGTGCGGGTAGTAGCCCTTGGACCCGTTCGACGCCCTCTGGACCTCGACCAGGAACCACAGCAGCCACAGCGCGAGGGGAAGCGCCGTGAACTCACGCACGATATAGAGGAAGTAGTGGCGCTTCGCGAGCCACCACCCGCGTCCCATCTCTGGCACGTAGACGCGGGGGGTGGCCGACGTTGGCGTTTCGGCGCTCGCGGGTGGCTCCTTCACTCTTCGCGGTTTCCGTACGGGAGCACGAAACGCATCGTCGTGTCGAGCTTCGTCTGCTGAATGGCCTTGGCCGGGTCGACGCCCTTCGGGCAAACGACCGAGCACTCGCCGACGAAGCTGCATTCCCAGATGCCCTCGGCGTTCGCGATCACCGGCAAGCGCTCCTTGATGCCCTGGTCGCGCGAATCCAGGTTGTAGCGTCGCGCGAGCGCGGTCGCGGCCGGGCCGAGGAATTCATTGTTCAAGCCGTACACCGGGCAGGCCGCGTAGCAGAGCATGCAGTTGATGCACTCGCTGAACTGGCGGAACTCGTCGATTTGCTCCATGGTCTGGCGGTGCTCGCCTGCGCCCAGCGGGTAATCCTGCTTGCGGATGATCCATGGCTTGATCGACTTCAGCTTGTCCATGAAGCTTTCCATGTCGATGACCAGGTCGCGGACGATCGGGAAGTTTTGCAGTGGCTCGACGGTGATCGACCGCGGCCAGTAGTCGCGGAGGAACGCGTTGCAGGTGAGCTTCGGGGTCCCGTTGACCATCATCCCGCAGCTTCCGCAAATGCCCATGCGGCACGACCATCGGTAGCTGAGGCTGCCGTCGACGTGCGCCTTGATGTGGTTGAGCGCGTCGAGCACCACCATGCTCTCGTCAGAGAACGGAATGTCGTAAGACTGCAGGCGGGGCGCCGTGTCCTTGTCGGGGTCGAAGCGCGTGGCCCGGATCGTGATCCTCTTTTCAGCCATCAGTAAGTCCTCGCCTGTGGTTTGAAGTTGGTGATGCGGACGTCGTGATACTCGAGCCTGGGTGCGGGTTCGTCGGTGCGATAAGCGAGCGTGTGCTTCAGCCACTTCGCGTCATCGCGCTCCGGGAAATCGCGTCGGGCATGCGCGCCACGGGACTCCTCGCGCGCGAGGGCCGAGTAAGCGACCGACTCGGCCACCTCGAGCATGAAGTCGAGCTCCAGCGCGGCGGTCAGCTCTGTGTTGAAGGTGCGGCTCGAGTCCTCGATCTTGATCCTCTCGAACCGATCGCGAAGCGAGCCAAGCTGCCGCGTCAGCGTCTCGAGGCCTTCTTTGGTCCGGAACACGCCGGCGCCGGCATCCATGTCGTGCTGCATCTCCTCACGGATGGTTCCGATGCGCTCCTCGCCGCCTTTCTTGTCAAGGAAGGACGTTTCGATCCGCCTGGTCTCATCGGCGAGAAGGGCGTCGACAGGGTTCGCACCAACCGCCATGGCCACGCTCGCGTGCTCGGCCGCGGCGCGGCCGGCCGCGGCGCCGAACACCAGGCATTCCGAAAGCGAATTCGAGCCCAGCCGGTTGCCGCCGTTGAGGCCGACATTCGCGCATTCGCCCGCGGCATATAGCCCGGCGATCGGCGTGGCGCCAGCGATGTCCGCGTCGACGCCTCCCATCATGTAGTGCTGGACGGGTCGCACCGGGATCGGATCTTTGACGATGTCGATCCCGACGAACTCGCGCCCGAGCTCGCGCATGAAGGGCAGCTTGCGATCAATTACGTCTTCGCCGAGGTGCCTCACGTCGAGATGCATGTATTTGCCATGCGGCCCTTCGAACCCGCGGCCTTCCTCGAATTCCGTGATCATGGCGCGGGAGATGATGTCGCGCGGCCCGAGCTCCATCTTGTTGGGCACGTAGCGCTTCAGAAACCGCTCGCCATCCTTGTTGATCAAGTAGCCGCCCTCTCCGCGGACGGCTTCGGTGATCAGGATGCCGGTGAATGGCAGGCCGGTGGGATGGAACTGCACCATCTCCATGTCCTTCAGCCCGACACCCGCGCGATACGCGAGCGCCATGCCATCGCCGGTGCAGATGTTGCCGTTGGTCGTGAACGCATATAAGCGGCCAAGGCCGCCCGTCGCCAGGATGACCGACTTCGCGGTGATCGCCTGGAATCGGCCGCTTCGCATATCGATCGCGACCACGCCCACGCAACGCGAATCCTCGATGAGCAGCTTGGTCGCGAACGCCTCATCGTGCCGGTGGATCTGTTCGAACTGGAGCGAGGTCTGAAAGACGGTGTGCAGCATGTGAAAGCCGGTCTTGTCCGCCGCAAAGCAAGTGCGCCAGGTGGTCATGCCGCCGAATGGGCGAGCCGAGATCTTGCCGTCTGGCTCCCTACTCCATGGGCAGCCCCAATGCTCCATCTGGATGATCTCGATGGGCGCCTCACGTACGAACGCCTCGACCACATCCTGGTCGGCCAGGTAATCCGAACCCTTGATCGTGTCGAAGGCGTGGGTCTCATAGCTGTCCTCGGGCCGCAGCACGGCCGCCGCTCCACCCTCGGCGGAGACGGTGTGGCTGCGCATCGGATAGACCTTCGAGACCATCCCGATCTTGAGGCGGGGATTGACGTCCACCGCCGCTATCGCCGCCCTGATGCCGGCCAGCCCGCCGCCGACCACCAGGACGTCGTAGCTCTCAAAATCCATGCCGAAGCTCAATGTTATTCGGTCCCCTGAACTGACTCCGTTCTGGCAGCGGCCACCCGAGCGCTACGGCGGCGGCCTGCCTGCTCGCACCGATGTCCTCGTCATCGGTGGCGGGATCACGGGTATGAGCCTCATGCATCACCTGCATGCACGCGGCACACAATCAGCACTCGTCGAGCGCGCGCACATCGCGGCGGGCGCGAGCGGCCGCAATGCGGGTTTCCTCCTTGCAGGCGTCGCCGACAGCTACGCAGACGCCGTGCGTGCCTATGGCCGCTCACGAGCGCGCGAGATCTGGCAGATGACGCTCGAAAACCAAGACCTGATGATCGAAGCCATCGCGGGCCAGCCGGTTGGATATCGTCGCCTCGGGAGCGCAACGCTTGCGTCCGGCGAAAAGGAGGCGGCGCTCCTCGAGGAATCGGCGCAGCTGTTGCGCGAAGACGGCTTCGTCGCGACGTGGGACGGCAGGCGCCTGGTCAATCCGCGTGACGGAGAGGTCGATCCCGCAGCCGTGGTGGGAGCGCTCGCGCGACAGGCGCCGGTGGGCGCGATCCGCGAAGGCGTAAACGTGACGGCCATCGAGGCGAACGGAGCCGATGTAACAGTGCGCGCGGGAACTTCCGAATGCCGCGCCGGCTGCGTGATCCTCGCCACGAACGCGTACACCCCTCTCTTGCTTTCGAAGGTGGCGATCCAACCGCGTCGCGCGCAGATGCTCGCCAGCGCGCCGGACGCGGCGCGCCTCAGCGACCTCCCCACGTACTCACATTTCGGCTACCGGTACTGGAGGCAGCTCACAACCGGTCAAGTCCTGATCGGTGGCTGGCGCGACACGGCTTATGACGTCGAGGTTGGCTATGACGAGCGGCCGACGGCGGGCATCCAGGCCCACCTGGACGCACAGCTCAAGAGCATGGGCGCCGAGGCGCCGGTCACGCATCGCTGGGCCGGAACCATGGGCTTCACCGAATCAGGGCTGCCCCTGGTTGGGCCGGTTGACGGGATGAAGAACGTCTTCCTCTGCGCCGGGTTCAACGGGCACGGCATGGGTTTCGCGTTCATCAGCGCGAGGCAGCTGGTCGACTCTATTTAGGCCTGGGCTCCCCTCTCCCGCGGCGCAACAGCGCGGCGGGACCTCCCCGCGTGGCGGGGAGGCCAGGCAGCGACCGGCGCAGGAAGGCGATCCAGTTCTCGCCCATGATCCCATCGACCTGAGCCGCGGTGAAGTGCCGGCGCAGCATGCCCTGCAAATCCTTGAGCTCGGTCAGGTCCTTCATCGGCCCATACCTGTTCTCGATGCCGCCGTCGAGATCGGTGCCGATTCCCACGTGCTCTGGTCCTCCTGTCGAACGGGCGTGGCGCACCGCGTGGCGGACGACGTCGGCCAGGCTCGTCTTTCCTTTCGCGCGAAGGTGGCTCGGATAGAAGCTGATGCCGACGATGCCTCCGCGGCGTGCGATCTCGGCTGCGGTCGCGTCG
>WNFO01000380.1_pt1 | contig 31762 bp, 26 predicted proteins | sample 5400251 | NCBI WGS metagenome assembly WNFO01 (sample SAMN13153354, study PRJNA577476) | soil metagenome | isolation source: 100 cm saprolite under Madrone tree | place: USA:California | collected 2016-06-14
CCGCCGCGGCGGCGACCCGCACGAAGGACAGTGCGCTGCAGGCCCGATACCGACGCGTGATGCGGCATCGCGGGCACAAGAAAGCCGTGGTGGCCGTGGCCCACGCGATGCTTCGGGCGGTCTATCATCTCCTCGCCGAGGGCACGACGTACCGTGAACCGGGCGCCGCCTACTACGACCGCCCCCACACTCATCGGGTCACACGCCGCGCGATCCAATTGCTCGAACGCCAGGGGTACCGTGTGGTTTTGGAACCGGCTGCCTAACGGTGAGCCTCGACTTACGGGAGATTTTCTGAGCAGAGACAGGTTGGATTTTAACGAAGGGGGATCCCGACAAGCGGCTATGGTACTTCGAGGCCGACACGCATGGGGTTATCTTCTTCGAAGAGCCCGCAACCGCGAACGGTCAACTTGCCGACTGGAGGACGAAGGAAAAGGTACAGTGGGTCAACCTGTTTAACTTCACGCGCCCGTTGGGACATATGCTGAACACTGCATCTTCTCTGCTCTCTGGCGCGGCCACCAACATCATCATTCGCTTCGAGGTTTTCGGCTTCACTGGCGTCGGCTTCATCTACGCGATGCCGGGTGTCAATCCAGGCCTTGGCCTCGACATGACCGGCGGGGCGATAGCGGCAGAGCACCGGTGCGAGGACCCCCGGGTCAGCGTCTCGACCATCGCACCTCTTGAAACTCTGGCGAGTCGCCGCGTGCAGGTGAGTGGCACGCTTCTGCGGGACGTGCTCTACGCATTCAACTGGCAGCCGAGCGAACTCGAGGATCTAGAAATGGCTGCTCATGTGGTCATGAAGCAACAGGGTTTGATCTGAACGGCCTGCTCTAGGCTCGCGAAAGCCGGATACCGCTGCTGCCAGCACAATCGCCAGCCGGGAATCAGATGCGAGGACTTCACGAAATCCCGGACGCCAACCGCGATGAAGCTTCCCGAGGCGAGGACCGGCCCGATTCCAGTCTTGATCGCGGGGCTGAAGACATCGCAAAACCATCGTAGAATGTCGCGCCACTTCGCGCCTGGAGGCTCTGGCTTTTTCACGTCGGCCTCGGCCGAGGGATCAGACACGGCTAGGCGGTTCCCCCATCACGCCTAATGTGGCACGACGGCGCCGTTGAACCTCAGACATAAGCCGCCTAATGCAAGTGGGAGGGAACGGCGGCGCGGATCCTGGAGCCGGAAGCGCGGTCAGTCCACGTGAAGCAGCGTGAATGCTTCCGCCGCAGCCAGCTGAAGTGGCGCTCCTGTCGCCGCTGCGAAGCGGCGCCAGCTCTCCGCGAGTGTGGCTGGATTGGAGGTCTGGCTCTCGTGCGCCAGTCGTGCCGCCACCTTGCGCTCGAACGTGGACGCGATATCGACATAGACCGTGGCGCGGCTGCTGGCGAAGAGCCAGACTCTATGTACCGCGTGAGGCGGCAGGGCCGCGATCTCCGATTCTGCGAAGGCCAGCCGGTCCCGAGCCAGCGGGTACACCGCGTCCAGCGCCGCTCGCCCGACGACGCGGTGGTCGCGGTGGCTAAGATACGGCGGATCGGGATATTCTGGATCGTGCGTAAAGAGCACATCCGGTCGCCAGCAGCGGATCCACTTGACCAGCGCCCCCCGCAGCGGAGCGGTATTCTCTACCGCGCCGTCGGGTTCCCGTAGAAATGTCACCTCGCGGATACCGAGCCGATCGGCGGCGATCTGGGCTTCGCGCTCGCGCCGCGTGCGGACCGTTTCCCTCGTAGAGTGGGAGTCGCTCGACCCGCTGTCACCCGAGGTCACGAGCAGCAGGCGTACCGTGGCACCGGCTTCGATCGTGCGGGCAAGGGTGCCAGCGCTCCAACGCTCGATGTCGTCCGGGTGTGCGGCAATCGCCATAATGGACACGGCGCCAGGCGGCTCAATGATCCTTGGATCATCGACTTTGGGATGGGTCATGTTGGACACTACTCCATCGCGCTTCCGTTATGCGTGCCTCCCCGCTGAGGGGCTTGGCGCCTCGACGTCAGCAGCAGGCCGACCAGCAGACTAGCGCGGCGCGTGCTCCTGCGCCAACCTCCCAGCGCCTCTAGCTGCCTGCCCGCGTAGCTGGCTGAGGTCCCGATGACGCTTGAACGCCCGTTTCCTGGGGCAAGAACGGTGGGCTACGACGGGCATAAGGCAGGCGCTCACTGGCAGCTGCTGGCGCAGGTGCGCGCGCCAATGTAAGAGAGCACTGGGAGTCGCATTCTGAGCCTTGGTACAAGATGTACCAAGGGCTGAGAAGTTGCATTCTAGGTCGGTTCCACGGTGTACCAAGGGATTCAAAGTCGCGTTTCAGCTCCCTCCTAAGCTGCAGACCTGCCCGCCGGCACCCCGAGGCGAGCAGAGACCGGCTGGGGGCCGTGAGCGCCTCGGCCATCCTTCTGCCTAGCCTTCATAAAGGACGGAATTAAGGTGGTGTGAAAGACTGTATGAAGCATGGAATGAAGCATGCCCCGCAGGGGCGAGAATCGAGGGAATTACCCATGCCCGGAGCGGCACGGCGGAGTTTAGAACGGGCTACCGAGACACGATAGTGATCGCGTCAGCGTGAGTGGAATCGCAGCTCGTAGAAGCGGGCCCTCCAGTAGAAGCCTCGCGATCTCGTGCGCCGTAGGGAAGTACTTATCCGGCTACGGCTGGCCGGTGCCGAAGCGGGGATTCGTTTTGGGGCGTTCTCGAGCGCGCCCGATCTGTAACGGATTTCTAGGCTTCGACGAGACTTAGGGCTCACCCTGCTCTGGTACTGAGTGAGACCAAACCACACCATTTCACAGGTACGATAATCCCGTTTTCATCCCGCCAGGCCGTTGTCGGGCGCCGCCTGCCGAGCGGGAAATCCCGTGCGCAGGCTCGAATTCCTAGGGGAGGCGCGGTATTGAACATCCTTGCCCGGGAGTTGGCGATGCACTGCCTGAACCCGAGCGGCCTCAGTCAAACCGATGTCTGGCTGCACACCCGAGGCGGAAACGCTCTTGTGAATTACCGCTTTCCTAGTCGTCGAGGTTGTCAGGGTACTTCGATGGGATCGCTTCGATCGCTCGCGAGAGGGCCTTCGGCGGGACGCCGAGCCGCTCGAGCCACGAGTTGCCGTTCGCAACGAGCGGCGGCGTGGCAGCCGACGCGCCGACCCGATTCTTCTGATCGTTGATCGGCGACGGCCCGCCCAGAAACAGGTGAACGACGTCGCCGCCGTGCCGCAGGACGACGCGGTCGTATCGAATCTCCTCGATCTGACTCTCGCCGATGGCGTCCCTGAGCGCGTACCCGGCCAGGTGTCCCGTCAGCGCATCCTCGAAGTACGCACGGGCCTCGCCGCTCGACATGACGATGATGCCGCGGAGGATCGGGAGCGGAGTCTGGGCCGCGGCATACGAGGACGGCAACACCAGGAATAGCAGGCCTGCAACGACGAGTGCGCAGTGTCGCACAGCGCCCGCAGCGTAGGCCTTCCCGCATGGCCTGGTCAAGTGGAAGCTACCCGCAATAGGCGCCCTGCATGAAACTTTCGTCTTGACATCGAACTGCGGTGTCAGCGATCTTCCCCGCGCGGGGTTCCTTAGACAAGGCGACCGGCCTACGAGCGGAGACAACGATGTCCCGAGGCAATGTCCTTCGACAGTTCTGGCTGACTCCTCCGCTCCTGATCCTGGGCCTCATCGCCCTGGGCCTCGTCAGCATCCTCGCGTTCGCCACGAGCCCCGAGAAGAGCCGTCCTACGGCGCCGTCGATCGTCCCACCGCTCGCCCGACCATCCCGGCCAGCGCTGAGCCCGGCCGAGGAGGCCTACATGCAGACGCTGTGGCCGATCCACGGCGACGTCGAGCGAAGCCTGATGCGAATGAGCCTGGGTCAGATTCTATACAAGACGGACACCCTGAGCCGGGCCGAGCTCAAGACGCGGATCGAACAGGCGCTGGCCACCTACCGCCGCGCGGAGACTAGTATTCGCGCGCTGGAGCCACCGGACTCACTTCGCGGCGATCATGAACTCTACCTCGCTGCGGTCCGCCTCCTCGCGGAGTCCGCGGCCGAGGCCAGCAAGATGTTCACGGATGGTCGAGAAGATCACCTGCTCGTCGCCTACCCAAAGAGCCAGGAAGGCAGCGACAGGATCATGCAGGTCGGGGGCAAGTTCTGGCCGAACGAGTTCCCGCCCAACTAGAGGAAGGGGGGATGCCTCGAGTCGCGTGGAGCACGTGAACGCGGTACGGCATTTGTCGGGCCAGCATTCTTGAGGAGGTTTCTTCGATGACTCGGAAACTGCTGCGCATAGCGATGATGCTTGGACTCATGGCGGTCATCGGCGGCCTCGGGCGCGCCGACGTCCTCCGGGCCGGCCAGGACGACCGAGACCGGGACGACCTGAGGCCGCCCCAAACACTCCCGAGTGGCTTCGAGAGCACCGACAAACTGCTGCGCGACGTGGAGCGCGCCGAGAATGCGCCGCTTTACTCGGCGTGGATCGTGGAAAGCAGCCGGTTTGTGGGCGTTCCGCACCGCTCGTTCCAGCCCGACGTGGGCGATCCCGCCACCGTCGATCTGCCGGTGAACGTCGGCATCATCAAGGGCCCGGACGGCAAGCTCACGCTGTATGACAGCGGCTGGAAGCAGCTCGCGTACATCTTCAACTGGAACACGTCCTGCTGCTGGTGGGGCATACGCAATCAAATGCACGCCATCGGTCTGAACCCCGACGACGTCGTTCGGATCGTGCTCGGGCACGGCCATTGGGACCATGCTGGCCAGCTCAGCGAGTTTCCGAACGCGGTGCTCTACATCCAGAAGGAGGAACTGAAGCAGATCGACTTCTTCCTGAACTATCCCGTCGACTTCAACAATGGTCACATCCGCGCGGTCAACACGGTCGACCCCATCACCGGCGCGCAGGTCGGCCCGCCCGCGCAGGCGTGCGCACGGTCGCCGGTCTGCGGCTACCCGCCCCAGACGCTCCAGGAGATCCTGGGCAAAGTGCTTCACGGCAAAGCGGAGGTCGTCGACGGACGACACGAAATCGCTCGCGGGCTGGTGATCCACCCGGCCTTCCGGGGCCACACCTACGGGTCGCAGCTTCTGCAAGTGAACACCAAGCGCGGCCAGCTGGTGTTCGGGAGCGATACCTACTCAGCGTGGACCGGCATCCGGGATTGGCTCGTGGCGAACATCCAGCAGACCGACACGATCCAGCAGTTCCTCGCGTACGAGAAGTGCTACGTGCTTACGTCGCGGCTGAATAGTTTCAACAATTGCGTCTCGGCCCACGAGCCGACCTCGTACACGGCGGCGTACCCGCTCACCCAGAACTGGTGGAACATTCCTAATGGAAACTGCTCGCGAGCGGCCGAACTGACCTTGGCACCCGGCGAGGCGACACACGTGCCTGCCCACCCGGACCAGACTCCGCCCAGTAAGTGCGTTTCGGTGATTCCACCTCACCTCATCACTCCGTAACGTTGGCCTGTTGAAGCACGGGTCTGGAGCTCGCGCGCAACAATGGGCTCCAGACCCGCTTCTCCCATGCCGGTTCGCGCGACCTCTCACCGACTCGGAACTCTCGGGCTTGCGCTGGTCATAGCCGTGTGGCCGGGCGAGGTGCCCGCGCACGATGGCAGTGCATGGGGCGGCCTCTTTCGTTCGCGCGACGCTGGAGCCACATGGCTACCCGTCACCCCCTCGAGCTTCGTGAGCGGCGCGCTCGCGATCGCTGTCAGCCCGGTTGATCCGCATCACCTCCTGTTGGCGACCGACACGGGCCTCTTGCGCTCGCGCAACGGGGGCCGGGACTGGACGCTCGAAGCCCGCGACGTGCTGGTGGGCGCCGCGTTCGCGGTCGCATTCGACGTCGACGGCGAGCGCGCGCTCGTGGCCGGCGCCTCAGGAATCTTCCGCGGCGCCGGCGACCGCTGGCGGCCGCTCCAGTCTCCGTCGGGCGCGGGGCCGACACGGTCGCTCGTGTCGAGCTCCACGCGAAGAGGACGGGTCTACATGGCCGGCCGCGTTGGTCTCCACCGCAGTGACGATTGGGGCCAGTCCTGGGTCGGCATCAGCGGTGGGTTGCCGGCCGCGCCAGCGACGACCCTCGTCGTGGCGCACGGTCTCCGGGACCAGGTATCCGTCGTGGCCGATGGTCGTTTCTGGACGAGTACCGATGCCGGGGGGAGTTGGCAGAGCCGCAGTGGTGGACTCCCCACGCGCGATATCGAAGCCGTCGCGCTCGATCTCTCCGACGCCAACCGTCTCTGGTCGGTCGCGGCGGGACAGGTGTTCCGCACCGACGACCAGGGGCAACGCTGGCGGCCCCAGGGGGTGCCGCTCTCGCACCAACCCGTCGTGACTCGCGCGGTGGCGGTGGTGGATCATGTCATTCTCGCCGCCACCGACCGGGGGCTTTACCGCAGCACTGATGACGGCGGGCGCTGGTGGCTCGTGGGGGACAATCTCCCGACTCATCTCGACGCGGGGCTACTCGCCGGCGAGCCGCAGAGTCCCATGACGATCTACGCCGGCTTCGCCGTCACATCCCGCGAGGAAGAACTCCGCCGAGCCGTCGAGGGTGGCGGGGGCGCGATGGGTCGGCTGGATCTCGTGCACGTCGCGAGCGGCCTCGCGTTCCTCGCGCTCGTACTCGTCGTCGCGGGGGTCGTGATCAGGCACCTGGCCCGCATCCATAATCGAGAGTCCCGCTCGGTACCTCGATGACGCCGACGGAGCGCGGGATGTGGTCCCGCCGGTCGTGGAGCACGTGGGCCGGCCTCGTCCTTGCGGTTGGCATCGTCGTCGCCGCCACCGCACTCGCCTGGCGTTCGGGCACGACAAGCTCCGGGCGGTTCCAGGAAATCCGGCTGGGCGAGGCTGACATTCCGGTCGGCATCGCGGTTTCGAATGACGGAACGGTCTGGTTCACGCTGGAGGGATCCAACGCGCTTGGGCTCTTGAGGAACGGACAGTTAAACAAGCTCCCCAAGGGCGTGGAGAGCGTCGAGCCCCTCGGGCTGGCCGTCGACGACGGCGGTCGGGTCTGGTACACGGAAGCTCCGAAGCAGCGGATCTCACGCGCCTCGAACGACGGCTCTATCGCGTCCTTCCCCCTCGCGACGCCTGTGGCCCGGCTTGGTCGGCTCGCCGTCGCACCCGACGGCGATGTGTGGTTCGCCGAGGCGAGCCTAGTGAGCGTGACGCACCTCCAAGACGGGCGCCTGACACGCCACGTCCTTGGATCGCTGGCGCCACCAACCCCGATGGATGCGGCGCCATTCGGCATCGCCGTGTCGCCGGAGGGCGACGTGTGGGCCACGATCCCGAACGCCAACAAGCTCCTCCGGATCTCGCCCGCGGGGGAGAAGACCGCATTCGACGTGCCGACCCGCGGAAGCGGCCTCGGCGACGTGGCGGTCGGCTCTGGCGGTGTGGTCTGGTTCCTCGAGATCGCCGCCAACAAGATTGGGCGCTTCGCGGGGGGACGGTTCGAGGAGTTCCCGGTGCCGACGCCGGGCGCAGGGCTCACCGCTCTCGCGGTCGCGCCGGACGGCGCGGCCTGGTTCACGGAGCTGCGCGGCCACCGACTCGGGCGGGTGCACGCCGGAGCCATCATCGAGTTCGTCCTGCCCCGAGCCGACGCTCGTCCGTTCGGCATCACCGTCGATGCCGGCAACACCGTGTGGTACACGGACCTGAGCGGCTGGCTCGGTCGGCTCGATGCGAGTCACGCCCGCACCCGCGAACGCCGATAGCGTGGTGCAAGTCGAGTAGTTAGTCTGGAGGCAAGGCAAATACACACCAGGGCTCAGCTCGAGTTCCGCGCCACGTGATGCGGCTTCCAGATGTGCTCACTTCCTGAGAGCGCGGCTGCTTTCCTATCTTGACCTTGGTGCCAAGTGGGACGCGGTACCGCCCGGGGGGGGGGAGGAATCTGAAGGTGACAAACGGGCTGTCGTCTGCGGGCCCGACCAACTACAACTTACTTGCTCAAAGAGGTCTCTAGACTCTCTCCGCTTCGAGATCCGAGACCAGGACACGTGTTTGTAGCTTCACCACTGAGAGTTCCTTGAAACATCCGGCGGCCGATTGAGATAACACCGCGCTGGTGGTGTCGGGCTCGAGCAACAACCGACGCTCCGCGGATAAAACAGGAGCAAATCGGGAGCGGCAGACCCAGATTACTTCGGAAGAACGCGAAGATCGGATAGGCGTCCTTGGGGCGTCCAACCGCAGGTCGAATCCCTCTCGAGGATCGCGGGCTGGCTGCTGGCGCGTCCTGCCGAGAAGTGCTTTATGGATCGTCTTTCTGCTCGCGTTCAGAATCCTCGCGCGCCGTGTGGAGCAGAAGGTCGCGAAAATATGGCCTTGCGCGAGGCGCCTTTGAGCCGTTCCTAAACCCCTCGGTTTGTAGACGGTATTCGACTGGTTCGCATTGTTGCGGGGACTCGCCGACATCAAAGGCGCGGCGCTTTGGAGTCCCGACCTGATCACGGCTGGTTGCTCTAATCGGTGAGCGCTGGCCCGGCTACTGACCGAAGCGCAACTCGAGGCGCACGGTCGGGAAGCCGATCGAGCGCTCCTTCGACCGGACCCGAATGAGCGTGCGCATGTCGTCGGCCAGGTAGAACGCCCCGTGCGTCTCGTCGTCGTCGTCGTGCTTCACGACTCTGCCGAGGTCGTCGATCCCGAACGGCAGTCGGAAGGTTCCCGAGAAGGGCACCTTCGCAAAGGTCAGCTGGCCGTGCTGGTCCAGCGTCGGAATCGTGAACGTGCCGGTGATCGAGCCGAGCGGCACGTGGTGGAGCACGGCCAGCGACAGATCGATCTCGCCGCTGAACGTGCCGCTGATCACTGGCAGGTCGGGCACATGGACCGTGCTGTTGCCGGGAGCGTTAATGACGATGTCGAAGGTGCCGACGACGGGACCCCGGCCGGTCACCGTCGACACGTTGTCTGACCCGAGGCCGATGACCGAACAGCGTGTCATCTGCGGGAACGAAACCAGGAGCATCGTCGGACACAGGGGCGTACCCAATTCCGCGAAGCCGAGAAGCGGCGAGATGGCGTTCCTCAGAATCACCCCGGCGTCATCCGGATCGAAGGTGACCCGCTCGCTGACTTCATATAGCGTGACACCCGTACCGGTCGCCGACTTCCTCGACTCTGACGATCCCCGCCGTTCTGAATAGCCGGCGGCCGGGAGAGCGAGTAGCGACAGTGTGAGTCCTGCGGCGATCAGCGCGCGCTTGGTCATGTCAGTCCCCTTTTTGCGAGGCGGGCTGTCTTCGCTCCGCTGAACGGCAGGATCTGTGCCAACATCCCGAATTTTCGGATGTTTTGAGAAATCAGGCGCTTGATGTCATGGCCGAAGTGCCCGAGCGACAGGCGGGCAAGTATCGTGCGGCGCGTGTGGGTCGTTCGGTCGCAAACTGGTCGCTTTACGGAATTTCGCGCGAGGTCGTGGCCGGGCGCGGCGTGGACTTCAATGGGCGCCCAGCTCGGTAAAACGAGCCGCGGGTCCAGGTGATCCTTGTCGATCACTTTACACAGTAAATATTTTACTGGATGAGCAGTCTAATCTTCGACGTTAAAGCGTGGCAGACAAGAGGAGGGGGTTATGAAGAAAGTCTTCGCAGTCCTCCTGCTGGCTATGGCATCGTCCGGGGTCATGGCGGCTCCTGCAATGGCCGGATCGTCGACGGACGCGGCCTTGGCCTTAGGGGCCTTTGCCGTGTTCAATCAGTTCCTCGCCGGCCAAACGATACTCCAGCATGGATTCGGCCCGCGAACCGTGATCGTGCAGCCGCCTCCGACTGTGATCTACGCGCCACCCCCACCCCCTCCGCCGGTGGTGTACGCCCCGCCTCCCGTGGTTGTCTATCCGAACGGCTATACGTATGTGGTGGTTCCGCAGCATGCCTATCCGACGTATCCCTATCGGTACTACCGGAGGCATCACCGCGACGATGACGACGACTGAGCGTGCGCCCGTATATGTCTCTAACGTGCGGCTAGGATGGGGACTGGATACGATCCCTGTCAGCATCTCGACTCAAATCACACAACTCACTTGCGCCCCGAGGCCGAATAAAAATAATCCGCTGTCGAACTCCTCCGGAGGTGATCCCGGAGAAATGCAGAGCCCTCTCCGTTCGCCTAAGCTGAATCCGTAGCACGTTTCGGCGAGGAACCTCTCGATTCAGTAGCGCGCAGAGCGCGGGGACTTTGCGCAAGCGCCTGCGTCTCGCTGGGAAGTGACGGACGGATCCTGTCGTCAGGCGGGCGGGCGGAGGGCGACACGGCGCCTCCTCGATCCGGTTTCCTCGGTGCGCCGGAGGCGCCTCGTCTCTTTAGAAGCGAAGTTCGAACCCGGCGAGGGCGGTGAAATCTGGAGAGCCGTGGCTGAGTCCGACACTGGCCCCCGCGGTCAGCTGGATGTGGTTGGTCGGCTTGTAGTCCGCGACGAAGCGCAGGTCGAGCGGGTTCTGTTCTCTCATTGAGATCGCCGTGGCGCCCTGGATGTACCCCGACAGCGTGAACGATCGCGTGGCATCGTACGACACGCCTACGGACCAGCCGAACGTGTTCTGGAGCGAGGTCCCAGGGGGCGAGCCGACGAACGTGTAGGACACGTCGACGTGGGCGGTCCAGTGCTCGACGACCTTCTTTGTGATGTACGTGCCGATCTTCTCGTCGAACTCACCGGTCCCGAGGCCTCGGCTCGAATCAGCTGTCGGGAACTTGATCTCCACGAACGGTGTGAGATCTGGGACGAATTCCTTCTCCTCAAGGAGGGTGTAGTCCAGTTCCGCGAGGATGTCGCCGAGGCCATCCTCCGTGGTCACCTGGCCGGGGCGGCGATTCCGGGCGACGACGCGCCGGCGCGCCACCGCCCCGCCTCCCACGATCGTGATGTCGCCGCGGCCGCGAATCCAGACATAGGGGATGGTAAGGCTGAGGTCGAGCCGGTCGGTCGCGGACCAGTCGACTCGGAACGGCACGTCGAGGATCTGCGTGGTGTGGCCGGTTCCGTATTTGCCCTCCGAATACTCAGGGAGAGTGGACAGCTTGAAGGTGTAGTCATACGTGCTCGAGCTCTCTGCCGGCTTCACCACCTGCTGGGCGCTCGCCGGGACGCCGCCGGCGATCAGCAGGCCGCAGCCGAACGCAAACGCAGTCAGCCAGTGATCGAGGGTCCGAAGAGACCAACACGGCCGACCACACCCCGTCACTCGCTTCGCCGCCGTCGGTTCGGCTTCAGACACACGCCGGTATCCTACAATGACGGAAGGTAAGCTTCGTCATCCTGCGATACCCTCCTCGTCGTGGTCATGCGATTCTCGGCAGGCCCTTCTCGGTCCATACGACAGTGGACGCCGTGGCTCCTTGGGACCGCGGCGCTGCTGTCCGTCTCTTTCACATGGGCGGGCACGGGCGATGCGTCGCACTACTCCTGGCTCGGGCACAGCTCCGAAGTGCCGCCGAACTCAACCGCGCTGGGCACGTTTATTCCGACCTTCTATCGCATCCTCAATGAGGCGACGTGGCCGACAGGGGAGCGCACCGAAGAGCTGCTCACCCGCGATGGGCAATTGATTGCTCGGGTCACCCCGTCCTTCAAGCGTCAGCTGGACATTGAGGGCTCAGCACGGCTCCGGGATGGTCGGATCGTCAACATCGAGGACCGTGTCGGCGGACGAATGCGGTATCTCCTTGTGCGCGGTGCGCCGTTCGGCGTCGGGGCGCCGGGATACCGGCTGGTGCCGTACCGGACGGTGGCCGTCGACCCGCGACGCATCAAGCTCGGGACCGTGCTCTACATTCCCGCCCTCGCCGGTATCTCCCTCCCCAGCGGAGCGGTCCATGACGGCTTCTGCTTCGCGCACGACACGGGGCGGGGCATTATCGGCAGCCGGCTCGACATCTTCGTGGGGTTCGAGGGCGACCGCGACAACGCGCTGACGCGCTCCGGCCGTCTGGCGAGCCAAGAGCGCGTTCCCGTGTACACGGTCGACGGCCAGACCGCGCGCGTCGTCAACGCCCGGTTCGGCAAGGAGTTCACGTGGCATGAATAGCGACAGGTGGCGAATCAACGCGGCCAGGGCTCTTGGACCGCCTCTGATCGTCCTGGGGCTCCTCACCACCCGTCCTGACGCGGCTCACTTCTCGTGGCTCGGGCACACGGCGTGCCCCGGGGAGCCTGCTCAGTGCGAGAGCCAGGTCCCCGCTGGGTTCAAGGCGCTCGGCGACTTCGAATACGGGTTCTACCGCACTCTCGATGAGGCCTCAGCGGAGTGGCGGGGCGAGGAGCGAACCGAGACGCTCCACACGCGCGACGGGCACCCGATCGCCCGGGTGGGCGCGCGGTTCCGACGGCAACTGGACATCGACGGCAGTGCGCGACTGCGGGACGGCCGGCTCGTGAGTGTCGAGGGCAAGGTGGACGGCCAGTCGCGGTTCCTCGTCATCGAGCATGCGCCCTTCGGCGTGGGGGCGCCCGGCTACCAGCTCATGCCGTACCGGACGGTGTCCGTCGATCCCAAGCGCATCTCGCTCGGCACCGTCCTCTTCATCCCGGCCCTGGTCGGCGTGAGGCTTCCGACCGGAGAGTTCCACGACGGCTTCTGCTTCGCCCACGACACGCACGAGGGCACCGCTGACGGTATCGGGATATTTGCCGGCTTCGACCGCGACGCCAACCGCACCTTCATGAGACCGGCGGCGAAGAAGCCCTTACGCGTCTATCAGGCTGATCCAGACGCCGCTGCGGTGTTGAATCGCCGGTTCAAGGATCAGTTCGATTGGACCGGATGAGGAGACACAGTCACGCGTTCGAGCTTGGTCCACTCGACCCAGGCGCCCCTGATCGCCGAGACCAACGACTGACCTGCGACGTACAGTAGTACGACGCGATAGTAGACTCTCTGCCCTGGCAGCAGGACCAGATCGAACGGCCTCTCCCGCTCGAGCGCGTAGGCTAGGAGCCCGGCCACGAGCTCGAGACCGAAGAGCGCACACCAGTAGAACACGACGATCTCCCAGTGCCCGGCCACCAGCGCCGCGCACATCGCGATCTCGGCCACCGGGGAGACAAGCGGTAGAGCCATCTGAAACACCCAGATGCACGGGAGACCGACGAATCCGAGGGTGCCATACCTCGGCCGGAAGAGCACGCCCCGGTACTTCCAGGCCGACTGGAGCGTGCCGAACAGCCAGCGAAAGCGCTGGCGCACGAGCGCCGCCGTGTGATGCGGGACTTCCGTGTCGCCGATGGCCTCGTCGTCGTAACGGATGCGGTAGCCCTCCCGGCGGATCGCCAGCGTGAGGTCGGTATCTTCCGCCAATGTGTCGGCTGAAAAGCCGCCCACGGCCTGGATGGCGCGCTTCCGCCACGCGCCGACCGCCCCCGGCACCACGGTAATCGTGTCCAGGAGATCGAGCGCGCGCCGCTCCAGGTTGAACGCGCAGATGTATTCGATCGACTGGAAGCGGGTGATCCAGGTGCGGCGGTTGCTCACCCGCACGTTTCCCGAGACGGCGCCAACCTGCGGCGCCACGAAGTGGCGAGCGAGCTTCTCGAGGGTGCCGGCTCGCACCACGGTGTCCGCGTCGATCGCGACGATGATGTCATGCCGAGCGAGGCCGAGCGCGGTGTTGAGGGCGGCGACCTTGCCGGCCTTGGGCTGACGATGGACGCTCACCCGCGGGTCACCGCCAAAGTGGCGCTGGACGAGGTTGGCCGTTCCATCGGTGGACCCATCGTCGATGACGAGGATCTCGAAACTCGGGTAGCCGTTTTCGACGATGGACCGCACCGTCCCAACGATCAATGTGGCTTCATTGTGAGCCGGGATGATCACCGAGACGGGAGGACGGAAGGCGGGATCAAAGCGCCGTCTGCTCGTGTGCCACTTCTGTCCCACGGACAACAGGCCGAATCCCAACGTTCGAACGAGCACGAGCCCGAGGCTGCCGATAAAGAGGATCGAGGGCAGGGATCCAAGCGCGCCCTTCGCGGCAAACGCCCGCCCCGCGATCGCGGCAAACCCGACCTCGCGCACCGGAGAGACGGGCATGACCTCGTCGCGGGTCTTTCCGACGAGCTCACTGACCGTGACGAAGCGGAGCCCTCGTGCCCGGAGCTCGTCGATGAGCCCCGGGAGCGCTTCGACCGTCGCAGAGCGATTGCCGCCGGCATCATGAAGCAGCACGATGCGTCCGTTGGACTGCTCGGCCAGCACTTCGCCGAGGATGGCGTCGGACGTCACACCAGGTTCCCAGTCCTGGGGGTCGATACGGGCCCCGATGGTGATGTAGCCGAGCTGCTGGGCGCGCAGGATCGCCTCGAGCTCCTGGGGAGTCTGGGGCTCGCTGTCTGCTGCATAGGGGGGCCGGAACAGGAGCGTGGAGACGCCGAGGGCGTGCTGGATGATCCGTTGCGTGGCGTTCAGCTCGAACCGCAATCGTCCACGCGATGCCGTGCCAAGGTCGAGATGTGAATACGTGTGATTTCCGATCTCGTGGCCCTCGGCGTAGATCCGCCGCAAGAGCCTAGGAGATCGCTCGGCATTCACGCCGACGACGAAGAACGTCGCCGGCACCTGCCGGCTCCGGAGGATGTCGAGGATCTGCGGCGTGTACTGTGGATCCGGTCCGTCGTCAAATGTGAGCGCGATTCGTGGCTCTTCGCCTCGGCCGCTGGCTTCGAGAACATAGTGCTCCGGGTAACGCTCGTAGCGTTCGGCCAGCTCCCCGCTGTCGGTGCGCCTGAGGCGACGGACGCCGTTCATGGGCGTCTCGACAACGCGAAGGATCTCGCCGTCCCCGTACAAGCGAACTGCCTCGCGGGCATCGAGCTGCACGAGGCGACGCGGGTCCTCGCGCTCCGACGGCCACGCCTCCCGCCGCACGACCGTCCAGACTCCGGGGTCCTCGGCCCCGAGCCGCCACACGCCGACTCCGCGAACGCCCGCCGAGGCGGCGAATTGCGCCTGATTAAGGGCGGTGACCGCGTCGAGGAACCAGACCTCGTGCCGATCGAGTCCGGCCTGGTAGCGGAGGACCGGGTTGCCGGTGGTCTCGTCCCAGGCAATCCTCCCGTGACGTGAGCGCGCCATCGCCATGACGTCGGTGAAGGTAACGACCGTTGCCTCTCGGGAACCCACGGCCCAGTCATAGCCATAATTCCCGATGCCGACGATGAGCTTCTCGCGCGGAAGATCCTGCAGCGCCTCGATTTGCCGCCGGAACCACGGACGGGATGCCACTGGCCCCGGCGTCCCGAACTGCGAGTGCTGGTCGTAGGCCATGACGACGAGATAGTCGACGACGGCAGCCAGCCGCGGGAGGTCATAGGCGTTGTCATGGGCGGGAACGCTTTGAGTGAGCAGCAGTCCGTCCGGATGGAGCTTGGCCTGCAGCGCCTGCATGAGCAGCACCATCTGCTCTCGATCCGGTTGGGCAAGGCCCTCGAAGTCGATGTTCACGCCGGCGAAACCATGCTCGCGCAGATTGCTGTGGATGTTGTCAACGAGATTGGTACGTGCCTCGGCGTCATTCAGCAAAGCGTGCAGCTCGTCGGCGCGCCAGCCATCCCGGAAGTTCGTGACCAGCGCGAGGATGGGAAGCTTCGCGGCCGCGGCAAGGCGGATCACCGCAGGGTCGGACGCGTCGTCCACGTCCCCCTGAGCGTTCTGCAGCGTCAACCATTCCGGCACGAGATGCGTGAGGGCTCGGAAGTGGAGGCGGAGGGAAATGATGCTGGCGGCGTCCCAGTTGACATAGTACCCAAGGACCAGAGGGGAAGGGGTCCCTGCGGACCCTGAGGATTGGCGAGGTGACGACACTGAATCGAGGTCAGGCGCCGCCCGGTCTTGTGCATCCCGAGCGTCGGGGCTTGGACCTTGATCGTCTGCCAGGCCATGCGCGCGGTTCAACTGAAGAAGATGCGGGACTGCTGGAAGGACAAGCGTCGGGAGCTCCGGGGTCACCACCACGCCCGCGAGCACCAGGGCGAGCGCAAGAATCGCCAAGACACCGACGCCCCGGATGACACGAAGAAATCGCCGCCAACGCGTGCCGGAGGGCTGATAGAAGACGAAAGACTCCGGGCGGCCGCGCTCGGGTCCCGTCACACTTCGAGCCTAGCAGACGCTGCGTCAGATTGGGAGGACGAAGACCCCGATCCGAATTCCGCACAGAAATGGTCGGCTGACGGGGGCGTCACCCGCACAGAAGGCTCGCGGACGTTCGCCGAACGCGTCTCAGGGACCAGCCTGAGTGGCCCACACCCAGATATTGTCGTGGTCGTCGATGATCTACCCGTCCACTTCGTTAGAGGACTCCATACCCTCGGGCTCTCATGCAGGCGTTCAACTTATCCGTATCCGGCACGTACTCTTCCATGCCTTTGCCTCGCCTCACGAGCACGCTCGAGTCGCGCTGACACTCGTAATAGTCAGTGCTTTTCTGTTGGTCGCTCACGCCGGTCTTTGAATAGCCCGACAGTCCGCCGGCACACGCAGCAACCGCTACTGCGAGAATCAGACACCCTAACGCTCGCGCGATCCGTTCCTTCATGGTTTCGCCTATTCCTTTCGCTCCCACGCACCGCTACCAGACGAGAGCGACCGGAGCAAGGCGGGCGCCAGATGGCCGGAAATGTGGGGCACCCTGAATCAGCCGCTGACCTCCCGGGGCCCGTTCCCGCCCGAGATCGTCGGGGCCAAGGCCAAAGATGCGGTGGAGAAACGCCGTTCACGCCGAAGTATACGCGGGCACGCTCACCCTTCAAGCGGCGCAGGCGATCATCTCGACGGATTGGTTCCAGTCTTACAAGGAGCAGATTTTGAATGACCTCGCGGGCCCGCGAATCGACTGAGCATGAGGAGGAGCTAGGCGTCCGAAGTGGTCAGTCATGGGGAGAGGGCTCGCGCGTCCCGGTCGAGCGACAAACTGGACGCTATGCGGCTTGAAGCCCGGTGCAACGACCCAGACGATATGTCGGCTCGGCGCGAGCGGGAAGGCATGAGCTATCAACTGCGCCGCCGAGCCAAACAAGCGACCATCAAGGAACACCTGAGCCTCCAGTGGCATCGCGTCCACGATGAGAAAGCTCGGGCCCGCGAAGGTGGTGGATGAGCCGAAGTGTCTAAGGCGACGGTCAGGAGAATCCGGTTCAGGTTCATTCAAGTACCCTGATGTGCTCCGATCAGCACTGATCGCGGAATCGTCAGCCCGCGCGCCTGACGACGCCAAACTGCCGTGATACGCTCCAGGACGTGGCGACTACGCGACGTAGGAAGTCGACAACCCCAACGGCTCAGCCGGCGCAGCCCACGAACGGGCGCGTCCTGGTCATACGAAGCGTGAGACCTCGGAACGCCAAGCCGCGCGGAGCATCCGTTCCTGAACCGCACGCGGTTGAACGGCTTGCCTGGTACGCCGGGCTCACACTGATGGCGCTGTTCGAGGTCATCGAATGGCCTATCGCCGTTGTCATCGCCGTAGGGCACGAAATTTCTCATCGAGCCAGAAGCAGGGCTGTTCGCCAACTCGCGGAAGGAATCGAGGCGGGCGGCTGATCGTGCAGGCTCTGAGCGCTTCCACCGAGCACGTAGACCTGGGCCATTCAGTTGCCCGGGAGATGATGGACGGTATCGAAGAAGACTTCCTTCCAGGAGCCCGGTCGCTGCTTTCGCGACCAAGCACCGGCTGCCGACGATGTTCGCGGTTCGGGAAGATGTAGAAGCCAGCGGCCTCATGTCCTATGCGCCTGACGTGCCTGACACGTTTCGCCGTGCCGCAGGCTACGTCGACAAGATCTTGAAAGGCGCCAGGGCCGGCGACCTTCCCCTTGAGCAGCCGAACAAGTTCGAACTCGTCATCAACCTCAAGACCGCCGGGGCGCTTGGCGCGACAATTCCCCCGTCCCTCCGACTGCGAGTCGACCGGGTCATCGAGTGAAATGCATCATGGGGGAATCCCAACCTTTAGACTAAGGTCTCGCCGGGCTGTGCGAGTCCTCGGACGAATCCCTCGGCGACAGGGTCTTTCTCCAGATCTATGGCGACCACCGGGATCGTGTCCGTCACACCTTTGGCCGCCTTCACGGCAGCGGGACCGCGGCTTAGCGCGGCGCGTCAAAAATATCCCAGTTATTGCCAGTATTTCCTTTCGACGAAAGCGCCCAGACGGCACGGCTTATGTCGTCGTGCTTGCCCTGCTGCTCGCGATCCTCGCGAAGTAGGCAGCGCCAGATCCACCGCGCCAGGTACGCGAACGGCCCGAGCAGGATCACGAGCGCGATGAAGCTCCTCGTCGATCGGCTCCGGTCGCGGTCGCTTGACGTAGCGGGCCGGCTCGAAGTTCAGCGCAACCACTGCTCTAGAGAGTTGGTCAACTCTGACGTCGCCAACTCCGAGGGCCGTGTCGCCGAGGAGACTCCTGACGCCCTCGCCACTGCCATGACGCTCTACGTTCGTCGACTCACCCGCTCTGGGAACCCACCACGACGTCTGAAGAAATAATTAAGATTGGATGAAGGGTTTTCGGTGAGCTTTAACGCTTGACCGTGCCGGCCCGAAGTAACTAGCTTTGGAAAAGCTGGATAAGCTGCCGGGGGTGGATCCCTCCGCGGGAAGCGGGTTCCCAATCACGACGACCGGGCCGCGAGGTTCTGGCCGTCAGCCTTTTTTGTTGGGCTCACGATCGTAACCGAGGGGCAGGGATCGCCGCTAAGGCCCTCGAGGGTACGGAGCATAATTTACCAGTTACGAGCGCATCCACGGCTGGCGCCCGCCTGCCCTGAATGGGAGGGATCCTTCGAGGCGCGAAACCGAGCGAGCTTCAGTCAAGCGGCCAGCGCGGCTGGCGTTCGTGATCAATTTTAAAACCGCAAAGGCCCTCGGCCTTGCCATTCCGCTATCGCTCTTGCACGCGCCAGTAGGACGCGTTGAGTTTTTGATTTGGTGGATCCTCGTCGCGGTCGCGGTTCTCGGCGGCGTCCACCCCGCATGGGGGCAGCCGCCCGTCGCGTCGACCCTCCCCGCGTGGATGACAGACCTTGTGGCCGGGCAGACCGACGAGAAATCGCAGACACTGCCCACCTGGTTCCCCCGCGTGCTAGGCGCGCAGGCGACCGTGATCGATCAAGGCGTCCTGCCGTTCCGCAGTCCCTACCGCGACGCGAATAGCTTCAAGGCAAATGGTGACGATCAGATCTCGCAGACATACGGTCTGTATCTCGGCTCGCAGCCCACGCCGCGCCTGCAGCTGTACTTCGACCTCGAGATGTTCAAGGGTGACGCCATCAGCAATGCGACCGGCCTGGGCGGCTTGACCAATGGCGATGTCATCCGCTCCGGCTCGGTCGCCCTCCGGAAGGACCCGTACGTGGCCCGCGGCTTCCTCAGGTACGTCGTCCCGCTGTCCTCGGAGACCGCGCCCGTCGAGCGCGACATGGATCAAATTCCCGGCGAGCAGCCCACACGCCGGATTGAGTTCAAGCTGGGCCGCTTCGCGACCAACGACGACTTCGACAAGAATCGGTATGCGAACAGTACGCGGACGCAGTTCATGAACTGGTCGCTCTGGAACAACACGGCGTGGGATTTCGCCGCCGATACGCGCGGGTTCACGAACGGGGCGATGGTGGCGTGGGTCAACCCGGCCTGGACCCTCCGTCTTGGAAGCTACATGATGCCAACCTTCGCCAACGGCAATACCCTCGACGAGCATTTCTGGAACGCTCGCGGCGACAACATCGAGCTCACGTTGCAGATCAGCGAGGACTGGGGGACGGTCGTCCGCGTGCTCGGGTTCGCCAACCAGGCCCGGATGGGTGTCTACCGAGAGGTCACGGACAAGGCGAAACGATTGGGCACGACTCCGGACATTCGCAGGAACGACCATCCGGGCCGCATCAAGTGGGGCGGAGGGCTCAATGTCGAGCAGCCGCTGGCGGACGGCGGGGACACTGGTGTGTTCCTTAGGCTCGGGTACAACGACGGCAAGACTGAGACGTTCGCGTTCACCGAAGTGGATCGCCTGGCGGCCTTCGGGATTCAGGTGAGCGGGGCCCGCTGGAGGCGGCCGAAGGACGCGGTCGGGATTGCGTATGCCCTCGACGCGCTATCCCCCGAACACCGGCATTACCTCGAGCACGGAGGCGCCGGTTTCCTGCTCGGCGACGGCCGGTTGACCTACGGTCTCGAGCGGATTCTCGAGGCGTACTACCGATGCCACCTGTTGCGCTACGTCGACGTCACACCCGACTACCAGTACATCGAGAATCCGGGCTACAATCGCGACCGCGGGCCTGCTCACGTCTTCGCTCTGCGGCTGCGGGTCGCTTTTTGAGTGTAACGCGAGCGATGGCAGGAGGAGACGGCTCAGACTTACCCCACGCAGTCCCAGGATTTCGTCTGTTGCTGATGTCGATCGCCTGACAGAAGGCGGCCTCCGCACGGGGCTCGGCGTGGGATCCCCAACGAACAGCGTCTCTCCCCGCGGTTGCCCTTGAAGGGGCGATCGTCTCAAGGCGGGGGAGGCCAAGGCTAAAACAGCCTGCCGGCCACGCTGTCGAGTTTTACGGTTAGCGGGAGCGATCAGCCGAGTCCGTCGGCTTACCTCTAAACCATTCGACGAGCCGGTTCCGATAGTAGTACAGCGGCAGCGCGACCGCGACGACCAAGGCGGTGAGCAGGATCACCTGGACATAGTCGCCCGCAGCCGTGTGGGCACCTTGCGCAGAAAGGACCCACGTGCCAGGGATCCGACCGAGCGTGGAGATCGTCGCGAAGACCCAGAACGGCATGGGACTCAGACCGAAGAGGTAACACGTCATGTCCTTCGGGAGCCCGGGAATCAAGAAGATGACGAAGCAGAGGATGGCCCCCTCCGCTTCCACAATGAAGCCCATCTTGCGCCAGATGTCCGGGCTCACCAGCTTCTCCACGTAATGGGTGCCAAGCCACCGGCCGATGGCAAAGGCCGCCACCGATCCCACGGTCAGCCCAATCGTCGAGTAGAGCAGCCCTACCCATTGGCCGAATAGATAGCCGCCCAGGATCCCCGTCACCTCACCTGGAATCGGGGCGATGATGACCTGCAAGGCCTGGAGGCCCATAAAAATGACGGGCGCCAGGACGCCCCACTCTCGAAGCGTGTGCTTGAGGAAGCGCTTATCCACGTAGAGGCGGACGAGGAACTGGTAGGCGGGAGCGTTCGTCAGCACGAGCCAAACGCAGTACCCGACGAGTGCGGCAGCGATGACGCTGCCGATGCCCCATCGTACCTTCGTCTTCACCCGTTTCCTCGAGGCGTCATGAGGTGCCCGGGCCAATCCTCAGGTTCGGCTCTCGGGTCGCCGCGTTCCCGCACCGAGGGCAGTGCGTCCAGTCGGGGGCGAGCGCGCTCTTGCACTGCCCGCAGGTGCGCTCGCCGGACGGCGAAGCCCCGCGATCAGCACTCGGTGGACTGACGCTCGCCTCCTTCGCCTGGCCCTCGTCGATGCCTTTCTTGAATTCCTTGAGACTCGACCCCAGCGATCGAGCAAGTTGCGGCAGGCGGTTCGCGCCGAACAGGACGAGCACGATGACCAGGATCACGAGCAGTTCTTGATACCCAAGTCCAAACATCACTGACACTCCTTCGCGAAAGTCCCACTATCAGTCTATCCGTCACACGGGATTCTGATGAACGACCAAGAGTGGATCGGGCGAACAGCATACGCCCAGCGAGAAACTGGTCGCGGATCGTCTCAACGTCTCGCGTCCTAGAGCCAAGCGTCTGTTTTCATAGGGTTCCGGATATTCGCAGCAGGCGGATGACCTCCGGACGCTCATGCTCGTCCGCCCGACCGAGCTCTCGGTAGGCTTCCCGACCGTGCGCCTGGAAGTGAGTTTTGGCCCGTAACTCCCCGCCCCGGATCCGGGCGCCAGCCCGGACCCCGGACCTGAGATCATCTACCCGATCACGATCACGGCAGACGGCTGCGCCGTTCAGAAGTTGGTCTCGCCCGCTGCTTACCTGGATCACCGGACGCGATCGAGCGCGATGATGGGTTCTCCATAGGCCTTGAGCAAGCGTGGGGCACGCAACTACGCAAAGGACTACGTACTTTGCCGAAGACAGGCAAGGCTCCTGTCCATGGCACGTTTCTACTTGTACGGGCCTCATCCCGTCCCGGAAGGGGCGGGCAACGCTTCGTCGACGGCCGGTGTCCCGCGTTGGTGGTACCGAGAGAGCACCGCGTAGACGGCAGGCAGCACGAGAAGCGTCAGGACCGTCGACGAGACCAGGCCACCGATGACCACGCGGGCCAGCGGACGCTGGATCTCCGCGCCGATCCCGTGGGACAGCGCTGCGGGCAGGAATCCGATCACGGCCACGATCGCGGAGACGAAGATCGGGCGGAACCGGATCTGGCATCCGCGGATAATCGCTTCGTGCGCACCGAGCCCTGCCTCGTGTGCTTGGCGGATCGACGACACTAGAACGACTCCGTTCAGGACGCTCACGCCGAACACGGCGATGTAGCCCACCGCGGCCGAGATATTGAAGTTCGTGCCCCAGAGATAGAGCGCGAAGGTCCCTCCGATCAGCGCGAACGGCAGGTTCAGCATGATGAGGAGCGCGTCACCGACAGAGTTGAAGGTCCCAAAGAGCAGGATGAAGATGATGAAGATCACCAGCGGCACGATGATGTACAGCCGGCCCAGCGCGCGTTGTTGGTCTTCGAAGCGTCCACTCCACACCATCTGATACCCTTCGGGCAGCGTGATCTGCGCGTCGACTTTCTTCATCGCCTCCGCCACCAATCCGCCCATGTCCCGCTCCCGAACGCTCCACTTGATGGCGATCCGGCGGAGATTGGCCTCGCGAAAGATCTGCGCCAGGCCTTCGGTCTTCGTGATCTCGGCCAACTGGTTGACGGGGATGCGCTCGCCGCTGGGCGCGCTGACGGTCACGCTCGTGAGCGCACTCAGTTGATCGCCGCTTTGGGCCAGGCGCACGACGGTGTCGAACCGCCGCTCGCCCTCGAAGATCTGGGTCACCGTCCGCCCCTTGGTGGCGGCCTCAATGGCGTCTTGAACGTCCTGAACGTTGATGCCGTGGCGGGCGGTCGCCTTCCGATTCACGACGATCTGGAGCTGGGGCTGGCCGACGAGGCGATCGTAGTCCAGGTCGGCCACGCCCCGGATACCCTCGAGGATCCCGGCGATCTCGCGCGCTTTGCTTTCCAGTACGAACAGGTCGGGTCCGAAGAGCTTGATGGCGAGCTCGCCCTTCACGCCCGCGAGCGCTTCATCCACGTTGTCCTTGATGGGTTGAGAGAAGTTCGTGGTGATCCCCGGGATGTCGGCGATGGCGCCCGCCATGGCTTCGATGAGCCGATTCTTCTCGCGATAACGCCAGTGCTCGCGGGGCTTCAGCCCGATGTAGAACTCCGCGTTGTTGGGCCCGTTGGGATCGGTGCCGTCGTCCGGCGCGCCCAGCTGGGAGACGACCACGCGCGCTTCGGGGAATCGGAGCAAGCGCTCCCGGATGTCATGCACGTACGGCTGGGCGCCTTCGAGCGAGATGCCGATCGGGAACTTCACGCGGAGCCAGAGATCACCCTCGTCGAGTTCGGGCAGGAACTCCTTGCCCAGGAGCGTGAAGACCACGAGCGAGATGGCGAGGAGTGCCGTGGTGCCGACGAGCGGGACCAACGGCCGACGAACGCAGAAACGAATGGCCGGAGCGTACGGAACGCGTAACCACCTGAGGAGGGGACTCTCACGCTCGGATGGCGGACGGCGGAAGAAGTAGCTACAGAGGACAGGAATCAGCGTCAGCGTCAGGACCAAGGCGCCGACCACGGCGACGGAGATCGTCACCGCCATCGGCTGGAACAAGCGCCCCTCGATCCGCTGAAACGTCAGGATGGGCACATAGACCGTCATGATGATGAGCACGGCGAAGGTGAGGGGTCGCGCGACTTCGACGGCGGCGTGTTGCACCTCACGGACCACGCGGTCCCCGGTGGGCTTGTGATGGGCGAGGTGGCGCATAATGTTCTCGGTCATGATCACCGCGCCGTCCACGATGATCCCGAAGTCGATGGCACCGAGGGAGAGCAGATTGGCCGGGATGCCGCGCAGATCCATGAAGATGAAGGCAAACAGGAGGCAGAGCGGGATGGTCAGCGCGACGATGAAGGCGGCTCGCACGCTGTACAGGAAGAGCGTGAGCAGGACAATGACGAGCGCGGCGCCCTCGATGAGATTCGTCAGCACGGTGTGGACCGTCGTGTCCACGAGCACCTTGCGATTGTAGTAGTCACGCAGTTCGACACCGGCCGGGAGCGTCCGCTTGAGTTCGTCGATTTTCTTTTTGACGCCCTGGATGACAGCGTCGGGATTTTCGCCCCGGCGCATGAGGACGATGCCCTGCACGAGGTCGTCCGCGTGGTCACGCCCGAGGATGCCGAAGCGGATGGCGTGGCCGATCCCGACCTCGCCAATGTCGCGCACGCGGACCGGCGTGCCCTTCTGCGCAGTGACGACCACGTCCCTGACGTCCTCGGTGGTCCGGAGGAGCCCGATGCCCCGGACCATCAGGGCGTACTCCCCCTGGCGAATGTAGGAGCCGCCGGCATTGGCATTGTTCGACGACACGGCGTCGAAGACCTGCTTGAGCGTAAGGTTGTAGGCACGGAGTCGTCCGGGATCGACGGTGATCTGATACTGCTTGATGCCGCCGCCCCAGGAGATGACGTCGGCGACGCCCGGGACCTTCCTGAACTCGCGCTCGAGCATCCAGTCCTGAAGCGCTTTCAATTCCACGAGCGGCATCGTCTTCGACTCGAGGGTGTAGCGATACAGCTCGCCGACGGCGCCGGCGAGAGGACCCAAGGTTGGCTTGACATCGGGCGGCAGCTCCGCCTGCGTGATCCGTTCCAGCACCTGTTGGCGGGCCCAATAGCTGTCGGTGCCGTCGGCGAAGACCGCACGGATGTTCGAGATGCCGAAGTTCGAGATGGAGCGCAGGAACGTGACTCCCGCGATGCCGTTCAGCTCCTTCTCCAGTGCGATGGTGATCAGGCGCTCCACTTCCTCGGCGGCATGACCGGGCCACACGGTGAGAACGTCAACCTGGATATCGGCAACTTCCGGGTAGGCCTCGATCGGAAGCCGATGCCAGGACACAATCCCGCCAACGAGCAGTAGCAGCGCCAGCGCCAAGGTAATGAAGCGCCGCTGTAGCGCAAAAGCAATGACACGAGTGATCATCGACCGTTCCTCGTTAGCCGGCCCGACTACAGGTCGGCATGTCGCGACGGTTCTCCCGTCCGCACCTTCTCAGAACGTATTTGCGCGGTGAAAAGACCGCCCGGCCGACATGGAAGGGCCATTCATCGAGTGACGCCGGCGTGACGGCCGCGCGAACGGGCGGCCGAAAGCGCGCGTCAGACCAGCACTCAGAACGACGCCGGGCGGCTGGGACTAGGAGAGCGGCGGGGCGCGACTTTGCTGCGGGGCGAGAACAATAGCAGGTACCTGCGGTAATTCCGCCTCATGCAGAGTCCGGATGACGACCTTGGTGGGACGAGCGACTGGAATCGCATCCGCTTTGGCGGCAACGGACGACGTGATGAGGTCGATGACATCATCGAAGTCGCCGTTGTCGTAGAAGCCGGCGGGGAAACTTGGGTCGATCGGCGACGCATACGCCAGCGGCGCCAGCGGCAAGATGCTGGCGATCAGAAGCAGGCACAGGACGCGGGCGAGCGACATCAGGGCTGGGTAACACCCGGCTTGCGGAAAGTCAAGTGGCGTGCCATCAACGGCACTGGAAAAATCGGGAGCTGCGGGACACCTGGTCACACCTGATGAGCATTTCGTGGGATTCAGCACGGAGAGGACGCGTGGGCATCCCATCACGGAGGCTTCCCGAAGAACCGATAGTCGTCGCGCGCGATTATAGAGAAGGTCGACCTCATCTGAGAGAGGCTGAAGATGCTGACGGAGGAACTCCAAGCGTCCGATCCCAGGCGGAATATTCAGAAGCCGCGTCATATTGCAAGGCGCCGTCGGGCGGCCGGGAGAAGCTTCGGGAGGCGTGGCGCTCCCTGCGATACCCGTGGGCCTGCGAAACAGCTCCCTCGCTGGAGCGCACCGGCCAGGGCGGCTCCGAAGACTGCGCCCATAGGCTTCAGGGTCGGGGAGGAAAGGATGAAACGACTGCCGAGAGTTCACTTTGGGCGCTGCGGTGGGACCCGTCGGGCATCGTGTAGCGGAATGAGCCATCGCGACATCACTGCCCCTTTCCTGGCGCTCCTGCTGCTCAGCGTCATACCGTGTAGTGCCCACGCCCAGGTATTTATCGCGTCGCATCCGCAGCCAGAATTTAATATCGGGCCCTTGTTCGTGTCGGCTTCCGTGGGGAAGCAGAATGCCGTCGGTAACCCAGGCCCACTGCCCGTGTCAGTGTCGTGGAGCCTGACACTGGCTCCGCACCGTCGCGCCGCCGATATTGCCCAGGACCTCTACCTCCTCTGGCCGGGCGAGGTGGTGGGCACGGCCGGTGCCGCCGCCGCCGACCCGATGCTTGTCCGCCAGGTGGAGGCACTGGGCTTCACGGTCAAGGCGCATGGCCGCTTACGCCTTTCGGCGCGTGGTCGAACCGAAATGGGGACCAGCGCCGGGCTGCGAACGCTGGGCGAGGCGCCGTTCGTAGCGTTCGCCCGAGAGGGTGGGCCCGCCGCTGGCGCGCGTGGCGCCACCTACATCCGGGTCCCCTGGGTACCCGAGTTGGCAAGCCTGGACTGGCTCGTCCGGCTCGAACTGCCGTTGAAGGGGGTGATCGTTCCGCGGCGCGTGAGCTGGGCGGAGGACACGTTCTGGGGGCGGCGGTACCTCATCACGCTTGGCTTCGGCGATGTGGGGTACGTGTCGCTGTATCCGCTCTACTTCGGGGCGCGGGACCGCGTCGTGCCATTAGCGCGGGACTTCTCTATGCTGCTGATCAACTTTGCCGACTCGGACCACCTCAAGGTTGATGAGGTGATTCCGCCGTCCGCAAGTCGGCAGATGAGTGAGACGCGGAGTAACACGGAGGCGTTGCGGCTCCCGCTGCTAGCGTCCGAAGGCATTGCACCACAAGTGTTGAAGGTGCAGTTCGCTTACTTCGCGGGCCGGCAGTCGTGGCGGCCTATCCTGATTTCCGCGCTATTCCTCGGGCTCGGGAACTTGACGGGGCCACTGGTCGGCGCACTGGCGAGGCGGCTCGGTCGAACCCTGCGAGCGCGCGTCCACGTGGGGCGGCGCGAGGCGCCCGGCCGGGAGAGGGGCGCGATCCCGTCGCCGGAGGCGCTGGGACAGATCCGTCCTGGTGAGACGAGCTACGAGGAGGTCCTCCGGCTCTGCGGCCCGCAGGCTGAGGAGCAGGCCCGTTTACCAGCAGGTGAGACGCGAGCGCTGGTGTACCGCGGCCAGCGGGTGGTCCCCCACCGACGGCGGTCGTTCGGCTGGTTCGCCACGGTCGGCCACTGGGACGTCGAGGACCATGAGGTTCAGATCGACTTCGACCGCGACCGCGTACGGGACGTCCAGGCTCGCGTCCGCCGGTCACGGCTGACCGAACAGCCACTCGGGTGATCGCCGTGAGACCTGAGAGCCGTGGCTGAGCCGGACACTGGCCCCGCGGTCAGCTGGACTCGGATTTCCCAGTTGCTTCACACGTTCTCGACGACAACGAAACGACTTCGACACATCTCGAGGTCCTGGTCGCGTGGCAGCTGAGTTGGGTTCTCGCAGGATCCTCTTGGAGGAGACGATGAGCCATTGCGTCTCCGGTCACCCGGAAGAGGCCCACTTATTCGGTGTCGACGCCGAGTCCCCGCGTGCACGGGTAATCGATTCAGGCCGATCCTGGAGATCCCGGGCTGATGAGAACTCGGCGGCTTCAGCACGGAAAGGGGGCGCAAACCACAAGCGAATTTCAGTCCCCGGAGCCTCGACGTTTAGTCAACAGCGCCCAACCTCTTTCGACCATTACGAAAGCGCGTGGCGGACGTCAAACACGGGTTCAAATCCTGTCGGCCGGAAAGAGATGACTGGGGAGTTCCTCAGCCGCCCAAGCCGACGACCGCTACCCGTGCATGGCCGAGCGCCCGCTGGCCGTCCTCGCTTACGACGCGAGTTGTCGGGCGAAGTCTTCCGGCGCGGCGGAAGCCGATCGATGGGACGGTAAGGTCCGGTAGTCGATGATCTGAGGCGCCGAGCCAGCGAACGTCGATCTTCGTCCTGGGCTCGGATTCCCCGGGCATCGCGGCGCGTGCCGGATGCTCGGATCAAAGCGAATCATCCGAGCGCGCCTCAGCCCCTTCTGCTGACGGACGTGCGGCCCCGCACACCGCGAGCGAGCACTGGCGCCGGTGGTGGCGGTTTTCAGAAGCGTTCGGATGTCTCCTTTCTGCGCGTGATCACTCCGCGGCTCGCCTGAAAGCCCACTCCGCGCGTCCGGCTCCGGCCCGCTCCATTCGCCCCGCCTGATAAAGCGCCGGCGTGGCTCCCGTGTAGTCGCCGGACGAGCTCCGTGACGGCTCGCTGTCTTCGCGAAGTGATCCCGACTTCGAAAGGAGACAGCAAATGAAAACCACCACCACCTCCAACCAGCGCAGTGATCTTTACACCCGCGTGACCGAGCGCGTCGTGGCCGATCTTGAGCGCGGCGTCCGTTCCTGGCTCAAGCCGTGGACCTCGGGCAATACCCGCATCACCGTTCCTAGCCGGCACAACGGCATTCCGTACCGCGGGATCAACGTGCTGATCCTATGGGCCGAGGCCATCGACCGCGGCTACATCTCCCCACTGTGGATGACCTACCGCCAGGCTATGGAGCTCGGCGCGCATGTCCGGCAGGGCGAGCATGGTTCCACCGTCGTCTACTCCGACCGCATCGTCCGCAAGGAGACCGACGGTGCCGGGACCGAGATCGAGCGCGCGATCCCGTTCCTCAAGGCTTACACTGTGTTTAATACGGCGCAGATTGAGAACCTGCCGGCCCGGTACCTGCCGCAGCCGGAGCCGGCCCGCGACAAAGTCGTGCTGATCGCGTCGGCTGAAACCTTCATCGCCGCGACCGGCGCCACGATCTGCCATGGCGGGGACAGCGCGTATTACAGCCCGCGGCTCGACATCATCCAGATGCCGCAGCCCGAGGCCTTCCGCGATGCCGAGAGCTACAGCGCGACCAAGGCGCACGAGCTCACCCACTGGACGGCCCACGAAAGCCGCCTGAAGCGGGAATTCGGCGCCAAGCGTTTCGCCGATACCGGCTATGCACGGGAAGAACTGGTCGCCGAGCTGGGATCCGCCTTCCTATGCGCAGACCTCGGCATCACACCCGAGCCGCGCGAGGATCATGCCTCCTACCTGGCGCACTGGATCTCGGTGCTGAAGGAAGACAAGCGCGCTATCTTCGCCGCCGCTGCGCACGCCCAGAAGGCTGTCGATTACCTGCACGGGCTGCAGTCGGACGCCCGGCCGCTGCCGGAAGAGGCACATACCGCCGCATAGTGTTATCCGCTTCAATCAACCGCCCGGGTTAACCCCCCGGGCGGGTTTTCTGTGTTCGGACCCGTGCGGCCGTTCGACCACCGCAAACCAAGCGATTCGCGACGGTGACGGTAGAGTCTTCCTGATCCAACGGCCTGTCCAGTACCCCGCGATAGCGACTCCCCTTTAGGATTCGCGAAGCACAGTCAGCACTGCTATTGCAAAGCCATAGCAGCCCTGTGGTGCTCCTAGCGTGAAATCACGCCCGTATCGCTCAGCGAGCGCCAGGTGAGCGAAGCGGTTCATTCTCCCATTGAGTCTCGCGTCGCCGGCGGACCGGCGACAGCCGCGGGGCCCAAACACCGCGCCAGGCGCATACTGCCGCGCCTGTCACGGGTTTGTCGGCAGTGCCCCGCGGCTCCCAACACCACATTGATGTCGCGCTGCGCGTATTCAGGACATCGGGCTTTTCTGGCTGGACCCTCCGGCAGGGGTGAGAGGGCCAGCCAGAAAAGTTCGCTGTGGCTGCTCTGGGCTGGGCGCGGGGCAGCGGGTCGGCGGCGGCTGGTCGCCGATCCCCGTGGTTGCCCAGGTGAATGCGCGCAGCGGCGGGGCTGCCCTCCGGGAACGCCCATGCCGTCGGAGGAAGCGGCAATGGTCAATCACGTGGTTCTCCTCGGAAACCTCGGGCGTGATCCAGAATTCAGGCGGATTGGCGACGGACAGAACGTGACACGACTCTCGGTGGCCACGCACGAGACGATCAGGAAGCGAACCGGTGAACGAGAGCGGCAGACCGAATGGCATGAAGTGGTCGCATGGGGAGCCCTCGGCGAGCGAGCCGCCAAGGACCTGCGCAAGGGTAGCGGTGTTCTGGTGGAAGGCCGGCTGCAGACGCGACTATGGTCCGACTTCCGAGGGAACAAACACATCACCGCAGAGGTCCGCGCCGACCGGATTCTGTTCCTCCGTGGCGGGAGCAGCGGACGAGACACTAGCGACGAGAGCAAGCACGGCGCCGAGGGAGAGCGTCCGCTGGACGCGTCCGCGCGGTCATGACGACGCGACGGTATCGCCTCAAGCTCGCAACGTGGACGGTGGTCCGGGAGCCCGGCGCGCCTTCTCCTCGGACCTTGAGCAGCCCCGCGGCAGTAGCGGAGCTCGCTCGCGACTTTTTGCGGGACCACGATGACGACAAGGAGCACTTCTGGGCGATCTTCCTGAATGCCCAGAACCGCTATCTCCTGCATACGCTGGTCTCACTGGGGACGCAGTCTGCGACGCTCGTGCATCCGCGGGAGGTTCTGGGACCTGCCCTCCGGGAAGGCGCCGCCAGTGTGATCCTCGTTCACAACCATCCGAGCGGCGATCCGAGCCCGTCGCGAGAAGATTTGCGCTTGACCCGACAACTCGCCGACGCCGCGACACTCCTGGATCTCCGCGTACACGACCACATCATCATTGGCAATGGCACCGGAGCCTGGGTGTCACTCGCCGAGCGCGGTCAGATCTAGAACCGGTTCAGTGGAATGCCCCGGCCGGGCGCGCGCCCCCGGCCGGGCGCGCCCTACCAGCCGAACGCGCAGAATCGATCGTGAATCGGCCTTGATCTAAGCATCAGCTCGCTGCAAGTCGCAACTGCCCGCTGCACGTTGCCGCATTCGCCGCCCGGCCGGTGCCTCGAGCCGCCGCCTCCCGCCGGTCGAATTGGTCCGCACTTAGCTCTCGCTTCGAACCGTGGCACCGCATTTGGAATGCGAAGCGCTTCGAGTGAAGCGCGTGATGAAAGACTCGAACCCGTACGTCGAAGCCCGGCGAGAGTGGAACGATCGCTATCTCGATCTGGCCCGAGCGCGTCGCTGGTGGCAGCTCGCAGCGGTCGCAGAGCTGGCGCTTGTCGGAGTGCTGGCCGGCGGTCTCGTGGCGCTGAGCCTGCAGCACAAGACGGTACCGTACGTCGTCGAGGTCGACGCCCTCGGCGCCGCGACCGCGGTCAAGCCCGCGGACGCTGCGGGGCGCCCGACGGACGAACGGATCGTGCGCTATCAGCTCGCCGCGTTCGTTCGCGGCACTCGCGCGGTGATGACCGATCGCGCGGCCATGAAGCGGAGCCTCGATCAGGTCTACGCGTATACGCGGGGCTCCGCGCGGGTGTTCCTCGATGATCACTACCGGGCGAACAACCCCTTCGAGATCGCGAAAACGTACACCGTCCT
>WNFO01009523.1_pt1 | contig 31708 bp, 34 predicted proteins | sample 5400251 | NCBI WGS metagenome assembly WNFO01 (sample SAMN13153354, study PRJNA577476) | soil metagenome | isolation source: 100 cm saprolite under Madrone tree | place: USA:California | collected 2016-06-14
ACGGCATCCGGCGAAATGTACTGGCTCTCCGGCGGCGCATTCTCCTCCGACGCCGGCAGCGCGACCCAAAGCTGGAAGACGCGCAGGGGATCACCTTGGAGGGGCGCTCCGTCATGCCATACGCCGTTACCAGCCTTCATCCATTCGAGCCCGCCTTTCGTAACCTCGCCCTTCTTTCCGGTCGTGTCCTCGTAGGCAAATCCGCCTTGCAGCACGACGGTGAGGGTTGCGATGCCCGAGTGCGGGTGAATGCCGAACAGTGGCCGCCCTGTGAAGGCGACTTCGGCATGATCCAGGAACACGAACGGCTTGATCAGTTCGCCGACGTCGGACGGGCTGACGAGCCGCGTGATCGGACCGTGCTGGCGGCCGCTGGTGCGAAACGCGATGCGACGTGCGCTGGTGCTCACGGCGTTCACTTGTAGGGTCGCCACCTCGAAGACCCCATCCCTGAGGTCGGCAACGGCGATTGGCTTGTCCACACGTATCTCCAGAACGGTTGCCTGCAAAGATAGGGACTGGCGCTGTATCTGACAAGCCTATATATTCAGATACAAAATATCGTCCAGGACGATGGATATGCTCGATGGAATCACGTTGGACCAGCTGCGAACCTTCATCGCCGCGGTGGACGAAGGCAGCTTTTCGGCCGCAGGGCGCAAGCTGCGGCGCGCGCAATCCGTGGTCAGTCAGGCGCTGGCCAATCTGGAAGCGCAGCTGGGCGTGAAGCTCTTCGACCGCTCCGCGCGTTATCCGAAGCTCACCGACGAGGGACGCAGCCTGCTCGTCGACGCCCGCTCAGTGGCGGACAACGTCGACGGATTCAAGGCCAGGGCCCGCGCGATGCGGGAGGGCCTGGAGCCCGAGCTGGCGGTCGCCATGGATGTGATGTACCCGATGCAGGCCGTGACCAGGGCGGCCATGTATTCGCGAAAGACCTATCCACACACGCCACTGCGCCTCTATGTGGAGGCGCTCGGCGGAGTCATCCGGCCGGTTCTCGATCGCAGCTGCAGCATCGGCGTCATCGGCTCGCTGCCGCTGGTGCCGGATGACCTTCAGTCCGAGCCTCTGCTGAACGTCCCGTTCGCGACGGTGGTCAGTCCCTCTCATCGCCTGGCAACCATGCGTGGCGTGGTCACGGTATCGGCCGCCGCCAAGCACGTGCAACTGGTTCTCACCGACAGGACCGCGCTGAGCGACGGCCGAGACTTTGGCGTAGTGTCTCCGCTGAACTGGCGCCTGGCGGACCTGGGAGCCAAGCACGCATTTCTCAGGGCCGGCCTGGGATGGGGGCACATGCCCTTGCACATGGTGAAGGCGGACCTCGATAGTGGAGCGTTGGTCAAGATCCGCCTCGAGGGCGTTCCGCGCGATTTTGCCCTTCCGATGAGAGCTGTTTTTCGCAAGGACGCACCGCCGGGGCCAGCGGGCCGGGCCTTCATTGCGCAACTCAAGCAGTAGTCGGTGCACGCGCGCCTGCACGAGACCGTGAAGAGCTTGGCCCGCCCCCGAGTCTGTGGTTTCACGGGCGCCAGGCCGCTGCTGGCCACGCTTTGCCCGTCTGTCCTATGCGTCGTGCTGGCGACGGCATGCACGAGTCTGCCACGCGAGGATGCCCCTCTCGTGCCGTACGCGGACGCCGTGCCGCCCGGATTTCCGAACACCGTTCGATGGACCGGAGAGCCGACTCGGCGCGAATTCAAGCTCCAGTTGGCATCCGTGGGGGACCGTATCCAGAAGGCGGCCAATGGGTCGCCGGTGGACTTTCTTGCACTGTCGGGAGGCGGCGTCGGAGGATCTTTCGGAGCCGGCGTGCTGGTCGGGTGGAGTCGCCTGGGCACACGCCCTCAATTTCACATTGTCACCGGTGTGAGCGCCGGTGCCCTGATCGCTCCTTTGGCGTTTCTTGGTCCCGGCTGGGATCGACAGTTGACGGAGGCGTTCTCGGGGACAGCCGCCGTCGCGCTTCTCCAATCTCACTGGCTGGGTGCGCTTTTCGGCGCGAGTGTCTTCCAAGGCGGACCGCTCAGGGAGCTTGTCGATCGATTTGTCACGGATGACCTGTTGCAGGCGGTTGCGGCCGAGACCGAAAAAGGGCGCCTGTTGCTGGTTGCGACCACCGACCTGGATCGACAGCGGGTCGTCATCTGGAACATGGGTGTCATCGCTGCGCACGGCGGGGAAGACGCACGGAAGCTATTTCGCGACGTCTTGATCGCCTCCGCCAGCGTTCCCGGAGTCTTTCCTCCCGTGCTGATCCGTGTCGAAGCGTCCGGCAACACCTTCGAAGAGATGCACGTCGATGGCTCGACCACCGCGCCGTTGCTGGTGGCCACAGGGATCGTGGCAATTCTGCCGGACGAACTTGAGCCACTGCGCGGTGGGAATATGTACGTCGTGGTCAACGGCAAGCTCCGCGCGGTTGAAGAGACGACGCCGGTGAACACCGTGTCAATCTTGAAGCGCAGCGTCGTAGCGGCGCTGGAAAGCAACACGCGACACGCGGTAGAACTCGCGTACTCGTTTGCGCAGCGCAACGAGATGAAGCTCAAGGTCACCGAGATTCCCAACAACTACGTGTTTCGCGGGCTTCTGGATCTTGGGCCGTCCACCATGAAGGCGCTGTTCGAGTACGGCGTACGCTGTGCAACCGAGGGTCGCCTGTGGGCCGATCCGCTCGATGTCCTGGATGACGTCGCCCGACCCAGTACAGCTTCACCGGATGGTGCGGCTCAGTGCCCAGCCCCCATTGCCTCTGGTCCCAAGGCTCAAGTAGAGCAGGCGCGTTAGCGCTCTTGCCCCCGCGGACCGTTCAGGTTACCGCCTGGCGCTGCTTGAACTCGGGGCGATCCCAGGCCGCCGTGTGCAGCACGTCACGCAAAGTCTCGACGGCGTGCCAGCTGTCTGCGTAGCGGTTGTACAGGGGCGCGAAGCCGAAGCGCATCGCATCGGGTGCCCTGAAGTCGCCGATCACGCCACGTACGATCAGGGCCTGCATCACGGCATAGGCCTGCGCGTGCCGAAGGGCGACATGGCTGCCCCTGGCTTCCGGGCTGCGCGGCGATGCCAGTTCCAGCCCGTGTCCGGCGCAGCGCGACTCGACCAGCGCCACGAACAGCTCGGACAGCGCGCGCGACTTGTCGACACGGCATTGCGGATCGGCCCGCAGCATCAGGTCAACCCCGACTTCGAGGGCCGTGATACCGAGTATGGGGTGTGAACCGGCAAGAAAGCGCCCGATGCCCGGGGCCGGGGTGTAGTCGTCGATGAAGTCGAACGGCCGTGCATGCCCCAGCCAGCCGGTGATGGGTGAGGCCGTCGTGGCTTGGTGGCGCTGCGCCACGAAGAGGTAGGCCGGCGCGCCCGGCCCGCCGTTGAGGTACTTGTATCCGCAGCCCACGGCGAAGTCGGCTTGCGCCGCGTTCAGGTTGACTGGCACGGCGCCCGCACTGTGGCTCAGGTCCCACAACGCCAACGCACCTTGCGCGTGCGCGCGCGCCGTGATGCGCGCCATATCGTGCACGGCGGCCGACTTGTAGTGCACATGGGTGAGCAGCACGACTGCCACATGCTCGTCGATGGCGGCCTCGATCTGGTCGGCCGACACCAGGCGAAGTCCGATGCGGCCGTCGCTCAGGCCCTGAAAGCCCTGCGCGACGTACAGGTCGTTGGGAAAGTTGCCCGGCTCGGACAGGATCACCGAGCGACCCGGTCGCAGCCGGCACGCCGCCGCCAGCAGCTTGAAGAGGTTGACCGATGTGGAATCCGAAACCACCACCTCGCCCCGTCCGGCGCCGATCAGGCGCGCGATCTTGTCGCCCACGCGCTGCGGCGCGCCGATCCAGTCGTGCACGGTCCAGCTTCGGATCAGGTCCTGGCCCCATTGCCGCGCGGCTACCTCGTGCAGCCGCGTCGGCGTCTCGCGCGGCAGCGCGCCGAGCGAGACGCCGTCCAGGTACACGACGCCATCCGGCAGCATGAAGGCATCGCGCAGCGTTCGCAACGGGTCGTCGCGGTCCAGCGCTTCGAGGTCCGCCAACGTCACACTGGCAGGGCGGTGCCGGATCACAGCAGGGTCCTCACCTTCCAAGCATCGATGACCTTCGGCACTTTCGTCAAGCGCCGAGGCCGCATAACGTTCGTTCAACGCATTCCGGCGTGGTCTGCGAAACCCTTGTCAACATACCTGAGTAGAGACTGTCATGAACTGGACGAGACGACTCAACATAAAGACATCCGAGCCTTCCAAGGCCGAACGCTCCGACTGCAGCGAATCGGGCTTCACCCTGGTGATCGAACTGGCTGAAGCCGAGCTCTGCCAGGTCGCTGGCGGTGCAGCCGAGGCAGGTATTGTCCATCGTTTTTGACCACCGAGCGGGATGTCAGCGAGTGAAGCTTGACGAATCCGAGCCGACTCGGATTGAAACTCGGGTCCGGCGCGAAGCCAAAGGGCTGATCGGTTGCGACGCTGAGCCTTGGCTCGAATCGCCGCGGGTTTGAATCGTCGAATTCGCTACCGATGGGTAGCCGAACAGGCGCTTTCCGAACGATCGACCGGCACGCTTTTGGTCTACCTTTTCAGCTGTTCCTCTTTGTGACCCCGAAAGATCGTGACCGTCCCAATCCTGGTCCACGCCACCGGCATTGTCGCCCTGGGCCTGAGCGTGCGCAGCACCATGCATCGCTGCGATCGCGGCCTGCACCGCGGCTACTTCCTGGCGGGCATCCTGTGGGCGCTGAACAACTTCTTGCTGGGAGCATCCACCGGAGCCGCGCTGTCGTGCGTGTCGGTCGCGCGCACGGGCACCGCAAGCCTGGTGCACAAGGGCGACAGCCGAATCCGGCTTGGGGCATGCGCACTGTTCATGCTGATTTCGCTGGCAGCGGCCGCGCTCACCTGGCGGGGCTGGCTCACGTTGCTGCCGGTCGGCGCTTCCATTCTCGTCACGTATGCCGCATTTTTCCTGTCGGGTGCCCGGCTACGCTTGGCGCTGCTGGTCAGCGCCTTGCTGTGGACGCAAAACGTCCTTTCCCTGCATTCTCCTGAACAGATAGGCGGCAATCTGCTGGGGATCGCGGGCGCCGCCATAGGCGTCTGGCGTACGCGCACGACCGCAAGTCTTTGATTTTTCAGGGTGTACTGGGCGAACCGCGGCTTTGTGATTGCGGTTGTTGCGGGTTCGAATCGCGCCGTTCACGTCGGCGGGCTTAGCCGGCAAAAAGGCGAGCCCACGTAGACTGCGACTGGACTCCGACCCAGCGCGGTTCCGTCGCGCTCATTCCGCAACCGCGTCGCCCGATGGAGATCTCGACCCCGTTCATCCAGCGCCCGATCGCCACCTCGCTGCTGATGCTGCTGGTGTTGCTGCTCGGTGTGGCGGGCTATCTGTTGATGCCCATCGCGGCCTTGCCGCAGGTCGAGCTGCCGACGATCCAGGTTTCCGCCGATCTGCCCGGCGCCAGTGCGGAAGTGATGGCGACCTCGGTCGCCGCGCCGCTGGAGCGGCAGCTGGCGTTGATTTCCAATGTGACCGAACTGTCTTCGACCAGCGCCCAGGGCAGTTCCTCGATCACGATCCAGTTCGATCTGAGCCGCAACATCGACGCTGCTGCCCAGGATGTGCAGGCCGCGATCAATGCGGCGGCCGGCCTGTTGCCGAAGAGCCTGCCGAATCCACCGACCTACGAGAAGGCGAACCCGGCCGATTTCCAGATCATGTCGCTCGCGGTCACATCGAAGACGCTTCCCCTGGCGCAGCTGAACATCTACGCCGACACGTACATCGCCCAGCGACTGTCCCGGATAAAAGGCGTCGGACTGATCGATTTGCACGGAGAGCAGAAGCCCGCGGTGCGGGTCCAGATCGACCCGAACAAGCTCGCGGCGCTGCAGCTCGGCCTGGAGCAGGTCCGTTCCGCGCTGGCAGCGGCAACCGTGAACGCGCCGAAGGGAACACTCGATGGGGCGCGGCGCTCGGTAACGGTCGACTCCACCGATCAGATCACGCGAGCCAGTGAATACGATGCGCTGATCCTGGCCTACCGCAACGGCGCGCCGATCAGGGTGCGTGACGTCGGCCAGGCGATCGACGGCGTGGAAGACGTCAGGCAGGCCGCGTGGGTGCGCGACCAGCGCGCCATCATCGTCGATATCCACAAGCAACCCGGTTACAACGTGGTCGAGACGGTCGACCAGATCAAGAGGGCTTTGCCCGAGCTGGAGCGCTCCCTGCCGGCTGCGGTCGACGTCGAAGTGGTCAACGATCGCACCCAGACCATTCGTGCCGCGCTGCGCGAGATCCAGCGAACTCTCGCGTTGACCGTGGCGCTGGTGGTGCTGGTGGTGTTCGTGTTCCTGCGCGGGCTATGGGTGACGTTGATCCCCGCCAGTGCCATCCCACTGTCGATACTCGGCACCTTCGCGGTGATGCATGCACTCGGCTACAGCGTCGACAATCTCTCGCTGATGGGCATCACGATCGCGGTGGGCTTTGTCGTCGACGACGCGATTGTCGTGATCGAAAACATCGTGCGCCACGTCGAGAGCGGCGAGTCGCCGTTGCACGCCGCCATCAATGGCGCGCGGCAGGTTGCGTTCACGGTCGTATCCATGACGCTGTCGTTGATCGCGGCCTTGATCCCGCTCCTGTTCATGGGCGGTGTTACCGGGCGCCTGTTCCGGGAGTTCTCCGTCACCGTCAGTGTGGCGTTGCTGGTCTCGGCGGTGGTATCGCTGACGGTCACGCCGATGCTGTGCCGCATCTTCCTTCCGCTGGACCGTCGCCGCGTACCGGGCCGTGTGTCAATGGGCGCCGAGCGGGCCTTTCAGTCCACGCTCGCTCTGTACGATCGAACCCTGGCCTGGGTGCTGGAGCGACCGCGAGCCACCCTGACCCTGACGATCGCCATCCTGCTGTTGACGGTCGCGCTGTATGGCGTGATTCCAAAAGGATTCTTTCCGCAACAGGATACCGGGCAGATCATCGGTACGAGCGAGGCGCCGCTCGATATTTCCGTTCCCGAGATGTCGAAGCGCCAGCTCGCACTGGTGCGTGCGGTCCAGGACGATCCGGACGTCGCGAGCGTATACAGCTGGATCGGGCCGCCAGCCATCGGCAATGGTCGGCTGGTGATCAATCTCAGACCGTTCCAGGAGCGCCATCGGACCGCCGCCGAGATCATGGCTCGACTGAAGTCCACTGTGGCCGAGGTACAGGGCATCCAGCTGCGGATGCGGACCCGGCAGGAGCTGCAGATCGGCGGACGAGCCAGCTCGACGCAATTCCAGTACACCCTGCAGGACGTCGACTTGAAGGAGCTCTACGCGTTCACGCCGAAGCTGATCGCTCGTCTGAGCTTGCTGCCTGAACTGGCCGACGTGACCTCGGATCTGCAAGACGGCGCACCGCGAACGATGGTGATCATCGACCGCGATCGCGCGGCCACGCTCGGAATCACTCCCCAGGCGGTCGACGACACGCTGTATGACGCGCTCGGTCAGCGGCAGGTCGCCACCATTTATACGCAGATCGATCAGTACCGGGTCGTGCTCGAGGTCGAACCGGATCGCAAGCTGGATGCGGGCGTCTTGCAGGATATGTACGTGCCGTCCTCCTTCGGACACCTGGTGCCGATGGCGGCCTTTACCCGTCTGGAGGATTCCCGGATCCCGCTCACGATCAGTCACCAGGACCAGTTTCCCGCGGTGACGCTGTCGTTCAATCTCGCCGCCGGTGTTGCGCTGGGCGACGCCGTCAACGCGGTCGAGAGGGCACTCGCACGCATGACCGACTTGCCGGCCACGCTGCGCGGCAGTTTCGAGGGAACCGCGCAGGCCTTCAAATCGTCCCTGGGAAGCCAGATCTACTTGATCGCGGCCGCGATCCTCGCCGTCTATATCGTGCTCGGGGTGCTGTACGAAAGCTACGTCCATCCGATCACCATACTGTCGACAATCCCCTCGGCGGGGATCGGCGCTCTGCTGGCGCTGATGTTGTTTGGCTACGATCTGGGCGTGATCTCCCTGATCGGAATCATCCTGTTGATCGGCATCGTGAAGAAAAACGCGATCATGATGGTCGACGTGGCGTTGGACTCGGAGCGCCGCGAACGCATGTCGAGCGAAGCGGCGATCCGCTATGCCTGTCATCTGCGCTTCCGCCCGATCATGATGACCACGGGGGCGGCGATTCTCGGTGCGTTGCCGCTCGCGCTCGGCACCGGTGCCGGATCGGAAGTGCGGGCGCCGCTCGGGGTGGCGATCGTCGGAGGACTGTTGTTTTCGCAGTTCCTGACTTTGTATACGACTCCGGTGGTTTATCTGTACATCGACCGCGTCAACCGCTTCAAGGCACGCCAGCCCGCTCGCGAACCGTCGCCCGAGCCGTCGCCCAAGTCCTCACCAGCGCAATAGGCGCGGACCGGCCCAGGCTCCGACTGCGGTCGGGATCGCTATGCCCAGCACGTACCAGATGCCCAGAAACGGCGCTGCGAGCTCGGGACAGTGCAGCGAATACACCAGGGCGCCCAGGGATCCGGCGGCGAAACCGCCCGCCGCGCCGGCCAGTCGCAGGCGCGTCGGCGCCAGTCCCCGGATCGCCCAGAAAATACCGACGAACAACGGAGTCGATATCAACGCGATGCGGAACGGGCAAACGCCCGCGGTTTGCCCGAAGATCAAGACAAGTCGCGCAGCAGCGTCGGCCTGACTCCGAGCCACGCGGACATCAAGAGCGTCGCGATGGCCGTCCCCGCCGACAGCGCGATCAGGTAGCGGCGCGCCAGCCAGCGGGGGTCGACCGCTTCGGTTCCGCGGGCAAGCAGGGACACCAGCTCTTCGGTCCTCACGACTCGCTCCTGATTTTCGCTGCCAGCGCCTTCAGTCCCCGGTGCACGCCGACCTTGACGGCCGATTGCGACATGCCGGTAAGGCGTGCGGTCTCGGCAACCGACAGGCCCTCGATTTTCATGTGAATGATCGGCGCACGCTGCCGCTCTGGAAGATCGGCCAGCAGCTTGGCCAGATCGCGGCGCGCCTCGGCTGCCTCGCCGTCCGATGTGGCCAGCAAATCGTCCTCCTCGTCCAACGGGTCGTTCAGCGACTCCTTGCGAGAGCGCCGGCGCAGCAGGTCGACCAGCTTGTAGCGCGCGATCGCATAGACCCAGGCGGTGATCGGCTGCCTCGGGTCATACGTATGCCGCTGATTGTGAACGGCCAAAAGCAGCTCCTGCACCAGGTCCTCGACCTCTTCGGGCAGATTCACGAGCCGCTTTCTCAGAAACGCCCGCAAATGCGCGCTCAGATCCTTCAGGAAGGCATGGTAAGCGGATGAGTCGCCGGCGAGACCGCCGAGCAACAGACCCCTGAGACGCGCCTCGACCAATCTCGCCCCTTTCCTTGTATTCGTCACGTCACCGCATTCGGTTACCGCCACATGACTCGAAATCGGCGGTGGCCCCGAAGATCCGGCGTGCTGCGCCATGTAACCGGCCGCTGATCGCCGGCGAATTAACCAGCACTCGACAACCCAAGGGGAAGCGGGGTCCGATCCGGACACCGGTACGTGGTCGTTAGTCGGATCTGAGCAAGAAAGCTTTCAGCCTGCGCTTTATCGGCCGGCCGGGGGTGCACTCGCGCCGCGATGCCGGAATCGGGGTCAACCTCACGACAGGAGCAAGACGATGGATCAGATTTCATTGATCAGGTATCGAGCGAGCGCGTTTCGCCTCGCGTTGTCCGGGATCGCTGCTGTGGCAGCCATGGGTATGGAGCCCGCCTCGGCCGAAAGCGGCACGCTGACCGTCTACACGGAGAGCAACGCCGCGGCGGGCAATCAGCTGCTGGTCTTCGCTCAGGGCGAGGACGGCTCACTGGCCTTGAAGTTCGCCATTCCTACCCATGGAATCGGATCCGGGGGTGGTCTTTCCAACGAAGGGGCGGTGGCCATTGCGCCCGGGGGATCGCTGCTGTTCGCGGTCAACGCGGCCAGCAACAGCATTTCGGCGTTCCGCATCGGCGGCGGAACCGTCGAATTCCTCGCCACCGCGCCGTCCGGCGGGCTGACACCAGTCAGTCTCGCCGTATACGACGACTTGCTGTACGTGCTGAACCAGGGCTCCGATAGCATCACCGGATTCCGGATCCAGGACGATGGCCACCTGCAGGCGCTACCGGGTTCGGCGCAGAAGCTGAGCGGCGCTGCGGTCGGAGGCGCGCAGCTGTCGTTCTCCCGTGGTGGAGACTTTATCGTTGCGACGGAAAAGCTCGGCAGCCAGATCGGCGTGTTTGCGCTGGTCGACGACATCGCCCAGCCCGGTCAATTCCAGCAGTCCTACGGTCCGGTGCCGTTCGGCTTTGCCGTCGACCGGCGCGATCGCCTCGTGGTCTCCGAAGCAGGAGGCAGCGCCGTGACGTCCTACGATCTGGACACCGATACGGGCGGCCTGTCGGTGATCAGCGGCTCGGTGCCGACCCACCAGGCCGCGGCCTGCTGGGTTGCCGAGACTCCGAACGGTCACTTCGCTTTCACCGGCAACGCTGGAAGCGGTTCGGTATCGGCGTTCTCGATCGACCATGCCGGTCGGCTCGCTGAACTGGGCTCGACGCAGATCAGCGCAGGCGCTCATACCACCGACCTCGCGGTGAGCGCGAACGGCAGGTATCTGTTCGCATTGGACGCCGGGATCGGGACCATCAACGGCTTCCGGATCGGCGCGGACGGTCATCTCGAAGCGCTGCCGGCGATGTCGCCGTCAAATCTGCTGGCGGCGGCCACCGGGCTGGCCGTTCAGTGATGCGGGTCGGGACGGTGCGTGATCGCACCGTCTCGATCGGGCCTACGATTGAGTACTCGCCCTCTTGTCAGCTCTGCCGATCGAGCCCGCAGACGGGGTCGGCGGATTCTGATCCGGCTGGTTCAAGTCGCACCGGTAATCGTGCAGCACGAGCGTGAACTCGTAGCCCATGCCTTCCGTTGTGCGCGCGCGCAGATCTCCACCCAACAGAGCCGCGATCTCCCGCGACAGGGCGAGTCCAAGCCCGACGCCTTTGGCGACCGGGCCAGGTCCCGGCGCTTGCGCGGAAGGGGCGAACAGGGCGGAGAGCTGCTCCAGAGGAATCCCCGTTCCGCTGTCGATGACCTCGATGCGGACCTCCTCTTCGCTGATCCGGAATGCTCGCAACCGGACGCTACCCTCGCGGGCGTACTTGATGGCGTTGGCCACCAGGTTGCGAATGACCTGGCCGACACGCACCTCGTCGGTCGTCAAGAACAGCGGTGCCGCGCTCGGCTCGGCCCGTAGCGTCAAACGCTTGTGCCAGGCCAGCGGCTCGAATTCAGCCGCGATGCGCCTGATGAGGCTTTGCACGTCCAAAGGGCGCAGGTGTGGTTCGAATTTCCCAGCCGAGGCTCGCGCGCTGTCCATCGTCACATCCAAAAGCGCCGACAGCGCCTTGGCGGAACTGCTGATCGATTCCGTGACGCGCTTTTCGGCCGCCCGCTTGGCGTCCATCGTCAAAAGCGTCAACGATCCCTGTACCGCCATGATCAGGTTGCCGGTCTCGTGCGCCAGGTAGGCGGTCAAATGCCTCTTTCGCTCCGCATCGCGCGTGACATCGTGGAGTTGACTGCGAAAATCCGCCGTTTCGCGTTCTGCCGTCTCTCGGGCGGCCGCGAGCTCCCTGGCCAGATGGCGGATGCGCCAGACGGCGACCAGCGAGATCAGCAGCGCCGCCGCAGCCGTGAGCCAGCCCAGCGGTGCCACGTAGTCGGAGAGGAACGTTTGCATGCTTGCGGGCCTTGGTGAGCGGGTGCGAGTGTCCGGCGGCAATGGTAGCGGCGCAGGCGTTGGTTCGAGAGCCGACAGTGGGCTCGGTTTGATATTTAACAAATCGAATCGGCCTAACGCATGCGCGAACGTTTCCGAAACACGCTAGGTGACACATCGATCCGGTCGGGTTTCGCGCGCGGCTGTCGGCTCCCGCTGACACGCGCTCGAGCGGAGTGAACCGGTCAGTGCGGGTTAGGCTGTTTGATTGCCACCTGCGGGGCGGTCGCATCGGAGCGCAGCGGGTTTGCGGTTCCCTTGCGCAGCAGGAGGTTTTCGGCGCGGCGTCGAACCGTCGCCACGTGAGGATCGAGCGAGTCGCGGGTCGCGTGGACGAGCCGGCGCAGCATCATCTCGAAATCGCGTTCTGCGCCATTCTCACGAGTCAGGCCGCTGTCGACCAGGTCGATGAGCTCGCACTGCCGGCGGCGCGGACGCGGCGGCGGCATTACCGGACGCTGAGTCAAGTCGTCACCGACGATGTCCAGACAAATGCGGGCGGCATGCGTGTCGAAGCGGTCGTGCGCGTCGCGCAGCCGGCCTTCCATGGCGATCCAGAAGTCGGCATTGCCGGCCGCCTCGTAAATGCGTGGCAGCGCGCGCGGGAGCTCTTCGGGCCCCAGGCTGCCGGCGTAGCCGCACTGCACCGAAGGCAGCGCGGCCGGCCAGACGTCGGGCGCATGGCCGCGGCCCAGCGAGGCGTCGAACAGCACTGCGCGATTCGGCACGTCGGCAAGCGCCGCCGCGACGGGTGCGTTCGTGTCGCTGTGCTGAGTGATGAATGTCACGTCGGGGCGACTGAGCATGAAAGCATGCAGTCTGGCCACGTCGACCTCACCCTCAGTCGCATCGAAATTCAACTGTACCCGGCCGCCGCGGGTGCGGACCTGCTCAAAAAGCCCGGACACGACCGGCTCGCCGTCGAGCAACTGGGGAACGCCGTTGCCACAGACATGCAATGCGACCTTCACCATGGACGGCAGGTCCTTGAAAGCGCGCCGCAGCCGGGCGACCGACGGATACCGACCGCGGGTTCCCTGCCGGTCCGGGGAGTACAGAAAGCTCCATTCGACGAATGGGTACAAGTCGGACACGGCGACGAGCTCGACAAGAGGTGTCGTTTCGTCGACTCCGGTAAGGCTGCAGCATGGCGCGACCTCCTGGACCGCCATGTTCACCTTGCGCGGGTGGCAAGGCAAACACGCCGAGTGATTGCAAAACTGACGGGCCGCCGCGACCCATGAAACGGTGCTGCCTCGATGTAACCTGCGGCTGGCCGCCGGCGAATTGACCAGCGCACAACGCCCTCGAGGAGGGGAAACGGGGTCCCAGGGATCGACCGCTTATCTCCGTCGGGGCAGATCCGAGTTTCCGTGAATATGAAGGATGACGATGATTACGTTCTACTACCACCCGGCTCCGAATCCGTTGAAAGTAGCCCTGTTCCTCGAGGAGGCCGGCCTGAAGTACGAGGTCGTGCCAGTCGACACCCGCAAGGGGGAGCAGCACGCGCCGTCGTTTCGCGCCATCAACCCGAACGGCAAGCTGCCCGCGATTGTCGATTCGGAGGGGCCAGGGGGAGCGAGAGTTCGGGTTTTCGACTCCAGTGCGATCCTGCTCTACCTTGGCGACAAGATTGGCCGATTCGTCGGAACACCAGCCGATCGTCCGGAGTTGCTGTCATGGCTGATGTTCGTCGCTTCGGGAATCGGGCCGTACTCGGGGCAAGCCGTGCACTTCCAGCGCTTCGCGCCGGAGCCGCTGCCCTATGCCGTGAATCGATATCGCCGCGAGGCCGAGCGGCACTATCGCGTACTCGACAAGCAAGGCCGATCCACTGGCTGCCTTTCCCAATCTGCGACGCTGGTTCAGGCGCGTCGATGAACGGGCCGCAGTAGCTCGAGCGCGTGCTATCTCCGCGCGCTACGTGTTCAAGGCGGAACTGGACGAGGAAGCTCGCCGGGCTCTGTTTCCGTCAAACTATCCTGATCAACTCGAGCAATAGACGACGTCTTGATCGGCCTGGGAGCGAAGTAAGTTTTTCAGCGATACGTATCATCCGATCTTCTATGAGCGCCTCCTCTTCTGCCACGAAGCGGCCGTTCCGCGTGCTGGGCGTGCAGCAGATCGCGCTGGGCAGCACGGACAAGGCGCGGCTGCGCAGGCTCTGGGTGGACCTGCTGGGACTCACCCTGGAAGGCAGCTATCCGCAGGCTCTGGGTGGACCTGCTGGGACTCACCCTGGAAGGCAGCTATCGGAGCGAGCGTGAAAACGTCGACGAGGACATTGCCGTGATCGGTCACGGACCGGCGCGCTGCGAGATCGACCTGATGCAACCGCTGGACCCGGCCGCGCGGCCGGCTGTGCACGAGCCGGCCTTGAATCACGTGGGCCTGTGGGTCGACGACCTGGCCTCGGCGGTGCAGTGGCTGGGCGCGCAGGGAGTCCGATTCGCTCCGGGGGGCATCCGCCGCGGCGCCGCGGGTCACGACGTCACCTTCATTCACCCGCGGGCGAGCGCCGATGCGCCGCTGGCCGGCGAGGGCGTGCTGATCGAACTGGTCCAGGCTCCGCCGGAGGTCATCGCCGCGCTAAGCTAGACGCGGGTTGCACCCTGATTCGTGGAGATCGGCGATGAGCGAGTATCGCGACCCGGGGATGAAGCGGGGCCTGCTGGTTGCCGCGCTGTGCGCCGCGACGGCCTGCGGGTGCGCGAGCTACAGCGGCGTCGATCTGAAGCCCGGCCAGTCCACGCTGCAGGACGTTCGTGCGACGATGGGCGAACCTGCGATGCAGTGGGTCGATCCCGATCATTCGATGCAACTGTCCTATCCGCGCGGCCCGGCCGGATTTCACTCCTACATGGTCTACCTGGACCCGGCCGGCCGCCTGCAGCGCATCGAGAACGTGATGGGTTCGGCATCCTTTTACCGGATTTCGCCCGGCATGACCGAGCAGCAGGTACTGCGCGTGCTGGGCCCGTCGGTGCCTGCGTGGACCAGCTATTTCGCGCCACGGCGCGAATTGGTGTGGGAGTGGCGCTTTTGCGACGAACTCAGCCAGGCGGCGCGCTTCGACGTGCTGTTTGACGGCGACAATGGCACGGTTCGCACCAGCTACAGCCATATGGAAATGAACGGCCAGCGCGATCCGCATTTTTGCGGCCACTGACTCGGACGCTTGCGAGCGGCCGCGGAGGCAATGGATGAACGAAATTCCGATCGGATCGCGCGGCACGTTCGAGCTGGTGGTCGGACCCGATCATCTGGCCAACCGGTTCAAGGACGCGACCTTGCCCGCGGTGTTAGCCACGCCGGTGATGATCCTGGTGATGGAGAACGCGGCGCTGAACGCGATCAAGCCACACCTTGACCCCGGGTTCAGCGCGGTTGGCACGCACGTCGATGTCGCGCACCTGGCCGCGACACCGGTCGGGCGCAGGGTCATCGGTGAGGCCGAAGTCACCCGGGTCGATGGGCGGCGCATCGAATTCACGGTTCGCGCGTTCGACGGGACCGAACTGATTGGCGCCGGCACGCATCAGCGCGCGTTGATCGAGCTCGCCAAGTTCGCCGAGCGCCTGAGGGCAAAGACCGGCGCCGGGTGATTTTTTCGCAATGCGCTTCAGCACCGACCTGATCAGTCGTCTGCGAAGCGCCACGCACGTGGCGGTCTTTACCGGTGCGGGTGTATCGGCCGAGAGCGGGATACCGACCTTTCGCGACCGGCAGAGCGGCCTGTGGCAGAACTTCGACGCCCAGTCGCTGGCAACTCCCGAAGCGTTCGAACGCGATCCGGCCTTCGTGTGGGGCTGGTATGAATGGCGCCGGGCCCGGGTGCTGGCGTCGCAGCCCAACGCGGCCCATCGGGCGATCGCGCTGCTGGCGGAGCGGGTTCCGCGGCTGACGCTGATCACGCAGAACGTCGACGATCTGCATGAGCGCGCGGGCAGCCGCGAGGTGCTGCATCTGCATGGTCGCATCTGCAGCCCTTACTGCAGCGCGTGCGGACTCGAATACCCTGCGCCGCAACCGGCGCTGCTCGAGCCGGAGCGCGGGCGCAGGCTGGAGCCGCCGCGTTGCGGCCAGTGCGGCGGCCGCGTGCGGCCCGGTGTCGTGTGGTTCGGCGAATCGCTGCCGAGCCTCGCGTGGGAGCAGGCGGTGCAGGCCGCGCGGGGATGCGGCGGGTTTCTGTGCGTTGGGACGTCCTCCATCGTCGAGCCTGCTGCCAGCCTGACCCGGGTTGCGATCGCGGCAGGCTCGGTGACGATCCAGGTCAACATCGACAGTACCTGGCTGGACGATCTCGTGACACTGAATCTGCGCGGTCCTGCCGCCTCGATGCTCCCCGAACTCGTCGCCGAGGTCTGGCCGCAAGCGTGATGTGGTCATCGCCGTGCCCGCGGCCAGCCCAACGGTTCAATGGTTTTCGAACGCAGCGCGTGACGCGATCAAGGTAGTGAGCGTATGACTCAAGTCACTTTCAAATCGATAGGCGGCAGGCATACGCTGCCGCCGGTAATAGCAGCCTGAACGAATCGTCTGCTCATATTCTGGAGGAGGAACGCCGATGAGCACGCGCCAGAAGATTCTCTGTGCCGCCGTCGCCGCCGCCGGGTGGCTCGCAGTCGGAACGGCCGCGGCGGCTCCGGTCACCTATACGACGTTCGTGGTCACGGACGTGTCGCTCGGCGGGCGCTTTTTCCATAACGCATCCGTTTACCTGAAGTTCGTGGGAGATACGGCCGACGTTCAGGCCTTCAACGTCACGGCATCGAGCGGGAAGTCCGGAAGCGGCTGGCAGATCACCAAGGGCACGGCGAGCGTTGAGATCATCGGCGGTCGCCGGGTGATTCGGGCCAATTTCCTGCCGGACCAGATTCTGGTGGCGTTTGATTCCGAAAACGGCGGCGCGGGCTTCAGCTCGCTGGTGGGCAGCGATCATCATGTGGAAGCGGGTTACCCGCTGGGGATGACGGGCACCACCATATGGAGCCTGCCGGATCTGGTCACCACGGGCGTGTGGAGCGGCCACGCGTGGTCATGCATCGGCTATCCACCCGCCTTGCGCGGAACGGGGCGCTGCGGAGATCCGGCGGCGTACCCGCTGCATACCGATCACGGGCCATTCGTCATCCACATGCCGTACTTCGCCACCAACGCGGCCGGCACGATCTTCGACGACTTCGAGGGGGCGCTGAACGACGCGCTGTTCTCGGTTCTGGTAGGCCCTTAGAGGCGTCGCCACGGCGTCGTGTCTGCGGCTGGCAACCGTTCGAACTCTGAACAAAGGGAGAGAGCGCTATGAGGCGTGCGATCAATGTGGGGTTCGCGCTGGCGGTGGCGATCGGCGGCGCCGCCAGCGCGGAGCCGATCGTGTACAGCATCCACGGGGATGCCGACGGGGAGTTGGATGGTCGGGCTTTTTCGGGCGCGCAATTCCGGCTCGAACTTCGCAGCGATACGGTGCACACGGTCACGGCAATCGAAAACGGGGTGACCGTCTACCGAAACGATCAGGGACACGCCATTCTCTTCCTTACGCGAGGCGCCCAGACGACGGTGGCGCACATCGCGCCCAATCAGATCTTCGTGCGATACGACCCGACCAACGGCGTTGTCGGATTCGGCACCCATGGTATCGGGCCGTTCTATCCGGTCTCGCTGGACTGGTGCGGCTTGCCGATGGGCTGCGGCGCGATAGAAACCGGCACCCCTGAAATCACGATCGTGGGCGCGCTGGCACAGCTTAAGGTTGCGCCGCGTGATTCCGTCTTCTATCCGGCTGCCGTAGAGGCGCTCGCGACCGAACTCAGGGGCCGGGCCCTGTTGGGCGGCTTCCTGGATGCTTGCGTCTCGTACGACGTGATCAACCTGCGCTGCCCATCGATTCCCGGCACGCCGATCAAAACGGACCAGGGCGATCTTTACTTCCAGAAGCAGACGCTGTTCGGCAAGGGCGTTTTCACGGCGACCGTGGGCCGGGTCGGCTGGTAAGTGATGGCCGGAGCACTTAATATGTCGGCAATCGCGCTGCGTGAGCGAAAGAGGCGCCGTGTTCGAGCCGGTCGGACGAGCCCTTGCCGAGTACCTTTCGAAGCCAGTCGCCAGGCCTGGCGGCAGCAGCACGGACGCGCGCCTGGTTGCCGACACTCTGGCCCCTGGCGACGTGCTGCTGATCGAAGGCAACACGCGGATGAGCGCGGCGATCAAGTACCTGACCCAGTCGATGTGGTCGCATGCCGCCTTGTTCGTGGGCAAACGACCGGAGCTTCCGGCGGCCGACGGCGAACCGGCGACGCTGGTCGAGGCGGATGTTCTGTGTGGTGTGCGCGCGGTGCCGCTTTCCGCCTACAGCAGGTTTCGTGTCCGGATCTGCCGCCCGGTCAACCTGACCCCGGAGGACTGCGAGCGTCTGATTCAGTACGCGCTGCAGCGGATCGGGCACCAGTACGACCTTAAGAATGTATTGGACCTCGCACGCTATCTCTTTCCGATCCCGCTGCCGGCGCGCCTGCGGCGCCGGCTGATCGCTTTCGGCAGCGGCGACCCGACCCGCGCGATCTGTTCGACTCTGATCGCCCAGGCCTTCGATTCCGTCCGTTATCCGATCCTGCCGGTCATTTCGCGCAAGCGCGAGGCCGATCCCGAACAGGCCGATCAGATGCGCGAGTTGTGGCGCATCCGCCACTACAGCCTGTATGTGCCGCGTGCGCCCTGGAGCGAAGGCGGAACCGTCATCATCGGCGACGCCACGACGACGACCGACTACTGGACGGTCGTTTCGAAGAACGACACGCGGGCCTGAGGACCGCCGGGGATAAGCCTGGGGCTTGGGGTCGTCTTACCCGACAGCGGCCGGCATGGCGAGCTTGACCCCGGGGGCCAGCCCATGCCGGGCCGCTGCTCCGGCGCGCAGCTCGAGCGCGGCGCGGGCGCCCGGAGCCAGGCGGATCCGCCCGGCCCTGACCTCCGGACATACGCGCACGATGCGCGCGTCCCGGTCGATGAACACGACGTCGATTGGATAGCGCATGCCGAAGGTGTGGACGCTCGAGCACGGTTCGATCAGAAGCGCCTCGGCCGGGCCGAGCGGCGCACCGACCAGCAGGCCCAGCGCGCGCGAGACGAAGCTGTCGGCGATCCGCACGCTCAGGCCGCCGGCGGGCGTCGCGCAATCGACGATGCGGCTCATCAGATCCCCGACCTCATCAGCTGCACGGCGATCGGAAAAGCGAGCACGATGAAGGTACAGGGGAAAATGCAAAGAATCAGGGGTCCGAGCATCTTGACCGGGGCCTCGAGCGCGAGCTTCTCTGCGCGCTGGAATCGTTCGGTGCGGCGCTGTTCGGACTGGGCGCGAAGGATCGGGCCCAGACTGCTGCCCATCATCTCGCCTTGCACCAGGGCGCTGACCAGGCTGCTGACCGGTCCGAAATCCAGCCGGGCCGCCATGTCGCGCATCGCGTCGGTGCGTGGCTTGCCGGCGCGCACCTCACGCAGCAACCGGTTGATCTCCACGACCAGCGGCCCGGGTGGAACCTTTTCCACGGCCTGCTGCAGAGCCGAGGACAGATTCAATCCGGCTTCGACCGCCATCGTGAGGATGTCGAGAAAGAACGGAAGGCTCTTCAGGATGCGAAGATTGCGTGACTTGGTCATGTCGCGCAGCCACATCTCGGGCCAGTAGTACCCGAAGAAGGCCCCAGCGATCCCGAAGGTCAGCCCGCTCTGTCCGATCGTGCTCAAGGCCGCCGCCAGGAAGAGCGCGACCACCAAGGACGCCAGCAGCTTGCCGGCGAAGTACTGCCTGGGCGTCAGCGTGTAGTCCTGGCCGGCGCGGCGCAACGATTCCTGGATCCGCGCGCTGGAGGCTTCGCGCAGCACCCATCCGAAGTGATGGGCCACGATCAGCACCAGCGGCCAGGTGATGCGGTAGAACCTGGGCGGCGGGTCCATGTACTGGCGGTCGTCGCGCGGCACTTCGGCGACGATGCGGCGCGTCGAGACGATGAACAGCACGACCGTCAGCGCGATCAGTCCGGGGATCAGCAGTTCGAGCATGGTCAGGTTCCTAACGGTCGGTTGTCAACACGGATCAGATGTCGATCGTCACGATCTTCTTGATCATGTACGCCCCGATGGCCTCCAGGACGACGATCACTCCGATCACGACCCAGCCCCACCACATCGTGACCAGAGGTTTCATCGATTGCTTTTCCATGAACCAGAGGACCACCCCGAGAAACAGCGGCAGTGCACCCACGACCCATCCCTGCAGCTTGCCCTGCGACGTGAGCGCGCGGATCTTTCCTTCCATCGTTACCTTGGCTCGCAAGGTGCCGGACAGTCGCTCCAGGGTTTCGGCCAGGTTGCCGCCGACCTGCTTGGCGATCGTCATCGCCGACACCACCAGGTCGACGTCCTCCAGCTTCAGCCGACGCGCCATCGACTCGAGCGCGTCCTCCAGCGCGACGCCCAGGCGTTGCTCGCGCACGACCACGCCCAGCTCTTGCGACAAGGGCGCCGGGGTCTCGTTGATCACGATGTCCAGGGCCGTCTGCAGGCTGGTGCCGGCGCGCATCGCGCTGGCCAGCATCGTCAACGCATCGGGCAGCTGCAGCTGGAGTTGATGGCGCCGCCGGCGGCGGATCAGGGCATAGGCCAGGCGGGGCAGCACGATCACCGCGACCAGCCCGATCAGCGCCGGCACAAACGAATTGGTCAAGAACCAGAGCGCGGCTGGTAGCACCAGGGCCCCGATGACCACGAACAAGAACACGCGCTCGGCGTCGATAAAGACGAACGACTCGCGCAGCGACTCGCGGGACTTGGCGGTGAAACGCTGCCGGTAGGCACCGAAGCCCGTAATCGACGCGCGCACCAGCAACAAGGTCCCGACAAGCGCCGCGGCGCTCACCACGATGACCAGCAGATCGGCGCTCATGCGGCCCTCGCAAGTGGTTCACGGCGTTCGAAAATGTCCAGGTCCAGCGGTACACCGATGCGGCGCAGGGACTCGTAGAACTCCGGCACGAACCCGCAGCCGGTGAAATAGCCCTGGGTCTTGCCGCTGCTATCGGCGGTGGTCTGGCGGAATTCGAACACGTCCTGCAGCTGAATGCGTCCGCTTTCGACGCCGGTGATTTCGCTGATGTGGGTGATCTTGCGGGTTCCGCAGGCAAAGCGCGTTTGCTGCACCACGATGTCGATGGCCGAGGCCACCTGTTCGCGGATCGCGGTGACCGGCAGGTCCAGGCCCGCCATCAGCACCATCACCTCCAGCCGGGCCAGCATGTCGCGCGGCGTGTTCGCGTGCGCGGTCGTCAGCGAACCGTCGTGACCGGTGTTCATCGCCTGCAGCATGTCGAGCGCTTCCCCGCCGCGGCATTCGCCTACCACGATGCGGTCGGGCCGCATCCGAAGGGAGTTTCGCACCAGGTCACGGATCGCGACCTGGCCGCGGCCTTCGATATTGGCGGGACGCGCTTCCAGCGATACGAGGTTCGGATGATGCAGCTGAAGCTCGGCCGCATCCTCGATGGTCACGATCCGCTCGTCCCGCGGGATGAAATTCGACATGATATTCAGCAGCGTCGTCTTTCCGGATCCCGTGCCGCCCGAAATCACCACGTTCTTGCGATGCACGACGGCGACCCGCAGGAACTCGATCATCTCTGGGCTGGCCGAACCGAAGCGCTCCAGGTCCTGAGCGACCAGCTTGCGCTTGGAGAACTTGCGGATCGTGATGCTCGGACCCTTCAACGAGAGCGGCGGTATCACTGCATTCACGCGCGAGCCATCCTTCAGGCGTGCATCGACCATCGGGGAGCTTTCGTCGATGCGTCGTCCGATCGGCGCAACGATGCGCTCGATGATGCCGGAGACGGCGCGGTCGCTGGTGAACGCGAGCGGATAGCGCTCCAGCTTGCCTTCGCGCTCCACGAATACCTCGTCGGCGCGGTTGACCATGATCTCGGTGACCGAAGCGTCGGCCAGCAGCGGCTCCAGCAGTCCCAAGCCGATGGCCTCGTCGCGCACCGAATCAATCAGCAGGGCCCGGTCTACGTCGGCTGGCAGGTCGGGCATCTGCTCGATGAGTTCCAGGATCAGCGCTTCGGTGCGCCGGCGCAACTCGGTGTCCGACATCTTGTGCACGTCGACCCGGCGCAGATCGAAGGCCTCCAGTAGCCGTTCGTGCAGAGCCCGGCGCCACTGGAATGTGTTGTCCTGAGCGGGGGCCGGCGTGGAATTCGTTGCGACCGCCGGCGCTTTGGCCACGGGCATATCGGGCTGACGAGGGGCGGGGGTGTGCCCCTCCGCGCTTTGAACCGCCCTGGGTTTGGCCGGCATGGCGGCCCAGCAGGCCTTCATGGAGTACCGCCCCACCTGGATCGTGTCGTCCGGCGTCAGCGGACCGTGGGTCGTGACGCGCTGCCCGTTGACCACCGTTCCCGCCGACGAGTGCAGGTCGCGTATGAAGGCCTGGTCGTTGGAAATGAAGAGTTCGGCGTGCTTGCGGCTGACGCGCCACCCGGAAAGCTTCAGATCGTTGTCGGCATCGCGCCCGATCTTCAGCCTGCCTTGCGCGAAGCTCAGGTCCGAGGGCGGACCGTCATCCGATCGCAGTTGGACGTTCCACATGGTCCTTACTCCGCCATCTCGCGATTGATGATCTTGTTGACGCCGGCCGCATACTGGTCGGCCTGACGGATGGCGGCGGTGTTCAGATCGGTTTGCGCGCTGGTTGCACGCGGCGTGACCATCACGATCAGCTCCGTGCGTTCATTCTGGAATTCCTTGGACTTGAACAAGGCGCCCAGCACCGGCACGTCCTTGAGCCCGGGAATTCCGTTGATCGCGGAAGAACCGTTGTTGTCCAGCAAGCCCGAGATCACCAGCGTCTCGTTTTCCTTCAGGCTGACTTCCGTCTCCGTGCGGTTCTGCCGGAACGCGATCAGGCCGTTGTTGCCGACATTCGAGAAGGTCGGGTCCGGTTGGCTCACCTCGGCCACGATCGAGGAGCTCACGTTGCCCTTGTCGTCCGCGATCGGCTTGAACTCGAGGATGATTCCGTACTTCTTGTAGATCACGGTGGTCGTCCCCAAGCCGGCAGCGACCGGGATCGGGATCTCGCCTCCGACCACGAACTTGGCCTCGCCGCCGCTCTTGCAACTGACCTTCGGCTCGGCCAGCGTCCAGCTGTCCCCGCTCTGGCCGAGCAAGTCCAGTTTCGAGCTCAGATCGCTGACGATTCCAAAGTAACCCGTATTGGGAATGCGCGCGGGGAATTTCCCCGTGGTGTAACTTCCGCCCAGACTTGGCCCCGGCACCTGCGCCGCCCAGTTGACGCCGAGGCGCTCGAGCGCGCTCTTGCGGATCTCCACGACCCGAACGTCCATGTGAACCATCCGGTCGATCGCGACGGGAGGCGCCGCCTTGCGCGCCGGTGCGATGCTGACGACCTGCGGGTAGATCTTCAGGATCGCCTCGATCCGTGCCGTCGTATTTGGCCTGCTGTAATCGCCTTCGATCAGCACATGGCCGTCCACCTGTCGGACCGAGAGCCCGGGCTCGCCGGCCAGCATGTCCTGCACGTCCCGCGCAATCCGCGCAGTATCGTCGTTGCGGACCGTGACTTCGTACGAGTACTGCGCACCAGTGCCCAGCCAGACCCGCAGCGTCGTGGTGCCGGCTCCCTCGCCGATCAGGACCACCTGGCCGGGTTCGGCCACCGTGGCCCGCAGCACGCCGCCGTTGCCGACCGCGATGCGTGAGATGTTGGCCAGATCCAGCACCTGGACCTCGCCGTGGTAAAGGGTGACGCTCGGGCCGGCCACCACCGGTCCAGCGGGCGCGGCATCTTCGGAATTCGCCGGGGACTTGATGGAATGCGCGCTCGGCGCGGCGCCTGCCAGCGCGACCGCGCTGGACCGTGGCGCCGACGGCTTGGCCGGGGGCACTGGCGGCTGTTGCGCCGCAGCGTCCGTCGCGGTCAAGGCAATCCGCACGACCAGCCAGGCGGCAACAAAGTAGGGCTTCAGGCGATGGGTGTTCATGGCTGGTTCCTGGTGGACGTGAACGATGTCGTGATGATCGGCGGCACGACGATCACGCGATAGTGACCAAGGGCATATGCAAGGCGACGGACAAAGCGGACATGACGGAAGGCATGTCGCGGGGGGAGTTGTCCGGGGGCCGTACGAAGCACCGGGAGCCGGCAGCTCCCGAACCTTCCCGTTTAAAGCGGTGAAAAAAACGGCCCGCGCAGCGGGCCGCTTATGATCATCCAAGCCGAATCTAGGACCGCGACCCGCCTTGTCCCCCGACGATGTATTGCACCGGGTGGTGGATCTTGCCTTTCGGCTTGGGCAGCAGCTGGTCGATTCCCATCGCGACCGTCGAATTGGGCCGTGTGTCCTCGGGGTTGCGCAGCACGGCCGTCAGCTTGCCGGAGTGCTTTCCGACCACCACCCGATCGGCGTCCTCTGGCGTCAGAGCCATCGTGATCGTCGTGTACGTGCGGGGCTGGTTGGTGCCGTCGCGCTTGCGGGTCACCTGTCCGGTGGCCAGCACCTCGACGTTGGACATCAGCGGGAACGTGGTGTCGACGCCATTGCCTCTGCTCGAGTGCGCGGTCAGGATCAGGTCGATGTGGTCGCTGGGACGGAGCATCCCAGAGATCGAATTGACTTCGTCGACCTCCGTCGTCAGCGCGACCTGGCCCTTGGGAAGCGTGGCCGAGAACACGGCGTTGGTCGACTCCAGGTGTGCGTCCAGCAAGGGTTCGCCGCGCTTCAGGCCAACTGCCAGGCGCTGCCCGACGTACTGGTCGAACTGGTTCGGGCGCAGCGCCGATGCGTGTACGTAATCGGCCGGCATCTCGCGCAGCGAGAAATTTTCGACGCCGATCGGGCTGCCGCGTTGCAGGTCGCGCTTGGCCACGACCACCTTCACCATCGTGTGCGAGCCGCGTAGCTGGGCGTCGATCTTCGCCTTGTAGTCGTGCAGCAGCTTGTTGCTCAGGAACACTGCGATACCTCCCATCACGAGCGCGCCCGCCAACGTCAGCCAGTTGCGGCTCAGCGGAAGGCTGCTCAGGGACAAACTCGGGATCTTCATCTGGACTCCTATGGCAATGAAAGAAAGAAGCTGAGTGCGCTGTAGAAATCCCGCAGTCGGTCGGCCAGCAATTGAGCCGCCGTTTCCTGGTAGCCGGGAATCGGCGCGAACAGCGCCAGCGCGAGTGCGGAGCACACCACGAGGTATTCGACCATCGACTGGCCGCGTTGCCCGCCGGTAAGCCGGTTCATCCACTGAAATTTCACCGTCGTTTCTCCGATTTGGATGGCAACGGCATCGTGCCGCTCACTGGGCCGACAGGCCAGTGTCCTTGGTCACAAGGTTTGCGAGGATCGAGGAGCCTCGTTGCCCTTGCACCTGCACCGCGGTGATCGAAAGCTGGGATTGGTCCCGCTGGAACAGCGCCGACGACCCGTACGGACCAGTAGGACCAGTACCGGATGGGGTCGTGACCGTTTTCTGGATCTGTTGCCAGCCCGCGTTCGCCAGGGCGGCTTCGTAGAACTTCATCGCCGAATCGACCCCGGCGTCTTGTGCGATCAGGACCTCGCGACTTAGCTTGCCCGGGTCCTTGGACTCGACGACGGACACGACTTTGGCACCCGGCATTATCGGCAGTGCGCCCGCGGAAAGCTCGATCCGGTTGCCGATCATCTGGCTCACGGCGATAAATCCCGAGCTGCGCTCATGCGGCTGATCGCCGACCTTCACCGTCATGTAGTACGGGCCGTGGGCCTGACCGACGACGGTCGCGTCGCCCGTCGCCAGCACCGAGGGCTTGGTCGAATAGGCTCCGGACCAGTGGGCCGTATAAAAGGCGACGATCTCCGAGCGGCTGACCTCGGACTCGAACTTCATCACGCGCATCGGGATTCCGTCGACCTTCATGCTGGAGGCGATCCACTCCACCTTTGCACGAGGGGGCAAGGGGATTTCGGGCCAGGGGGTCGAACTCTCTGCCCGAACGAGACCGCCGGCCAGCAGCCCAAAAACGAGCGCCACCGTGACCGAGACTCTCTGAAAACATCGAAGCCGATTCATGGGAGGCCGTCCTCTCTCAGCAACTCGTCTTGCTCTTGGTCGGATCGTAGCTGGCACCGGGCGCGGCGTCGCCTGGAACGACGTCGGGATTCACGCATCCCCACTGCGGTCCGTCGGTGTCCGAAAGCCCTTGCCAGCCCCAAGTCGCGATCCCGGAATCGAGAGCCGACAGCACGCTCTGAACACCGGGAATCTTGCCGAGGACGATCCCCCAGTCGTTGAAGACGCGGCTGCGCACGCTATTGGCCGCCGGCTGGTCCGGCTTGTCTTTGCCGGCGCCGTTCGCGTTATAGCCGTCCGTCAGTACCGCGGTCGATTCATCGAGCGTCAAGCTCCGATTGTTCAGCAGTCGGATCGGGGCCAGCGGCACCGTGACGTGCGCTTGCGCGATACCCGGATCCGGGATTTTGAAATTCACCGTGTCGGCCAGCGTTTGCAGAGCGCTGTACGGGGTATCGGATACCGACCCTTTCTTCACATCGACGCCGATGCCGCCGTTGCCCGAGTATTGAGTCACGATGGGGTCGCCACCCGTTCCGAGCCAGTTCGTGTTCAAGCTGCTTTGCGGCTTCTTCGCCCCTTGGGTTGAATCCTGGAACCCGACCGCTCCCTTGTTGCTCTGCATGGGATCCATGAAGAACCGCGCGCGCGTTTCCTCGGCAAGGACCGCGTCGCTCTTGTGTGCCGCCCAGGGATCGAACACCCGCTCGAAGGCGGCATAGCGGCTTGCCTGAATGGCCGAGTACTTCAGATCCTGGTACTTGGCGATGTAAATGACGCCGAGCGCGAGCGGAAGGACAACCGCCGCCACGGCAACGACAAGCTCCGTCATCGCCTGACCTGACTGAAGCTGTGAACGGTCCCTCAGCATGGTTCGACTCCTTTGGGTTTTCGGTGATGCGGCGCCACTAGAACGACCCATCGATCAGGGGCATCAGGGTCAACTGGCCGCTGCCGCCATAAAGCAGGCCACGCCAGATGCAGTCGTCGCTGCCCGGGTTGCTGAACACCTTGCAATTCGGGGTATGCAGTCGCGCCTGCCAGTACGGGTTATAAAGGCTTGCGAACTCCTTCACCGCGTCTTCTCGCGTCAGGTTTTCCGGTATGATCGCGGTCGTGTCGACCGCGATGCTCTTCCCATTCAAGGTGACGGCCAGGCGCTGGGACGTCAAGGTGTCGTCGCCTTTCTTTTTGACGGAGACAAAATAGTTGAGTTCCTTTTTCCTGTCCTTGACGTCCAGCATGTCCGGCACTCCCTTGTACCCGTTGATCTGGTCAGGACCCGAGGGATAACTCATCCAGTAGGCGAGGTCGCAGGCCGATCCATATCCGTATCCGTTACAACGACCTTCATCGACCCAGTCGTTACCCGTGTCGCTGTTGTTATTGACGTTCGTACGTCCCCAGGAGATCGGACCGCTGAAGAGCGAGGCGCAGGCTCCGAAAAAGCACACATCAAAAGAAGCCTCGATCGAATCCTGCGACTCGATGTGGTCGAGGTCGACCAGCTCCGCGCTTCCGGAGCTCTTGTTGAACTGGACCGTCACCGGGGAGTACGACAGCAGCGAGTTAAGGCCGTCTATGAACTTGCCGGCGCCGCGCTTGGACGAGAACTGATCGCGTGAATTCGAGATCACGTCGCGGGCGTCCTGGCGGTCGTCTTTGTTGTTCGATCCGTTGTTCTTATGGTTGATGAGGAAATTGTTGTTATCAACCAAGGGAATCCAGTAGTTATAGAAGTTGTCCCAGAACGCCAGATCGGTAAAGGCCCAATTGCCGTTCATGGTGACGTTGTTCTCTTTCGCGGCCTCTTCGGCCGCGTTCTTGGCGGCCCAGGGGACCAGTCCGAGAAACGCGGTGCGCTGCAACTCGAGCGCGTCCACCGCAAACTGGAATGCGGGTATGGCGTTGCTCGCGAGGCCGTTCACCGCACTCTGGATCCCGTCCATCACGGCCTGGAGTGCCTGGGTAAAGTCGCCGATCACCGGGATCCACCCGAGCACCGTATTGAGGTTGGCGGCGAACTGGTCGTTGTATTTGACCCAGGAATCGAGAGACGCAAACTGCGCGATCGCCACTTCGTTGGCGACGATCGCGCGATTGTTGTAAGCGAGCAGGTTCATGCCGCGCGCCTGCACCAGCGCGCCGCTCATCGCGACCGCATCGGCCGCATTCGTTGTCTTTTCCTTCTCGGTGGTGATCTGACCGACGTTGTAGACGATCATCAGCAACGCGCAGCAGGCGGCCACGGTCGCTAGGAACCACAGGAGGGTCTGGCCCAGTTGCCGGGCGGGTGCGGCTCGTGTCATCTTGATGCCTTTCATTTCATGGGCCCTGCAAGATCTTCGGGCTCGACGCCCGCATCCTTGGGTGCTGACGCCCCGGGACGGGCCTCGGCCGCGTCCCGGGGACATGCTGTCGCCTGTCTTACTGCTGGAACGTCGTATTGCCCGCGTTCTGGTTGAAATTCTCCATGCCCTGCGCGGTATTGGCGGCGGTCGTCGCGTTGTTGGCCGAGGTAACTGCGGCGGTGACGTCTGCGACCGAGGCATTGCCCGCCAGTCCCTGCGCGATCCCGGCTACCTCGTGCTGAACCTCTCTGCCGAAAGCCGTGAACACGCCGACGGCGCCGACCGCGATCAGCGCGACGATGATGATGTACTCGGTCATGCCCTGGCCCAGTTGCCGTTTGCTGCTGTTGATGCGTTTCATGTGCTATCTCCTGTCGTGGGTTGAGTTGAACGACCGGGCCGCGATCTGGTGTTCGTCGGGGGTCGGTGAATCGCGCGTTGGATTGCCTTTCGCGGCGGATCCGGCGGACCCCATGTCCTTCCGAAACCCGTCGGAGCGAATCGTGCGCGAAACGGCGGGCGCCGCCTATTGACTGAAGTCACGTCGAATCGGCAACACCGCCGCGCCGATCCGCACTAAGCTGCGCAACAGATCTCCGGAGGCTGCCTCGATGGGTCGAGCGGCGTCTTGCGGGGGAAAAGGACGGAGCTGATGGGATACGACGGTCGACTCTGGAACGGCGCCGAGCAAGCCGGGGTCGCGCTGCGCGCTGCGCTCTGGCTCGGACTGGCTGCGGGCTGTGTCCTGCTGGCCGGATGTGCGCAACCGGCGGGCAAGTCCTTTGCGCAGTCGGCGCCGACGGTGGCGCGCGAATCGGACCTCGAACAGCGCTTGCGTGACCTGCAGCAGGCCGAGGCGCTTTACCTGAGCGGCCGGTTCAAGGAGGCTCAGGCGGCCTTCGAGCAGCTTGCACGCTCGTATCCGAACAACGCGGAGGTATGGTTTCGATTGGGTAACACCCTGATGAAGCAGGGTCTGTACGACGACGCGGCCGCGGCCCTGCAGACGGCGATCGCGCTCGATCCGGGTAACGGCCGCGCCGCCATGAATCTGGCGCTATCGCGCTTGGCGCAGGCGCAGTCTGCAGTCGATGTCGCGCGCGGCCGCTTCGCCGCGGGCAGCCCCGAACGCGTGCAGGCTGAAGCGCTCGAGCGGCGCCTGAAGTCGATTCTGTCCGATCCCGCGGGCCCCGATTCAGCCCGTTGAACCTTCGATCCGATACAGGAGCTCCCGATGAAACCGCTTCCCCAACCCAATGCAAGCCGACGGTTTTGCCGCGCCGGCGTGCGCAGCCAGCGAGGCGCCACGCTGGTGGAATTTGCGATCGCGGGGCCGATCGCCATCCTGCTCATCCTCGCCGTGATCCAGGTCGGCCTGATGATGATGGCCAAACAGGTCCTGAACGAAGCCGTGTTCGAGGCGGCCCGGATGGGAGCCACCGAGCACGCGCTCAAGGCAGAAGTGCAGGGAGCGCTCAAACGCAAGCTGCTGCCGTTTTACCAGGATTCGACGAACCCCAACACGTTCAATCGCCTGCTCAAAGCGTGGCTCGCGGAATTCCGGGACATCGACCTGAACCTGAGCTTACTCAACGGGCCTAAGCTGACGATCACGCGGCTCAGCCCCCCGGAGTCCGCATTCGCCGATTTCGGCATCAACGACGGCAACCACGTCGGGATCCCGAACGACAATCTCGAGTTCCGCCTTTACTCCAACGGGGGCGGCAATGACGCAAACAACTATCGCGGGCCGACTTCCCAGTTGACGATCCAGGACGCGAACGAGCTCAGGATCAAGGTCGTGTACGCGTACGAGCTGAAGATTCCGTTGATGAGAATGGTGATCCGCAGCGTGATGTGCGGTTTCGACACCGGCCTCAATGCGTTCGGACGCGGCAAGCTGGACGGCACCATCCTGAAGGAAACCATTAACCTCGACTGCTTCAACTACTATAACCGGGGCCGCGTGCCGATCACCAGCTATGCGACCGTTCAGATGCAAAGCGACGCCTGGCAGGATCCCGACTGGAATTAGTAGAGGACTCGCGGGTCGGCCGAGCGGCGTCGGTACTCAATCGGCGGCGACCACGAACCCCGGGCAAATCAACCGCAGGAATCGATCGCGCCGCGGCAAGCCGTCGAGCACCCATACGGTCTCGCCGCCGGGGTCCTCGCGGCGCCAGGACCACCACAGGCTGGCTCCGGTCGCGGCGGCGGCCCACGCCGGAGCGACCCGGCTATCGAACGATTCCGCCGGCGGACCGGGATCCTCGATCGCTGGGGCGACGAGCAGTGCGGACTCCAGCGCATCGGCATCGCAGTCGGCTTCCTTGGCCCGCATGGCGACGGTCACCAGTGTGCTCCACCATCGATGCAGGCTATCAAGGTCCGGCACGAAGCTGGCCGCGAACGTGAGCGGGAACTGTCGCCCTATCCGATCGACGCTGGGTGTCAGGACTCCGAACCAGTGTTGGGCGTCGAGCGCGCCGGGCCGGAGCGCGAAGCGCCAGACGGGCGCGTTCAGGTAAGACTCGAGCCAGTCCGCGCCCAGTGCCTGTTGCGCGCCGAACAGCTCTTCGGAAAGCCAGTGATCCCACGACTCGACGAATTCCGGTGGGAGCCTTCGGCTGGCGAAGTCGCCCAGCGCCGGGATCTTTCCGAACCAGCCTGCCGCTGGGGGTTGCGCGCCCTGGTTGAGGGCCGGCGGTGCATCCGCGGGCGGCAATGCGCTCATGAACGGGCCGGGCAGTCGAACCGCTCCAGCTCGGGCATCCGGAACGGGTTGGCTCCGCCCTCGGCTTCGACGTCGAAGCTTGCACGACGTCCGCCGATATTGAATACCACGCGGAATCGTCCGGGCGCGACGGACTCGACCGGAACCCGGTCGAGCAGACGGAACAGCGCCCACGTGCCGCTGAACTCGAGCGCCGGCTGCCCCTCGGTCGGCGGCGTCATCTCGACACGGGCACCCGGAGTCGGCCCGGGCCAAGTGATGACCGTCGCTGTGGGTGGTCCGTGCGAGTAGCGGACCGGCTGGCCGTCGACCTGCAGCACGAATCGGTCGATCGTCTCGTCCATGTCGTGCGGCCGGAACGTCAGGCGCAGGCCGGCGTCGGCGCGGCGGCTGGCGAAGAATACGTCGCGAATGCGTGCGGCCGAGCGCAGCCGGCCCAGCGTCTTGTCATCGAGCCCGGCCCGGCCGCCTGCCTCGCTCAGCGTCCAGCTGTCCGGCTCGTCGCCGGCCCGCGGGCCGAGCAGCCTGGCCGCAGCACTGTCGAAGATCCCAGAGGGTCCGAAAAGGCGGTTGAAGTCCGAGATCGCGATCTCGCGCGGGCTGCCCCGGTTGAAGGGAAAGCGACCCGGTACGGCCTGATCGCATGCGTCGGCCAGCTGGGTGCCCGTCT
>WNFO01002154.1_pt1 | contig 31678 bp, 49 predicted proteins | sample 5400251 | NCBI WGS metagenome assembly WNFO01 (sample SAMN13153354, study PRJNA577476) | soil metagenome | isolation source: 100 cm saprolite under Madrone tree | place: USA:California | collected 2016-06-14
AGGAAGGTAGCACAACTAGCGAAACACGAAGACTCTACTCTTACGGATTACTACCTATGGCCCCCCACACGTTGGCGGTGGCGGCATCCACGTAAATCCACTCGATGTCCTTTGCCCGCTCAACGTATCGTGCGAGCTCCTCGCGCACTGCACTAAGCCGCTCAGCTGGCTTGTGAACGCAAAAGAACACCTTATAAACGCCGCTTTGGCAGATTGCGTCGTAGATGTGAGAGTCATTAGGGTCTGTAGACATTCGGGTTTGTGCGACTGATTGACTCGGGGGTGACGCAAGGGATTCCCACGGATGTTGGGATCGGATTCAAGGCTGAATAATGGAGGTCAGCCTTGATTCGCCTGATGTTGAAGGATGAGCAATGGGGACGGATTGCGCCGCTTGTTCCGGGGAAGAAAGGGGATCCAGGCCGCTCTGGAGAAGACAATCGCCTGTTCCTGGAGGGGGTCTTATGGATTGCGCGCACGGGTTCGCCTTGGCGCGACCTGCCGGCGTATTTCGGCAAGTGGTTTTCGGTTTTCAAGGTGCTGTCCGGCGATCCAGATTTCGAATACGCTATGATTGACGGCACGATCATCAAAGTTCACCGGCACGGGACCGACGCAAAAGGGGGACTCAGAGTCAAGCCATAGGCCGTTCGCGCGGCGGGCTGACAACGAAGATCGTCCTTTTGGTTGATGCTCTGGGCTATCTGGCACGCTTTATCCTGCTGCCGGGTCAGCGGCACGACAGTGTTGGCGTCGAGCCGCTGATCGAGAACATCGATTTTGCAGCCCTTATCGCCGACAAGGCGTTCGACAACAACGCGCTGCGTAGAGAAAATGTCTACAGACCTTAGAGCACATCATGCATGTTGACCGCCCGAAGCGTAACCGGAAACGTTAAGGTAAATACCCGAACACGAGCAGCCACTTGGCGATGGCAGCGAGTGAGCCGGCACCCGCCATCAATGCGCCTGAAAGCGCGTGAGCACGGCTGGCCAAGTTGATGCCAAATTAGTCTCCCACTGTGCTGGAGGTCCTCGCCTTAGTGCCTGACAGTCTCAATCAGCTCTTCCGCAATCGCAGCGCTGATCGGCGCTCCGGTAATCTGTTCAATCCACAGCCATTGTCCCCCAGGATTAACCTCGAGAAAATAGTAATTGTCGTCGATCGTTTGGATAAAATCCAAGCACCCGAACTTCAGGCCAAGGGTCCGCATCAGGAGAAGTATTTTCTGCTCCAGATTGTCGGGTAGGTGAACGAGCGTGTGAGCGACCAACCCGGAAATGTTCATCATCCTGAAGTCAGTTTCCGTGTCCGGATGACTTTGAGAATCTATGCTGCATGAGAATATTCGATCACCGACAACGGTTACACGGATATCGGCTTTCTTATCTATTCTTTTTTGAAAAATGACTGGTGTCCAACGAATGGCCTCCAGAAGCTCAAGCTTGTCAGGAGTCAACTCTTGGGTAAATACAATGAGATTATCCATATTCTTGCCGAAAGAGAGCCTAATCCCTTGTTGGTTCCGATCGAGTGCTGAGTGAGCATGCGAATTGAATTTACGAAACTGCGGCTGAAACGCAGAGACCGGCTTAAAAACCACGCGTCCAACCGTCTCCATGAACGTGGTCACCTTGGCTTTGTCGCTCGTGACCAATGTAGGCGGTATCAAAAAACCTATCCGCCTAGCAAGGTCCAGTTGGAATATCTTGTTCGAGGCGGCCCGCTCTTTCCGTTGATCATTCACCCACTTCGCCGCGCCAAACACTTCTGGGAGCGCAGAAATTATTGCTGAGATCTCATTGAAGGCAAACGCTACCGAAAATCCGTCGAAAGTCGATGGATACGCTGGATAGCCCCAACGCCTCATCCAGACCGACGCAGGCCGACATAAGCTTTCGAAGCCACCTTGCCTGGAAAGATGCAAGGTTGCGCTGTTCTCCAAATAGACGGAAATCGACCACAGGTTATTCAGAAGCGCGTCCTCGAAATTGATCAAATAGATTGCCGATGGCCTGAACGAGCGTCAGGGCAGTGTCTTCGTAAACGGGAGTGCTTGACATCGCGGTATCGGCGGCAACCGGCGTGCTCGTTATCGCGGTATCGGCCGCAACGGGGGTACTTAGTTTCGCCGTATCCGCGGCGACCGGGGTGCTAGATATTGCCGTGTCTTCAGCGACGGGCGTGCTCGATATCGCTGTGTCGGAAGCGACGGGCGTACTCAGGATCGCAGTATCCGCAGCCACAGGAGTACTCGACATCGCGGTGTCCGACGCGACATCAGTCGCGTGAGCTGGCGCCGTCGGCCCCTTGACGGCCCAATGCAAAACAAACGGCTTTTCTATCTTTCCGTCTCGCAATACGCCCAATGACAGCTGCTTTGAGTCGGCCATTTTGACGATCTCCTCGATCGCTCGGACAGCACGTCCACAACCTTAGAATGTCTGCACGCGATCGTCCAGCGTTGGGCGAGCTCCGCCTGGTTCAAGGCGGCACCGTATTCTGCGGGAGTATTCAGGACATGGACGTATGAGGCTCGTGAGCTGAAGCGCAAGACACTGTTTCTTAAGGCGCCTTTTCTTTAGTGCAAAGCACGACAGTAAGCGGCAGGTTGCCCGCGAGCCATCGGAAACAATTTTAGCGGCCCGCTGAGCCATGACGAGCCTCGCCCACGCTATGTTCCCCCGTAGAGAACAAACGGCGCCCAATGTGCTGGCGATCTACGTTCTTCGCCCGCGTCGCCGCGGACGAACTCACGTTTGGTTTCGGCCAGGGCCGACGCTATGGCGATCCCAGCCTTTACCTTGCCGAAGAACCGATGAGTAAACTCGGCAGTGCTGCCATCGAAAATCTGCCAAAGCGTCAGCACTGTGTTTGCATTGCCTGCGGCAAACAGCGCATAGGGCAGTCCTAACACTCCCTCTCCTGAGACGAACGTGCCGAGACCGGTCTCGCAAGCCGAGATGAAGACGAGATCGCTCCTGAAGCTGTACGCGGCCAGGTCTGAGGCCCGCAAATATCCGTCGTCGTCGTCTTTTAGTACAGCTTGCGCCAGCACGATGCCGCTTAAGTCGGAGTTCTGCCGGTCCAGGTAGCCATGTGTGGAGAATACGACGTACTTGAAGCGCGCGAGTGCACTTGTTGTCTGGAGGGCCGACACATTGGCGCGGGAGGCCTCGCGCTTCTGAAACAGATTGCTGCCTTCCTGCAACGGAAACAACTTGCTAAGAAGAGAGAGTTCCTCGGTTGACCCCGGAAGGTTCGGCCAGACCGAGCGGCCGGCTGGACCGCGGAGGGCGCCCCGAACAAGGCCGATCCCCCGCGGCTGATCCGGTGGGACATCGCGTAGATATGTTGGATCCCCGACTACCAAGATTGGGGAATTATATACTTGCCAAACACAATGGCCTGTGATACAAGGAGTCTCAATGACTTAGGGAAATAGTCATGAGCATCCTTTCCGAACCCCATTTTCATTGTGAAGAAGCGGCTTACGCTAGGCTCGAAAGCATCATCTGGCCGAATGGCCCCGTATGCCCGCATTGCGGCGGAGTGGATCGGATTACGGTTGTCGGCGGCAAGACCGCGCGGCCCGGATTAAAGCGCTGCCTACAATGCAAGCTGCAATTCCGCGCCACAGTGAACACGGTTTTTGAATCCAGCCATATCAAGCTTCATCTTTGGTTTCAGGCTGCGCATTTGTTGGCCTCTAGCAAGAAGGGCATTAGTGCGCATCAATTGCACCGCACGCTCAAGGTTACCTACAAAACCGCTTGGTTCATGGCGCACCGGGTCCGCGAAGCCATGCGCGATGGTCATTTTTCTGAGCCGTTGGGCGGCGAAGGTAAGGCGGTGGAGATTGATGAAACGTTCGTCGGCGGCAAAGAAAAAAACAAGCATGCCAGCAAGCGGAAACATCAAGGGACTGGCGGCGTTGGCAAGGAAGCTGTGCTGTCTCTGGTCGAGCGTAAAGGCAAGGTCCGCTCTCACCACATCCCGGCGGTCACCGCTGCAAACCTGCGGCCTATTGTCGAGGCTCAAATTCACGGTGCTACCTATGTTATGACCGACGAAGGCGGGGCCGCGAAGAAAGTGGGAAGCGAATTTGCAAAGCATGATTTCGTCAATCATGGTGCTGGCGAATATGTTCGTGGCGAGGCGCACATCAATACGGCTGAAAGTTATTTCGCTATCTTCAAGCGCGGCATCTATGGGACCTACCATCACATCAGCCAACAGCACTTGAAGCGGTATCTCTGCGAATTCGATTTTCGGTATAATGAGCGCTCTGCGCTTGGCGTCGAGGATGAGGAACGGACTGTTAAGGCTATGTCTGGTATTGTCGGAAAGCGGCTGACCTACCGGGACTCGTCAGCCGAACACGCATAGATGAAATGGCGACAAAAGACGACATAGACGCCGATCTGACGCTAGAGATCGACGGCAGAAACGTCACGCCTGATAAATTCATGCGTGGGGTCCGCGCCTTCTTTGGTGTCGTAAACGAAGTCACCCGCTCTCTCACCGGGCCGGATCAATTCGTTCATTGGGTTGTGCAGGTTAAGAGCGCCAGCAATCTCGTAGGGCTAGAGCCGCGTCAATTCAATGTTCCCCCTGCTATCCTCGAAAATATCTATGCCAGGATTCAGGATGGCATAGAGAGCATTGAGCGTGAGGCAGCAGAGCCAGAAGGCATTCCAGATGGCGCGCTGAAGCACATACGCGAACTAGCCGCTGTGGCCGGCACCAATGAAGGGGACGACACGAGAGTCCGCGTGTGGACGAAAAAAGAGCCCGTTTCCGTTACACACAGGGCGGTTGCTCATGTTGCTGTATTGTTGAGCGAAGAATACGAGGATTTTGGAACCATCGAAGGGCGCATCCATGTGATTTCCGATCAGGGAGCGCTTCATGTTTTTGTGTTTGAGCCGGTGTGGAATCGTCGCATTCGTTGCTATTTCGACGAAGATAAGTTGCCGCTGTTCATGGCAGCATTCCGCAAGCGCGTGGAGGTGACGGGTCGGATAAAATATCGACGTGACGGACGGCCGATAAGCATCAGCGCCACTGCATTGTCACCATTCCCGGAATCCAGCGAATTGCCATCCTTCCGAGAGATGCGCGGCATATTTCGGGAGAACACATGAGCCGCGAAATTCGATATTGGGATTCCGTGGTCTTCCTCGCCTATTTTTTAGAGGAACCCGGAAGGGTTGATTCTTGTGCCGCGATTTTAGAGGAAGCTGAAAAGGGGAAAATTCTAATCGTAACTTCCGCGCTTACGTTGGCCGAAGTGCTTGCCTTGCGGGGCCAACCGCGGATTTCACCCGACGCAAATCTAAAGCGAAAGGTTACTGACTTTTTCAAGAACGAATATATCTCTGTTCAAAACGTGACTCGCCAAGTCGCGGAACTGGCGCGTGACCTCGTATGGGATCATGGTATCATGCCCAAAGATGCAATTCACGTAGCGTCCGCTCTAGCCGTAGAGGCACCAATTCTTGAGACGTACGACAGGCCGCTGATCGGCAAGAGTGGGTTAGTAGGTAATCCCGCGCTGATCATTCGCGAGCCGCCACAACCGACCGCTCCGAAATTGCCAGGGTTCTAATGGTGCGTACAGAAAGAAAGGCGCGACGGGTAAAGGCCGAAAACAAGGAACAGTCCAAGCTGTTCATTGAGAAGGCGCGCGAGATCGGCGCGGATGAGAAAAAATCAGCCGCCGATGAATTGCTCGGGCGACTGGCAAAGATGCCGCCCGAGCCGCGGTCCAAATCTAAGCATAAGTAAAAGCCACGAGGTCTGAGCAAATAACCGCTGGAGTGGCGTCGCCATTTTTTTTAGATAATTTTCGCATGAAGGCGCCGTTGATCAACCCAAATGTGCAAATGAGCCGTTCGAGACGTGATGCCAGGTGCGAAAGCTTCCAATGTGAGAATTGCCGGGTTGTCTCTTGACGGAATAGGCACGGTTGTCCAGCCGGGAAAATAACCGCCTGATGCGGCTGAAATAATGATGTTATCACGTTCTAATATGCTGCCATCCCCAGGATTTTCAGCAAAGCGAGCGATTTGTATAAATTTTCTCTCCTTGCCACGACGAAGGTCAAAATTTGCTCCAAAAAACACCGGAAAGTTAGTCGGATGATCGCCCGTCTTTGGCCTTGGCGTTGCAGCAATAAGCCTAATGTTACAGTCTGAAATATCGTCCAAACTTTCATTGAATACGGAGATATGTATCATTCGCCTAACTATGCCGTTGGTATGCTCTAGTCTCTCGTACTTGTCGCCATCCCCAAACTCGATTTGGATAGGTGATTCAAGAGCGATCGGCGCCGACGTAGCCACTGGTGACGCTGTCGGTGCCAGAACGCCAAGATGGCTAGGTCGTATTCGCTCGCCAATTGCAAGGGACGCTAGGCAGCCAAAAATGGCGCCGACTGTGCCCACCACAATTCGCTGTTGGAACAACACCTCTACCTCCAAGGAAATCCAAAGAAATGCCCCTCCAAGGAGGAAGCCGGCACCTAACGCATACCAAAACAATTCCGCCGCGAGTCCGTCCTTCACCTTGATCGCTCGCGCAAAACAACCGGCGGCGAGAGCGCTGGCAAAAGTCCAAATGATCGCAGCATTCGCCATGAAGATACTAGTTTTTCCATGACAAACGCTCCCATTGCATCTAGAGTGCGCTCTAGACGGCAAGCGGTCGTCATCAATGCCGATGGAAGCGGGGTAGCCGCCCCGCCCCATCACTTCCGAAAATTTCAAACCATTACCGATCTCTTCTCGGTTGGGCGAACGCGTCCTTCCTACCACTGCATTACGTGTTTGGCAAGTATATAATTCCCCAAGATTGGTCGACGGTCGAGCTGCTCGTAGGACAGGATCCGATCGCGGGAAAGGCGCATCATCGACATCGACTGTGCGATAGAAATGTCATGATCTTCCACCAGCAATCGTCCGTTAAGGGATAGGGCTTCAAAGGGGATCAGGGACAATGGACCGTCAGGGCTGATGAACCAATGTCGGCTATCGAACACCCTTTGCGGAAGTGTTCCAAGCAACCACGAAGACAGACTGTCCCGAATATCGTCCAACCGTCGGACCAGAGTTGCGTCCCGGACGGCACCCAAGTCCCTCCCCTGAACGCGAAACGAGCCATCGCCCATCTTCCAAACCAAACGCGCGGCCGCTCCATCCTTGGGATATCGCAGGGCGTCGAGCCCTTCTGGCCTCGACAAGGCGTCCCGAAAGACATCAATCGTCTCAGCAAGGTTAGGTATGTCAGGAATAATCTGTGCGCCGCGATCTCCGCGTGCCGTCGCCCAAAGGAGCACGATACGCGGACCGCTGTACACGAAATTCAAGAGGGCGGCGTCATCCGGCAACAATTTGGTGAGCTCCGCGGCGGTTGCGACGTGCGGCTCCGTTGCCTCCCTGTATTTCGGATACAGCTGCTGGAGGCGCTCGTTTTCCACCAGCAATGCTGTTGCGAGCCCGTTGCGTTGGGATTCCAAATCGGTCCGTGCCGCCACGTCAGCGATAAGTGGGATTTGACCATTCAATCGGGCGATGCGGAATTCGAGATCTGTGATCTTCGCAGTTTCGGCTTCCGACAAGAGAGAGTTGCGTGCAGCGCTTCGGATCGACGACATCTCGAACAGCGTCCGCGACTTTGAAAGCTCGGCAGCATTCACGGCATCTTCGAAATTGCCAGCTTCGGCTTCCAGTCTTGCAAGCGCCTTGTAGGCTGGCGTCACGGTCGAGAAGTAGCTCCTGCGCAGATTGTCCGGCAGGCCGCCCTGAATGCGCAGAAGTTCGGCCGCTTGAACGATCCGGCGATAGATCGCAATTGCTTCATTGCGACGGCCCGATTCTGCGAGCAACCCCGCGAGTCCGCGCATCGATAAGACGGTCTCTACGTTTCCCATTCCTAGCCGCTCGGCGCGCAGCCGTATGACCTTCTCAAACAGTGGCTCGGCTTCGTCGCGCCGTCCGGCTTCATCAAAGGCGGAAGCGAGGTTATGAAGGCTTCTAAGCGTATCGGGATGGGGCTCCCCCAATTTTCGGGTTCGAATTTCCAGGATCGCCTTGTGGGCGGCGAGCGCTTCATCGAAACGCTGCAAGCCCGACAGGATCGCTGCCTCGTTGCTTCTGGAGACTAGGGTAAGTGCGTCCTCGGGGCCTAAAGTCTCGGTTCGCAGCTTCATGACCTCTTGAATGATCGTTAGTGCCTCATCGAGCTTGTGCGCCCCGCGGAGCGCCTGCGCCAGATTGTTCATGACGCTCAATCGGCTCGGATGATTCTTCTGAACCTGTCGATCAAGCACCCCGGCGACATACTGGTAGGCGACGATCGCATCTTCTACGCGACCCAAATCCGACAGAACGACAGCGATGTTATGCAACGTAGCTATCGTGTCGCGGTTTTCATCATCAAAGATCTTTCTCGTGGCGCTGAGCACTCGCTGGTAGATGCTGAGCGCATCTGCGAAGCGCCCTGATTGGTACAGAAGGCCTGCATATTCGTGCCCGATGTTCATAGTGAGTGGATTGGTTGCAGTCATCGTGTCCACTGCCAACGAGAACGCCCGACCGTACGTCGTCACCCCTTCCGAGATGCGACCTGAGCGCGCTAGAGCAGCTGCCAGATCTCCCGTTGCCTCGATGGTCCGAAGATCTTTCTCTCCAAGGCGCGCCTGTAATGCCGCGGTAATAGCCTTCGCCTCCGTCACGGCTGCGTTAAATTCGGATTTGTCGATCATCTGCCGGACGATCATGGTCCGCGTGATGAGGGTGTCCGGATGATCGGCGCCAATGACCTCAGAGCGCAACTTCACAACCTCCGCAAAGCGATCATCCGCCTCGGCACTGCGCCCCAGTCGGCGTAAAACGACGCCAAAATTGTGCTCGCTTTCCAGCGTCTCCGGATGCCGCGGAGAAAGCAGTTTGGCACGACCTTCCCATGCTGCCTGAAAAGCCTCGCGTGCAGGCTCGAACTTCGACTGCCTTAACAAAGTGATCCCAAGCGTATTTCGAAAGCGCAACCGTTCGCGCTCGAATCCCAGCGAAAGATCGTCGGCATACTTCAGGAGGTCGCGCAACATCTGTTCCGCCTCGGCTGATTTACCGGCCGTCGACAACACGAGCCCGATTCTGTCCCTCACGCGCAACGCGTGCGGTCCATTGGGCCCGTCAATCGCGACCGCAGCCTTCAGCGCCTCTTCAAGGATCGCTTGTTGCGCGTCGCCTCCGAGCAGAACTTCGACGCGAGCGAGAAGGAAAAGTGCGTCCGCAATCCGCTCAGCCCCGAGCGAGCGGGACAGTTCAAGTGCCACGGCGGCTGCGGCTTTAGCTTCAACGTAAAAACCCTGTCCGACGAGAGATTCGACGTGAATTGCTTGAATGTCGGCGACAATGGCAGGCGGAGAATCATTCCTTGGTTGCGGCAGCGCGGCCATCGCCTCCGCGAAGGCACCGCGATCGAGTTTGGCGCGTGCGTCCTGCAGCATGGCTTCGCTTGAATGCTGGGCGAGAGCGGGAAGCAGTGACAACATAATCAGCGCGCAAGTGACGATTCTTACACTTGAGAACATTCGGCTCTTCCTCGCTACTTGAGTAGCCACCAATATCTGGGCGGAGCGCCGGAGCGCTGGAGGTTTCTCTGATCGGCGGTGAAGTGCAACATCAGTGTCTCGGCAATGTCACCGAGTACCTTTGCGCTGTCGACAACGTAGGAATGTCCGAAAGCGCGAAGAAGCGGAGCCACGCCCGAAGCGTCTATGGTCTCGAATCCGTCGAAAACGAGAACGCCGCCGTCTGTCTCGCCGACCCGTCGATAGTCGTGCACAATCTTGGAGGCCCGCAGGGCAAGATCCCCACTGGAGGCATAGATGGTCCGATGGACGCCCTGGAGGTTCGCCATCCCAGGAACGATTACCTCGGTGAATGTCTCCGCGTTGATGTCGGGTGCGGCGAGAAACAGCTCACGTAGGTTCGGCAGCGATTTGCCCTTCGTGGTACGCTGATTCAGCACCGTCGTGACGAGGCGGTTACCCATGCTGTGCGCGATGAGAAAAATCTCGGTTGCGCCGACTTCTGCTATCCGGTCGAGAAATTCGTCGAACGCCAGCTCAGAGAGCTGGACGACTTCCTCGTCGTGCCAGTAGCCCCGCGTCCTGGCCGCGGACGGCCAACTGAAGAAGGCGGCCGTACCCGGGAACGAAAGGTCATGCGCCAGTTGTGCGGTGCGTAGGGCCGCGTCGGCGAAGCTGACGTTATATCCGTGAACGAAGACCAGCAGGGACTGCCTCGTACTGTCCGCGAGTGCCCCGGACATCTCCGCGCGGGCGGCTTCGGTGTCGAGGGGTAACACACTCTTGAAGATGAAATGTTTGTTTGGATCTGCCGATACCTCCAACTTCCAGAGGCTCGGGAGGCTCATCGTGCCCGGCTTGCGGTTCGTCGGGATGGAAACGACGGTCTTTCCGAACTGAACGTTTTGCTGTCTGTTGGAGCCGAAAAAGTCGGCGGGCGCGGTCTTTCCAGTTGCCCTGCGGTTTGTCGCGAAGAACGTGGTGATTTCCACCCACGGCGGAGGAGGCTCTCCTGGGCCGCGCAGGATTTGAGCCGTCAGGTCAGTTCTCAGGCACTCCCGCTCGAAAAGCAGATCAAGCAGCTGCGCTTGAATCTCTTCGAGGCGATCCTTCAAATCCTTTTCGGAAGCGGCATCTAACGTTGTGGCAAGTCGCTTTTTGATGTCTGCGGCCGCCTCATTCAATTCGTTGATCTTCGCATCGAGGATAAGGCTCACGGTCATTGACACCCCCGCACAGGGCGCAGAATGGGCTGGTGAAGAGGCTTGAGCTGCCGCTTTCGAAGAATGCAAGAGGCCAAATACGACGAGAATGCAGGCTAACAGCTTCATCATGAGCGCCCCCGAGAGGTTCGGGCCTGTCAGCCCCGGCGCGTTCAAGAATGCAGGCTGAAGGCAGGGAGATAGCAATTGCATTTTTTGCAATTACAACAAACAAACGTTATCCAATCAACATCAATCGGTCGCAAGTGGAGAAGTTAGCCCCAGGCTCGGCGTCATCATTTGCGGCCGGAAAAAACTCCGCTTACGTGGCCCTCAGGTACGTGCTGTCCCAAGCTTCACTTCGTTCGAGCTAACAATGAACCGACATCACGCTTGATCGCGCTCACGCTCACACTGCATACCGAAAAAGAACGCATACATCGGCATTCATGGGCTCGGTAGGCCGCACGCGCGTCGCTGTGGCAGCCATCCACTCGGCAGGCTGAAATGACGTCAAAAGCGCATCGACGCTTTCTTGTTGTCCCAATCGCTTGGATGGCTTGTCGATGCTCACATTGAGCCAAACAAACGGGGGCTCTTCTAATGGCTCTATCAGCTCGCCTTCACTGCTCCGCCGAACTGGACCTGTTCGAAGCACAGCTCGGCGACCTCCTGGACGACTTGTTCGGCCCCAGAAAATAGAATCGTCGCAGGAGGAAACCTCGCATGAACGCCAAAGCAAACTCGGCCATGGCGTTGCAGGGCCGTGCCGCGTTGTATTTACGCGTATCGCCTGGGCGGCAGGCAGAACATGACCCGTCGATCCCGGACCAACGTCGACAGCTACGGGCCTATTAAGGGGCGGACGATCCCGATGGACACGCTGGACACGCTGATCGGCTCTTATTTGGAAGAACGACTGCTAGCGCCAGACCGCCTCAGTGAGCTGCTGGCCGGGTTGCTGAAACGTCGGGCGGAGCACGTCGCACGTCAAAAGACTCGCATCGCCGACCTTAAGAAACAGGCCGCCGACGCCGAGGCCAAGCTCACACGGCTTTACGAGGCGATTGAGAACGGATTGCAGACGCCGAGAGGGCAGAGGCAAGCGACATCACGCCCGACATACTGTCGAGATTCGCTGAAGCGGCACGTAAACGGATCAAGACAGATGACGGCAGTTTCAGGCGACATCACCTGCAGGCGCTGGTGCAGCGCGTGGAGGTCGGAGCACACGAAATCCGGATTAAGGGATCAAAGATACAACTTTTAAGAGAGCTTGCAAAATCTGATGGAAATCGTGGAGTGGAAACTTCGGGGCCCGAAGTTCGCCTTTTTGTTCCGAAGTGGCTCCCCGGGCCGGATTAAAGGACGTCCTCCAACCGTCTGAACACTCTACATTTTTCCGATTTATGGTATTGCCAGGCCAACACAAATGCCAACAATTCAGCTTTGTTGGCCTTTTTAAAATCCTGTGGATGGATTCGAAGTTAGGCAGGACGACGCCCACGCGTTAGTTTGAGCGAACCGGGCTCGATGCGGGGGAGGGCGGCTTGGAACGCGTCGATAGAATCGGCGTCGATCATCGTTTGATGTCCCTGCTTGTACGCGACGATCCTGCCAGCGTTGATCAGTTCGTAAGCCTTGGTCCTGCCGACCCGGAGGTGCTTCAGGCCCTCTTTGAATGTGATCAGCCGCCGACGCGCAGTCGGCATCTCCTGCGCCTTGCTCGTCATCCGCATGTCCTCAATTCGCCCCAGGTGAATATAGCCGCAGGCGCTCGCGGCTGAACGTCTAGACCCGCATCTGGGTGTTAACGGCCTCTTTTTCGCGCAAATGGGCGGCCGGTCGCCTCGCTTTTGATGTCTGGCCGTTCCGCATTGTGAGCTACGAAGATGGTAGAGCACCTCGTTCGGGACGAGGGGGTCGCAGGTTCAAATCCTGCCACTCCGACCAACAGAATCAATCACTTCGACCTCGCGGCTAACGCCTCAAATCGCTGTGCGGACAGATATGCGGGACGAAACCCGCTCTGCGCACGATGGACGCAGCCGCCTGCCCGCGCGAGCCCTACAAAAACACGAAGCCCCGCAACGCTGGCGGCGCGCGGGGCTTCGAAACCTATCGGCAACGACCCGTTTATCGATGACGGCACCGAGACACTAAATCCCCGATTCGCCGTCGTCAACGCCGCCGCGGCGCGCCCCTCATCGCTCTCTGTAAGCTGCGCGGGGAGGGCGGATGACGATCGGTAAGATCTGGCGGGCCGTCGTCGCCTTCATCACTCGCAATGCGAAGCCGGTCGATCCGGAGGCCGCATATCGGGCAAAGCGCGCCGCACAACGCCGCGACCAGCGAGCGCGCGCGAAAGCCAAAAAGGCTGCTCTGAGCATGTCGCCGACACCTGGCGACATGTCGCCGACTGTCGCCAACACTCCCAATAAGAGTCAGGAAGAAGAAAAAGAGAGAGGAACGCGCATCACTGTCGATTGGCGGCCGGACGACGGAAACCTGCAGCTAGCGAGGGCGGTGGTCAGCGACGAGGCGGAAGCCGTGATCGCGAGCTTCCCCGACTACTGGCTCGCGCGAGCAGGGCCCGCCGCGCTGAGAAGCGACTGGCAAGCGCAATTCCGGTGGTGGATTGGCGAGCTCGCCAAGCAGCAACGCAACAAACAACTGCCGCTCCCATTGGGCGCGCGACCATACACAATCACAGGAGATCGAAATGAAATCGCCCGAAATGAAACGACTCAAGCTCGTCGTGGTCCCGCAGGTGGAAGCGCTACACAAGCTGCCCGTCGACGGGCCGAGGAACTTGTCGAGCGACGAGCAAGAGGAGCGCCAAGAAACAGCGATTGAATGCACTGCCTTCCTGCTCGGGGGTTTCCGCAGATGTGATGCGGACGACCCTGAAATCTTCAGTCGATCGATCGAGCACGTGCTCGCGCGCTACGATCCCGACATCCAGAGGGAGACGACCAGGCCGGGTAGAAGCCGCCCAGTACGTCACCGAGCGGCAGTTCCGCATTCACGGCGCGCGAATAGATCGCAAGGCAGGTGCCCTTGGCCGGAAACCGGCTTTCGGTCTTCGACAATCCAAGCTCATGCCTGACGAGGTTCATCAGGTCCGCGGAGTCCTCGCGGTCGTGGATGGTAAAGCCAGGATCGAGGCCGATCTGTTCGGCATAGTCGCGCAGCAGCCTTGCGCCGATGCCGTGAAAGGTACCGGCCCAGGTGAGCGCGCCCGTCATGATGCCGGCGTTCCGTCCAAGCACTTAGGAGCATATCCGCTCCACCCGACGGGTCATCTCGGCCGCGGCTCGGCGCGAGAAGGTCATCAGCAGAATGCCGCGCGGGTCGACGCCATTGACGATCAAATGCGCGATGCGATGGGCGAGCGTATTGGTCTTGCCCGAACCCGCTCCGGCAATATCAAGAAGGGGCATGCCCGGCGCGCATGCGTTTCCCGAACGCCGTGTTCGACGGCCCGCCGCTGTTCAGAATTGAGCTTTTCGAGATAGGCGACGGGCATGGGCTCCGAATCAGTAGGCGGATGGGTGGATCAATGAACCATGTCTCCTGTTTGGCGCACAATGCCATGCGCCGCGGCAGCCCCGCCTTCCTCAGCGCGGGTCCGCCGCGACTCAAACTCCAATTGAGAAAGAACAAAAAGGGAACATATCATTTCCCCAATGAGTTGCACTAGGACATGCGCACCTCCACGCCCCTTCCTGTTCTCAAGGGGCTTCGCGAGCGCATTCAGCGTTTCGAAGGGGGAGCCGCACGTCCTCGGACCGCATTGCCGTTCGGCATTAAGGCGATTGACCAGCATTTGCCGAAGGGCGGATTAGCGCTCGGCGCCCTGCACGAGGTCGCCGGCGGCGGCAATGGCGCGATCGACGGCGCGGCAGCTGCGCTGTTCGCCGCGCGCGCACGAGGCCAGGTCCTGTGGTGCGTCACGCGGCAGGAGCTCTTCGCGCCGGCCATCGCCCAAGCCGGCCTCCTGCCCGATCGCGTCTACGTGGAAGCGGGTGACGAACCATCGGTCCTCACCTGCTTTGAGGAGGGGTTGCGGCATGGCGCGCTCGGCGCGGTGGTCGCCGAAGTTGCCGGGCTCTCGATGACGGCGTCCCGCCGTCTTCACCTTGCCGCCGAAGGATCGGGCGTCATTGGCATCGCCATACGCCGCTGGCGCCGACAGAGGGAAGCCACCGACTTCGAACAGCTGACGGCGGCCGTCACCCGCTGGCGCGTGAGCACTCTCCCATCAACCCCATTGCCGATGCCAGGCGTTGGGCGCGCCCGATGGCAGCTTGAGCTGCTCCGTTGCCAGGCCGCGGAAAGGGCTAATTTCGAAGTGGAGGCCTGCGATGCGAAGGGTCGTCTCGCTCTTCCTTCCGACCCGGTCCATGGATCGCGTCCGAAGGAAATTAAGCGGCACCGCGCAGCTGGCTGAAAACACTACTGGTCCTGATCGACCGCGAAGGCAGTCGTGATTGTGGAAAAGCCCGCCATCGCACGGCGGGCGAAGGCCCGGTTTAGGTGTTCTGGCGTCTATCCGCACACATGAAGATCGGTAGCCGCGGCAAAGCATCATCGCCCTTCAGCGCCCCATCTCGGATAGCTGCCGCCCGCACTGTGATCGAGGACGTGCTATGTGACGACCACTGCATTCGCGACGCCACGCCCGCCCGATCTCTTGCGCCACCCCGGAGGTCAGCCACGTCCCGGATCTTCAAACGGGAGTGCCGGGCAGGTCTTGTCAGCGGAGACTCTGAGAGCCTCAGCGCGCCGCCTACTTACTCGATGTCTTTCCATGTTGGGGATTGAACCTCCTTTATGTGTCCATTCGTATCCGCTGCTACTACGACCGCAGTTTTCATATTCCATCCGCCAAGCTGCCACTGCATCTTTGCTCCCGCGAAATCAGAAAGACTCGTGGCCGACGTGGAACGCTGCGGAAAAGCGCGCTCCACGATCACCGAGCAAGTGTCAGGATGGATTCATGGAACAGCTTCAGAACCTCGATCTATCTCCGATGAGCGCTGTTGGTGCAGCTTTGTTGCGCTTTATCCTTGCTGGATTCTGGATTGCGCATTGGTGGTTCAAAGTCGGGTACCGCGGCATGCCCGCGACGGAAGCCTTCTTTTTGCAGCAGGGCCTGCCGGCCTGGCTTGCGTGGTTCGATATCAGCTTCGAGGTCGTGATCGCTGTCTGCCTGCTTCTCAGAATCTTTGTACCCTTGTTGTGCGTGATCAGCCTGCCGATCCTCTTTGCTTCGATGTGGATATATCGCAGGAACGGGTTTTATTTCTCGGGCGGCGGAATTGAGCTTCCGGTTTTGTGGGCTTGTGCGCAAATTGCCCAGGTCTTTCTTGGGCCCGGCGCTTTTCGGATCCAACTTCCTGTGTGGCTACAACTCCTACCTTAGTCGGCATCCCGCTCTGACTACGGGTGCGCCGCTTCAAAGCGGACCCGTGGTCAAGTTTGAGTAGCTTGCGTGGGGCCGCGGGCGAAGGCGCTGTGACCGACGCCACGATGCGCTCGGACGATTCAGTCGCCTGTTTTTTACACGCGCGCGTGTTCTTGTACCCAATGCATTTGTCGGATGTCAGCTAACCTCGTGGCTTTCGAGATAGGCACCGATGGTCCTTCTGCGTTCGATCCGGGATCAGTGCCGTGACGTTGAGTCCATCTTCAGAGTGAGAGTATGGCCGGGCTGTGGGCGAGCCCGGGGATGAAAGAGAGCGCGTCGCCGGGCTCGCCTGTCATCCGCTCTCGGATTCCGATCATGCCTAAGACATCCTCCGACTTCGATTTCAGAAAGCCGGTTGCATATGACCGCGAGGCAAAGCGTGCGTTCCATAACCACGCCCGCCGCCGGCTCAAGCAGCTCGCCGACGTGCTCGGCCTCGCGCCGGGCAGCTTCGATCTACGCTCCAATCTTGGCGGCATAGCTGTATCGGGTGAAGCGACCCTGCACGCCGATCATCTCTATGTGCAGGCGTGCCAACCCGCGACCGGCGACGACAGCGGCATCCTCTTCCGGACCTGCCAAGGCCGGAAGGACTACCACGGCGGCCCGAACAACTTCGCATCCCTTGACCTTCTAAACCGGCCCGAGGACCTGGCGCGCCACATCAGGGAGGCGTGCCGAGTCTGATCTCGCTCCGCCTGATCTCGTGCAGGCGATGGAGACGCAGCCCGCAACCGAACCCATTGCGGCTTGATCAGCAGATCCCCTCTGACGCGTCACGTGCGGGCCGGCGAGGGCCAATGTCGGGGCAAAGGGAATTGAACCGGCAAGCCTGTTGAGCCGAACGCGATCCCAGCGCGTCCCGCGGCCGCCCGAAGTTCGAGGGCGGCCGTATTCGCTGTGGCGGGTTTGGGGCTGCGAAAGCCGCTCGCGGCGCCCGTCATCGGGATACGAACATGCGCGAATCGGACGATATGATTCTGCTACATTACGGCGGACTACATCACCAGTGCGCTGCAGACCGAAGGCGGCCATCTGTCGATTGGCCGTGGGTGCTTTACACTTCATTTCGGGCGCGGCGCTCGTCTCGGTGGCTACGACTGCGAGTCCTTCAAGACATGCTGCATCGCGGCCGGCCTGCCGGTCATCGACAGCCGGATGGTGGCCTTCGAAGACGTCGTCCGCCTCGCGGTCCATGGACCGATGGTGGCGGTCGGCGAGGAGGCAAGCCCGCCGCCCTATCATGCGCTCTCTTTCGCGCCGCTCAGTGTGGTGGCGCAAGCCTATCAGGCGGCCGGCGCCGAGGTCTTCAACATCCCGGACGTTGCGAGCCCGGCGGCGGGAGAGTGAGAGAGAGGCCGGTCGGTTCGTGACGGGTTGGAGGTCGAGAGAAAGGCTCCCGGCCGCCCGTCGCGGAGAATCGATATGGCTTCCGTTCAGAAAATCACATTGAGCGCCTCGCGTGACATTCCCTTCAACAAGCTGGTGCTGAGCCAGTCCAATGTGCGCCGGGTGAAGGCCGGTGTCTCGATCGAGGAACTGGCTGACGACATCGCCCGGCGCACGCTCCTGCAAAGCCTTAGTGTGAGGCCCGTACTCGACGCCGAAGGTCAGGAAACCGGCATGTTTGAGGTCCCAGCAGGCGGCCGCCGGTTCCGGGCACTCGAACTTCTGGTCAAGCAGAAGCGCATGAACAAGACCCAGCCCGTGCCTTGCGTCGTAAGGACCGGTGGGCTCGCGGAGGAGGATTCACTCGCCGAGAATGTCCACCGCGAGGCCCTGCATCCGCTCGATCAGTTTCGTGCTTTCCAGACCTTGCTGGAGAAGTGCCTCAGCGAAGAGGACATCGCCGCCCGGTTCTTCGTAAGTGCGACTGTTGTGAAACAGCGGCTGAAGCTCGCGGCAGTCTCCCCAAAACTCCTCGATATCTACGCCGGCGACGGCATGACGCTGGAACAGCTGATGGCGTTCACGGTGACAAACGACCATGCCCATCAGGAGCAGGTCTGGGAGCAACTGTCCCGTGGCTGCAGCACCGAACCGTACTACATCCGCCGCCAGCTCACCGAAGGCGCGGTCCGCGCTACCGACAGACGCGCAATGTTCGTCGGCGTTGATGCCTATGAGGCAGCAGGCGGTATTGTCACACGTGACCTGTTCGAACACGACGATGGCGGCTGGCTGCAGGACCCGGCGATGCTCGATCGTCTGGTCACCAAGAAGCTCAAGGCCGAGGCCGAGAGGCTGCAAACCGAGGGCTGGAAGTGGATCTCGGTCGCTTCCGACTTCCCCTATGGCCACACGGCGGGTTTGCGTCGGCTCGACGGACATACAGTCGATCTCACCGAGGAGGAAACCGCGACCCGCAATGCACTCGAAGCCGAGCTTGATGGGCTTGAGCAGCAATATGCAGAAGTTGACGAAGTGCCGGAAGAGGTCGACCGGCGACTCGGGGAAATCGAGACCGCGCTTGCAACGTTCAATGACCGGCCCATTGTCTATGATCCCACCGAGATCGCGTTTGCTGGCGCGTTCGTCAGCATCGACCGCGAAGGCGCACTACGGATCGAGCGCGGCTACGTCCGTCCCGAGGACGAGCCGCGAACCGAAACGGCCCAGGCGAAGGATCAGGATGGCGCTGCGCCCAGTGGCGAGGTGAGCAGCACGCGCCAGCGGGGAGTCATCACCGTCGGTACCGGCGGCACGCCGGAGGCCGAGACCGAAGCCGAGGAAGACGACGGCCTGAAGCCGCTGTCGGAGCGGCTCGTCACCGAGCTGACCGCCCATCGCACCCTGGCACTGAGGGATGGGTTGGCGAACGATCCAGGGACAGCCTTCGTGGCAGTGTTGCACGCGTTGTGCCTCTCCGCCTTCTACCGGTTTTCCTCCGGCAGCTGTCTTGAGATTTCGGCGAAGAGCGCAAGCTTCGGCACCCAGGCGCCGGGACTCGCCGACAGCGCCTCCGCCAACGCAATCGAAGCGCGTCATCAGCAATGGGCCAGTCAGTTGCCCAAGGGCGAGGACGGTCTCTGGGACGCGCTGGTGGCGTTCGACGGTGACAGCCAGGCCGCGCTGTTCGCCCATTGCGCGTCGCTCAGCGTCAATGCCGTCCATGAGCCTTGGAACCGCAATCCACGGCGGCTCGCCCATGCGGATACGCTCGCGCGTGCCGTAAAGGTCGACATGGCAGCGGCCGGCTGGTCGCCGACGGTCGACAACTATCTCGGCCGGGTGCCGAAGGCGCGTATCCTCGAAGCCGTGCGAGAGGCCAAGGGCGAAGCGTCAGCACACCTCATCGATCATCTCAAGAAGCCCGACATGGCGAGAGAGGCGGAGCGGTTGCTCGCCAGAACCGGATGGGTGCCCGAGCCGCTGCGCACGCCCGATGCCCAGCCTGTGGAGGTGGATTCCGAATCCGGTGCGGAGACTCTGCCGGCATTCCTCGCGGACGGCGAGGACGACAAGGCTGGTGACGCAACGGCCTCCGATCCCGAGGAACCGCACGCCGTCGCTGCGGAATGACCGTCACCTGTGAGGCGGATCTGCCCCGCACCTTCCATTTCACCGAGCCCGGCCCCTGTGCCGGGCTTTGACTTTTGTGGAGGCCGAGATGGCTGATTACTTCACCCACTTCTCCTGTCTGCTCGACGTCGGGACGCCCGACAACGCCGCCCGCGCGCTCGATCTGTACCCCGCTGTCATGAAAGAAGCTGCCCGCCAGGGCGCACTCGCCGGCGGCGTTCGGGTATCGATTCACCCTGACCAGGGTGGCACAAAACTCTGGATGCGCGACGAAGTCACCGGAGATCCCTTGCAGGTGATCATCTTCGTGCAGCGCTGCGCCGACGCCTTCGGCCTCACGGGCCGCTGGGGATTCCAATGGGCGAACACCTGCTCCCAACCACGGATCAATGCATTCAGCGGCGGCGCACACGTACTCGATCTGTCCACCGGCAGGCCCGTTGCATGGATCCGCACAAACCGCTGGCTGGCCCGCGCAGTCCGGCCAGGCCGCGAAATGCGAGGTGTGCCATGAGCACTTCTGATCATCCGCGCGCGAATTTCCGGATGCTGCTCCAGCGGACGGTAACCTTGCGAGCGAGTCGACAGACGACACGGACTTGCTCGCGCAGAAGGTAGCTGATCTTGAACCTGCCCGATCGCATGTGCTTCTCCGCCTCGACGAGTCAGCGGTCAGAGCCGAGATCGCAGAGGTGATCGCGACCGATGAGACCGTGACAGGGCCTACAGCCGATGCAGTGACGGACTCCGACATTCACGCCGCGTGCTGCGCTGTCGTGGAACAAACGGATCTGTCGGAGGAGCGGGGCGCAGCCGTGTTCCGGGCTGCGCTCGCGGCGATCCGCGAGGCGAAGCGGCGGCGCGCTGCTTCCCTCTGACGATCCACCACTCCCTTCAGCAGAGCCCGGCCTTCGCGCCGGGTTCGTTTCGTTCGGAGGCCCCATGAGCATTCCCGAATGCGCCCGCGTCAACTTCAACATGCTGTTGCGCGCCGCCGCCTGCGGCGATCTCGCGCTGGTGGAATGCGCCGACGCCACGACCGGCGAGCCGCGCTACGTAATCTGTGCCATCGCCCGGGATCGGGCTCACTACGTGATCACGCCCTTCGGTCACCTCGCGCCAGGCAATCCCTACGAGGCCTACGAGCCGCCGTGACTTTCCGGACCCCGGCGAGCCTGCGGCGGCCCGAGAGTGAGAGCAGGGCCGGGACGGGTTTGAGCCGGTTGGGATCCGAGAGAGCACCCGACCGGTTCGCCCGTTCCCGCTCTCCCGGATGATCTCCATGAATGCGAAGTTCGTCTCCGCAGCCGCGACGGCGGCTGCGCCTGCTACCGCGCCCGCAGTTCGGCCAGCAAATTGTGCCGATGCGCTCATTGGCGGCGCCAACTTGCTGCTCACCGATCTTGAACGCGGGGTCGCGATCGATGTGCGGGTGCTGCGCGCCGCGATGATCGCGTCCTTCGGCGCATCGGATGCCGAAGGCGCATGGGACTGGAAAACGGCCTACGACGCGTGCGAGGCCGCACAGATCCTCTTCCTGCGCAAGTTCGGCCCCGCCATGCGCGAGCGCGCCGCCTCTCCATCGCGCTTCCTCGCGATGCTGACGAAGCTCGCCGCTCTTGTTCCGTCCCACACGCGCCGGTCCCAGGAGAGCCAGGCGCTCCAACAATTCTCGACCCCAATCGGACTCGGCTTCGTCGCCAGCACCGCGGCCGCGATCACGCCCGCCGATCTCGTACTGGAGCCCTCGGCCGGCACCGGGCTCCTCGCTATCCATGCCGAACTCGCCGGCGGCAGCCTGGTCCTGAACGACATCGCCGACACGCGCGCGGATCTGTCGCCGTCGCGGCTTTGGCGGCGAGCACAGTCGTTGTGTTCCCGGTCGCGATGATCACGGACACCTGACGGCGGACCAGATCGGCTGCGAACGGCGGCAGCCTGTCATATTGGCCCTGCGCCCAGCGGTATTCGATGTCGACATTGCGGTGCTCAACATAGCCTGTTTCATTCAGGCCCTGCCGGAACGCGGCCGTGTAGCCCTCGAACTCCGCTTGGGATTGGCCGCTGAGATACCCAATCACCGGCACCGCCCGCTGCTGCGCCCGCGCTGCCAGAGGCCACATGCCTGACGCCGCGCCGCCGAGGAGGGTTATGAACTCGCGCCGTCGCATCTGGCAGGAATCCCGGAGCAGGTGTTGTGTGGCGCCGCACGATAGCACGCCCCGGGCTGACGGTCTGCCCTGACATCCATCACGCTCCACGGCCGCCCATTAAATATCCCACGACAGCGGCGTTGACAGCGGCTTGTCGGGAGAGGGGCGTTTTGCCATGCCGGCAGTATCGGTCTGGCGGTCAGAACTGCGCCACCGATCAGCCGTTGTGAGCTACATGCTTTGCAAGGCTTGTCGTGTGCTCTACGCCGACGGCGACATGGAAGCTGCGTAAACGGCACCGACGCCGAAAAGCAATGAGCCACGGGACGCACCAACGCCCCGTGACTCCGCTCGCTCAGGGAAGCAATCGCGTCTGACGGTCGGCGCGCTCCAAATCAATCACGCGTCTGACGTTCGTCGCCGTGCGCCCCGTGGCTTGTTGACACTCCTTGTTGCCTCGGCACACCTCCTCCTCGATTCGTTCCGCCGCAAGGGCTTCCGTCAAGCTGATGGTCGAAAGCTCCACGAGGTTCATGCTGTCGCGAACGTTCGCACCTCGAGGCAATCCGCGTATTTGGCGCAGCAACCGTGCCGGCCCGTCGAACAGCCGCCGATACGCCTCATCGGTGCAAGCCGCATAGCCGCCACCCCTTACATCGTGAGCTTTGAGCGCCGCCGTGTACTCGTTCCGGACGGCCCGCGCATTCGCCCGACGTGCTGCCCATAGATTGGCCTCGGGAGAGGCGCGGGAGAGAATCTCGTCCGCGAGCGTAATAGGCGAGGTCGCGCAACGGCAATGTGACAGGAATAAAACAGAGGAAGTTTCGACGATCGCCGGCGGCACCATCGGTCAAGGCCAGACGCGGCGATTTCCATGCGTTGATGGTGAACTCCGAATTCGCTCTCATCCGAAATGATGAACCTGAACCCGGCATCGCCAGACAAACCGTGGGAGGTATTAAACGTTGATGACTGGAGGCTCTGATGAGCTTCGCAACGCGCCTCATATTGTTCTTTGCATTGCTGACCGCGCTGTCGCCTCGCCGTTCGGTTTCAAGGAATCCGCGATTTGAGCGACGCGCAACCAAGAAGTTCGCTGTCTAAGCAGCCCACTTCGACAAGCAGTCCAACGGGACGCCCGGCAAGAAGCCCCCAGCGCGTGCAAGTGACTCGCTCAGTCATAATACTCGGGAGCGATCTTGCGCTTAGTCCCGGCAGTGTAGTCGTGCTGAATCCATAGCTGCGCGTGGTTCTGTTTCACAAATTCTTCGATCCTCTCGCGGCTCTTCGCGGTCTGCTCCCTGTTCGGATCGGTAGCCGGAACTTTTTTGTACGTGATCTCTTCCGGATAGTGATAGAGATCGCCCGACAACAGGACGTTCCCGGTGTTGGCGAGCTTGAGATACAAGGATTGGTGTCCGGGTGTATGTCCGGGCGTGGACTTGATGACCACGGTGCCATCGCCAAACACATCATGATCCTCGCCATTCAGCAGAACCGTTTTGCTGTCAGCGAGTCCCTCGAAAAATTTTGGGTCCGGCACGCGGCTTCCTGCCGGCCGCGGGGCGAGGATCGGGTCGCGATCCCCCTTCTGCACGATCCAGGTGGAACCGGCGAACAGGCTGGCGTTGGCGACGTGATCGCCATGGTAGTGGGAGAGCCCCATATAAGTGATGTTGGCCGGGGTGTAGCCGATCGCGGCGAGTTGCGGGAGCAGCGGGCGATCGACCGTGTAGTTATTCAGCTTCTTGGGCGAGACGCCATCCTTGAAGGCGCTGTCGGGAATTTCGCCGGTATCCCACATCAGGCTTCCGCGCGGGTGAGCGATCAGGAAGCAGGGCGTGACCATTCTTGTGTCGGCCATTTCGCTCGGCTTCAAGCCGTAGTTGTCGACGTTGGGAGGTGTAATGATGCCACAGTCGAGAACATAGAGACGCAGCGATTGCGGGGGCTGTTGGGCGTTGGCCGGCGGAAAGCCGAAGGCCACGAACACAGCCGCCGCCAGGATATAGGGCCTGGTACGAATCGACATGGAATCCTCCCGAACAAGCCCGTTTGTAAAAAGGGCTCTCGCCGGGGCTGCCAGCGGGAACGGCAACCCGCTGGCTTTTTGCTTTCCCCGCGGTTCACAATAGGCCATGCGTTACGAACTGTCAGCCGTGGTGTTGTTGATGCCGTTGCAGGTGCGCAGAGAATGATGTCGCGGTGCCGTCTTTTGGCCCGCGCATGCGGTGCACGAAGTGCAGCAAGCTCGGCGCTACGGTGAGACCGAATTGGAGCGAGCGGGATTCCTTGCCGGGCGGGGCACGGCGGCCGTAGCTCCCTCCCGCGCTTTGCTCTGAGCCAAAAAAGGATGGCCCCAACTCTGGTGCCTCATAGGGTCAGTTGGGGCCAAAAGCTCAGCTATGAGCAACCCAACGCTAGCGCCCTTTGAGACGGACGACGCTCTGGTAGTGACCTAGGGCGAGACCATTCACTGACTTGTCCACCTCGGATCGAACCTTCCGCCCGCTTGGCCGCACTAACCCCGTGTGCCTTCCTCACCCCTCCATTCCTCCCCTGGGAAGGCGTCCCTGGACTTGGCCCGCGCAGTGCGGGCCATTTTCTTTGCGCGATCGAACCTTTCGCCCATGACCGAGCACCAAGGGCGTCCTCCCCTGCAGGAATCCCTTTGTTTACCTATCGATTGTGCCGGCGGGGGAGGCGTTCCTATGCGCTCACTTAGGCCCTGCCCCACAGGGCCTTCTTTCTTTCGGGCGCGCTTTCGCAGGCGTGGCAGATAATCGCTGCGCGCGATGGCCCGCGCTTAGCCCCAGAGCTAGTCCCGGGCGAGATGGGCGCTGTCCGAACGTTATGGACATGAAGCGGGGGAAGTTGAGGGGCTGGAGCCCCCGATGGGAAGTGCCCCTCGAAAGCGTCGCCTTAGCGCGGAAGCACGGCGCGCGCTTGAGCTGCTGGCCGGCAGCCCTGATGGCGTCAACGGGGCGCTGCTGCTCGCCCATGGCTTCAGTCGCCGGCTGCTGGTCGGCTTCGTCCGCTCCCGGCTCGCCACATGGCACCACAAGACCGTGAGAGCCGGCGGCAGGACGATTGAGATCGGCTACATGATGATTACGGCCGCGGGGCGGAATGCTCTCGCTGCCGAAGATAGATAGGCTGATGGCATGTGCGGACGATTCGTTCAGCGCTACACCTGGGATGACATTCAGGACCTGTACGACCTCCCGGACGGCCCTGCTCGCAATTTGCAGACCCACTACAACGTTGCGCCCACTGATCCCGTCAATGTCGTGAGGCTGGCTACCGGCGGCGCCACTGAACTCGTCTCGATCCGCTGGGGCCTCATTCCGTGGTGGTGGAAAAAACCGCTGAAGCAAATGCCGGCCAGCTTCAACGCGCGAGCGGAGACCGTCGCCGACAAGCCCATGTTCCGAGATGCGTTCCAACGCCATCGATGTGTCATTCCGGCCAGCGGCTATTACGAGTGGCTCAAAATGCCGGACGGCAGGCAGCCGTATTTCATAAGCGCCGTGGACGGCGGCGTGCTGAGTTTCGCCGGCGTGTGGGATCGGTGGAAGAACCCCGAGACCGGCGAGCCTGTGATCTCGTGCACGATCATCGTCACGGACGCCAATGCACTGACGCGGCGGATTCACGATCGCATGCCGGTGGTGCTCGACAAGGCGGATATCAGACGGTGGCTGAGCGGCGAAGGCGGCACAGAGCTGCTAAAGCAAGCTGCCGACGATCGTCTCCGCATGTGGCCGGTATCGAGGCGGGTCAACAAGACCGGCGCGGGCGACGACGATCCGACGCTCCTCGACGAAGTAGCGGCATGATGCCTGCAGAATCAAGAACCCCGGCCCTCCATGGCGATCGGCAGCAAGCGGTTGGAAAGCTAATCAGAAAACAAATTCTGCAACGGATTGCCGGCCAGCCCGCAAAATCCCGTCTTTGCATCTCGATCAGCCCACCTCCACATCATGCATCCTGAGCCCCAGCATCTGAAAAACTTCGCCCGGAACAGCCAATGGATTCGCGGGAAGAAAGTCCGGAATAGCGCGTTCTTCAGCCGATTCCAGTGACCCGGATTGGAGCGATTGCTAGCCTGCCACGACGCCTGCCATCTGATCCGGGCCATCGGACACCACATCGTCCGTTTGGCCTGCCGTTCCGTCAGTATCATGGGTTGGCCATCCCCCTGGAGGGGCCGAGTTCACGCGGGAGTGCGGGGAACCCGCGCAGTCTCTAACGTCGGCCAATCTGTCGCGTTCCAAATCGGCTTGGAACAGCGTTAACGCGTTCGATGGCCAAGCCGCCGAAACCGGACACCACGGCGCTCACAGTGCGGGAGCGCATGCTCCTATTCTGCGTCGGAAGCGGCACCGATTGGCAGCTGGCGAGGCGTCACAGAGCAACCGCCTTCGTGACATGGCAAGTCACACATCGTCGTCGTACAGAAGGCCGCCCCTTGATTGCCGCTGAGTTAGTCTCCGTGCTTCGTAAGCCCTGAGCGGCAGTTTAGCCCCGAGAGAGCTGTCTCACGTCTAGCGTGTGAGCCATTTCTCGTAGCGCCATACTTCCAGCGGAAACGGGGCGCTCGACGTTTCTGCTGGGTTGACGACCGTGCAGACCAAGCGCCAGCCGCTTTTCTCGTAGAACCGGGCGGCACGATCGTTGCCGATCGCGCACGCGAGCCACGCCGTCTCGACGCCGTGCTCGGCGAGCCTTGCCTCCGCGTCGGCGATCAGCGCCGCGGCGACGCCCGAGCCGTGTGCCTCGGGCGACACGAAAAGCTGAGACAGCTCATCACCCTTGAGGACGTAGAAGCCGATGGGCGCGCCAAGCGGGCCGGCAACGTGGACGTTCGGGAGTGCGGCCTGCAGCCGCTCGCGAAAGCTCTCGGGGGTGCGGAGGCGGGTCAGCTCTTGCGGCACCAGCGAGGCGTGCGTTTGATGCCAGCCGTCATGCCACAACCGCGCGAGATGATCGATCTCAACGGCGTCGGCTGATCTCACCTGCATCAGCGATCTCCCGTAGCGTCGGTAACAGGGACGTTAACATGCGGTCGTATATCCTCAACGGCGACAGTCGAGATCCGTGCTTTTTGCCTAGGTCCTGTGAGAATCGCGGACAGCCGCTCGTCCTTCGGTACTGGAAAGACAACAGCCATACGGAGCAGTCGGACGGCTTATGCCCGTGCATTATTCCGAGCTGGCCGCTAGGGCCGTGGCCCGCCGGGGCGAGGCTATGGGCGGGCTCGCTCGGCGCGGTGACTGCTCTCCCGACGCATGAATTTGGCTAACGAATAGCATGAAGAATGCTCGCTTGGCAGCGAGCGCGATGGGGATAAAACCCGCGGCGGGACTCGCTTTATTAGCTGAGGATCAGCCGAACGGCTTTAACAAAAGGTGAGGTTCAAACATGAAATCAAATTTGAAAGCGATTCTGCCAGCAATTGGCGTCGCAGCGTTGCTAGTGTCGCCGGCCCTTTCCGCGGTGAAACACCATGCCTCGACCCCAGCGCCAAGCTTCGATACTTGCGAGGCTCTGTCCGTGGAGCGCGGCGTGTCACCTCTCCAGGGCGGCAACTCCAGCAATCCGTATGCTCAATACGACGCATTCATGCGCGCATGTCTTGAGGGTAAGATACCTATCTCTTCCATCTCCGACACGCTCGGACAGTTCAGGCGAGCGCACCAGGGCAACTGAAGTGAGGACATCGGCCGGGTGCTGCCCCGAACCGCGGCCTTCAGCCAAGCGCCCGCTGCCGGATTGACGCCGCTCGATCGGTGCCCATCAGCCCGGTCACTTTTCCACATTAGGTGATCCCACTCTCTCGGCCCGCGTCGCTAGCGCGGGCCTTTTCTCAGCCGTAGCCCGGCTCCCGCCGCAGCCAAACGGCCGGCAGCGGCAAGCTGCAGGCTAGCTGCGCCGCCGCCGCAATGACGGCTTTGCCATGCACCGCTCCGGTCGCGCGACGGGAACCGCTGCACGCTACCGTCGCGCGCCATGGCGCCCGCCGTCGCCCCCAAGCAAAAAGGTGCTGGGGCACTGTCGCCTTCCAACAGGCCTGCGATCAAGAAATGAGAAGGCCGGCCGTGCGCCTGAAAATGGAAGTCATCTGCGCTCAGAAACGTTGTATCCAGAAACAGCGTCCGTAAGCTCGCGGCCATCTTTTCGGACGATCGGCAAGCAGTATCGGCGTTTCGGACAAACTCCTTGGGAATTTTCATTCATGAGGTGTTCATGTGCTGCACATTACAGCATGTGGAACCATTCGGGTGCTGCGGGGCAATCTTACGCCAACCCCTTAAAGGGAGAACAACCGTGGTTACGAAGATCAGCACAGCCGTCGTGGTTGCACTTGTGGCTTTCCTTGCTGCTCCCACTGCATCGTTTGCAGCGTCCAAAAAAAGCCAGTCCGACCAACAAAGCCAGTCCACACAACGCGGACCCTACACGCCGGACATCGTGACTCAGAAACACGGTCCTAGCCGTGATTTCCAGGGCGGTTCCCAATATTACAAAAGATCAAAAGCAAAAAAACATGGTGGCCATTCGCCAGCGAATACCTGAAATGAGATAGGGGACATGAACGCAATAGTCCCGCTGCGCCGCCACCAATGACGGCGCAGCAAGGCCGGGATCACCTAATGCAGCTTAGCTCTCCCCGCATCCTGGGAAGTTCCTTCGCGGCAAAGCTCAAGTGAGAATCGCACGCCAGCCGCCACCGCTGCGATGGCGACAGGCTTGCGGTCACCCCACTCACGTCGCCGAAAGTCGGCGCAGCGTTGCCCCAAGAGCGCCTCCCAGAAATAGCTCACGATACCGCGGCTCTCCAATTCGGTAAGCAAAGCGTTGAGGTGCCGTGCGCTGCGAAGGTCGCGCTTCGTAAAGCCACAGTACTTCTGCACAGAGGTTTCGACGGTTGTCCGAGCGGACTGCCTTGCATCTGTGAGCCGGAATAACGCGCCGTAACGCACAGCCGCTTGTGACCCAAAGCTGCCCTGACGTGACGTCCGGGCCAAGTCGCGATCATCGAGGTCGCGGGAAAACCCGCGCACTATGCTGCAGCAGGCGGTCCGAACCAAGTGGTTAGCGCGTCAGCAAGGCCCATATCCGTTCGGTCTCCCACCCAGGCGACATATCCGTCTGGCCTGATCAACACTGCGGTTGGAGCAGCAACCACGCCGATTCCCGGAAGCTCCCACGCACCAGCATATTCGGCGCTGATCAGCTGCACCCGATCCGCCCACGGCGTGATGTCGAGGCGGTCGGGATGACCGAGTTTGAGTAGCACGGGCCGGGCGGTGTGAAGTGGGGTGAAGACCCGCAGCGGACCGTCGGCGGTAATCAGCTCTAAGTCGGGCATGCGGCGTCCGAGCAGCGGATGTCCCTCGCCGAGATCGTAATGAATGTCCAGGCCGGACATCATCGCGGCGAATCGCCTACGCGGCTCGTCCATGCCGAGGAGCTCAGACATTGTGTCGCGCAGCGCCTTAGTGCGCTCGTCTTCGCGGCGAAGAGCGACCGAAGCCATCGTGTTTCGCAATACGCGGGCAGCAACCGGGTGGCGCTCAGCGTGGTAGGTGTCCAGTAGGCTTTGCGGCGAGCTTCCCTTGACCACCTGGGCCAGCTTCCATCCCAGGTTTACCGCGTCCTGCACACCGGTCTGGATGCCCTGTCCACCGTCCGGGGGATTCGGCGTCGCCGGCCAGCAGCACCCGTCCCTTGCGGTAGGCCGCGGCCTGCCACTCATATCGGTGAACCGGGAGATCGAGGTTGGGCTGTGGATCCCGTAATCGGTGCCGTACACGGCGATTAGCGCCTCGCTGAGATCGCGCAAAGTGGGCTCGCCGGTGGCTCCGACCTGCTGTTCGGTCACCAAGACCCGCACCGGCCCATCTTCCAGCCTGCTGAGGGAATGAACGCCGAGGCCGTCGCGGCGGATGCCCCATTCCGGCTCGTCGGTTATCTCGACCTCGGCGATCAGGTTGCTGGTTGTCGGGTCCGAATCGGGGAAATCAATGCCGGCTGATTTGCGGATCAGACTTCATCCGCCATCGCACCCGACAAGATATTCCGCCCGCAGTGATTGGCCGTCGGGCAGCTCGACGTCGACGCCAGTATCGTCTTGTACGAAACCCGTCACCTCACGTCCGCGATAGGTCGGCACACCGAGTTCATCCACCCAGCCGGCAAGGATGCGCTCGATGTGCTTCTGCCACAGGGCCAGCCCGTAGTTGTGCCGGGTGGGAAAGTCGCTGATGTCCAAAGAAACGCCCGCGAATCGCGCGACTTGGGCAACCTGTCCCTGCGAGAGGAACCGATCGGCAATTCCGCGCTGATCTAGGACCTCAATGGTGCGTGAGTGCAGACCGAGTGCGCGCGAGCCGGCGAGGTCCTGACCGGCCCGCCGCTCGACAATGGCAACATTAACCCGCGCCAGCGCCAACTCGCCCGCCAACATCAACCCCTGTCGGACCTGCTCCGACGATCACCACTGCATGCTTGGTCATCGCCATACTCCGGCCGTCCCAGCGGCGGCGACCAACTCGGCCGCGCGCAACCCGCATGTCGACAACAACACACGCATCTCATGACTCCCGTAGGTTCTGGCTCCGGTCGGAGTTCTACGGGATGACGCGGGTCTTGAAGCAAGCCTCTTGCTCGCCACATATTGAAGTGGAGGGGTCGGTGTGTGCCTTTCCGTTATTTCCGCGACAGAGCGAAATTGCGCGGATGATTTTGCAATGTCGCCTTCTGGCCCAACGCCGACGAGTTGGCCAGTGCGGCAAGTCGGCAGCTATCTGGGGTACACCGGTCATGCCCCCAACGTAGTCACGACGGCAGCCCATGACTGATGCTGTTGAAAAAAGTCCACGGCACGCTGTCGACGCAACAATCGAATCATGTTGCTGACTTCTTGAATCGATCTTGTGCGCTCGACGCTCGTCTTGACTCAATATTGCTCGGAGCCTCCGCTCAAAATCCTTTTTCAATAGCATCCGACCCAACTCGGAAATCGAGCGGCCTTGGCCGGTGAGCGCGGGTATAAAAGGCGTTTCATACCCGCTGACCGACCCGCCGCCAATTTGATATTCTGCATGTGACCTGGAGGGGAGGTCGTGCGGGCAGCGAATATATCGCTCGAATAGTCACTTTCTCGCGAAGGGACCGAGGGGATTTCTGAATGACGACAGTCGACATTACGGGGCAGCTGGCAGGCTACATGGCACAAGCGCGGGATATGCGTCTCGCACCGGATGTTGCACAGGCAGCGAAGCACCGCATCCTGGACACGCTTGCCGCAATGGTGTCGGGCTCACATCTCCCGGCTGGAGAAATGGCGATTCACTTCGCACGGGCGCAGGGCGGGGTCGCAGAAGCGACGGTGCTGGCCACAGACGTCAGAACATCTGCTGTGAACGCCGCGCTGGCCAACGGCATGTTCGCGCACGCTGACGAGACTGACGACTTCGAGCCGGTGACCAAGGCCCATCCTGGCAGCCACGTCGTGCCTGCAGCGCTTGCGATGGCCGAGCGTGAGGGCGGATCGGGCGCCGAATTGCTCGCCGCGGTTACGCTTGGCTACGACGTCTGTTGCCGGTTTCTCCTCGCTCTCGGCCCGGACCTGGTACGCGGCAGTCACCGCAGCGCCGAGGGTACGAGCTCAACCATGGGCGCCGCAGCGGCTGCAGCCTCGCTGGCTAAGCTGAATGAAAAG
>WNFO01001050.1_pt1 | contig 31639 bp, 36 predicted proteins | sample 5400251 | NCBI WGS metagenome assembly WNFO01 (sample SAMN13153354, study PRJNA577476) | soil metagenome | isolation source: 100 cm saprolite under Madrone tree | place: USA:California | collected 2016-06-14
CGGATGGCGCGACGTGAGTCGCAATCGGTGGCGGCACGATCGGTGGCGCAGGCCCGGCTGCCAGATCGAAAGTGATCGACGCATCGAGCGCCATCATCGCCATCAGCAGCCCGGCGCAGCCGAGCTGGGTATCAATGACGTTGGGATCGAAGACACCGTCGCGAATGTATTTGCCGGATTTATATTGATCGGTGCCAGCCCAGACGTAAGGAGATGGTTGCGATGGAAACCGCGCGACGATAATGCCGTCGCGCTTGGTCACCGGGCCGTTGAAATAGCCGAGCCCATTGTACTGTTCGAGCATGGTCAGCGCGCCGCCGATCAACCAATCCTTGTTGTGCGCGGCGAATGGTGCGCATTCGGTGAGGGCATCGACCGCCGCATCCTCCCATGAATGGAACGGGCCGCGTCCGGCCGGAACATGCACCGAGACCGTATTCCAGGGATCGCCTTGAGCCAGCGATCGGCTCCAGCTCTGCGAGGACTCGCGCTCGTGAACAACGGCGATGAACCACCATGGCACGCCGGTCTTGCCTGAGACAACCACGTAGCGCGCCTTGGCAGCGGGATCGACGAGGTGCTTGGCGATCGAATTGAAGTTTCGCGTCGGGCGTGCAGCGGCCCAACGTCTGGCATTCGCTGATCTCAATGCGGTGAGATCGGTCACTGCGAGCCTCACTCCGTTCATTGAATTGAACGGTAGCTCACAATTTGGCCAAAGTCACTACGGTGCATAGGGGTTCGATTGGTTGTTCAACCGACCATACTGCGCCATGGCGCGCGGCATCCCGATGGCAACTCTCGGCAAGACCGGAGGCGCTGCTACCGCACCAATTCGCCGGGCCTCCGGCGAACGCAGTCGGCGCTGTTCGCTCAACCGGGCTGCTGCCCGTGCCGTCGCAGCGTCGGCGAGCTGTTTTGCAACATAGCCGACAATAGGCACGCCTGCGGTGTGTCCAATGGCATGACCAAGAGCGGCGCTCAAGCCGCCGGAGACAATGCCTGATGGTGCCAGCTTGCCGACGAACCGCGCCGCGTTGCCGCCCGCCGTTCCCTCGACGAGTTGCCGCATCTGCGCCAGCTCTTCACGGGAATAGCCGCGCGCCTTCTTGGGATTGGTGAGGATCGCCCTGAACTTTTGCCGTGTCTTGTTGTCGATGTTGGTACCGGCCCCGGTGGATGCGGTTTCCAGCGAGGCAGCATCCGTCGCCTGTTCGATCTGTTGCGCCTGCTTGTAGGCCGCATAATCGCCGCGCGCGCGCGTCGCCTCTTGGGCAACGCGCGGCGCGAAGTGTGCATTAACGACAGCGTCGGCCGGATCAAGATTGACCAACGCGTCATCGATTTGACCAATGGCTCGGCGCGCCGCGTCGCGCTCGACCGGATCAGCGGCAACCCGGTTGAGAAGCCGCCGGACGCCTTCAAGGTCCTGGGTGCCTACGTTCTGGCCGGCAGGCGTGCGCAACTCCTCGATGGCCGAAAAGGTCTTTGGCGCAAGGTAGTCCCGGTACGATTCGGCATGCAGTTCGTTCAAAATGTTATCGGCGATGTCATGTCCAAAACCCGGGCGCATCTCGACGCCAAAGCCATGAACAGCGTTGTAATGCCCTTGCGAAGCATCGTGCAGTTCTTCCGTGCTCGGCACCTCAACACGCGGGGCGGGACGCGGCAGCACGCCCGCACGGCGGCCAAGGCCGCGCAGTGCGCCGAGGCCCATCGAGGCATCAAGGCCAACCCGGACAGGGTCCTCGACGAGCGCGTTCTTGAAACCCTCCATCGATCCATAGGTTTTTTTGTAATCAGCGGCGAGCGCGTCGATGTCCTTCTTATACTCCTCGCCCGGCAGGCCGACATACTGCGCAGCGCCGAGACCAACCCGGCCGATGCCGGTCAGGGTATCGATCGGATGCGTGATCGGCTCGATCAGGTTCTTGTTTGCCGAGCGCGCGATGCGATCGACCTCTTCATTGACGGCGGGAACGCCTGGTGAGAACTGCTGCTGACCGGCGGTGATCGCGGGCGGTCCGACGTCAGGCAGTTCCGGCTTCGTCGCCGCACCTTGTGGATTGAAAGCGCCCCATGGATCAGCGGCGGCTCCGGCTGACGGTGCGGCTTGTGGACTGAACGCTGCCCAAGGATCATCAGCCATCACGGCACCGTGCCAGTTCGCCCGTCAGGCAGACGAATAGAAGTGCCGCTTGGCAGCTTGCGAGCCTCCTCAGGCGACGCGACCGCTACCGGAGCTGCAGCCGGGACCGCTGGTGCTGCCGCTGCAGCCGGTGCGGCAGGAGCGTGGCTGATATCTGCGCCGGGGACGTATCGATTGTTCGATCCTGGGCCGAGGGTCCCCATGTTGGGAATGCCCTGCAGGCGATAGCGAATCAGGCGCTGTACCTCGTCAAGTGATGCTCCGAGTTGCTTGACGCCGTAGTTGCCATTGATCTGTTCGTTTGCCAATTTCCACGCTGGCTCAGTCGGCGCATAGCCGCCGTTGGCGAGGTTCGCAAATTCTTCCTTCAGCGTGTTCACCGCGCCGACGTAGCGCGCCGCGAGTTGGCCCTTCTCGCTGTTGCCTTCGAGATGCATCAGTTCGGCGATCTTCGCTTGGTTCAACAACGGTATGCCGCTGTTCTTCATCTGCTCGGAAAGTCCCTTCACCTCGTTGATGGTCTGGTCGACTGACTTCGCAAGACCGACGAAACGAACCATCTGTGGGCCGTTGAGCGACAGGATTTGCTTCTTCGCGGCGCTCATCTCAAGCTGCGCCTGCGTCAGGTCAAAACCATCCTTCGCCAATCCGGACTTGACGGCCGGCGCAAGCCGATAAAGGCCGGTCGTGTCCGGCGGCAATTTGCCGGACTTGATGCCCTCGACGATATTCTTGACCGGATTGTCTGCTTCTTGCTGCGTGGTCGGCGTCGGCGCATTTACCGGCGTGAAACCACCCTTCCCATCCGGGATGCCGTAAGTTGTCATCGGCAGGCCAAGCGGTCCAATCGTCTGGCCCATCGGCACCGGTTTTTTCATCTCGTACTGCTGATATGGCGTCGCCCGGGTAAATTGATCCTCGTGGTGTTTGGCCTCCAGATCGAGCCGCCGGGTGGCCTGAGCTATCGTCTCGTCTTTCTGCCCCGAGGCGCGCTGGTCCTGCAACGTCTTGAGGCCCTGCAGGCCGCCTTGCCCGATATTGACGGCAGCGAACGGCGATGTGCCGCCAGCAATCCCGAGGCCAGCCGCCATCAAGGCCGCCCATGGGCTGTCGATGAAGCGGTCGCGCTTGCCCGCCTGACTGTCCGCCTGCGGGGCTACGGCGGTCCGTGAGCGGGCGCTCACATCTTGGGGGGCATCTGCCGGCGTTTCGACGACGGGCGCACCCACGCTTCTGCCATGGCTCCCAGCAGGCGGCGGAAACGCTGGCTTGAAAGCTACCGGCGTCGCTCCCGTGCCGTCGGCCATCGAGGCGTCTGCTCCGCGCCGCCAATCGGCAACCGCCGCTGCATCCGGCATCCGGTACGGCTCGGGCGCGGGCTCGCCGCCGGGGATCGAATCTGGTGCCCGCGTGCCCATGCCCTCGCGAAGCATCTGATATCCGAGCGCGCGGTCCTCCTCGGTCACTTCGCCACCTGCCGCGAAGGCATAGGGATTTTTGGCGCGGCCACCACGAGCCATCCCGGGCTCGGGGTCGAACGAGATGCCCTTGTCCTTGAGAAACTGCGCCTCGGATTCCGTCAGTTCTTTCGCTTGGGTCGGACGAACCTGATACTTGTAACCACCATACTTGTTATCGAGCCGATCCTGCGCCATCGACGCGCCGGAACGGGTCGTGAGGTCCTTCCGCACCACCTCGCCGGTTTTCGAGTCGTAAACCTCCCAACGCAGGCCGGGATGCGAAACGCCCTTGCGGGACATTCGCATATCCATCGGAACCTTGTCGTAATAGCCCGTCGGCAGCTTCAGCCCGGCCCGTAGCGTGTTGGCCTCCGCCGGGATTGCGCCGGCACCGCCGGTCATCGTCATGGCGGTTTCCAGCGCTGGTCCAATCGACTGCCGTTGATAGTCTGGATCGCCGAGATGCTGCAGGTCTTGGGCGCTCGCATCGATCGCGCGGCGCGGCAGCGTCGCCAGTGAACCAATGCCGCTACTGACGGCATTATCCAGAATATTGGGCGGTCGCTCAGCTTCTTCTCCTGGACTCAACGTGCCAAATGCAGCGCCGCCATCGGCGAAGCCGGCAACACCGCCTCTAGCATACGGGTTCACCCGGCCGCCCTTTTTCAGGAACATACCGGCGAGCTGGACAGCGGTTCCTATCGCTTTGCCGGCGTCAGCAGCTCCGGTGCTGGCAGCCGGTGCCGGTGGGTTGAGATTGAGCTTCGGGACCTCCGGTCGGATCGCGGGGGTCTGCACCGTCGGGATAATCGAATGCTCGGCGACATTGATCGGCTTGTCATTGAAATTCGGCGGCAGATCGAACGGCGATGATGTCGCCCCGCCCTCATCGAAACCGATACCGCCGCCGCCCGCGAACATCGGGAAACTGATGCCGCCAGTGCCCGCCCCGTAGCCGGTCGCGTTGGATGCCTGACCATAACTGCCGACACCGCCGGAGCCCTTGCCGCCGCTTCCGCCACCGAACGCACCCGCGCCGCCAGCGGCACCAGCCGCAGCGGTGCCCAATCCCAGAATCTGGCTGAGCATGCTCGGTGTCGGGCCGGTCGTGGTGCCAGTGCCGCTCGTGGTGCCACCGAGGCCCGGGGCCAATGAGCCGGTGATGCCGGCGAGGAACTGGGCCTGCTGATACGGGAATGCCGCCTGCGCCAGTTGCTGTTGATATGGCGCGTTGAGCTGCGCCTGCTGCAATTGCTGCTGCAGGCCGCCGGAGGCAAGTTGTGCCTGCGCGCCAGAGAGTGCTACATTCTGGGCCTGCGATCCCAGCGCGGCGGTGCCATAGCCAGCGCCTTGCGCCATCTGACCGGCTTGTCCGTAGAGATTGGCGAACGTCTGTCCGGCGGCGAGCCCCTGCTGATTTGCAAGGTTACCCTGGCCAACCGCGATCCGATCGGCACCGACGCCGCCGGCCGCCTGTGTCAGATTGGCAGTGTTCTGCTGGTTCTGCTGCCCGAAGATGTTTTGCATCTGCGCAGTGACCGCGTCGGCATATGGATTAAAGAACTGCTGCGCGCCCTGCGGCGAGAAATATTGCTGCGCCTGATTGATGTAGGGCTGCGCCATGCCCTGGGCGTTGTTGATGTTGCCGAACGCAGCCTGCTGATCCTGCGAAAAACCGGCGACCGGGGCCTGCGGGATATTGAACGGGAGCTGCGCGGCATTCTGCGCCTGCGTCAACGCACCCTGAATCTGCGACGCACCAGCCGGATTGTAGGTTTGCTGTTGCTGGGTGGTGGTGGTGTTCGAGCCCTTGCCCATGTTAGCTGCTCATCGCCGTGACAAACGGCATCGATCCCTTGGGACCGAGATAGAAGAACTCGCCGATCTTGGTGAAGCGCATGCGGTAGAGCCGGCACTTCGCTTCGGTCCGGACATTCGACATGATGCCGGTGACGAGCGGCAGGTTGGTCGTATCAACTTGGTTCTTCATCCACTCATGCAAAGCACTCGCGTGATGCGATCCCTTGCGGTGCTCGGGATCGGTGAAGACGATGAACTCCTCGATGTGCTTGTGCCGCGTGTACCAGTATTCACCGAGCACCACGAACACGAGCGCTTCCAGCGCGCCGACGGTGCCGATCACCCCGATCGCGCCGCGAACGCCATTGTCCCACTCCGGAATCATTTCCGGATGCAGCGCGCGATGGATGAACCAGTCGACTTTTTCCGGCGCGATCGGAAACAGCGCATTCTCCCGATAACCATGCAGAAACAAGCGCCAGATTTCCTGGTGGTCTTCCGGTTTTGCGATTCGGACCACGGATGGGCACGGCATCGCCTCAATCCTTCTTTGGCGGCTTTAGACCGCGCAGCGTTTTGATGTGCTTCTTGCGCGTCGTGTTGACCCAGTGATCGAGTGCTTTATGGCCCTTCTCCAGACTTCCGAAGCGCTTGATGATCTGCTCTGGCGAGAGGACGATTTCGCCACCAGCGGCGATGATGGGAATAGGCTTGCCGTGACCGGCCTGACCGCCGCGCGCAATCTTCGGAGCCTTCGGCGTGAGATTGAGATGCGGCATCTTCACGCCCGTACCGCGCAACGCCGTCGGCGCGGAGCCATAAGGGCCAGATTTGAACATCTTGCTGACGATGTTGGCTCCGGATAGACTGTTGCCCTGCCCCAGCGCCGCGACATGATCGGCGGGCAGCACATAGGCCCCGCCAGCGACGGAGATCGGCAGTCTGTCGGTGCGCCCCGGCACCGACGAATGCAAAAAACCCTCGCGAAACTGCTGCCGTGCTGCAAAGCGCTCGCCCATGGGCGGCGTGAAGCCGCCGGAGGCCATATGCGCGCCATACTCCCGGGCGTTGCGCATCGCCGCTGCCACGGCCTGATTCTGCGGATGGCCAGCATGGACCATTTCGGATATGTTCCGACTCACGGCTTCCCGGCTGCCTGATTTGATTAGCGGCATGATCCGGTGAGCTTACGCTCATTTCTTAAACTCAGCAACGGGAGGGCAAATGAAGCTTGAACGCCAGTCGGTAATCAGCACCGCCGCCCTTTGCATTGCCTTGATTTCGCTTGTTGGCGGCGTTTTCTCGTATCGGGCGCTGCGCGGTCAGGTACTGGAGATGAGGGCGGAAATTGCCCGAAAGCTTCCATCCCTAACGACGGGTCATCTGCATACCGATGTGCGCTTGTGGATCATTAAGTCCCAACTTTCGGGCGTCGAAAAACCGATCATCATCATGGGCGATAGCATTGTTGAAGCGGCTATATTTCCCTCGGAAATCCACGGGCATCCCGTCATCAATGCTGGCGTTGGCAGCGCCACGATCGGATTTTTCAGGGCCTATGCCGCCACGATCGCCAACGTAACCAGTCCGGCGCTGGTTGTTCTGTCGGTAGGAATCAATGATGCGAAACCGAACTGGATCAAATCATTCCAGCCGGACTACCTTGCAACTTTGGACTCAATCAAGGCTCCCGTCATCATCGTTACGATCACACCTTCGAATAATTCCGCAGTTGATCTGGGTGCCATCAACCAGTTCAATCAATTTATCAAAAGTCTCGCAGCAGACTATTCGGTCATCGACGGCAGCAAGGATTTGAATGCCGATATGACAGTTGACGGCATCCATCTCAATGGGGCCGCGTACCAAATATGGAACCGGACGATCATTCAAGGCATCGAAGCAAAGTTCACCCGGCCCTGATCATGGTGATGCCGACGACGGTGGCGCTGCCAACCGGCAATACGTTGCTGACGCCGCCTTGAGCCGTGCCGACGAGGAGTCCGCTCGCCAAATTAAAAGTGTCTGTGCCAGAACCACCCGGATAGAGCTTTGTGCCGCCGGCAGAGACGTTGAAAGCGGCAAAACCGATTCCGATTGTTCCCGTTACGGAGCCGGCCGGCGTATAGGGCGGCAGGTTCGATGTACCGAGCGTGACCTGCGTTGTCTTCAGCGACAGGTTGGTGTTGCCGTCGAGGCCGCCGAGCGCCGTCGTCAACCGGCCGGTGCCCTGATTGAGCGTATACCGCACGTTGCCCCGTCTATCCGGCAGCGTCGTGCCGCCAAGAAACATTGCAAGTTGCGGAAATGTCGCCGATGAGAAGGCCGTTCCATCGCAGTTCAGATACGGCGCGACGGTGCATCCGGAGACCCATGCTGGAACAGACGAACCCACCCAGTCCATCAGGCTGCCGATGCGGCCCAAGTTCTTGAATTTGATATTGGTGCCATCGTTCACGCAATCGATGATCTCGCCCGGCGGGCAACAGATCGCTTGACCTCCCGCCGCCGTGGTCGCCAGTGTGATGACGAAGGCGCTCGACCCGGTGCAGAGATTCTGGATTTCATAAGACTTCTTGAACGAGCTTGGGAACGTGATGGTCACGCTGCCGGTCAGCGTCGAATTGAACGTGATTCCCTTACTCTGAAACTGCGCGGCGGCGAGCACGATGGGCGAGTTATTCAAGCTAATGGTCGTGATGCCGCCGACGACCAAATCGGTCAAGGTCTCGTTGTTGTTGATCGGCGTGTCCCAGACGCCGACCTGATCGCCGCGCGCCGGTTCTTCCAGTTGGATGTTCGGAGTGAAAGTCGAGACCATGGGAAATGTCCGTTATGATGAGCTTGGGAAGATCGTCTTCATTGTTTGGGTCACGTTGTTGATTGCCGCCACGCCCTGCTGAAGCGCAGCCAAGATGGCGGTTAGACTGCCGCCGCCGGATTGTTGTGTGCCCATTATCACGGCCTTTCTAACGTCCTCGTTATGAGGATACCCAGAATCCGCCAAAAAATGATGCTGCGCCAGCTCCTGAGAGGACCGAAGCCGTGCCAGAACTCACATCGGCAAATACCTGAATTGTATAAACATCGGTTCCATTGGCGATGTCATTCACGCTGATGGCGACCGAGTTGCCTCCTATGGCAGAAGAAGCGCCATTATTATTTTGGGCGAGCGTGGTAGCATTTTTAATGACGGAACATGCGATTTGATTTCCGGTAGGAAAGGCTCCTGTGACGAGGAGGGTCGCATCCATGTGAACTTTACCAGCGGGAGGAGTCCAGCCATTCGATGCAAAATGGTTGCCGATATCATAAATCTCGGTTTGCCATGCCACCTGCGTAAACGTAGAATCTACAATCCCGCTCTGGTCACTGCTTTTCACAACACTAAAGGCCGAAGGCGTTTGTAGCGCGGCGATGGCCGCCGAGTTAGCGGTTATTTGGCCCGCGATATTATTGAACGAACCTCTTACCTGCACACCCAAATTGTTCAGCGCGGCCACGCCGTTCTGAATTGCCGTCAGGACGTCACTGAGACCAGCCATGGCTTATCTCCTGCCTGACTGCCCGAACCGAAACCGGACGCGGCCGATACGCCAAAACTCACTCGATGCGTTGCTCTGGATCAAAGCAGACAGCAGTTTGTTGCGAATGCGGGTATTGATGAACTGTGTCGCGCTCGTCACCGTATAAGGCCCATAGATGGTCTGCGGACCACCGGGATAATCAACGCCGTAGAAGGTGATGTTGATTGACGCGTTGGGACTTGCACTGCGTATACCGAAGATGAAGTCGGGAATCACCATATCGACGAACGGAATTTCCTGGCCCTCGGCGATGGTCCAATAGCCGGTCTGGAAACTCGGCAGACCCGCGCCCGTGATCGCGGTGCCGCTTTCATGTTGAAGAATCTGGCCGGTACTGTCGACACCGATGGGCATGCCCAAGATGGAGACGTCGGTCCATGCCGTGCGCGACAGCGTGCCGTAGTCCCACTCATACTCGCCGCCTTCGATGTGAACCTTGGCGTAAGAATCATTTTCGCCGGCCGAATTGGCTGATGGATAGAATACAGCCCATTCATTGAAGGCGGAATTGACCGCGACGCGCACCTTGCTCTGGTTCGCGACCGAAAGATTCTGAAAAACCTGATCCCAGACCGTGCAGGGTAACGGGACTACGCCGCTGGCCCCGAGCGTGAAGAAGTTGCTGCCGCTCATCCAGATTGGATTGCCGGCGAGGATACCGCAGGCATGCGAGCCAATCCAACCGCAACCATTGCCTACCCGGGTGAAGTTGAAGATCACGGTGCCGCCGACATAGGTCATGGTCCAGACATCGATGTCGGTGGAGATCAGAGCGAATTGCGGAGCCTGGATGCCGCCTACGATGAGCGAGCCAGAAGTGAGCTGGAACGATCCGGCAGTGGTCTGATTCGAGACTGTCCAGTTAGTATAATCGCTGGCATTGCACCAGCGCACGCGCAACGGGTCCTGCACGCCGGTCGATTGCACACTACCCCATGCCACCAGAATTTGCTGCGGCATCGAGATGAAGATGCCGCCGTTGAAAAACGGCGCTTGGTTGATAACCTGCGCGTTCTGAAAACCAAAATCCGGTGCCCAGACGTAAATGGGACCACCAGCCGGGCAGGCCATGTAAATCTCGCCCCAATTGTCCGTGGTCCAGTCGATCGCGGTGATCGGCGTGCCGGCGATACCTGCCGCCGCCGTGCCGGTGCCGAACCCGCCGGAGCCGAAGCCGCCAGCGCCAAAACCACTCCCGGCCGGGGTCGGTCCCAACGTGATGTAGTAGACGAGTTGCGCCAAACTCGAATTCATGGTCGCAGTCGCGGTCGTGCTCGCCTGCGTCACCGCAGTGATGGTAAAATTCGTGGAGTCGATCACCGAGGCAATCTGGTATTTGCCCTGCACCAAGATGCCGTTACTCGACGTCCCAACCTGCGTTGGCGCGATGAATTGCTGAAACAGGCCGGTGATTGCCTGATACCCGTTGTTCGATAGCGTCACCGTCACCGTCGCCGATCCATTCGTGATCGCGAAGATCGGCAATTTGCCGCTCGACGTGATCGAGGACAGGAACGTGTAGATCGAGGAGCCGAGAACCGACCTGATCGGGTAGGCACCATTGAAAAGCAGGTTGCCGATCGCGATCGGCGTATTGAAGTACACCGTATTGAAGACGCTGGCCGATGAGCCGGCATCGACCACGGTGACAATGTTGCTGCCCGATGAGATCGAAAAATTCGGCACGTTATTGGTGGTATTGGTCTGCGGCGTGATGTCCTGATACGAACCGGCGGTGACCACGCCGAGGCCTCCCGTGGCCGCGACGCCCAAGTGTTTTACCCCGCTGATATCCTGCCACGGATGCAGGTCGCGTACCGTCGATGGGATTGTGGTGTTGATGTAATTTGTCCAGCCGCCAACGGTCTGGATTAGCTGCTCCTTGTAGCGGATGAGTTGCGACTGCGACACGCCGGCAGAATTGGCCGCAAGGGTCAGTTGCGTGTCAACACCGGGCTTTAACTGAACCGCGCCCCAGGGCATTCTCAGACCCTCGGCGGCGATGGCAATGGTGACGGGCTTTGGCTGGTCCAGCCTTGCGACTCGAACTGCATCCGCATCGCGTCGACGCTCGCCGATTTCATCAGATTGGCATATTGAGACTCCCAGCTCTGCGCCATTTTCGGGTCATCGGCTTGACTGCCGAAGTTGCGCATGTAACCGGATGCGAAGATCATGCCTGCCGCGATCATCAGCTCCGGCAGGTTCTGGCTGAGCCATGTCGATGAATTGGATGCCGACAGTGGCGCGGGCCGGATCGTCGCGGTCAATTCGGTGCCATAGGCCTGATCCGGCGTTGGCCCGAGGATCACTTGGGTATTGCCGATCCGGTAAAAGAACTCGGGCTGCCCACAATTCGAGGATGTCGCCGACGGGTAGATCGCATCGATCACCGCCCGCGATGTCGGGACGAGAGGCACCCGTGTCGCGTTGGAGGAGAGCGAGCCTGCCGATGTCAGCAGATTCAGGGACTGGATCACTAATGGCTCGCCCTGGGCCGTGGAGAGCGCAACCGTGCGCACGCCGGACGAACAAGTGATCGAGGTATCGACGACACTCACGACCGGAAGGTCCAACTCGCGCCACAGCCGGCCCTCGGCATAGTCGATAACACCGCCCATGATGCCGGCGAAATTAGCATCGCCACTGACGAGCACGGTCGACGAGATCACCGTCAGGGTCGCTATCTCGGAGACAAAGGATGAATAGGTCAACGCCATGGGTTCACCTCAAATGTCATTGGGTGCTCCGTCGGAGACATTGAGGATCGCCTGCGCAATCGCGACCGCAGAGATGCCATCGCCCTGGATCGCGATGCGGTGATATTGAAACGACGTGACCGAGGTCGTATTCGCAGTGATGGTCTCGCCGACCGTTCCAGCCGTGCTGCTGCTATAGATCGTGGTCCATGTCGTCGCGTTGGAACTGCCTTCAAGATGAAATCCGGTGATACCCGTTGCGGAGTTGAGAAACTTCCGATCGTTCGGCGCGTAGAGCGTGAACGAGGACAGGACATGGGTTTGCGCCGGCACCGACGACGGCAACGTGAGCGACGTGCCGCTCGGGTCGGGCGACCAGTTCTTGCCGACCGTGTTCTGAAAGCTGGAGTTGGAGACCGACAGCGCTGCACAATACTCGGCGCGCTTATTCGTCACACCGTTGAACGCTGCATCGACGCCGGCATTCAGCGTCATGTTGCCAATGTTGCCGCCAAGGCTCTGCGGCGGCTGCGGCAGAAAATTGTCGGCGACATTGTAGCCGAGGAAGGAGAGCGGATTGTCGGCACCGACATAGTCTTCAGGGCGCGGATTGGCGATCGGCACCGGGTCCGGCGGTAGCACGATGGTGCGACCATTCTCTTGAGGCTGATCCTCGCAACTTCGGCAGACCAATATTCGTAGGTTAAATAGTCGAGGACCTTGCTGCCAATCAAATTGCCAACGCAGCTCATCATGGTTTTTCAAAAAACCGCAACGATCGCAAACCCCAAGAGCGCGAGGCGACCGAGCGCTGACTTGAGCGTCGCCATGCGGTCTCATGGTGACGCTCCCTGCTCGGATGGTTTGCCGCTCCATGGTCCAGGCTTGCCACGAAGTCTTTCTGATTGCCGAAGCCGCTGTTCATCAGATGGAGACCAGCCGAGATATCCGTCTCCACCCTTGGACTGGTTATATTCGGGGCTGATCTCGGCGATCAGCGCGATCTCGTATTGTGCGGCCTCATCATAGGTTCCGCAGGAACGCATGATCGCGAACTCAAAGTTTTCCTTGCCATACTTGCGGATCGATCGATGAAAGTAAGTCCGACTGTTTTCCTTAAAAGCGGACCAAAAATGCTTGCTGCGCCGTTCGGATAGATGGCGGCAGGTGATGCCGATATACCGTTTGCCGTTCACCTTATTGGTCGCGACGTACACGATTGCCGGTTTCGTTCTATGTGCGATGCGCATCTCACCGCCTCCAGTACCCGCCGAGCATCGGCGTCACATACATTGGCACCCATTCGGTGTCCTCGGTTGACGCGATCGACCACGCCTCGTCGCGATCGGCCTTACGCATCTGCTCCTGATCCGGACGATAAATGCGCGCCAGACGATGCGCGAGATCGGCGGTGATGGCGTCAAAGAAGCGGAGTGGCAATTCGAGATTTTGACCATTGATGATCGTGGCGTCCTGAATCTGCCGCGCGCGGTAGTACATGAAGCTGTAAGTAAACGCGCCGTCAGGCACGAGATAGAACGTGATCGTCGGGGCAATGAGCCGGTCGAACCAGTATTGCGATGGGAAGCCCTGCGTGGTCTTGGTCGAAATCGCAGCATACTCGTCACGGCTGATCGGGAACATGTAGCGATCGAGCGCGGGACTGGTGGAGTAGCGAATGAAGGCCGACAGAATCATCCGCGTCTCGGGAAGAATCGAATAGGTCTCGGTGCCCGCGACAAGCGGGATCGTCTTCAGGTCGATGGTCCAGAGGTTTTGCCCAGGCATGGTATTGAAGCGGGTCAGCGCGAGGTTCAGCTCCATCACCGCGCGCTGCATCTGGGTCTGTTCGATCTCGGGCGGCCGAACGCCGATCCGGTCGAACGCATTGAGGATGAACTCTCCGCCGGTCGGGTTGAAGTTGAACGTGCCACTCGTGACAACGGCGGAAGGAAACGGGTTGCTCACCAGACTCGTCCTTTAACCAATGCCGTAACTGCGGAGCCGTCTGTCCCGTTCCTCCTCCGCCTCGATCTTCTTCATGAACGGGATGCAGGGATGGTCCGCGCATGGCGGGCAGATACGCGCCATGCAGTTGCGGCAGAAATATTCCTCGTTGGTCTTTTCCCCGACCTTGACGTGCATCCCGCGATTGCAATGGATGCAGGTAAACGTGTCCGCCTCGAAGGTGCCCGCGCCCATCTCCTCGCACCGGATGCCGTCGAGGTAGATTTTCGTCGGCACCGGGGACGTGATAACCGCGTATCCCTGCGGCCTGCGCATTACTGCTCTTGGAACATGACGGTGCCGGTCACGGTACCGGTGTAGCCGCCCGACAGAGCACGCAGGCCGAGACCTGCGGACGACGTGGCCGGATAGACAAATTCCGAGCCCGGAGCGGCGACCCAACGGTAGCTTGCTCTTTGGTTGACGCCGACGTTCCACAGCGATTGGCTGAACGTATTGTTGGTCTCGACCGAGGAGTTGACGGTGGTCCATGCCTGAATGAGGCCGTCCGCGACGTCGAGCGCGAAGTTCGAGGAGACCGATGAGATCGAGCCGGTATAACCCGAGGTCGCCGTGCTGCCGAACCCGGTCATGCGGCCAAGATCGAAGGTCATGAACTGATCGGCCGGCGTTCCGTCGGTACCGACCAGAATATCGTAAATCTTGCCGCGCCGAGGATTGTAGGGCGTCGGCGCTCCGCCCGATGCCGCGCCGCTGGTTTCGCTCGACGAGCCCGCGCCGACGATGACGTAGGTCTTGAATGTGGTCGCCATGGCCTGCTTGACGCCGCCAAAACCGCCGGTCAGGGTCGAGTTGCTGATGGTATAGTTAGCCATTTGGGCTCTCCGTCGTGGGCTCCGCCGCCTTCTCCTGGACAACCATGCGTCGCCGACGCGGTCTCGGCGCAACGAGTGGAACCGGCGCTGGTGCCGGCGCGATTGCTCGCTCTGAAATGATTTGCTTGAGCTGCATGTTCTCGCTTCGAAGCAGAACGATCTCATCCATCGCGCCGGACCAGATGCTCTCGAAGTAGTCGATGTCCTCAAGCGCGCCTTGCAGATAGGTCTTGTTCTGCGTCGATTGCTGGAGCTGCTGATCGAGCTGCGTGACGCGACCCTGGACCTCGGTCTTGCGCGCGCGGATTTTGCGCCCGAGCGGTGTCGAGTCGACATAGGCATAGAGCGGCGGGCTCTGCATGATGTCGCTCTCGTGCGGAGCCGAAATCTTGATCCCGCGCCGCATCGCCTCGGTTCTGAAGAAGTAGAACCCCGGCCGCTGCAGGATGTACTCATCTCGGCTCGCCATATCGATGCCGTAGAGCGCGATCTCGGTAGCGCCCATCTTGATCGCGAGCGCCATCATCCATGCGAATGAGGAGGTGAAGAAGTCGCGCCCGAACTCCGCGACCAGATCGATCATCGGGAACACCATCGCGTTCGGAACCAGCGATTGGTCCTGCATGTAGACCGGGAATTTGACCGTCTTGAGCCACTCGATATAAGGGCGGCCATAGCTCTCGTGTTCTGGCCAAAGAAGATTTGAATGAAGCTCGAACCAGACATCGACGCGCGGCAACGCGTTCATATTGCCCGGCGAGCAGCCCCAGATTTTCCACGATGGGTCATTGTAAGGGGCAAGCATGCGCGACGAGGGTGCGGTCCCTATCACGGCAATCTTGAGAGGTCCGATCGGTGCACCAAGGGTCTGCAACTGCGCAGGGCTGGTGGCCGAGGTGGCGGGCTGTTCGCCTTCCCGCGTCGGCTCGTGAGCCGCCATGATATGGGGCGCGGCTGCGCCATTGGTCTTGTGCAGGTCGGAAAAATTTGGCGTCAGCAGCGTCATGCGGCCCATCAAAGAATTGAGAATGCGCTCAATTCTTAACACGAGCCGTTATGGTCGTAAAGACTATCCCCGTCTCCGGCGCTAGGTATATGGCGGAGTTTCGCCAAGAACCATGGGGTTGCCGGTGGCCAGATTAAGATTGCCCGTAATCGAGGTCACGTCGTTGTAGGGACCACTGTCATTGGCAACAAACAACCATGGCTGGCTGCCGAGGTCCGGGCATGCGAGATTAAGATAGTTGTAGCTAACGGACTGGTGTCCACTGACCTGCTGATTATTGACGGTCGTAAAAAAACTGACGAATGCGTTCGACGTACCGACCACGGTATTGTAATCGGTCGTATAGGAGCCGATCGTTCCGAACGTCGGGGCAAAGGATATGCCCTGCGTTCTGGCCCCAGTCCCAGCGCTCGTACTGCCGAACGGCAAAAACTGCAACCATGTATTGTAGTTCCAGATTAGACTCGGCCAGACCTGCGCCGTGCTAAGTGGCTGCATCTGCACCCAATCGCCATGGACATCGCCAGAGCTGGGACCAAATCCTATCCCAGCGTTCTCGATAAGATTGAACCGAATATCAATGGAGAGGCCGGACGGCGCAGTGATGTCGTTGCCGATTTGGATGCTTTCCGCATAGGCATTCCTGATGTAGCAGTAATGAATGGTGTGCGTGCCAGCATTGAAAATCGGCCCAGCGTTTATCACAGCCTGCCCTATTATTCCGTTTGAACCTCCTTGATCGATATAGGATTTCAGAACCGTGAATGTGAACGTTCCGCTGATAGGATTATAAGACCCTGTGTTGGTGACAATCTTGCAATTGGAAATTGTGCAGTTGGGACCATCAATCTGCAAGCCATAGCCACGAAGCGAAAAATCGTAGCCGTCAATGATCTGATTGCTTCCTGTGACATCGACCACGCCTCCGGCGAAGCTGACGTTGCTGGACCCCTGCGCCGCGATGAGGTTCGCCGCATTCGCTCCCGGGTCTTTCAATCTGGCGTCGGTCGGATATATGGACCTGTCGATTCCCACGGCATAATCCACGCCCGAAACCTTCCATGGAGGGCGGATCGGATATGGCGCTCCATCGCCGCCCGAAAGAGCTATCGACGATGTGAACAAGGTCGGATATTGGGCTGGCCCGGCTGGCGCACCCGAGGACCCATCCTGATAACTGCTGAAAGGCACGACCCCGCAAGGGACAACACTTTGGACCCAGACAACCATTTAAGCCTCCTACACTGTCGGACCAGCCCTGAAATTGTCCATCGCCTGACCAGTCGAAAAGATGTCAAAGCCCGGCTTGCCGCTCGCGTAAGTGGCGTCGGTCTGAGTGCCTTGCAAAACTCCATTAACCTTAAAACTGAAAGTGGTCCCACTCACCTCAAGCCTCACCACGTCCGATGGCGTTGGGCTAATGCTGCCACTGATATTGCCTATAAGATTCGCGCTGCCAGCGTCCCATCTATAGAACGTCGTCGCGTTACCGGGAGCAAAATAGCAAACATAGAAGTTGCGCGCCACCGCGTCGCCGCGCAGGACCAGTCCTGTAAAGCTGCCGGCTACGGCTATATTCGCCTCCACGAATTGATCGTTTGCGAAATTGTTCGCCGTCCATACGGACACACCATGTTGACTAGCGGTGACATCAACGCATGTACTGCTTGAAATTTGAAGCGAGCCACCGACGCTTATGCTGCTCCAATTGGAGCCCAGACCGCCATCCGCTCGATCAAAATTGTCAGTCACGACATTGCTTGCGGGAGGGACCACGAAAGGGACGACACTTTGAACCCATACAACCATTTAAGCCTCTCAGTCACGGGACGGTCTTCCTCGTCTCTGGCGCATACGGATAGACCACGCCAGAGACCGGGAATAGGTCGCTGACGGATGGGCCGCTGACAGTGAACTTGGCCTGTGTCTGCGGCGGATTCGGGATCGGGAATGGTGGCAACACGAATGAGTCATAGTTCTCGCGGATGAACTGATTGCCTCGGAAGCCCGGCCATGGGAGCGGCTCCTCGTTGCCGAAGAAGAAGACAAACCCCTGGACGATGGGGACGAAGCCATAGGCCGCGTCCTGCTGATATCGCGCCGCCAAACCGGCGAGCTGGCGCTGCGGCTCCGAGAACGGCCCAAAGTAGCCGAAGTTTGGGGCGACGGCGGCAGTAAAATTCGGCGGGAAAAAGATCGCGTCGGCGGTTACTCTCGACCGGACGCGGACCGGCTCGGCCAGCGCATTTTGCCAGCTATCGATCGAGGGAACGAAGACGGCCGGATCGAGCGCGAGCGCCTGCTGCGCGGCGACATTAAGGCTGGCCCTCGGCTTCGGCGGGGTCGCCCATGGCTGCGCCCATCCATCGACAGATGGGATTGCTGTCGCAACAAACGGAACAGAGGCAAGGAATTGCTGAAGCGCTGCCGTTGTCCCCGGCTTAGGCTTCGGCGGATCAGACCATGGCGATCCCCATCCGTCGATCGATGGGACCTGAGATTGAACCGTGATAAACCCGGCCGAGTTATCGGCGGTCTTCCATGATGCGCTGAGCTGGATCGGGTCAGTCCACGGCTGCGATGGCTGAAAGACTGCTGTTGCAGGCGTAAATGGCGCAAACGCGAGCGCCTGCTGCACTGCCGCCGTCGTCCCAGATTTTGGCTTCGGCAATTCAGCCCATGGCTGGCCCCAGGAATCGACGGTCGGCGCGATGGCTTGTGCGGAAGCGAATCCGCTTGAGTTATCTCCGGTCTTCCAAGGAATGCTGAGTTGGATCGGATCGGCCCAGCCCTGATGCCAGCTATCCTCGAAAACCTGCGTCGCAGTGACGGGAACGAAGGCAACGGCCTGCTGTTCACCGGCCGGGAGAGACGGTTTGGTTCTGACCGGTTCGGCCCACGGCTCGTGCCAGCGGTCCTCGGAGACGGTCTCCGGGAATGGCGCGGCTTCGGTATAGGCGAGGAATTGCTGCTCGCCGGCCGGAAGACCGAGCAACTGGCGTTGCGGCAGCGAGAACTGCGAACCCCAGCCGTCGACGGAAATGGCAGTGCTAACAAACGCCGTAAACGCGAGGGCCTGCTGCTGATGCGCGCCAAGAGATTTCGGTCGAACCGGATCGACGAATGGCGAGAACGAAGAGAACGGAACGATCGGATTGAGCGGCAAGGCATAGAATTGCTGCTCGCCAACAGGAAGACCGGGCTTGGTTCGAACCGGCTCCGACCATGGCTGATGCCAGCGATCCTCGCTTACGCTCTCAGGGAATGGTGCCGCCTTGGCGAGGGCAAGGACTTGCTGCGCGCTAGCCGCAAGACCTAGCCGCGCTCGAACCGGCTCAGAGAGCCAGTTGAACCATGGGATCGAAATGACCGGGTTCGGCTGCGCGGCAAGGAATTGCTGCTCTGAAGCAGGCAGCGCCGGCTTAACTCTGACCGGAAGCGACCATGGTTGAAACCAACGGTCAGCGCTGACAGTTTCCGGCGCTCCGCGATTAACGACGTCGGTCTTTGCCTGATAGATGAGTTGCCAGAGAAATATCGGGCCATGGGACATCGGTCACCCCGCCGCGATTATGGCATATCTCCTGCCAACGGACGACCATGGCTGATGAAATCTGTCCTCGGAGGTCGTGGCGGCAGCGACGCCAACCAAGGTGGCAAACATCTCGTCTTCCGGATAAATCAGGAAGCAGTAGGGGTCTTTGTGTAATTGCATTGCCTCTGCGGAGGTTATCTTCCGCCGCCACAAAGCACCATAATGAATAAACCCGGCAGTTGTATTCCCGGTCAAACTGGCGGAATTAAATGAGTTGAATACTGGCTGCACACCCGGAGCGGTAGCGGTGGGATTGTTCGCTGCGGAAGTTTGGAATGCCCCATCGAAATAGGCCTGCACCAACGCAGTTGTTGCGCCTACTCCCACCATGCTATGGTAGCCATTTATAACAGATGCAACCGTATAGGTAAGATCACCAGGACCGCTATTGAATCCCTGTCGCATCACGGTGTCGCTATCGGCGGCGCAATAAATGGGGTTGTCTCCAGCGCTGTCTGCAAGAACAAAGAAAACACCACTCGCTGGAGCGGCAGTTACAAAAAAAGAACAAGCAATAGATGCTGGAGGTGTAATGCTATTAATTCGCGAAGTGAATGGTAACTTGATAGCACCTCCGCCGCTGGTGTACTTATACCCAGAGCCAAATGATCCAACCCCTCTTGCGGCTGTTGTTGCTGTAACGTTGGACCCAACTCCGCCATTGACTAAATCAATTAAAACTCCGCCAGCATCGTAGCAATAAGATGCCAAGTTCGCCGCAAGCGGATGCGCCCAGTTAATGCGCGGGATGCTACCCCAAGGTTTTTTCTGGCCCCTGAATGGAATGATCGGGATTTGCATTTAGCCCCCGATCAGTATTGCACCGCAACCGGACCAATTTTAACCGTTGAATATCCGTTGGTGGATGCCGGCAAGGTGATGCCGATGCCATTGAAAATGCATAGTTTAACAGGAGACCACGGCATCTTCACAATGCCGCTCGCGAAGACGACAGCAGAGCTAGCATAGGCAAGCGTGGAATACGGGACGATAAAATCCGGTGGTCTAGGCAAGCCTAAACCCGACGACCCGGTCGTTGACTCAAAAGTTGTGCCGCCATCAAGGCTGCGCATGAACCATCCGGATATAAATGCGCCCGCAGTCGGCGTTCCTGAAGCCGCTAGCGTAACGGCAACTTCGCCCCAAATGGCTTGGCCAAAACTTCCCGAAGACGTGAAGGTCGAGGCGCTCACGGCTGTCAAGCTAGAGCCAAGGCTGACGAACTCCGAGGACATCAAGGTGGTTACCGCTGAGAAATATCCAGCAGTAGAACCGCCTGTTGCTTCTAAGAAATTGGTGGCCATTAGGTTAGGCCTCCAATGCTGCTATTGGCGGCGGCGAGATCGCCGCTGTTGATATTGCCTACAACGCTGCTGGCGTAATTATAACCATTTGCTTGAGCCCACGATTGCGTGGTGGCCTTGGCGAGCGCGGTCAGATTGGCAATCGTCACGCCAGAACTAGGAAAAGACGCCACGATCATCCCAGCCGTGAGCAGGCTCACGTTGGCGCTGCCTCCCGTCAGCGGCCCTGGGATTTGGCACAGGCCTAGCAAGTTTGATTGCTGCGTAGCCGTCAGCACTGCGAATTCACCCCAGTTAATACAGTTGGCGAGTTGGCTGCCGACAACAGTGAAGGATGTCGGGACCGCCCCCGTGACTGTCCACGCGTTCACATTGTTTAGCTTGGTGGTGGTTGACTGGGCCGACGAGAGGCCAGTGCCGGTCACGCCGGCTGGCGGCTGGATCGATGAATTCCATGCGGCTATGAGGATATCGTAGTATGCCACACGCTATGTCCCAACCTCGGTTGTTAGCGCCTGCAGCTTCGCAACGGCGGCTTCATACTTTGCCTTGGTCGCCTGCGCCTCCGACATCGCCGCATCGGCCGCGTCCTGCGCCTTCTGCGCCTTCTTCGTCATTGCGTCGGCCTGAGCCTGCGCGTCCGCGAGAAGCTTGTTGGCCTGCGCCTTCGCGCTCGCGGTCACGGCGTCGGCATTGTCCTGCGCCTTCTGCATTGCTCCCGAAGCCGCCGCATAGACCGTGTTCGCGCCATCGGCCTTCGCCTTTGCATCGGCGAGCTGCGCCTGTGCATCGGCGAGCACCTTGGCCGCCTCGGCCCTGATCGCGGTCGCCCAGCTCTCGACCGCCGTCCTGGTCTCGGTGGTCTGCTTCATAAACGCCGCGAGGTCGGTGTCACGCTTGTTCTTGGCTTCATCGAGTGTCCGCGCGGCCTCATCAAGCGCCGCGCGCGCATCCTTGCCGAGACCCAAATTGGCCAGCGCCTGTTCGGCCGTCTCCTTCGCATCCTTGAATTGCTGCATCCGCGCCAGAAAGTCGGCACCGCCCGCGATGATAGCAGAGAGATCGATGTTCGGCCCCTGGTCGATCGACATGCCCATATTAACCTGCCTGCACAAGGGTCATGGTCGTCGTGCCCGTGCTGGACCCTGCAGTAACATTTAGTCTAACAGCGGTGACTCCGAAAGCATAGTTTCCGTTCGCATTTGACGTCTGCGCCGAGAGCGTCGAATGCTGAAACCAAGTCGCGTTGCTTGCCGTAAACCCGACGAAGTTCGATGACAGGTATCCTAGATAATCAAAAGAATGTTCTATGTTGTAAAGCACGGCAGTCGAATTGATGGTCACACCGACGCCGATCGAAAACGGCGTCCGATCGATGTCGCAGTAATAGGTCGGGAAACCGGATGAGTTCGTTTGCGCGCCGTTGTTGGCGTTGCTCGAAAGCCCCGTAACCGTCGCCCTGAAAATATTCTGGGGCATCTAGTGGTGCATCCCTTTCAGGGTTTTGGCGAGTGATGCCATCTTGCGGAGCCGAGGACTACCGTGCGCGGCCTTCGCCATTTTGTTCGCCGGGATTTTCTCTCCCTCTGGAACATGCAATGCCCGGTGCAACGCACCGGGGTGCTTGATCGCGCCCGAAATCCAATGCCCGGCCTTACCACCAGAGGCACGACCCTCTATCGATGCGCCGAACTGAAAGGGTGTTTTGTCGCGCCACCGCCGCCGGCCGAACTCATCGGACTCTTGTCCGAGCCGACGCCGCCGCCGCGCGCCTTGTGAACGCGGTGCTTGCCCTTGCTTCCTGCGACCTTGCCGACAGCCTTACCACCGCGCTTCATCTCGTCGGCTTCCTTGACGACATTGCTCGATCCGCCGGAATAAGCGACGCGTCCGCCCTTGGCCTTGCAGGACATCTTGGTGTGGTTTGCCATCGCGCCTCTCCTAAACCGATGAGAATTGCGTTGCACCGAACAGCGGAGCCACGTTAGTGGAGGTGATCGCGGCAATTGCCGTCGCCGCAGGTGAAACCACCATTTGAATGCGAACAACGGCGTTCGAGGCGACCGAGGACGCATAAGTGCCACGCACATCAGCGGTGGTCGCGGTCTGCACCGCCGCCGTTGAGGCGAGCACGACGTTGGTGGTCGACAGCGCCGATAGCACCGAGATATTCGCCGAGGTGTTGACGGTGACCTGCGAGTTCAGCCCCACATACGGAACCGCCAGCGGAAATCCGTAGATATCGCCAAAGCCAACCAGGATGCCGGTCGAGGTCGGCGTCGTCGTATTGGTGATCGACGAGATATACTTGAACGCCTTCTTGCCGGCCAGACTGGTCGAACCTGCAGTGATGGTCTCGGTCATCTTGTAGCCGTAGATGTCGCGGCCAGCGATCGAATAGGTGCCCGCGTCAAGATTACTCGACGGCTTGATCGTGATGTTGCGACCCGCGCCAGCGGCGGGGTTCCACACTGCCAAGGTGCCGGCCGAACCGAAGCTAAGAACTGTCGCCGTGGAATCGATGCAGATCAGCGTTCCCGTCACGTTGCCGGTCTCTGGCGCGATGATCGTGGTCGAGAACGTGCCGCCCGCCGAGGACGCGGCGGCGAGCGTGAAGGTCGACACGCCCGAGGATGCAGTATTGACCACGAATGCACTGGAATTGATCGACGCCGGTACGAAATCGACCACGCCAGCATTGTTGTAAAAGCCGAGGCTTTTCGCGGTGACGCCGGAGCCGGGTTGATAGGTATACGCCACGCGCGGATCGAGCATGGCGTCGCCGAGATCAGAGTAATCCGGTGCACGCTGCTCGTTGTGTTCGAGGTCGCCCCCGAGCAGGCCGGTGCCCGCCGACGACGTCGGCGTGGTGCCGAACGAAACAGTCGGACCGGAATAAGCAGTGATGGTCATGAGTTCACTCCATCACGAGGTCGGGAAAGTTCCGAAAATGTGACGCCAATCGTAATATGACGGCACATAGCGCTGATATCCCTTGACCAGCAGGTTGTCGGTCGAGAACTCGACGCTCATGTCGGTCTCGAACGCCTTGCGCTGGAAGAACACCAGACCCGGATGGTTGGTCAGCACGAACCACGCGAACGAAGACGACAGGTAGTCATAGACCATGTAGCCTTCCTTGAAGGACTGCTCCATTTCCCTGATCGCGTTGATGTCGTTGTTGCCGGTGCCGACCCGCAATTCCGAACGGAACAGCCGCGCGCCGATCGGCTCCAGGCTCGCCGGAATCACCAGCTTCTGGCCGCGCGCATGGATTTTGAGGCCCGCGTTGGTCTTCCATGTCGAGCGGATCACGATCGCGGCGTTGAGCAACGAGGTTTCGTTCAAGCTCACATCCGGAGATGGCTGGTTGGCGATGCTGCCGCCGTCGATCGGATGCGCGGTGTTGATCAGCGAAACGCCGTCGCCCTGAGTCGCGGTGTTGAACGTGGTCGCGGTGTTCAGGATGTTGGCGGCGTAGACCTCCTCGGTCTCCTTGAACGCCTCCATCAGGCCGTCGTTATTCGGGCCGAACTCCGCCTTGTATAGATTGTCGTCGATCGCCGGCCGGGTGATGGCGTACATCAGCCCGATTTCAAAGTGCTGGGCGTTGTAGATGAAGCGCTGGCCGGAGTTGTTGTCGGTCGCGGTCGGACCGCCCTCGTTCTTGACCTGCGCATAGCCGAGGAAGCGCATCGCGGCGCGGCGCTCCAGCGACATATTGCTGTCGACCGATTTGAAAATCTGCGGCCACTGCCGCTCGATCATCGGATAGCGACCATCGATGCCCCAGAGGCCGGGAAGCAGGAGGTCCTTGATTTGCGAAAGTGCGACGGGCATTTATCCCTCCCCTTACGAGCTGCGCGCCGTCAGATTCAGACGGTCGCAGTTGTTGAGGCGGACGATCACCATGTTCGCCGGAGTGGTGTTATCGGTGCCGTTGATGAAGGCGGCAGTGCCCACCGCAGGAACGCCGGGCGGCGCATAGCCAGAGTAGAAATCGACGAGGCGGAACGGGGCTCCGCTGATGTTAGTGACGCCGGTCGACTCGACCTGGATGTTCGAATAACCGGTAGTGAGATTGCCCGTCGTGGTGTTGAAGGTGACACCGATGTTGAGGCCGATCATCGAGGAGGTGATCGCGAACTTGGTCGATGCCTGCACCAGGAAGTTGGTGTCGGGGTCATCAATCACATAGGCCTTGATGTCGCCGGTCGATCCGGTCACCACGCCGTTATAATTGTTGCTCCAGACCACGCGGCCAGCACCGGGCTGAAACTGGTAGCAGCCCTGAAAGATGCCTCGGACCAGCATAACGCCGGTCGAGGTGGTGATCGACGAGACGACGTTGAGCGACGTGATATAGGCACCGGAGTTATTGGCACCCGGCGACGATGATGTCAGGACCGGGTCGCCACGGAAGATCAGACCGGGGTCGGTTGAGGCAATCCAGACGGGGGTCAAGCCATCGGTCGGCGATGAGCCTTCCTGACGTCCGAAGGTCTGAAAGCCCTGCGTGGGCGATACGAGAGTATTTGCCATGGACGGCTCCTGAATGGCGACCAGCCGCGACAATCGCGTTCCTGGTCATCACCTGAGCCTCCACAGCGCGCGGAGGGTGGACATCAGGACCAGCGCGATCCTGATGCTTTGAGCCCTAACTCATTTTTTGGATGATTGCAAGTGAGGTGGAGCGGCGTGAGGGAATCGAACCCGTCGTCCTCAGTTTGGAAGACTGTAGCTCTGCCATTGAGCTAACGCCGCTTGGATGCAGGGACGGGATTTGAACCCGCGACCTTCAGGTTATGAGCCTGACGAGCTACCGGACTGCTCCACCCTACGCCAAAACCCTTACTCCGGAATTTCGATCCGCTCCATCGATTTCTTGATCTGGTTGCCGCGTGTCGCGGTCGGGTGATTGGAGCCGGTGACGTTCGGAATGCCGTGGCCCAACTGTTCCTCGGCGATCTGCAACGGCAGCATGGAATCGCGCCGCTCCGCCCGCCGCGCCTTGGCCTGGATTTCGGCCGGACGGGCGACCAGCATGCAGTCCTCGACCGTGATCACGTCGTCGAGCCCCTTCGACATGAACATGCCGTCGAGCATGCCGTCGAAGTCCGATTGATGAACCGGCGTCCATCCGCCCCGTGTCATCTTCGACAGTTCCTGCGGCGTTTCCATGCCGCGCACCGACCGCGTCACCCATTGCAGCGCGACGCCATCGCGATGCAGCGCCTGAATGATGTCGTCCGGAATGCGTAGGCGATCGACGCCATCGATGCCGACGCCGACAAAGTCATCGCTTTCCCAATTCGGGCGCGCTTTCATCTTGGCCATCAGCGATGGCTTCACCGCCGCACGATCCGCAGCCGCAGCGATGGCATCAGGAGTCGGCGCTATCCTGGCGCGCCCACGCGGCTTACCTTTCGGCCAGCCGCCCTTGTGCTTGGTTTCGGTTTCGGTCGTGGTTTCGTCGGTCATCCGGTTTGCTCCGTGGTCTGCCGATACTCGCCGTTGGCGCGCATCTTTTGCAGTTTCTGCTTGTTCTTGGCGTAGGCGTACTCCTTCTGCGCGTCCGTCATGTCGAGCGCGGTATAGGACGTGCGCGCGATCCGGCGCTCCTCCTCAGTCAGGGTCATCGTGGTCGATGCCGGTTTCTGACCAGAATAGGTCGGGGCATCTCGTGACACGGGTGCGGACATCGGAATGCTCCTTCGTTGGGGTTGCGCTGGCGGCGCTGCGGCTGGTGCCGCCTTGAAACCGAACTCGGTGTCGAGCGCATCGAAATAGGCGTCAGAGAAAGGCTGAAGACCCTTGTTGTCGACCAGATAATTGTGCGCGCCGCCGATCTTCCGGTTCATCGCCTCATCATTGATGAATTCCGGATGCTTGCGAAGCCAGCCCTTCGCGACCTCGGGCATCTGCGCGATACGATGCTCGAAATCCTGTGGCGCGGGCTGCGGTGCCGGCGGTGGCGACGCCGCAGGCGGTGTGGTTTTCGGTGTCTCGCGCCTGCTTTCGAATGCCTGCTTGCCGTCCTCAAGACGGTCGAGCCGCGCGCTCGCCGACGCCATGATCCGCTGCGCCTTGCCCGCTGATGCCCAATCACTTGCGGCGGCAAACGCGGCATAGTCGGCTTCCGCCTTATCGATCGCGGACTGCTCGGCGGCAATCGCCGTCAGCACCGAATTGTATTGCGCATCCTCGCGGTCGCCGCGCTCGCGCGTCAATTCCTCGTCGCGTTCGCGGGCCTGACGAAGCGCATCATCGCGCTCACGCTGCGCGGTGCGCTGCATCTCCTCGGCGCGCCTCTGCGCGTCGAGCGCCTTCTGCAGCGGGTTGTCCTCGACCGGCGGCTCCGGCGGCGGGGGCGGCGGTTTCGGAGGCGCAGCCGCCGCTGCCGGGGTAAGCTCGATCTGCGTCTCGCCGGTCTCGTCGGGCAGATCGATCTCGATCGCGCCAACCGGCGGGGTGTATTCCTCGATTTCGGGCGTTTCAGGCGCGGCCTTGGCCGGCGGTGGTTTTAATCTGGGCATCAGAACACCATGCTTGGGTCAGGAATCTGCATGCGGATTTTATCATATGGGATGAAACGGCAGGCGGTGCCGTTGATCTGCACCGGCCATGCATCCTTGATCGCGTAGACGACCCAAGTGTGCAGCTCGGCGCTCTGGCCGCGTTCCGCGTCATCTTCCCAGTCGGCGTAGGCGAGCGGTCCCTTTTTCAGGACAAGGCCGACCTTGCCTTGGTACTCGTCCTCTTTGAGATTTTCCTGCGGCCGAATGATGCCGCCGGCTGTCTTCTCGTTGCGAATATAGGTTCCGAGCAGCACCAGATCGGCGGTCACCCTTGCTCCGCTCAGATCGCCCACGGCTTTGATGATCGCAGCGCGCGGGTCGCTGGACTGACTAATCTGTTCGATCTTGCTGGCACTAGCCACCGACATCCGGTTCGTCTCCACTAATCTCAAAATCGGCCTTCTCGGAAATCTTCAGGGCATCGTCAAAACCCTGTATCTGTCCGACCAGCCGCCAATACATGCTGGTCTCGTGTCCCATGGCCAGCGATTCCAGGACTTCCTGCCGCTGCTGGCCGATGAGCCTTTCGAAGATGCGTGAATGCTGGCTTTTGAAGGCCGTCAAGTTTTCTCGCCTCTCCTGCGCTCCATATGCTCGGCCTTCTCCTCGCGGCCGACGCCAGTCGCGGCACCGCCACGGAAGAAACTGTTGCCCTTGGCGCGGCTGACCCACTTCTTGATGTCGCCCTTGGTCGCCTCGCCGTCGATCACCTTGCCGCCTCGCGCGCGCATCGGCATGCCCGGAGGCATACCCGGAGGTCCCGGCGGCATGCCCGGAGGCCCGCCCATTGGAGGAGGCGGCGGCCCGCCCGGTCCGGCCATGGGCAGTGGACCTGCGGCCGGACCTCCAGGCGCGGGACCACCTCCTTTCGGGAGAACGATCGCGATGTTGGTGTTGCCGCCGCCCTTCTTAACGCGACCGCCGCGCGCAAATCGCTGCGACGACTTGTTACCGGCGATATCGTTATCGCGCGATGCCGCACTCTTGCTCGTGAGCTTGCTGAAGGCGTGGCCCTTGGCATGTTTCTCTGCACCGGCCGGCGAGCCGCTAAGGATCGTGCCGACGCGGCGGTGGGCAACCTGCTGTTCGCGATGGTTGTTGTACGGATGATTGGCCATGTTACTTCCTCACGGTGCCGTAGTTGGAAATCTGCCGGGCCGGCGCGGCGGTGAATATTTCCTCCGGCTGCTGCGCCGCATCGCCCTGCGCCGCCGCGTTCACCTTGACGCCGGCAATCCGCGCGGCGCGATCGATCGGATACTCGCCATGCTTGCCGGTCACGGCGGCGAGCTTGTCGCCGAACGTCCTGCGTGCGTCCTTGTCATGTGGATTGGGCATTACTTCCCTCCGCTCGGTTTTACCGGCTTGGCTTGCGCCATGGCCTTTGCTTTCGCCTCGGCTATCTGTTTCTGGTTCTCTAGGTTGGCCTGATGTTTCTCGGCCCCGAGTTGCATCTCCTGCGCATGCTGCTGGCGCTGCGCTTCAAGCTGCTGCTGATGTCGCTCACGCTCGGCGGTGAGTGACTGCGCGTGCTTCTGCGCATCGGTAACGACAGAGAGCTGGTGCTTTTGCGCGTCCTGCTGCAGCTCGGCCTGATGGTTGACATGGCTCGTCACGAGATTGTGCACCGTCTCCGCCTGCTGCCCGGCGATCTCGGAGCTGGCCTGCGCATTGTCGCGGTGAATGTCGTGGGCGTGAATGATCATCTCGGCCTGCACCCGCATCTGCTCAAGCTGCAACTCGTATTGCTGCATCTGCTGCTTAAACTGGCGCTCCTTCTCCTTGTCCTCGAACGTCGCCTTCGCGGTCTGCGCCTGGATCAGCACCTTGGCCTGATCGATCTGCGCCTTCATCTTCTCGGCTTCCGCCTTGGCCTGGATCGCGACCATGCGCGGGTCCGGCGGCGGCGGTGCGGTCTGGTTCATCATCAGGCCTTCGGAATCGATGTCGGCGATGCGCAGGATGCGCTTTAAGGAATTGCGCTTGTCCATGTCCTGCGGATATTTCGAAACCAGGGTATCGATGATGGTGGCCTTGGCGATGCGATGCAGGCTGGTCGGGTTGTTCGGATCGGCCACCGGCACCAGGTCGCGCTGATCGAGCGCCTCCTTGAACTGCTCGGCGGTCCATTCCCGCGCAGGCGCGTGCCCGCGCTTGTTGTGACGCCAGAATGCCTCCGGGTCCTCACGGAACCGATCCTTGAGCAATCCGAATTCCTCGGCCTGCGCCGCGTGCAGCCGCTTGTGCACGCTATCCATGATCTTGGTGGCCTGCTCGATCAGCGCCATCGTGGTGCCAACCGGCACGTCCTGCTTGCCCTCGCCGATATTGGTTTCGGCGGTCTGACCGAGCCGCTGGCCGACCTCCTCGATATGCGCGGCAAGCTGCGTGAACGCGGCACCGGTTTCCTTGTACGGCAGCGGCATGAACGCATCCTGGATGCGCATGCCGGGCGGCACGTCAACCGGCATGCCGCCGCCGGGCGGCACCCGAAACTGATTGGTGTTCTGCCGGCCTGCTCCCTTTGAAAACAGGAAGCCCGGAAAATTCGCGAACATGCCGTTGTCGAGCATGATGCGCCAGATCGCGGTCAGCGCGATCGTGACATTGCCGAGCAGGTGAATCAGCCCGAGGCCATAGAAGCCAAGCCCGCGAATAAACGGGAACTGGACAAAGAACCGCTTTGCCAGCGCCTGCTCGTCGTCTTCCTCCCAATTTCGCCGGACCGCGAGAACCTGCCGGCTTTCCTTCTCGATCGTGACAACATAGGGAAGCGGCAATTCCTTGTCCTTGAACTGCTTCGGTGCGAACTTTTCGAGGTCCCACTCACAATAACATTCATAGACCTCGTAATCGGCATCCTTCGGCTGCTGCGGCTGCGGTTTGTAGCCGCCGATCTCCGCCTTCTCTTTTTCCGATGCCGTGACCTGTGCTGCCGGGTTCGGCGGCCCAAGCTTGACGTCCCGGTAGGCTCCGGTGATCTGCATCCGCTTCAGGATCGATGGCCGCATCTTGATGCGATGGGTCACCCTGCTGCAATCGCGCATGTCGGTCGCCGAATTCGACACGATGATGTCAGCCGCATCGACCGATTCGGAAACCGGCCGACGCCGGAGCGGGCAGTTGTAGACCTTTTTGAAGCCGTCGCCGCCGAAGCCGATGTAGAATAGCATGCGGTCGGTGTCTGGCACGTATTCGGTCGCGGTCACCGTCAGGTAATGGTTCATGTCCTTTTCGAGCGCGGAGCCGAGGTCGTCCATCGCCTGCCCTTCAGGCGGTGCGCCGGGCGGAGGTGCCGGCGGTTCGGGTTTCATCGGTAAATCGTTGCGGACCTTCACGGGTCCCGTCGCCGGCAGGAATTCGCCGCGCGCCGTGGCCTGGAAGCGAACCGTCGCCTCCAGCAGCAATGGATGGCGGATGGTCGACATGCCTTCGAGCGGCGCTGACGACGTGCCCATGTCGCCGCGCGGCTCCTCGATCTTGAGCCCGAGCAGTCGAATGCCGGTTGCCCGGCTTTGCATCCAATCGGCGCGCGACTGAATGTCCAGTTCGATGCCGGTCAGCAACTCCGACGCCATGCGGGAGAGTTCTTCGTCACCAATATCGCCCGCGAGGTTGCGATAGAAATCGTCCTCGTCGATCTCGGCGGTGTTGCGATCGGGATTTTCGTCGAAGGTAACGCTGCCGTCGCCGTGCTCGATCTTGGCAACGCCATTGTCGAGAAACGTGATGGCATGGGAGCCTTCGTCAAGATCGATCTCCGTCGAAGCAAGCTGCTTCTCCGGTTCTTCTGGATCAATAAGACGAAGGGTCGTGGGCGAGGCCATCTGGCCATCCAACAATTGAGCGAATGCTCACAACTATCATGGCAATTGATCCGGCGCTATAGCCGTGGTAAAGGAGCCACACTTGCGGCGGCGTGGAAAGCAGACACGCGGCTGGGGTGGTCCCCGAGCAACCTGTCCACGGCATCGGTTCCGAGCATCGTTATCCGCAAGGAGCGTAACAGGCCTCAAGCCGGAGTAGCGCCCGGCCCGCAAGCGTCACACCGGATATAATGCGCCGGACCGGGGTCGGTACTTGGTCTCGTCCTCCATCTCGAATGCCCGTTCCTCTTTCTTCACCGCCCAACCGGAGCGCCGCAGATAGATCAGCGCCATGCTGCAGGTGTCCGCGAGATCGTCATGGACCGCGCGGGGAACGAGCGCGCACTGCTTGATCATCGCGTCCGCCCATTCTTTGTCGGGCGCATAGATCAGGCCCTCGGCGAACAGGTGAACGACGGTCTGCAGCCGCGCGACCTTGTCGGGGGATTTGATGAAGCCGGTGCGTGGGTCGACCAGCTCAATGCCGAAGTCGAACGATCCGAACAGCCGCGCCAGCTCCTGACTCACGCTATGTCCGGAGGCCTTGTTCTCGATGATCAGGCGATCGATCTTGAATTTCTTGCAGTCCGCGCCGACGCGGCTCACCAGATCGTGGATCACCATGCGCTCGGCCCAGCAAAACATCAGGAAGATCAACGGCTGGCCGTTCGGATCGCGAAATATGCCCCAGATCGACAGCGCCGAGGGATCGTTCTCCTCCTTCTCGGTATAGGCGGGATCGAGCGCTGCGA
>WNFO01000637.1_pt1 | contig 31609 bp, 36 predicted proteins | sample 5400251 | NCBI WGS metagenome assembly WNFO01 (sample SAMN13153354, study PRJNA577476) | soil metagenome | isolation source: 100 cm saprolite under Madrone tree | place: USA:California | collected 2016-06-14
GAATGAACTCGAAGCTATCGTCGCCGAATCCGGACTGCTCGATCAGCATCGTGTCGCCGTCCTGACGGATGCGGTGCGGGCCGTCCGCAACGGCGTAGCTGACGCTTGGGTCGCCTATCACCTCGGTGTTGCCGAGACGCGACACGACTTTCACTTGCTTCGGGCCGGCTGACCGGGTGGGAGTCGTGACCGGGGAGGGGCCGGCCTCGAGCCCTTCGAGGCGGGCGGCGCCTTCTTCCGGGGAGATCGTCCCCGAGGCAACCTGATTGACGATTTCACGCTGCAGGTCTTTCATGGCTCAGATTAGAAGCCAAGACTTGCTAATTTGTCAACCACCAATCCAAAACTGGCAACTTGAGCTTGGAATTAAGCTGAATCACGCGATGCGGACCACCTCAAGACGTGGAACCGCGGCCGGATGGGCCGCGATCGCGGTCCTGTTCGCGGCGACCACGTGCGTGGAAAGCATGTCCTGGACCCAGCTCACGGCCTACACACCGCTCTACCTTCGCGAGCTGCACGTGCCGGCCGCCCAGGTGCCGACCTGGATCGCGGCGATGTCGAGCCTCGGCTGGATCCTGGCCCTGCCACTGGCGCCCTTCTGGGGAGTGCTGGCCGACCGGTACAGCCGCAAGCTCATCATCGTCCGCAGCGCCGCCATCGAGGCGCTCGTGTTCGCGGGGTGGGCGCTGGCGACCTCGCCGGTCGTCGCCCTCGTGTTCCGATCGCTGAATGGCTTCATCCTCGGCAACACCGGCGTGATGCTCGCCGTGCAGGCGTCGACGACGCCGAAGCAGAGGCTCGCCCTCGCCATCGGTATCGTCGGTGCCGGCTCGCCGGCGGGGCGGGCGCTGGGTCCGATCCTTGGCGCCGGGCTGGTGCACGTGATCGATGTGCGGGGCATGCTGTTGGTCGATGCCGCGCTGTCAGTCGTGATCACGATTCTTCTGAGCGTGGTCATGCGCGACCCGGAGCACGAGCGGCCGGCCGACCTTCGCGTGCTCAGTCTCCTGCGCGGCGCGCTGGACGAAATCCTGAGCAAGCCGTTGGTATGGCGGCTTTTCCTGGCCACGGCGATCACGCAGGTCGGCCTGTGGACGGTCCTGCCCTATGTGCCCATCTACATCGCCAGGCTGGCCCCGGCCAACGCCGTCACCGCGGTCGGGGTGGTGCTGTCCTCGGTCGGTCTTGGTCAGGCCATCGCCTCGCCGCTCTGGGGTCTGGCCATTCAGCGTTTTGGGCACCGCACGGTACTCAACGCGACGTCAATCGGCGCGGCAGCGGCCCTGACAACAGTCGCCTTGAGCCATTCACTTCCCATGTTCGCGCTGGCGCTTGTGGCCAACGGCATCTTCGCGGCCGCGATCCTGACCGCGAGCATGGCAGTGATGGCGGCGACCGTCAGCCCCGAGCGCCGTGGCGCCGTCCTCGGCCAGATCCTGTTTCCGTTCTATCTCGGCGGTGTGCTCGGGCCGCCTCTTGGAGCGCTCGCCTTCGGCGTCGGGCAATCGGCCGTTTTCGGAATCGCCGCGGTTCTTAGCCTTGCTCCGTTGGTAGTGCTGCTGACGCTGCGGCCCGCGATCCGAGCCGCGGCTTGGACGTCAACGGCCCCGGGACCATCGCCGCCCTTTCGGGCCTCGCTCGGGTCGAAGTCGTTCGCGGCGACCACGATCCGGAGAGCACCGGCTGGCCGGTTAGCAAAGACGTGACTGTCGAAGGCAAACGCATCGTCATCGTCCATGGCAACCGCAGCCGCTGGATCGAGGAGCCGCAGACCTTGCTGTGGACCTTGAGCCTGGGCGCATACCACCCTCACTCCCGGCTGGCGCGCGTGCTGCGCGCGCGGTTCGCGAACGCGGACGCAATCGTGTTCGGGCACACGCACAGATCCCTCATCGAGACTATCGACGGGACGCTGATGTTCAACCCCGGTGGCGTGCATCAGTGGAACCCGACGACCGCCGGGCTGAGGCTCAAGCAGAACCCAGGATGGTTCGAGTGGTCCTGGCTGCAGGTCGCCCGCCACCTACGCGACCACCCGCAGCCTTCGGTCGGAATCCTCGAGGTGAGCCGGACCGCGATCGTCCCAAGTGTGATCACTCTGTAGTGTCTGGGATGTGACCGAGCCCACGTTCAGGCCCACCACCCTCGACGACTCCGAGCTTGCGGCCGACCTGATGACCGCCGCCTACCCGGCGTTCGTGGTGGACCCGGTGCTCACGCGATACCGGTGGGCGCACCCGCGCCAAGACTGGACATACGTTGGCTTCATCACGGAGATGTCGCGCAAGCCGATCGCATTCGTCCACTGGATGCACGGACCGCCGGAGCAGGACCCGCAGCGCCACTGCGAGGTTGTCGTAGCCCTCGATCGATCCAGGCTGGAGGTCGACCTGCTCACGGACCTGTGGCGTTGGGCGACCGAGCAAGCGACCGCCGGCGGTTCGCAAATGCTCGAGGCCTACGCGGCGGAAGACGAGCCTGAGATGCTCGAGGCTCTCGGTCGCGTTGGCTATGGGCGAGACCGCCTCGAGAAGGTATGGGAGCTCGACCTTGGTCTTCACGGGGCCAGGCTTGTCGGCGAAGCCGAGCAAGAACGGGCGCAGGCCGAACGTGCGGGTTACGAGCTCACGACCGTAGCCCGCTGGGACGCCCAGATGAGGTTCGAGGCCCTGCACTCACTCGACAGCTTGACCAGAAAGGACATCCCGACCACCTTCCCGATCCTCCCGGAGACGTTCGAGAACTTCATGGACCGGCTTAGGTCGCCAGACCGGCCGCACGACAAATGGTGGATCGCCGTTCGCGATGGCAACCCGGTGGCGATGTCGTACTTACGCTTTCCGCCCGTCCGCGGGCAGGTGTGGACCGGCTACACCTGTTGCCACCCCGACCATCGCGGCCGCGGCATAGCGCGCGCCGTCAAGCTGCAATCGCTCGCGCAGGCCGTCGCGCTGGGCGTGCCGTATGTCTATACAGACAACGACTCCGAGAACGCCCCCATGCTGCACATCAACGAGCGCCTCGGGTACGCGCCGCGGCCGGGATTGATAGCCCTGCTGAAGCGGGTACAAAAGTAGCCACATGGCGAAAACGAAGGACTACTACGACGTGCTCGGCGTGCCGCGGACGGCCACACAGAAGGAGATCACGTCTGCCTTCCGCAAGCTCGCACGCAAGCACCACCCCGACCTGAATGCCGGCGACAAGCAGGCGGAGGCGAGGTTCAAGGAGATCTCGGAGGCGCACGACGTGCTCTCCGACGCCAAGAACCGCAAGCTCTACGACGAGTTCGGCGCCGACTGGAGATCGGCCGCACAGGCCGGAGTCCAGCCGGACGGTGGGCGCAGGGGCCCCGGGGGCGGCTTCAGGCCGCAGGCTGGCAGGCCCGATGTCCAGTACCGAACGGTTTCTCCTGACGAGATGGAGGACCTCTTCGGCGAGGGCGGCGGTTTTGGGGACATCTTCAGCTCGATCTTCGGCAACTCTGCCCGGACACGCACTCGACCGGCCCCTCTGGACGTCGAGGCGCCCATCACGGTGAGCCTGGGCGAGGTCTACCGCGGCACGAGCCGTACCGTCGAGCTTCCAGGGGGCCGCCGGGTCGAGGTCAAGGTGCCGGCGGGGGTCAAGGAAGGAACCGTGCTCCGCGTTCCTGGTCTGCGCGCGACCGTGCAGGTTGCGCCCGACCCGGTCTTCTCGCGTGAGGGCAAGGACGTGCGGGTGTCGGTGCCGGTGCCGCTCAACGTCGCGCTCCAGGGCGGTGAGGTGTCGGCGCCGACGCTCAAGGGCGGCACGGTGCAGTTCAAGGTTCCACCCGAGACGCAGAACCGAAAGAAGATCAGGCTGCGCGGGCTTGGGCTCCCAGACCCGAAGGGCGGCCAGCCGGGGGATCTCTACGCAGAGGTCAATGTGCAGCTGCCCGTGCCGATGGACGAGCGCACGCGCAAATGGGCGTCAGAGCAGCCGCTTAGCTAACCTCTAGCACGCCGCTTTGAGCACTGGCCTGTCACGACGCTTGCTGCTGCCGCTCGTGTTCGTGTCAGGCATGGCGTCGCTCGGTATCGAGTTCGGAGCCTCTCGCTTGCTCGCGCCGTACTTCGGGACCAGCCTCTACGTGTGGGGCGTGCTCATAGGCCTGATCCTCGTCTACCTTTCGGCGGGGTATGCGATCGGCGGCCGGCTCGCGGACCGCTATCCGCGCGAAGACATCCTCTTCCAGATCACCGCATGGGCAGGCTTGTGGATCGGCGTGATCCCGCTGGTGAGCTATCCGATTCTGCTGCTCTCACAGCAGGGCTTCCGCGCCCTTTCGGTCGGGCTGGTCGCGGGCACCCTTCTCGCTGTCGTCCTGCTGTTCGCGGTGCCGGTCACGTTGCTCGGCTGTGTTAGCCCGTTCGCGATCCGGCTCCTTCTCAAAGACGTGGCCACCGGCGGCAACACCGCGGGTCGCGTGTACGCGCTGTCCACGGTGGGCAGCATCCTGGGCACCTTCCTGCCGGTGTTCTGGTTCATCCCTACGTTCGGCAGCTTTCGTGATCGCGGTTCTCCTTGCGTGGATCTTCCTGCCAGGTGGAGTCAAGCCGCCTGAGGTCGGAACGCTCCTCTACGAAAAGGAGTCCGCTTACAACTACATCCAGGTGGTCCAGGTCGCGACGACGACCGAGCTCATCCTGAATGAGGGGCAGGCGATTCATTCCGTCTACGACAGCCAGACCGATCTGACGCACGGTTACTGGGACTACCTGCTGCTCGCGGATGCGTTCCGGCCCGCACAGGCGACGGCGGCAAAGCCGCGGTCAGCGGCCTTCCTGGGCCTCGCCGCCGGGACCGCGGCGCGGCAGTATCGAATTGCCTTTGGCGACCAGGTCGACATCACGGGCGTCGAGATCGATCCCGACATCCTCGCGGCCGGCCACCGCTACTTCCACCTCGACGAGGCGCGCGCGCATGAGGTCGTCGCCGATGCGCGGTACTGGCTCGACACTCAAGCGGGCCGTTATGACGTCGTCGTCCTGGACGCGTACCGGCAGCCGTACATTCCGTTTCACCTCACGACCAAGGAGTTCTTTAAGCAGGTGAAGGCGCACATCGAGCCGGGAGGGGTTGTGGCCGTCAACGTCGGGCGAACCGCAACCGACTATCGATTGGTCGACGCGCTCGCGAGCACCATGGCGTCGGTCTTTCCGAGCGTGATGCTGCTCGACGATCCCAATTACACGAACACGGTCGTCTACGCGTCGACGCTGCCGATCAATGTGGAGGACGTCACGCACAACCTGCAGCTGGAGTCGGGGCCGCTGACGCGCGATGCGGCCGCCAGCGCATTGCAGAATGGCAAGCTCAGACTTTCGCCATACCACGGTCAGGTCTACACGGACGACCTGGCCCCCATCGAGCAGCTGATCGACCAGATCATCTTCAGCTACCTGAGCGGTAACTGACGGCGCCTGGCGCCTCGGACCGGACTACTGGCGGTGCAGCGGGGTCGTGACCGTCTCGCCGGCCAGCTGCTGGTCGGCCTCGATGCAGAGCAGGCGAACGCGACCGGTGGCCACCACCTTCTCCTCCTCGTCGAGCACGCGCGCCTCCCACACCTGTGTGCGCCGGCCGCGCGTGATCGGCGTCGCGACCGAATGGAGCTTGGCGCCTATGCGCACCGCCCGCACGAAGCTTGTGCTGTTCTCGAGACCGACCACGGACTGCCCGCGCGGCAACGCATAAAGCGCGGCGCCTATTGATGCAAGCGATTCGATGATTCCGCAATGCACACCGCCATGCACGATTCCATAGCCCTGCAGGTGCTCGGGTCCAATCGTCAGCTCGCAGCGCACCTCGTCCTGGGTCGCGAGCGTGACGGTGATGCCCATCGCGTGGAGCCAGCCTTCGGGCATCGCCTTCAGCCGTTCGGAGAAGTCGAGGCTCACACGCAAAATCGTAGCGGTGAAAAGCAAGGAGCCGGATTACATGTCCGGCTCCTTGTGTCGACGTTCGCAGTGCTTCCGCCTCCGACTCCAGGAGTCGGGTTCGGAAAAGGGGGCCCTAGAGGCTCACTTCCTCCCGAGCTCCCGGCTGGCAAACGAGGCGGTTGGCACCACGATTCGGTTTATCCAAGCTTCCGCCTCACCTCCTTTGCCCCACGGGCGTTGAACTTCGTCGGCCCTAGACTTCTCGCTCGATGCCACGCAAACATGCCGCCGAAGCCGTGAGGCGTGCAATTGGGTAGTCCGGCGCGCCAGGTGTTGAGCGCTCCCGAAAAACCTCGGCGTGAAAGCAAGAAACAGAAGCAACTCAAGAAGCGAGTTGTGCCAAAGACAGATGGTCGCTATTTGATCTATTACGAAAAACCATGAGCGAGCTCCGCTGGCATCCCCTGCTGGAAGAGTGGGTCACCGTCGCCCCCTGGCGGCAGGACCGCACATACCACCCGCCCCCTGACCACTGCCCGCTGTGTCCCACGCGGCCGGGGCAGCCCGAAACCGAGATCCCTGAGCCCGACTACTACATCGCAGTATTTGAGAATCGCTTCCCGTCCTTCACCGGTGAGCAGGGCCGGTGCGAAGTCGTCTGCTACACACCGGATCACGACTCGTCGCTGGGCGAGCAGAGCGTCGAACACATCCGCGACCTCATCGAGGTGTGGCGGGACCGCACGAGCGAGCTGCGCCGCCTGCCCAACGTGCGTTATGTCTACATCTTCGAGAACCGAGGCGAGGAGATCGGTGTCACGTTGAGCCACCCGCACGGCCAGGTCTATGCGTATCCGTTCATTCCTCCCGTCCTGCAAAGGGAGCTGCGATCCGAGGCCAAGCACATGCGCGAAACCGGGCGGTGCCTGTATTGCGATGTGCTCAAGGGCGAGCTAGGCGGCGAGCGCACCATCCTCCGCGACGAGAACTGGATCGCATTCGTGCCACCTTTCGCGCGCTGGCCGTACGAGGTTCACCTTGCGCCGATGCATCATCGCGCCGGACTGCTCGATCTCGACAGCGATGAGGATGAATCGTTCGCGCGAATCCTGAAGGGCCTGCTGCAGAAGTACGACCGGCTCTTCGACCGTCCGCTTCCTTACGTGATGGCGATGCACCAGACGCCTGCTGGCCGAGTGCTGAACCACCATCACTTCCACGTCGAGTTCTACCCACCGAATCGCACTCGCGACAAGCTCAAGTACCTTGCTGGATCGGAGCTTGGAGCCGGCGCATTCATCGTCGATGCCAGGGCAGAGGACAAGGCCGCGGAGCTCCGTGGAGCTTAAGCGGGAGCGCCCCAGAGCGTGGCATGGCCGCGCACCCGGACGGGTCAACCTCATCGGAGAGCACGTCGACTACCTGGGCGGTGTCGTGCTGCCCGCGGCGGTCGATCGCCACACTCGCGTCAGCGGGCGCGGTGCTCGGGACTGGACGATCGAAAGCGACGTCGGCGGCGGTCTCAAGTACCTGCGCGCGGTCGGCATCGAGCTCGATGCCCCCCCGCAGGCGGTCGTTGTGGAGTCCGATGTCCCGCCCGGCTCCGGCCTCAGCTCATCGGCCGCGCTGCTCGTAGCCATCGCCGCGGGCCTCCGCCCCAAGCTCGGCGGAGTCGAGGCCGCGCTCGCGTGCCAGCGTGCCGAGCAGCGGGCCACAGGCGTGCACGTCGGCGTGATGGATCAATTCGCATCCGCGCTCGGACGGCGAGGGCACGCCTTGCTGCTCGACTGCTCGACCCTTGAATATCAAACGGTGCCATTTCCCGAGGAGCTCGTCATCGCGGTCATCGATTCGGGCGAGCATCGCAACCTCGCCGAGACTCCATACAACGAGCGCCGCCGTGAGGCGGAGGCACGCGACCCCAAGCGCATGCGTCACGTCGAGTCGGAGGTTGCTCGTGTGCATGCATTCGTCGATGCGCTCAAAGAACACCGCTTCGAGCGGTTGGGAGTTCTGCTCAAGGAGTCCCATCAAAGCCTGCGCGACGATTTCGAGGTGTCGACCCCAACCGTCGATGCCCTGGTTGAGCGAGCCTGGGGTGTCGAAGGCTGCCTGGGCGCGCGCATCATGGGCGCTGGTTTCGGCGGCAGCATCCTGGCCCTGATCGAACGCGGTCGCGAGGCGCCATTCGCCGAGGCGATGAAGCGTGAAGTCATCTTCTGCGCGACCGCCGATGGCGCGTTCGTGCACAACGTGAAGACTAGTGGGAGGCCCGCCGGGCAGTGACGGCGGATCTTCGGCGCCCATGCGGCCCATCTGCGGTGTCGCCTTCTGCGCTCCTCGCTTACGCATCTATGCGATGCGCGCGCTGCGGTGCTCGTCGGCTCCTTGCAGCTGAGCCACCTGGTCACCGAATCTCTCGCCGCCACACCCGTCGGACCTCCCATTGAGCGACTGCCTCTTCCTTCCGCTGTCGCAGCGGCCAGGAGGCATCCGCGAGCTCAGCGGCTGGGAGGCGGTGTGGATGTCGCTCGGCGAGGGCGAGGCCGAACGGCTGACCATCGGACGCGGCGTCGACTGGAAGCCGATCGAGGTGCCGCGCCAACTGGCCGCTCACGAGGGCAGCCAGGCGGTGTGGTATCGCACCGAGTTCCAGCGTCCCGACCATTCGGGACGGGTGCTGCTCCGCATCGGTGGGGCCTTTCTCGCCACGCACGCCTGGCTCAACGGAAAGCTTCTCGGCTCGCACTACGGGTACTTCGCGCCATTCGGATTCGATCTCACTCCGTATCTCAAGACCGAGAACCTGCTCGTGATCTGCTGTGAATCGCCCGTCGAGACACAGCCCGAAAAAAAGCGGCACATCATGGGTGCCTTCAATGACGGCGAGCTGAGGCCCTATCCGGCATCCGCGTACTCGAGCTTGCCCGAGCCATATCGCTGGGAGGTGCCGGTCGGCATCTGGCGCCCGGTTGGGCTCGAGTACATCGGTCCGATCGCGATCGACTGGATGCGCCTGAAGCCGAGCTTCGAGGCGGGCGACGGCCGCCTCGAGGTAGAGGCACGGCTTCGCAATCTCGACGGCCGCCAGATGGAGGGGCAAATCGAAGTCGCCGTCTCTTCGGCAACCGGCGAGGAGTCCGCGCCGCTGCGCATACATCGCGACGTTCGCCTTGCCGGCGGGGGCGAGCAGACGCTGTCGATGCAGCTCGCCCTTCCTGCCGCAAAGCGTTGGGAGCCGTGGCGTTTTGGCGCCCAGCCGATGTACCGCGTCGAGATGGTGGCGCGCGCTGTCGGCGGCGTCGAGTCGACGCGCGTCGAAGACACATTCGGGTTCAGAGAGCTGAAATGGGACATTGGTCCCCGTCGCTGGAGTCTCTCGGTCAACGGCCGGCCGATGTTCTTGCGCGGCGCCTGTTACGCGCCTTCATATCGCCTCGACGAGCTGACCCCGGAGCGATTCGATGCCGACCTTCGCATCGCCAAGGAAACCAACCTCGATGCTTTTCGCATCGTCGCCAACGTCCTGCCTGCCGAGTTTTACCTGCTTGCGGATGCGGCCGGCATGCTCCTGGTGCAAGAGCTCCCGCTGTATGGCGCCTATGCGTATCACGCGCGTGGCGACGACACCCGCTTTTTCGAATCCGCGGCGCGCGAGCAGCAAGTGGAGATGGTCGAGCTGCTGCGGAACCGCCCCTCCGTCGCGATGTGGGTGGCGCACGACGATCCGCCGTGGCTCCCTGGCAACTCCGACCTCGGCGATGTCAATGCCGTCCGGCAGAACCACTCCATCGATCAGGATCTGCGCGTCGCTTTCGAGCACCTGGACACCACGCGTCCGGCGCTTGCAGCTTCGGGTGAGGTCGACCAGCACGATCTTCTCGGATGGGCGACTGGTTCGTGGAAAAGCGTCAGCGAGGCCGAGCCGGTGATGGTTAGCGCATTCGGCGCGCAATCGCTCCCGGCCGCGGACTCACCGGTGTGGGAGTCGATAGGCGCCACGTGGCCAGTCGCGGACGACGAAGCCGGTTGGCGTTACGCGGGATTCCAACCCGTCAACTGGGCAGAGCGGGGGGTCGGTCTGCCCTCTGCGTTCGCGAGCCTCGAATCATTCATCGATGAGTCCCAAGCGTTCCAGAGCTTTGTCGTGCGCATGGCAGCCGAGCATTTTCGAACGCGCAAGTTCGAATCGTGCTGGGGCGCGTTCGCTTTCCACCTCGTCGATCCATTTGCTGGCATTGGCTTCGGTCTTATGGACAGCGCGCGGAATCCGAAGCCGGCACTGGACGCTCTCGCGCAGGCATTCGCTCCGACGCGGTTGATCGTCGAACCTCTCGCATTCGATGCGGATCGTCCATTCGGAATCATCCAACGCCCCACCGTCCCCTTCAGCGCGCGGCTCGTCATCGTCAACGACGACCCGGATGTGGCGGGAACCGGTGTCGTGCGCTGGACGCTGATGCGGGAGCGACGCGTAGGGCGCCGGGGAGTGAGCCGCATCGCCGACGCGATCCAGAGAAAATTCTCCGGCGCGGCCGACGTCGAAGTGCCGACTGCCTCCGAGCCTGCAGTCAACGCGACCACGTTGAGCGTCGCGCTCGAGGTCGAGGGCGACTACCGGCTCGATGCCTCTCTCAGCGTGTCGGGACGAGTGATCGATCGCACAGAACTCCGCTTCACCGTGACGTCGGCTCTGCCCTCCGCACGGCCCAGGCCCGAGCTCCCTCGCTACCTGGCGGAGGGACTTGTGGACCTGGCGAGCTTGCACGCGGAAAGGGACGGCATGAGTTTCGTTCTCGAGAACCGGACGCGGCCCGCGGTCGTCGCGAGCATCAGCGGGCTGCGTCTCGATGGAGTGCCGCTGGCTCGTCACGACATCCAGGTGGAGACGCACGCCGGTCGCGCACCGTTTCCGCGTCACCTCGACTTGCCGGTCGGAAGGCGGCTGCGCATCTACGTCGTCACCGGGGAGCCCTTGGGCGCCGGTCGCCACTCTCTCGACGCTGACGTCACGGTTCCCGGAGTCGCATCTGGACGCGTGGTCGTCAGCGGCACTGTTTAAGGCGGCGCCGAGTTGCGAGTACGGGTGGCATACTTCAGCACTGACGCGTCGACACGCGAATAGAGTGCGGGTCCGCAGGTAGGTGTTTTCGCAATTGATCCATAAACGGACTCGGGACCAAGGAGGCCCCCCACCGTATGCCAACTGAAACCGTCTATGCGGATCTCGTTCTTGCGGTGGCGGCGCTCATCGCGGGCGTCCTCTACCTGAGGGCGCGCCGCCGCCACGGGAAGCGGAAGAAGTCGGGTCCTCCGGTTCGCCCGGCCACCCCGGCACCGGCGGCCGCCGGCACTCGAGGGGCCGTATCGACGTGGGCTCCGCCCCCTTCGGCAACGCCTGGGGCTGCCGTTGCTCCAACAGTGGTCGCCTCTCCGGCGCCAAGCTGGGACCAGCCGGCGGCGAAGGGCAACACAGCGGGTTCGGCCGGGCCGGCGCCGGCCTGGGGCGCGCCCGTCGCACCACCGCCGGCTGCCGCGGCCCCGCCGCCTCCGCCTGCGCCTCCGCCGCCGCCACCAGCACCAGGGATGGCACCCAGCGCAGGAGCACCCGGACCGACCTGGGGTGCACCAGCATCATCGGCTCCGCCCGCCGCACCCACCGCTCCAGGGGCTCCCACCTGGGGTGCTGCTCCCCCAGCTCCGCCACCGCCGCAGTCACCCGCGCCATCCTGGGGCGCACCTGGTCCCGCCGCGCCGGCCGCACCGCCGGCCCCCACATGGGGCTCGCCCGCGCCCGCTCCTGGCCTGTCAGCGCCACCTCCGCCACCGTCATGGGATGCGCCGAAGCCGGCAGCGCCAGCCGCGCCGGTCGCGCCGTCCTGGGGCAATGAGCCAGGGGTTGCATCGTGGGATCCTCCTGCTGCGGCCACGCCGGGCGGCCCTCAATCGGCGGGATGGGGCGCGCCCGCGCCGTCGTGGGAAGCGCCCGGCCAGCAAGTGCCCAGTGCCCCACCCGGCGCCACTCCGTCGTGGGACATGCCGAGGACTGAAGAGCCGGCGGCGCCCGCGGCGCCGTCTTGGTCCGCGCCCTCGGTGCCATCGGCTCCGCCCCCGCCCCCGCCGCCGCCGCCACAATTCGCGCCCCCACCACAGGCTGCGGCGCCGTCGTGGTCGCCACCGGCCGAGTCTCCCGCTTTGCCGACGTTCCCGGAGCCGCCTGTGGTCGCCCAACGCGTGCCGCAAACGGTGGCTCCGCCACCGCCATCACCGGCGGCGTCCCCTCCAGTCCCTCCACCGTGGGAGCCGCCCGCAGCCGCAATGCCACCACCACCACCACCACCGCCACCGCCGGCTCCGCCGGCTCCGGTTCCGGATGTCGCTGAGACGATCCTTGCGCCAGGCGCGGCGGCGGCCGCCGTCGCTGCGCACGACGCGACCACGCTCATGCCCGCATGGCAGCCTCCTCCCGCGACAACGCCGCCACCCGCAAGCGAGACACCCGTCCTGGGCGGCCCCACCCGCCCCATGCGCGCGGTGGGCGGCGCCGGCCCCCAGGCCGAGCTCACGATCGAAGCAGGCCCTGACGCAGGCCACACCCACCGCGCGAGCGAAACCGCGCTCCGCCTAGGGCGCTCGCCGGACAACGATCTCATCCTTCGCGACCCGGCCACGAGCGGACATCACGCTCGGGTCGAGCGGCGCGGCGAGCAGTTCTGGATCGTCGACCTCGGGAGCACCAACGGCACGCTCGTCAACGGCGAGCCGATCCAGGAGAAGGAGCTCAACCACGGTGACCGCATCACCATCGGACAGAACGCGGTTCACTTCTCCGTCCTCGGCGGATAACAATCTCTCCGATGCGTCTTAAGGTCGCCTCGGCGACCGACCCCGGTCTCGAGCGCGAGGAGAACGAGGACTCCGTGGTCGTTTGGCGCAACAAGGCCGGCCTCGACACACTTCTCGTCGTCTGTGATGGGATGGGCGGTCATGCCGCCGGGCAGATGGCCAGCAGCATCGCCGTGACCACCCTTACGAGCGTGCTCGCGGAGGATGGCGACGAAGGTCCTGACCTCGATCGCCTCAAGCGCGCGTGCAAGCAGGCCAACACGGCCGTCTTCGAAGCGGCCCGCGACAACCCGGAATGGTCAGGCATGGGCAGCACGATGGTTGTTGCAGCCATCAGGGGTGACGAGGTCGGTGTGCTCAATGTTGGCGACAGCCCGGCCTACCTGTTTCGAAACGGCGGCGCCACGCTGATCTCTCAAGACCATTCATGGCCCGCCGAGCAGGTTCGCCTCGGCGTGATCAAGCCCGAGGAGGCGGCCACGCACCCGCTCAAGCACCGGCTGACACGCGCGATCGGTGTTTGGGAATCGATCCAGTCTTATAGCGACAAGATGAAGATCGAGGAAGGAGACGCCATCGTCCTTTGCAGTGATGGGGTGGAAAGCGCGGGGGTCAGCGTCGAGGAGATGGGCAAGCTGCTGCTCAAGGACGGGGACCTGGAGAAAGGCGCCAAGCGCGTCATCGACAGGTGCCGAGAGCTCGGCGCGCCGGACAACATCACCGTCGCGGTGGCGCGTGTCGATGTCGACGTGACGAAGACCCAGGCTCTGCCGCGGCTGAAGAAGATCGGCCTAATGCAGAAAGGCGCGGAGCACTAGCTCGGCCACGTGCTCGACGCGCATCGTCGAGCCCCTCATTCGAAGTCCGGATTCGAGCTGCATCTGGCAGCCGGGGTTGGCGGTGACGATCAGCTCCGCGCGGGTGCTTGCCACGTCGTCCAGCTTCTCATCGAGGATGCGAGCGGACATCGCCGGCTCGAGCGTGCTGTACAGACCCGCGGCTCCGCAGCAGATATCGGGGTGTCTCATCTCGACCAGCTCGACACCCGGCAATGACCGTATGAGGTCGCGAGGCTGTTTGCGGATTCGCTGAGCGTGCGCGAGGTGGCATGCATCCTGGTACGTGACGCGCACGTTGACCTCGCGCTGAGGAGCTGGCAGCCCGACCTCGACGAGCCACTCAGTCAGATCCTTCACGCGCCCTTTGAGCTCTGGATAGAAATCCTTCAAGTGAGATCCGCATCCGGCCGAGTCGACGACGAGGGCGTCGAAGTTGGAGTCGCGGTAGACCTGCATGTTGATGTCGCGCAAGCGTTCCGCGCCTTCGAGGTCGCCGTTGTGGGCCAGGAGCGCGCCGCAGCATCTCTCCGCGCGCGGAAACCAAACTTCACAGCCGGCGATCTGCAGCAGCTTCACCGCCGCTTCGTGCGATTGCGGATAGAGGATCGGCATCACACATCCGACGAGGAACGCGACCCGAAATTTCCGCTCGCCGATCGCGGGCGCGATGCCCCCGGGCGGTGGCTGGAATCGTGTCCGCAGCTTGGGCAGCTGGCGGCCGGAGCGGACAACCGATGTCAGACCCAGGGATTGCGCCGCTTTGGTGATCGCGCCGAAGGTGCGCAGCCGGCGCGGTTTGGCGACGAGCTGTCGCAGCGCGGTTCGAGCGAGCCAGTGCTTCGGCGCCGGCCGCCGAATCCGCTCCACCTCCGATCGCCCGGCCTCGATGATCCGTCCGTAAGGAACCCCGGACGGGCATACGGCCTCGCACGTGCGGCATCCGAGGCAGAGGTCGATGTGCTTCGCCTGATCTTCGGTGAAAGGAAGCGTGCCGCGCTTCCACTGCGTCATCAGATAGATGCGGCCGCGGGGCGATTCTGTTTCCAGCCCTGTCTGCCGGAAGGTCGGGCACGCGTCAAGGCAGAGGCCGCAGTGCACGCAGGTCGCGAGGTCGTCATCGCTCAGACCCGCGAACGGCTGGGTCGTGGTGGGGTTGCTCATACGACGAACCTCCTCGGGTTGATCACCTGGTTGGGATCGAACGCATAGCGCAGGCGCCGCATCAGATGCAGCGTCGCAGGTGGAGTGCCCCAGGCGCCGACGTCGTGTCGAAAGTCGTCCGGCCCGGCCATCAGAACGAGCGAGCCACCCGCTGCCGTGGCCAGGGCGCGGATCGAGCGCACTTCATCGGAGCTGCCGGAGATGGCCCAGTTGGCGATACCGGCCCCGGGTGAGGCCCACCACTGCTGGTCGGCCTGGAGCTCATCGAGGACCGAGCGCAGCTGATGCCGGGGAGCGGCGATGCGCGCCCACAGCGAGGGCGCCCTTTTCGCATGCTCAGTCCATACAGAGCCGTTCGCCTCCGACCAGCCGAGCTCGGCGACCATCCTTCTGGTGGCGTCGGGGCTGCCGAGAAATCGGGCCAAGACACGCCCGGTGGAGAACAGCTCGAGGGCCGCAGGTGCCATCGGCATCGCCAGCGCTTGCTCGGCGGCGGCCCACGCTTGATCCATGGACTCGTGAGTCGCTTCGACGCTGGCATCGTGCAGCGCCTTCGGGAACACCTTGAACGAGGCGGCCACGATCACGCCCATGGTTCCCAGTGCGCCGTAATGCAGCTTCATGAGGTCGTAGCCACTGACGTTCTTGACCACGCGCCCGCCGGCCGTCGCCAAACGGCCGTCGGGCAGCGCCACGCGAATGCCGATCAAGAAATCGCGCGGCGAGCCAAATCGCAGGCGCAACGGACCGGTCCAGCCGGTGGCCAGCAGGCCGCCGATCGTGTGACCGGGAGAGTTGAAGGGGTCGAGGGGGAGGAACTGGCCGCCCTTTCCAAGCTCAGCCTGGAGCGACTCGAGCGTGATGCCGGCTTCGACGCTGACCACCATGTCGGCTTGCGAGCGCTCGAGCACGCGATCGAGCGCGGTCGTGCGAATCTCGATGCCGTCTCGCGATGCCGGGTCTCCCATTTGCGTGGCTCTGCCACCACCGACTGGGAAAACTGCACGACCTGCCTCCGACGCTTCGTGGAGCAGCCGTGCCACCTCTTCAGCTGTGGCTGGTTTTTCGACGGTCCGACTCGTCACCACCACTTCGCCTCGACCGCAAGCCCCGTGCGCCCGGCAAGATGCGGGCGCTTGTGTTCGGGGTCGGGAAAGATCTTGCCGGGGTTCATGATCCCGGCCCCGTCGAGCGCGCCCTTCACGCGCCACATCGCATCGAGGTCGTCGGGGCTGTAGACCCACGGCATGAAAGCGCTCTTCTCGAGTCCGATCCCATGCTCGCCCGAAAGCGCGCCACCCAGCTCCACGACCGCACGCAGCATCTCTTCGCCCGCGCTTTCAACCTGAGGCCACACGTCGGTGTCTCGCAGGTCGAAAAGGATGTTGGGATGCAGGTTGCCGTCGCCCGCGTGGAAGACGTTCGCGACGGGGAGCTTGTAGTGCACCCCTATCTCGCCGACGGCCGAGAGGATCTGCGGCAACCGCGAGCGCGGCACCACGCCGTCGTGTAGGTAGTAGTTGGGCTTGATGCGCCCGAGCGCGCCGATTGCGCCTTTACGGCCGGCCCACAACAGGTCGCGTTCGGAAGGAGTCTGGGCTTCGCGCATCGCGTAGCCCTGGTTTTCCCCGAGCACGGTGCGGATGGCCGCCATCAGCTCGCTCGTCGACTCGGCGATGCCGTCGACCTCGACGAGGAGGACGGCGCCGGCGTCGGTCGGATAGCCGGCGTGATAGTGCGCCTCGACGGCTCCGACGGTGACCTGGTCCATCATCTCGAGCGCCGCTGGGACGATGCCGCGCCCGATGACGGCGGACACGGCCTGGCTCGCGGTCTCGATGGTCGGAAACGCCGCCAGCAGAGTCGCGACGCTCGGCGGTGTGCGTAGGAGCCGCACCTTGATCTTCGTGATTGCACACAGCGTTCCCTCCGAACCGACGAGCACACCGCACAGGTCGAGGCCGACGCGATCGGGCGCGTCGCCGCTGACCCAATGCACGTTTCCATCGGCGAGTACGACCTCCATGCCGAGGACGTGGTTGGTGGTGACCCCGTAATAGAGGCAGTGAGGTCCGCCTGAGTTCTCGGCCGCGTTGCCGCCGAGGGTGCAGGCCTTCTGGCTCGACGGGTCTGGCGCGTAGAAGAGCTTGTGGGCGGTGGCCGCGAGCGAGAGCTCCTGGTTGACCACGCCAGGCTCTACAAGCGCCGTCTGGGCGACAGGATCGATTTCGAGGATCCGTCGCATTCGCGTCACTTGCAGCGCGATGCCGCCGCGGATCGTCACCGCCCCGCCCGAGAGCCCGGTGCCCGCGCCGCGCGGCACCACGGGGATGCGGTGCTTGGCGGCGATCTTGATCACCGCAGAGACCTCGGCCGTGTTCGCGGGCAGGACCACGGCATCAGGCGCCGCGCCCTCGATGGACGCATCGCGCTCGAAGATGCGCAGGTCGTTGCTGGAAGCGATGACGTGCTCGCGCCCGACCGCGCGGCGCAGTTCGTTTATGACTTCGGCCTCGAGGCCCATCAGGCGAGCGGCGCCTCGAGCTCGGGGCTGCGTTCGAAGGCTTCGAAGCGCCTGGTCGTCGAGCCCGGCATCCCACGCGCTTCCGTTACGTGGGCCCCGACGATCAGGAGCGCGAGCCAGCGGTTGCATTCCTCATCGGAAGGCATGCGATCAGCGCGCTCGAAGATCGCCTCCTGGATCCGGCTGTGCGGCGAGACCTGGATCGTGTACCAAACCGACAGCCCGTCCTCGGTCACAGCGTGATGGCGCTCGTCAACGCGGCGGTTGACGGGGAGTTTCATCGGGCGCTCCTCCGCGGCTTCTCGCAGGCGTGCGGCCTGGATCGCGATCTCATCGCTCATGGGGTCCAGCTTAAACTCGAACCCATGAATGGCCGAAAGAGGGTCGAGGCTGCGATCGCGATGGGGGTGGCCGACCGGCCGCCGTTTGGTGCCTGGGGGCATACGTATCGTGAGGAATGGTCGCCGGCGGATCTCGCCGCCGTGACCGTCGAGCGAGCGCGTCAATTCGGTTGGGACTTCGTGAAGTTCCAGCCGCGCGCGTCTTCATTTGCGGAGGCATTCGGCTCTGTGTACAAGCCCGCAGGGCACCGTCTCAAAGGGCCGGTTCTCGAGAACGAGGCAGTCGCCGACCTCGACGCGTGGAGCACCGTGGCTTTGGTCAACCGCAAGGCGCTGGACGACCAGGTCGAGTCGATCCACCTGGTGGCCAAGGATCTCGGGTTCGGCGTGCCTGTGATCCAGACGGTGTTCAGCCCGCTCACCGTCGCCGGCTACCTCGTAGGCAAGAATTCGTCCCGAGTGGTGCGAGAGCTGCGCAAGCATCCCGACCTGGTCCGGCCGGCAATGGACCGCATCGCCGAAGCGCTCGTCGATTTCTCCAAGCGTTCCGTCGCGGCGGGGGCGGCCGGCATCTTCTACGCGATCTCCGGTTATGCCAGCCGAGAGGCCATGCCGGAGGACGTCTATCGCGAGCTCGTGCTGCCGACTGACCTTGCGGTGCTGGGCCAGCTTCCGCATGAGGCCTGGTTCAATGCCGTGCACCTGTGCGGGTCAAAGCTTCATTTCGACCTGGTGAACGAAATGCCGACGCAAGTGGTGAGCTGGTCGATTCACAACCTCGGCACTCCGACGCTGTCGCAGGGCCGCAACCTGAGCGGACGCGCGGTGATGGGGGGGCTGGGCCAGCGAAAGAGCCTGCTTTATGGGCCGCCTTCGGAGGTCCAGGCCGAGGCGAGGCGCGCGATCGCGGACACAGGGGGCCGCGGCCTGCTGCTGGCACCCGGCTGCTCCGTGCCACCTCGCGTGCGCGACATCAACCTGGTTGCGATCGGAGAAGCGGTGGCGGCTTGAGCGGTCCGGTTGCCGGTCTCGCGGAGATCGTGCTGTGGGTTCGCGACATGGACGCGGCGCTGCACTTCTATCGTGACCTGTTCGGCCTCGAGGTCATCTCGCCGCCGGAGCTGCCCAACAAATTCCTGCGTGCCGGGAGCGGTGGGGAGGGAGTGCCGGAGATGATCGTGCTCGTTCCGCACCCCGATGCTTCTTCAGCATTCCCGCGCGAGAAGGCGAAGCGCGTGCTTCACCACCTGGCGTTTCGCGTTGAAGCGTCGGCATACGACGAACTTCAGTCTCGCTTCACCGCGGATGGAGTTGAGGTTCGCTCCGGAATCCATCCAGTGCTCAAGGGCGTGCGAACCTTCTACGTCGACGATCCCGACGGCAACGAATGCGAATGTATATCGCCCCTCTAGCTTGGGCAGCTTCTTCTATCTGCACTTCGCGGATGAGCCGGGACTTGCCGTAGCGCAAGCACCCGAGGACGTAGATTTGGGCAATCGGCTGCTAGAAGAAGGCGAGGTGACGGATTGGAAGGTCCTCAACTTCGTGCTGGACGAGGGAGTGCAGGTGGACTATCTGGCCAATACCTTCGCTTTCCGGCTTTGCTCCCAAAAGCTTCGAGACGTAATAGACGGAAACAGCGCAAAGGAGGATGTCGTCCAGTGGCTGCCTGCGCTCGTTACGGGCCTTGACGGAGTGGAAATGGCCCACTGGGTGCTCCATTTCCCTGAGCCGCCGGAGGTCTTGAACGTGTCGAAAACACTGATGGCAGGTCCGGTCATCGTTAAGGCTTGCCTCGATGCGGGCATGGTTGGCGGCCATCAGGTCTTCGGATTTCCAAACGAGAGCGTTCGTCTGATTGTCGCCGGCGACGTCAGGCGGGCGATTGAACGCACCGGGTGCACAGGCATGGCGTTTTCACGCGTTCCGATGGCGTGACACCGGATCAAGCGCTTCCCGGGTTGAAAGAGATGCTCAATGGGGCCGGGATTCGACTGGATGCGCCAGACGCCGATGCGGTGTATGGAGTCTTCAAAGAATTCGCCAGGCAACCTGTCGAAGGAGTCGAGGACGACACCATCCTCTATGAGATTGGGATCTATGGTTTCGGTGAACCGGACACGTACAGGATCGACCTCGTCCGGCAATTCTCTTTCTTTGAGGATGGCGAGTACGACCGCATGGAGCAACTACATTGCATCGTTCATTACGAACCTGACGAAGACCTGCGATCCCTGGGTGCGTTCAACTTGACCACGGCAGGCAGCAGCGGGTCGGGTCCTCCGGGGGCACGACGCGGCGTGGCAGAGCCGTTCGCCACACTTGCCGACTTCTTGGGAGTCATAGACGCACGTCCGGAGTGGCAAGCCGTGCGCGGCAAGAATGCCATGAGGCTCGAGCTCTACCAAGAGCAGGTGTGACTTAGGACTGACACGACCACGCCCCCGCCTGATTCGTCATCGACTCACCGAAGGAGCCACCCAATGCCAATTTTGAGAATCGAACACGCAGTCCCTGACTTCACCGGCTGGAAGCGGGCCTTCGACAGCGACCCTGCCGACCGCAAAGGCTCTGGGGTTCGTCGGTATCAGGTCATGCGGTCGGTCGAGGATCCGAACTACGTGATGATCGACCTGGATTTCGACAGTCTCGAAGAAGCCGAGGGCCTTCTCGCCAAGATGCGCCGAGTGTGGAGCGGCGACGGCCAGAGGGTCATGCGCAACCCTCAAGCTCGAATTGTCGACACGGTCGAGGCGATTGAGCTCTGAGGACTCTCCCTCGCCAGGCGATCGCCCGCCTGAACGTCAGGTCGCCTGTGGCTTGGTCTCCGCTGCCGGCTCGGGGCTGCGCGTCGCGAGCGTGATTCCCACACCGACGATGAGCGCGATCGTGCCGATGAGAACCGACGCCGGCTCCGGCAGGTGGATGCGTAGCGCCTGGTCGAGTGAATAGATCCCCGGCCCCGTGAGGGCCAGAGCGGCCACCGCGGCGATAAGCGCGAGGTTGAACTCGTAGCCGCCCTTGCCGACCCAGAAGCCCCTGGAAAGGTGAACGGTCACGATGGCGACGAGCATGGAACCGGCGATGGCGAGGCTTCCGAGCGGAGACAGGAATCCGAGCGCGAGCAGGATGCCGCCCCCGAACTCCGCGAGTGCCGCGATCCAGGCCCAGGGCTGGGCCGGCCGGATGCGGAGCTTCTGGATCATCTGGGTCCAGCCGTTCATGCCGGGACCGCCCCACCATCCAAAGAGCTTCTGGCCGCCGTGCCCGACCATGATGAGACCTACCACGAGTCGAAGAATCAAGAGTCCAAGTGCTGTCATAACGATCCCCCCGATTTAGTTGTGTACGCAAATACCCTACCTCGGGCGAGTCAAAACGTGCCGAGTTGCCGGAATAGACTCTTGAATCCGAACGAGGGCCCGTAGCTCAGAAGGTCAGAGCGGCCGACTCATAATCGGCTGGTCGTTGGTTCGATTCCAACCGGGCCCACCACATGCTTGCCCGATGACTTGGCGGTGACAGACTCGCCGGCATGGATTGGCTGACTTGGAGCGCATTGATCCTGATCGCGTCCGTTCTGATCGCCTGCGCGTTTCTCGGGCTCTTCCTCGCCGTGAGCTCCGCGACGGTGATGAGCAAAGTCCGGTATGCGTACTTCGGCCGGACAGTAAAGCAGCGTTAGCCGACCTGGTGATCAAGGCTGCGGCCGGTCTCCGCGGGCTCGACCAGGGTGACTACGAAATCTTCGCCCTTCACTTCACGTGGGCCGCCGGCATGCGGACCAGTCTCCACAAGCACAAAGGATTCGAGCTCGTGCTGGTTCGAGAGGGCCGCCTGCACGCGGTCGTCGACGGCACCAGGCTCAGCGCGGGACATGGCGAGTTCATAGAGCTGCCGAGTGGCTCGGTCCACGCAATCTGGTCCGAGGCCGAGGTGACGTTCGACGTTCTGGGCCAGAGTGGACTGGGGCTGACGATGGTTGTGCTCGATGGCCAGGGCGGGGTGAGGGACGTGCCTATCTACGGGCCCGACGGCCCTTGGCGCCAGAAACCACCCGAGGGCACGTCCTTCACTACCGAGGCAGAGCTGGATGAGCTCCGCACACTCAGCCAGACCCTCATCCACGACTAAGATCGCTTCGTGATTCGCGCTGTACACGCGGACGCGCTCCTCGACCCGGCGACCGGAGAGACCACGCGCAACGCCGTGGTCGTCATCGACGACGGCCGCGTCACGTACGCCGGCAGCGGTGCCAAGACCCAGACGCCGCGCGATGCCGAAACGATCGATGCCTCCGGCCTCACCGTCCTCCCCGGCCTCATCGACTGCCACGTGCATCTGACCTCGCTGGGCGAGGGTCTGGACTTCGCGCGCGAGCTCACGACACCGCCGACGCTGGAGCTGATGCGGGCGGTCAGGGCTGCCCGGCGCACTCTCGAGGCCGGCTTCACCGCGGTTCGAGACGCCGCCGGGTCACCGGCAGGAATCAGGATGGCCATCGACGCCGGCTATTTCCCCGGCCCGCGAATGTTCGTCACGATCAGCGCGCTCAGCCAGACGGGCGGGCACACCGACTCGCACTTCATGTGCGGCGCCGACCTCGAGATCCCGCTGCCGGACCGGCCCTACATGGTGGTCGACGGCGTCGAGGCGATGCGGCTTCGGGTGCGTGAGGTGATCCGGGCAGGAGCCGACTGGATCAAGCTTTGCACGTCGGGCGGCGTCCTCTCACCCGGCGATCAGCCGCACCACTCCGCTCTCACTCTTGACGAGATCCGAGCCGCGGTTGAAGAGGCGGCGACCCAGGGTCGCAAGGTGATGGCCCACGCGCAGGCCAACGCGGGCATCAAGAATGCGTTGCAAGGTGGAGTAGCAACCATTGAGCACGGCATCTGGCTCGACGGCGATGCCATCGAGATGATGCTCGACGGCGGCAACGCGCTGATCCCGACGCTGGTCGCACCGCAATGGGTCATCCGGCATTCCGAGGCGGGGAAGATGCCGGCTTATGCGGCCGACAAGGCGCGCGTCGTCGTCAAAGACCACACCGACAGCATCCGCATGGCGGTCGAAGCGGGCGTGAAGATCGCCTTCGGAACCGACACGGGGGTCGGACCGCACGGCACCAACGGCGAGGAGTTCCTGCTCATGCAGCAACTGGGCATGGAGCCAATCGATTGCATCCGAGCGGCGACGACGGTCGCGGCGAGCACGATCGGCATGAAGGGCGTGGGGAGGCTCGAGCCCGGGTCGTGGGGTGACCTCATCGGCGTTCCCGGCGATCCGCTCGCCGACCTCAAGCTGCTGGCGGATTCGGCCAACGTCCACCTCGTGGTCAAAGGCGGCGACCCTGTAAAGTCGCGGGGTTGAAGCTCGACTGGGCGCTGCTCGCCAACGCCGCGGAGGGTCCGCCCAACGGGCTGGTCTACATCCTCGGCGCCGGCATCGACACCCTGTGGCGCGACCAATTCCCGGCCCCTTTCGGCGGCGCCATGGTGCTTCGTGTTCTGTCGAGCAGGATCGAATCGGAGAGACCGCACAAGGTGGAGGTTCACTGCAGCGATGAGGATGGCAAAGCGGTTCTCCAGCAGCCGGTCGTCCTCAACCTGCCGCCGCGGACGGTGCACAGCGAGCATCCGCAGGGATGGGACCTCGCAGCCAACATCGTGATCAACCTGGCCGCCGTGGCGATACCCAGGCCAGGTTTCTATCGATTCGAAATCCTCATCGACGATCAGCAAGTCCGCACCCTGCCGTTTCGGGCGGTCTCCCCAACGCGCGAATCATGACCGCGTGGTTGATCAGCCTCGTCGGCACGTGGGGACTTCTCGCCATCTTCGTGACGATGACCGCGGAGAGCGCGGGCTTGCCGATCTCGAGCGAGATCGTCGTCCCGCTCGGAGGGGCGCTCGCATCACAAGGCAAGCTCAACCTCGTTCTTGTGATCGCCGTCGCAAGCCTCGCCAACCTGACAGGCTCGTTGATCGCGTTCTGGCTGACCCGCCGTTTTGGCGAGCGCATCGTGCTGAGCCGGTTGGGGCGCAGGTTGGGCCTGAGTCGCGGGCATCTCCGGCTGGCGAATCGTTTCTTCGAGCGTTTCGGGCTGTGGGCGGTCTTCATCGGACGGCTGCTCCCGATCGTGCGGACCTACATCTCGTTTCCAGCCGGGGTTTCGAAGATCGGCTACGTCAGGTTCGTCGTAGCCACGCTGGCGGGAGCCATCCCATGGAACTTTGCGCTGGCCTATGCCGGCTACAAGCTCGGCCAGCAGTACCAGACGGTGGCCAAAGACATCTCGCCGTTCGTGATCCCGATTGCCATCGTTGTCGTCATCCTGCTCGCCGCCGCATGGTGGTTCGGCCGCCGGCTCGGTGAAGAGGAAGAGAAGATCCTGACCCCCGCTCCTAGCGAGCCCTAGTCCCGGCTCACCCTCGCGATCGGCTGCCCGGGCTTGACCGGGTCCCCCTCTTTCAGCAGCAGCTCTTCGACGGTGCCGGCCACAGGCGAAGGGATTTCCGCGTTGACCTTGTCGGTGAGCGCCTCGAGGATTGTCTCGCCCTCGTCGACGTGGTCTCCCTTCTTCTTGCTCCAGGCGCCGACGGTGATCTCCTCGGCGCCTTCGAGGTCCGGCATCACGATCTCCTGGATACGCGTCGAGCTCACGGGCTAATTGTCCGTCAGGCCAGCGATACGACCTCGAGGAGATCCTCTTCCCAGTAATCGAGCCGGCCTTCGGGCATGAACAGCACGCGCCCGGGTCGCAGCGCCTCCACGAACTCGGGATCGTGGCTGACGATGACCATCGTTCCCGGCCATTCCGCCAGCGCATGCGCAACGCCCGTTCGCGACGGCGGATCCAGGTTGTTGGTGGGCTCGTCCAGTAGCAAGAGGTTGTGCCGGCCGGCGACGAGCTGAGCAAGGGCGAGCTTTGTTTTCTCGCCGCCGGAAAGCGTGCCGGCATCCTGGCGCGCGATGTCGCCGGTGAGGCTGAAGCTGCCCAGGAGCGCGCGCAGCACGCGTTCCTCGGCGTCGGACTGCTCGCGCATGTGAGCGAGCACAGTCACGCCGGCACGGATCCCTTCGTGCTCCTGCGCGTAGTAACCGAGCGATGCGTTGTGTCCCAGTCGAAACGAACCCGACGTCGCTTGCGACTGTGACGCGAGGATCCGCAGAAGGCTCGTCTTGCCGGCGCCGTTCAAGCCCATGACGAGCAGCCGCTGTCCGCGTTCGACCTCGAAGCTCACGTCGCGAAACACCAACGGACCGCCGTAGCCCTTGGCCAGCTTCTCGACGGTCACCGCGACGCGACCTCCGTGCGGCGGATCCGGGAACTGGACCTTGACCTTGCGCTCACGACGGGGCGCGCTCACCTGCTGGGCTTTCAAGCGATCGACCCGCTTGAAGATCGACTTGGCGGTGCGCGCCCGCTTCGCTGTCTGCCGACGCATGACCTCGGCGAGGACGCTCAGTCGCGTGATCTCGGCCTCCTGACGCACGGCTAGCGAGGTCAGCCGCTTCTCCTCCAGCGCCCGCGCGGCCTTGTACTGCGAGTATGTGCCCCGATACTCCACCATGCGCCCGGCGTCGAGGTGGAGGACGCGGGTGATGGCGGCATCGAGCAGGCCCAGGTCGTGGCTGACCACGATCACGGCGGCACGGTTGTCGCGAAGGAAGTCCATGAGCCAGGCCTTGGCGTTGCTGTCGAGGTGGTTGGTCGGCTCGTCGAGCAAGATCAAGTCGGGTTCCGCAAAGAGCACGCGCGCCAGCTCCACTCGACGCCGCTCGCCACCAGAAAGCACGCCGAGAGCCAGATCGACACGGTCAGGTTTGAGCCCCAACCCGGTGGCGATGCGGCGTGCATCCGATTCACCTGAGTAGCCGCCATCGAGCCGGAAGCGCTCCTCCGCCTCGGAGAAGCGCTCGACCGTGGCCGAGGAATGATCGGCCTCGAGCTGCCGGTGCAGCTCTTGCAGGCGGGCGGCCGCTTTGTCGAGGCCGCGTCCGGAGAGGATGTGCGAGAGCGCCGTCTGCGCAGCTTCGGCGCGCGGTCGGGGGTTCTGGGGTACGTAGCCGAGCGTCCCGCGGCGCAGCACCAATCCTGCCGCCGGGTCGTTTTCCTCCGCCAGCACCTTGAGCAGGCTGGTCTTGCCGACCCCATTTCGCCCTACCAGCCCGACCTTGTCGCCGGCGGCGACGGTGAAGCTGGCGTCGGACAGCACGCGGCGCGCCGCGACGTCGATGGCGAGATTGCGGACCTGGAGCACGAATGGGGATGTTACCCACGCCGCGCCCCGGCGTTTGGTCTGCATCAAATTGGGAGGCGGTCACATGAAACGGTTCCTCGTCACCATCGGGCTCGTCGTCGGGATCTTTGTGGCCGCCGCGTGCGGCGGAAGCGCTGGCTCCGGCGCCGGCTCCGAGGCTGCGCCGCGCCCGGCCAACCACTCGGGCACCGCGCTCGGCTCGTCGAGCGGAGCGCCGGTAAAGGGAGCGCCCAACCAGAGCGCCGGCGGCACCATTACCAACCCGAGCGGTGACGTCGTGCCGCCGATACAGGGGCCGCAGGTCATCCGTCAGGCCCAGCTCGCGATCAGCGTCAAATCGGGCTCCTTCGACTCCAGCTTGCAAGCGGTGCGCGCCCGAGTCGAGCTCGAGCAGGGCTATATCTCGGGCACTGACGCCCAGGCAAACCCCGTTTCCAACGACCAGATCCGCACCGGCGTCGTCAGCTTCATGGTCCCGGCGTCGAAGTTCGACGAGACCATCGACGCGCTGTCGAATCTCGGCAAGGTGCAAACCGTGCACATCACTGGTCAAGACCTCAGCGCACAGTACGTCGACCTCCAGGCGCGTCTCGCCAATGAGGAAGCGCAGCGCAACGCGATGCTCGCCCTGCTGGCGAAGGCGCAGACGGTCGAGCAGATCATCATGGTCCAGAACCAGATCGGCCAGATCACCGGCCAGATCGAGCAGCTCAAAGGCCAGATCCAGTACATCGACCACAACGTCGCCTTCAGCAGCATCTCGGTTCAGCTGACGGAGGCAGGCGCGCCAGTGGCCACCGCCCCAACGGACAGCTGGGGCTTTGCGTCAGCGCTCACCGACGCCGCGCACAACTTCGTCACGACGATCAACTACATCGTCACGGTTCTAGGCGCGCTCGGTCCGGTGCTGGTCCTTCTGGGCCTCGGTTACCTGGTTTGGCGGCGCGCCGGCCGGCCGGGGTGGCGTCGGGCCTAAAAGGTCTAGGCGGGTTAAAGGTCGGGGTCCGTCCAGTAACCTGCTCCGGTAACGCCATGGGCAGACTTGAGGGGACTCCGCGGTCTTGAAGAGGTGGTTGGCGATCGCAGCCGTGGCTGCGATCGCAGCGTCATGTGGCTCAGCTGGAGGCACCGGATCGTCTTCGACCTCAGCGTCGCCTGTCGCGAGCCCCAGCCCAACCCCATCGCCGACGCCGAGTGGCTTCAGTTTCAAGCTCAACGGGATCAACGCAACCGCCGCGGGGACGTTGACCGTCACGACGACGGCTACGTCGCCGAGCGTCACGGTCGAGGTGGTCGTCCATGGACTGCAGGCTCTCTCGTCGCACATCTCGCATATCCACATCGGCAGCTGCACACAGCGCGGAAATATCGCCATCGCCCTCAAGCAGGTCATCGCCGACGCGCAGGGCAACGCGGACGTGACCACTGTGATCCCGGGCGCGGTGTATCCGCCCGCCAACGGGACCTGGTACGTCGTCGTGCACGCGGGGCCGGACCTGGGGGGCACCAACGCGACCTACCTCCTCTGCGGGAACCTCTTCGCGTAGCAGTTTCATGACGGTGGATCCCCAACGGCCAGGTGAATCGGTCGCGCCATCCGGGTCTGGAGAAGTCGTCGACCTTCCCAGCGCCACGCGAGCAACCGACATCGCGCTCGACGAATTGGAGCTCGTGTACGCCTTCATCTATGCGCGGGTCGGCAACCGCTCCGATGCCGAAGACCTCACGCAGCAGGTGGCGCTGAAAGCTTTTCCCCGACTGCGCCAGGGCGCCCCCGCAAGCGCGATTCGAGGCTACCTGTTCGCGACCGCGCGGTCGGTGCTCGGTGCTTTCTGGAGCACGCGGCTTGGGCTGTCGACTGCGGAGCTTCACGAGGACCTGGCGCTGGCTGTGCCGCAAGGGCCGCCGTCTGAAGAATCGGCGGAAAGAGCACACCGAATCCTGGCTGAGCTAAGCGACAACTACCGCCGAGTCCTCGAGCTCCGTTTCCTCCACGGGTACTCACTGAAGGAAGTGGCTGCTGAGATGCGCTCGACGGTGGGCGCGATCAAGGTCATGCAGCTGCGCGCGTTGCGCGCGGCGGCGAAGGTCAATCCGGATGCGTAACACGCCAGAGAATCGGATCGAACGCATCGTCACCGACCTCCTTCATGGCCGCCGCTTGCGGCTGCGAGCAGGCGACGCCGAGGAGAAGGAGGCGATCACGGCCGCCGCGCAGTTTGCGGCCGCCAGCCAGGGCCCGCAGCGGATGAGCCCCGCCTTCCGGCGCCGGCTCGCTCAAATCCTTGAGTCCACACCCAAGGAGACATGGTTGACACGCCGCGCCGCACTGGTCGCGGGACTTGGCGTCGCCGCTGGTGCGCTGACAGGCGGAATTGTCGGACGCGCGCTCGAGCCCGCCGGCAGTCCGGCATTGCGCGCGGCATCGAGCCCCGTACTTCCCAGGAACGGCCGCTGGACGGACGTCGGTGCGCTTGCCGATTTCAGTGAGGGCCAGGGCAAACTGGTCACGGCCGGCGCGGTTCGCGCCTTCGTTTTTCGCCAGGGCGAGGGTGTGACCGCGGTCTCCAACATGTGCTCGCATCTACCGTGCGAGCTGTGGTGGGACCGCGGACCGAAGGTTCTGCAGTGCCCCTGCCACCCGGTCTCCTTCTTCCCGAACGGCAAAGCGACGAGCCCCACGTACCCGCTGCCTTCGCTCAACGAGGTCCAGGCGCGGGTCAGTCCGCAAGGTCGCGTGGAGGTGCTCGGAACGTGACGGTGCAGGAACACCGGCTCCGCCAGAAGGCGCTCGATCGGTGCCTTCAACTCCTGGAGGAGGCGCAGGTCGGCGGGCGCACCCGTGTCGATGGACCGCTCGGAATCGCCCTCAGGCGTCACCTCGACCGGGCCGGCGTGATCGCGGATCACCGCCTCGAAGGCAGGCGCATCGATCGAGTGCTGGACGACATATTCGCCCTGCAAGCGCAGCTCCTGGGGCAAGCTCCGGAGGACAGCCGCCAGCGCAACGGTCTCTAGGCCCAATATCATTGGCGGTCGTTGTGGCAACTTCCTTCAGCGAGTCACGCGCGTTCCTTCTGACCTCGGAATCGGTGACCGAAGGTCACCCGGACAAGGTTTGTGACCAGGTCTCCGACGCCGTCCTCGATGGAATGCTGGCTCAGGACCCGCACGCGCGGGTTGCGTGTGAGACGGCGATCACCAAGGGCCTGTGCGTAGTGATCGGCGAGGTCACGACTCATGCCGACCTCGACATCCAGCGCACCATTCGCGACACCATTCGCGGCATCGGCTACAACCAGGAGGAGATCGGCTTCGACGCCGACCACGCGCTGATCCAGGTTTATCTCAAGGAGCAGTCGCCCGACATCGCCGCGAGCGTGAACCATTCACTGGAAGAGCGCGAGGGGACACTAGCCGACGACCCGTTCGAGCTGCAGGGGGCCGGTGACCAGGGCATGATGATCGGCTTCGCTTGCCGCGAGACGCCCGAGCTGATGCCGCTGACCATCTCGCTTGCACACCGGCTGGCGCGGCGGCTGGCTCAGACCCGTAAGGACGGATCGCTCCCATTCCTACGGCCCGATGGCAAGACCCAGGTCACCGTCGAGTACGAATATGGAAAGCCGAAGCGCATCGAAGCCATCGTCGTCTCCACGCATCACGCTCCCGACGCGAGCCAGAAAGACGTGAGCGATGGCGTGCGCGAGCTGGTGATCGATCCAGTGCTCGAGGGCTTTGTGATAGACGCCAACACGAAGATCATGGTCAACCCGAGTGGAAAGTTCATCGTCGGCGGTCCGGCGGCGGACGCGGGCTTGACGGGCCGCAAGATCATCGTTGACACCTACGGGGGTGTGGCTCGTCACGGTGGTGGCGCGTTCAGCGGTAAGGATCCGAGCAAGGTCGACCGCTCGGCCGCGTATTCGGCTCGATACGTGGCCAAGAACCTGGTCGCGGCTGGGCTGGCGGAGCGGTGCGAGGTCCAGGTGTCTTACGCCATCGGACGTGCGCACCCGACCTCGATCGCGGTCGAGACGTTTGGCACCGGGGCGGTGGCGGAGCGGGAGCTGCTCGAGCTGGTGCGCCGGCACTTCGACCTGCGCCCTGGGGCGATCATCGCGAACATGGACCTGCTCCGGCCGATATACAGGCCCACTGCCGCATATGGGCATTTCGGCCGCGACGACCTCGGCGTGCCCTGGGAGACCTGCAACAAGGTCGACGCGCTGCGCGCCGACGCGCCGGCTCTCTCGCGCGCGGTCGATTAGCTCGCGGTTTCAGGGGCTTTACGTTCGGTGCCTGACGCTCCGCTGAAGCTTCGCGTGCACGACACGCTGAGCCGGCGGAAAGTGGGGGTCAAGCCCAGCCCGGGCAAGGGGGGTCGGTCGGTTCGGCTGTACGTCTGTGGGATAACGCCCTACGACGCGGGGCACATGGGCCATGCCTTCACGTTCTGCACCTACGACGTCTTGATTCGATTCATCGAGGCTTCCGGCGTTCGCGTCCGCTACGTGCAGAACATCACAGACGTCGATGACCCGCTGTTCGAGCGCGCGCGGCGGGACAGTGTCGACTGGAGGGACCTGGCCGACAAAGAGACCGCCATCCACCTGCGCGACATGGATGCGCTCGGGTGGCGGCGGCCGGACTTCCTGCCTCGGGTGTCGGATGAGATCAAGCCGATTCTGAGCGCGGCCGGCAAGCTGTACGCCGCGGGCTACGGATATCAGACCGACGCGGTGTACTTCGACGCCAGCAAATATCGCGGTTACGGCCGGCTGTCGCGCCGGACGCGGCGGTCGATGATCCGCAAGCTGCGCCACGAGGATTTGTTGGGCATGGTCGGGCCGGGCGCCAAGCGCGATGCGCTCGATTTTCCTCTGTGGCGTGGGTCCGCGCCGGACGAGCCGGCGTGGCCGTCCCAGTTCGGGCCGGGGCGGCCGGGTTGGCACATCGAATGCACTGCGATGTCCATGCATTACCTGGGCGAGCAAATCGATATCCACGGCGGCGGTCGCGACCTGGCGTTCAGCCATCACGAGTCCGAGCGCGCGCAATCCGAGTCCTTAACAGGCAAGGTTCCCTTTGCCCGCATCTGGATGCACGCTGGGCTCGTCCGGTACGAGGGCCGGAAGATGAGCAAGTCGCTCGGCAACCTGGTGTACGTGACCCAGGCGCTGGAGCGGGCGCCCGCGGCCGCGGTGCGGCTCTATCTGGCCTCACATCGGTATGGGCGTGATTGGGAGTTCAGCTGGTCGGGGCTGGCGGGAGCCACCCGGCTGGCTGCGCGCCTGCGCGCTTTGCTGGAAGGTGAGTCGGCGGGGGTGGGACCGACTCAATCTGCAAAATCGGGAAGGGTGGGACCCAAAAAAGGTATGTCGGTCGCCGGGCGGCGGCTCCTGGCGCGGTTCAACAACGCCCTCGCCGACAACCTCGACACCCCGACCGCGATCCGGGTACTACGCGAAGCCGTCCGCCAGCGCGAGGCCGAGGCAGCGCGTTGGATGCTCGGGATATTGGCCGGAACAGCCTCGCTCACCTAGAACTGGCCACTGACCCGCGCCGTTGGCGCAAAACGTGCGGAATCCGCGGCGACGATGAGCGCCGTTGGATCAAAACGTGCGGAATCTCGGGCAACGCAGGCGCGAAACCCGTCAGGCGCCCTCTAGCGGCGCCCCGCAGTTCGGGCACTCCATACCCTCGTCGACCTGGACGAGCG
>WNFO01000573.1_pt1 | contig 31578 bp, 30 predicted proteins | sample 5400251 | NCBI WGS metagenome assembly WNFO01 (sample SAMN13153354, study PRJNA577476) | soil metagenome | isolation source: 100 cm saprolite under Madrone tree | place: USA:California | collected 2016-06-14
TCTCCCAGCCTCCATATCCATGCAATTTCCCTTCGAAAGACTTCCAATGAAGTGAATGTTGTGCTATTTCCTAAAACGGCTTTATGTTATAAACGAAGTTACTGACCAGACAGATCTTACAATCACGAATATAAATGGAACGTCGAGTGAAAAAGAAAATTCTCATTGTGGAAGATCACCATGACTGCCGCGAGATCCTGGGTTTGTTACTAACAAAGATTGGATATCACGTGATAAAGGCCCAGAACAGCAAAGACGCCATCACATGCGCGGAGGCCGAACAGCCTGCCCTCATTTTTATGGATATGGCACTGCCAGACGTCGACGGAGTCAAAACAAGCGCGATACTTAAACAGAATCCCAAAACTTCTCACATTCCTATCGTGGCGCTTACGGCGTGGATGTCCGAACTATGGCGGAAAAAGGCTTGGAAAGTGGGTATCAAAACCTATTTACTAAAACCGGTCTCATCTCAGACGTTAAAAGAGACAATTGAGGAATTCACTAATGAATCGCTTATTCGAGCCAATGCCGTGACGCCTCCGATCTGATGTTCTGAGGGTGAAGTCTCAGTGTCGACCTTTTTTTTAAGAGACGAAGGTCGGCAGTCTTTCCTAAATCTCGATCTCCCTGGTAGAGACGAAACCCTCGAAAAAATCTGAGAACCTTCCCGATTCCGACGTGCTCGCGCAGGAGATTGTCGAAGAACCTCGAAACCTCCCTTGAATTTTGAGCGAAGATGGCGGCCTGTGCTCTGATTGTCCCTATTTTTTCTTTTTGGCCTCGGTATTTGGCTTTTAAGTAACGATCTCAAACGGACCTTAGCCTTTATATTCTCTGTCGGCTGCAGATATGAGGGCAACATTTAACTACTGGGCGAGAATGAAATTACAGGCCACTGACCTCTAGCGACACCTACCTTGCAACTTCTTTTCTCTCCCTTAAAGACGCTAAGAATAACTTCTAATTGCTTCTGTTCTTTCATAGTCAGCAGTTATATCTTCCAGACCGTCACATGATTCCGTTTCGGCTAATGATTTCGGAGGTAGCAGTGGAGGTCAGTCTGATTACGAGGGGACCAACCTGCTCTGCATCACGGATCCGTCTCAGCCGGATACGGCTGCCGGCGAGGTCATATTCGATGAACTATAGGCAAAAAAGGTCCTGGACAACCGACAACGAACCGCAGTAAACAGGGCCGGTATGGCTTGGCTATGTTGAGGGACAGGACATTGTGATTGAGTATCGATATGCAGAGGGGAAGGAGAATCTGCTTTCTGACCTTGCTGCCGAGCCAATTCATCTCAAAGGTTGATATCATCGTGGCGCAGTCAACGACCGGGCTGTTGATCAATTACCACAGCACCGGATGCCCGGACGTCTGCAACAGTTAAGGGGAAAAGATCCCGATCAATGTCTAACGGGCACACCATCCAACGACTCGATATTGTCGAGTTACGTTTGTTCATAGAAGAACTCGCGTGCAGCATTTGCCGCTTCATGCACGCGTCGCAGGATGGAGTTGAGCCGCAATCGGTGCGAATCAAGCAGGAAGTCCAGCTCGGCGCTCCCAACGCGTTTGCGGATATCGTTGTCCGCGCACCTGGCATGGCGCCCTACATCGTAGAGGTTGACTATGGTTATTCTCTGGAGCGCATAGCCGAGAGCCTGTCGCGAAAGTATCAGCGAGAGCTGGGCTGGTTCAAGTCGATTTCTAAGCTCATTCTCATATTCGACCGTGGCAATCATCCCGATGACCAGGAGCTCGAGAAACATGTCCGGACACTCATTCCCATTCATTGGCAACTTGAGCTATGGGACGAGTACCGGCTACTCGAACGCGTGCGTAATCAGTTCGGAGTCGATGTAAATTCACTCGATCACGACAGACTGCTGGACGTTCGGATCGCAATCGATCGAGCAAAGGGTACCTACGCTTTCGGCGGCGCCTATGACAACTCTCCGCTTGACGCTGCGCTGCTGTGGCACCTTGGTTATTGGCGATTGCGAGAGCTGTTCGAGTCGGCTGGAAGAAACAAGCGTGTGATATTGCCGCCCGGCACTTATAGCGAGGTGGCAGTCGTCTTTGCAGACCTTAGTGGATTCTCGGGATATGTGCGAGACACGCCCAATGACCGCACCATTCAGGAATGTCTGACGGCATTTTGCTCGAAGGCGCGTTATCAGATTATCAACGACGGAGGTATGCTCTACCAGTTTTTGGGGGATTCGGTGATCGGATTCTTCGGTATTCCCAATCACCCCGCCGCCTATGTTGACCACGCGTTTGACTGCGCGAGGTCTCTCCTGATGGTTGGCGAATCGGTGTCGAGCGAATGGCAAAGACACTTGGACCGTATTCAAGCCGTACGTGGGAGTCACATCGGGATCGCATTGGGAGATGTTCAACTGCTCTCACTACGACCTTTCAGTCGAACTTATATGGGCGCAATTGGCGATGCTATTAACATGGCCGCGCGCCTTTCGTCCTCTGCCGATCCGGGGCAAATTGTTGTGAGTAACCTTGTACATCGCGATTTATGCGGTGACATGCAGAAAATGCTCCAAGAGGCCCGGCCCGTGGAAGCGAAGAACGTGGGAAAAATCAAAGCATGGGTATATGACGATCCCCCAGAGTCAATCTAATTCCGGTTCGCTCTGGCGAGTTGCTTCCAGAGCGAGCCGCGGTTCGAATCTTTTAATTTTGGTGTGCCATGAGACGCCCTCCTGAATCTACAACGCTCAACCATCCGCTCGCATTCTATAAACGGTCCCGAGTTTGCTCCATTTGTGCGACGAAGTAGTGATGTTTATGTCTTGCGAAATCGAAAGCGGGTATCAATTCGACGAAAGTTGCACCATCGATAGTCTATGTGATCGCCAGTCTGCATGTATCTGTGCGGGTCGAAATGCTGTGAGAGCCTCGCTTAAAGATGATGTTAAAAATCTTTACCTGCGGCAGAAACTCGACTATTCCTCAATAAAGGCACAGGTCCTTTCAGTCATAAATACGTACGTCGCCATCCGGGGTCTTTATTCGTTACTGCGGCCGGAGATGGCGACGGTGATGCGTAAGGGAACCGAAACCTTTGTGACCCGCGATGCCGCTAGGATCGAGAATCGGGAAAACATTTTGGCTGTGGTCCATCTAAAAGATATGGAGTCCTACCACTTAGAGAAATCGACTCTCCTCAAAAAACCGTCCTGACAGGATACAGCCTTGAAAGAGGTTGCGGATCAATGACAAGAGAACTGATAAAACGGGCCGCGAGCGCTTAGAGTTTAGTTGCGGCGTAAGTTTTAGAAGAATTTAGTGTAACACTTAAGCATCCTTCCCAACCCCAAGGCCACAAAATTTGATTGTCTGAGGTCATTCTAAATTTTGCGTGGCAAGGGCGGCCGGTTGTGGTAAACTGTCGGCGCTGAAGGTTAGGCGGTACCAGGAGGAGCACTCCTTTCAATAATGCGGGGGTAACATGAAGAGATTTGTTGCAATCGGCTGTCTATTTATTCTCTCTGGGTGTGCGTCCATGTATACCGCTTATGATCTGCGTGATTGGTGTTTGATCATGGGAAGCTCGCGGCCAGCAGATATAGGCGCAACAGCTCAAAGTCGGGCGACCTGTAACAAGGAACTGGCGGAAGATTTAGCCGACCAGACGCCCAGAATTTTGTATATCCCTAGGGATGTAATTATGGCTCCCGTCATTGCGGCCCGAGTTGCATGGGTCGCGTTGGGCATGACTCGGCCACCGTTCTAGAGATCGGAGAACCATTTTGTTAATGGAACCAACGTCAGGCTGTTTCCAGTAAATTTTCTTCTCGCGCATTTGTTTCATTTTCAGCTTCAGAATAATTCACGAGCTTGCCCCGGTAAAATTTAGCTTCCACCTTTGAAACACGCTTGGCTGGCGCGACGCCTTGGGCGACGTGATCGCCGCCAACGATACCATTGTCCCCAAGAACCCCGAATGTCTGGAGGCAAACCCCAGATGATACGCACTAGATCTTATTGTGACGTCCGTGACTACGTTGGTGACCACCCGTTTGGCGGGCGCGGATACGATCATGATTCAAACTCTGGTGTCGACGTTCGTCGATCACATTGTCAGTTCGTCGTCGATCTCCGAATTGCCGCAACTGAAAGGTAAGACGGGTGGTGTCAATCGTGTGGGCTCTACCTCCGATCTAGGCTTGCGCTTGGCACTGCGCCGCCTTGGTATAATCCGGAAATGGATACGAAAATCATTACCGCGGGCGGGAACCCGGAGCGACTAGCCGCGTTGTCACGGGGACTCATGCAGTTTACGATCATGCCGGCGCCATGGGTGCGCGAAGCGGAGAAATTGGGGTTTCGCGATTTGTTGGACACGGGATCGCTCGGTATCCCATTTCATTGGAATGCGGTTCTGACGCGGGAAAGCACGTCAAAAACAACCGCAGTCTAATCGCGAAGGTCGTGCGTGCGAACACCGAAGCCATTCATTTCATAAAGACCGATAGAGAAGGCACAAAAGCGATCTTCAGCAAGTTTCTAAAGCTGAAAGATCCGGAAGGACTCGAACGAGCAGCCAAAGCTTACGCGATGATTTTTCCGGAAATTCCAATGCCCACACCGGAAGGCGTTAAAACATTGCTGGATGACATGGCCCCGCGCAACCCCCAAAGCCAAAACGGTAGAGCCTAAACAGTTCGTGGACATGAGTTTTGTTCAGGGGCTGGAGGCTTCCGGGTTTATTAAGCGACTTTACGCGAAATAACGATAGCGACAGGTGCCATTCGCCAAGGGGGCCGGTGAAATTGGCCGTGAGGCCATGAGTCCGGCCGTCTAGCTTGAGGAATCCTCGGGCAGCTCGTCTCTGATCAGAGGAGGTTAGCGACGAAGTTGGTTCCTTAAGTATTGGCGAGTTCGGGCTAAAACGCCCCCTCGTGCTCACAGAAGGCATTTCTACCAGACCGATTCACGCCGGGATTTACCCGTAATCCCTGAATCATCCTACGCACTCTGTCTTGCCTCATGGCACAGCGGATGCTCTATCGTCCATACGCTGGACGGAGGAGCGAATGAAAATTAGAAACTTGATCCTGGTCTTGGGATACGTAAACGGATTGGAGCAACTACTCTCATCCTACAATTTTCAGATCCGAAGCGGCGTCAATAAAAATTTTGACGCCCACGTTCTCGAAGAGGCATTGTACAAAAAGCTTCTTAATGAGCCAGAGCTAAGAAACGGATCGGTAAGAGAAACGCTCATGATTGTACTTAACGATTATGCGGTTCTCACTGACAGGGTGGGCAATAATCTCCCATCATGGCAGAAGCTTATGTCCGCATCCGAGTGCGCTGAGTTAATGAAAGTCTGGTACGAAAACCAGAAATCTAAGATGGGATTCTAATCGGAGACCAAGACACCTACCCTTATCACCGGAGTATTACGAGCACTCCCACGGATCGCGGTGCTTTCCTGGTGTTTATGGAAGGCATCTCACAGGAGCGGTGAACGTATTAGAAGTTGGCTAATCCCACGCTCATGACCGTCACCGACTTTCTCCTCTGGGAATCAACCAACGGACTCTTGTTAATTCCCGCGGTGATTGCGTTGGTCATGTTAACGAGGTTAATACGGGGGCGGCCCGTTTTCACCGAACGGGATTGGCGTTTTTCGATCGGCGAGGCACGGGGGAAACTTGTCTCACTTCACTTCTGGCTAAGATTCGCAGCACTCTGGTTCACCGTCGTGCTCATAGGCCTTGCTGATGGTTACGTCCCCTTACTATACGGCCTCGCGTTGCTCGTTGGCACGCTTGTCGTCACTGCTTTGGTCGTTTTGCTCCTTGGGAAGAAGGTGTCGCGCTGAAGGCATGCTCGTAGGGTTAAGCCCCAAAGACCAATTCGAACTTATCTTTATGTTTTCGGTTAGCGGCTGACTCAGTTCCATTGGTTACTTACACGTCTGCTGAGATTCAATTTCACTAAGCTTGCCTTAAAATACGCGGCGGACCGGTAGTAGGATAGACCGCCCCGAGCGGCGGCAATTGCCGATAGGATTCACTTGACAAAATTTCCGCGAACGAGGGATAGTCTGTTTCTTTCACCGGGATAGATGGTACGCTTCGTGCGGGCTATGTCATCGAGAGCGACAGGATGACGAAAGTTTGGGACAAACCTTGTGAGCAGAACCTGTATCAACAGGAACATGTTTCTTGCTTGCTTCGTAGTTTTACTCATTGGACGGGAAGAAGTCTAGTTGAGGCCGGTGCTCCCATGGAGCAGGCACGGTGGCTGTTTTACGCGCCCTTTGTTGTCCTCTCTCACAATACTGCCCCGGACCCGCTCTTAAACTACGCCAATCAGGAGGGTCTGACACTCTTTGAGCTTTCCTGGGAAGAGCTGGTTACTCTGCCATCGAGAACAACGGCCGAGCCGAGTGAACAACCACAACGAGAAGGATTACTGGCAACTGTCACCCGGCAAGGATATATCGATGATTACCGAGGTGTTCGCATTGCCAAGAGCCGTCGACGTTTCCTGATTGAGCAAGCTACCGTGTGGACCCTGCTTGATCAAAAAGGTGACCACTACGGGCAGGCGGCAACATTCGGCCATTGGAGATTTTTAGATTAGGAGAGACAGGAGGGTTTTATGCCAAGAGTGACTTCATTGGGCCATGTGGGACTTTACGTGCGCGACATCGAGCGTTCCAAGGCGTTCTATCGGGATATTCTTCAACTGAAAATCAGCGACCAAAGTCCAAAAACCGGCAGTGTCTTTATGACCGCAAAGGAGCGGTTAGAAGAACATCACGAGTTGCTGCTGGTGCCGGGCCGAGAGGACGGCAGAGTGGTGCAGCAAATCTCTTTTCGGTGCGCCAGCCTAGCTGAGATCAAAGAGTTTTACCGCGTCTTTTTGGAGCACAACGTAACCATTGTCCGGACGGTCAGCCACGGTAACGCTGTGGGCATCTATTTTTTGGACCCCGACGACAACCAGGTAGAAGTGTATTGGCCTACGGGCATTGACTGGCCCCAACCTTTCGGCAAACCCGTAGATTTGACGGCGCCGGATGAGGAAATTATGGCAAACTTGACTTGAGAGCGCGAGATGAGCAGCGAATTCCATGGCTAACTTGTACTACAACGATCGACTTATTGTCGCCTATGCGTCCCTAAACCAGAGCACCAAGCTATGGAGTCCGGGAGCCGAGATCACCTGGAAATGTGACGCCGGGCGGCAATCGTATACAATCAGCGGGCTGGCGGATCGCTTTAAAACGTCTGAGGAAGCTGAGAGGTTTGTAATCAACTTCGCCAAAGCGTGGATAGACGCCAATCCGTAACTCGGAGGCTGGCGGGATGGGTGCTGGGGGAGGGAAGGACGGCCTGAATCAGGTGGGTTTGCCAATGACTTCTGAAATCCTCGCAAGAAAAACATCTACTGGATAAGGCTTTAGAAACAGATCGAGTGCTTCTCCCTTTGCGATTGCAGATCTTACTTCCGATGTTACATGGGCGGTGGCAATAAGAGCCTTTACCTGCGGATCCTTTTTCTTCATTTGCTGAAAGGCGTCCCAGCCGTTAAGCTTTGGCAATTTCAGGTCGAGGACAACAAGATCGATTTCCTTGCTGTGACGCCGGTGTACTTCCACCGCTTCAATGCCGTCCCTAGCGCCCAAAACGTGGTATCCCTGCCCTTCAAGGAGACGCCGCATGTACTTTAGCTGCTGGGCTTCATCTTCCACGAAAAGGATCATTTTGGCGCCCATGAATTTCCTTGCTTATTGCTACCACCATATAGTCTTGAGGCGCAACTTTCCAGCTCATCTCGTTCTCTACCGCGATGTGTCGCGACTAGATTTGGCCCGGTGCCGGGTTGCGGTGAAAGTTTGCAAGAGAAACCCGAAAAAACTTGATTATTTTTTGAAAAACTCCAAAACGACTCGAACATCTCCGCTTTCTGCGATAGTAATCTCCTGGCTTTTCGTTCCTGCGTCTTCATGCCAGGCCTTGAGGACGTAGGTGCCCGCCGGAATATCGGGAATGAAAAAAGTGCCGTGCTCATCGGTCACGGCGAAATAAGGATGATCGAAGACATGGATATATGCCAGCATCCATGCATGGGTGTCGCACACGACTTTTAGGACTCCGGATTGTCGAATTCTCGGCGTCGCGTCTATAGTAGTGCCCTTGAAAGGTAACGATAGATTAAAAACCGTTCTGTCTTCCCGATACGAGTGGGGTATGTGGAGCTTGGGATCGTTGTTTCTTACTTTGAGTTTCTCTCCTTTGTGCATCGCTAGGATCCGCGGAACATAGCGACAGCCGGTATTACTAAGAATATGCTCCCTTTGCGGCTCTGTCGGCGCCTTGCTCGGCGCACTTTCAATAAAAACGACGACGTTTCTCAGGGCGCTCTGTGCATTGAGCAGGTAGGTCTCATCAGGCAGGGTTTCACCGCAATAATCTTGATCTTTGCTCACTCTAACGGTCGGCACCTTGGGCGGGTCATCGACAAATTTGACTTCTCCTGTAATGGCTCCGGCGAAACCTTCGGTAGTAAGCAGAATCAAAAAGACTGCGAGTAACGCAGCTCCAAAGACTTTGGTGCTCATGAGGCAATGCATCAAAATGCGCCGGACGAGGACGTCCTATTCACCTGCGGTCGAGGCTTTTTTCGCCGAAAATGGCGCGAAAGTACCTTGACTCGCTCTAGGTAATCGGCTAAATGTTGAGAAGTTTTAAATATTTATTGGGAAATAGCCTAAGGGCCGGTGAAAATGCGCCCTTAGGCTATTTTTGCAGGTGAGGAGACTATGGCTGAATACAAAGTTGTAAAAGTCCCAAAGGACGGGGCGAAAATAACGATGGGGGCGAACAAGGAGCTGAAAGTTCCGGACAATCCAATCCTACCGTTCATTGAAGGAGACGGCACGGGCCGCGATATCTGGCGCGCTTCGGTGCGTGTGTTCGACGCGGCGGTGGAGAAAGCCTACAACGGCAAACGTAAAATCCACTGGATGGAGGTATACGCGGGCGAGAAGTCATTCAAGATGCTTAATAACTGGCTTCCCGACGAAACGGTGGAGGCGTTCACGGAGTTTCTCGTGGGTATCAAAGGCCCGCTCACGACGCCCATCGGAGGAGGGTTTCGTTCACTGAACGTAGCGCTGCGAAAGCTGCTCGACCTTTACGTTTGCCTGCGCCCAGTGCGTTATTACAATGGCGTGCCTTCTCCGGTCAAGCATCCTGAATATGTGGACATGGTTGTTTTCCGAGAGAACACGGAAGATATTTACACGGGCATCGAGTTTATCAACGGCACGGAGGAAAATAAGAAATTCCGCGGGTTGCTTAAAGAAAACTTTCCAAAGGAGTATGCCAAGATTCGCTTCCCCGATACAGCCGGTATCGCACTCAAGCCGGTTTCGGTCGAAGGCACAGAACGGCTCGTCCGCGCGGCCATCAAGTGGTCGCTGGCCAACAAGCGCAAGAACGTGAACTTCGTTCACAAAGGCAACATTATGAAGTATACCGAAGGCGCCTTCATGGAATGGGGCTACGCGCTGGCCAAGCGGGAGTTTCGCAACGAGACGGTGACGGAGCGCGAAACGTGGATTTTCGGCAACAAACAGCAAAACGCGAACCTGAGCGTGGAAGAGAACGCCAAGATGATTGACCCGGGCTTCGACATGATGTCACCCGAACAGCAAAATGACATCAAAAAGGAAGTAGAAGAGGCGTTGAAGCTGTGGCCGACCCACGGCGACGGTAAGTGGAAGTCGAAACTACTGCTCAAAGATTCCATCGCCGACGTGACATTACAGTTTGTCCTCATCCGGCCCAAAGATTACGACGTAATCGCCACGATGAACTTGAATGGCGATTATCTATCGGATGCTCTGGCCGCGCAGGTGGGCGGCATCGGCATCGCGCCGGGAGCGAACATCAATTACGATAGCGGACACGCCATCTTCGAGGCGACCCATGGCACCGCGCCGAAATATGCCGACCTCGACAAGGTCAATCCGGGCTCGGTCATTCTTTCCGGCGAGATGATGTTGCGTTACATGGGCTGGGCGGAAGCCGCCGATCTCATCGTCAAAGGCCTGGAAGGCGCCATCGGCAAAAAGACGGTGACCTATGACTTCGAGCGGTTGATGGAAGGGGCGAAGCTTGTGAGCTGTTCCGGATTTGGCGAGGCTATTATCGCCAATATGTAAATGACCGTTTCGGTTCTCGGGTTTCGATACGACTAAGCTGCTACTCAAAAAAGAAGTTGGAGGAAGTTATGGCGCGAAGGAAGATTGCATTGATCGGAGCCGGCAACATCGGCGGTTCCATGGCTCATCTCTGTTTGCTTAAGGGGTTGGGTGATGTCGTCCTGTTCGATGTGATCGACGGTTTGCCGCAGGGCAAAGCGCTCGACTTGTCGCACGCTGGGCCCGTCGAAGGGTTTGATGGCAACGTGATCGGCACTAACAGTTACGAGGACATTGCCGGCGCCGACGTTTGCATCGTCACCGCTGGAATCGCCCGTAAACCGGGGATGAGCCGCGACGATCTGGTGGGAACGAATGCCAAAATCATCAGCTCGGTTGCCGAAGGTATCAAACAACACGCGCCGAATTCGTTTGTCATCGTAGTTACCAACCCGCTTGACGCCATGGTGACGTTGATCAAACGGGTCACCGGTTTTCCAAAGAATCGCGTCGTCGGTCAGTCCGGCATCCTGGACTCCTCACGGTACCGGTCGTTTATCGCTAAAGAGCTTAACGTCTCGGTGAATAGTGTTGCGGCCATGGTATTGGGCGGCCATGGGGACGATATGGTACCGGTGCGCAGCACCTGCCTGGTGGGTGGAGTTTCTGTTGAAAAACTCATTCCAGCAAAACGTCTGGATGAAATTGAAGCGCGGGTGCGCAACGCCGGCGGCGAAGTCATCGCATTGTTGAAGACGGGATCCGCTTATTTTTCACCGGCGTCGGCAGCTATTCGTATGACCGAGGCGCATCTCTTCGACAAGAAAGAGGTTCTGCCTTGCGCAGCGCTGCTGGAAGGCGAATACGGAGTCAATGGTTACTATTTCTGTGTGCCAGTCATAATTGGCGCCGGCGGCGTTGAGAAAATCATTGATATCAACCTAAGCGCGGCTGACAAGAAAGCGTTCGATGAATCCCTCAATCACGTCAAAGACATCGTTCAAGCGATGGATCGCATTCTGGGCGTCGCCTAACGGGTTCCGGCTAAGAATGATATTGAGACCCTAGGCTAATAGTTTAGTCTTAGGGTCTTAATTTATTTGGGACCGATTGTCATGAACATCCACGAGTACCAAGCGAAGGAGATTCTTAAGCGGTACGGTGTTCCAGTTCCTCTGGGTAAAGTCGCGTCAACGCCCCAGGAGGCTAAAGCCGCAGCCGCGGAACTCGGGGGGCGCTGCGTGGTCAAGGCGCAGATTCATGCGGGTGGTCGAGGCAAAGCCGGCGGCGTGAAACTCGCAAGCAGTCCGGAGGACGCCGAGCAGAGGGCTTCGGAGATTCTGGGTAAAAAGCTCGTAACGCACCAGACCGGACCCCAAGGACGCCAGGTGCGACGGGTGCTCATTGAGCAAGGAGTCAACATTGAACGTGAGTTCTATTTGGGCCTGGTCTTGGACCGCGCTCAATCCCGCGTGACGGTAATCGCCTCGTCTGAGGGTGGAGTTGAAATCGAAGAGATCGCCGCCAATCACCCGGAAAGAATTCTAAAAGAACTCATCGATCCGGCAGTCGGTCTACAGCCGTTTCAATGTCGCCGGCTGGCGTTTGCTCTTGGGGTTCCCCAACCGGTTGTGGGCAAAATGGTTGCGCTGATGCAGGCCCTGTATCGGGCCTTCGACGATTGCGACTGCTCCATCACGGAAATCAATCCATTGATCTTGACCAAGGAAGGACAGGTCATGGCGCTGGACGCGAAGATGAGCTTCGACGGCAACGCGTTGTTTCGGCAGAAGGATATCCTGGCGTTGCGTGATTTAAACGAGGAAGATCCCCGGGAGGTCGAAGCCAGCAATTATGATCTGTCTTATATTTCTCTCGACGGCAATATCGGCTGCATGGTGAACGGCGCGGGCTTAGCCATGGCCACGATGGATATTATCAAACTCTGTGGCGGCGAGCCCGCCAACTTTCTCGATGTTGGGGGCGGGGCGACCAAGGAAAGAGTGGGCCAGGCTTTTAAGCTCATTCTTTCGGATGAACGGGTGCGCGGCGTCTTGATCAATATCTTTGGCGGCATTATGCGCTGCGACGTGCTCGCGCAAGGGGTGGTGGATGCCGCCCGAGAGCTGAGCATCAAAGTTCCATTAGTGGTCCGCATGCAGGGTACAAATGTCGAATTGGGACGAAAAATTCTTGCCGATTCGGAACTTCCTATCATCTCGGCGGAAACGATGGCGGAAGCCGCGGAAAAAATCGTGCAAGCAGTGAAAGGAGCGTGAGGCGTCAGGCGTGAAACGTGAGGCGAGCGCCTCACTTGTCACTCCTCACGAGTTAGATTGTGGCAATTTTGGTCGACGAGAATACACGAGTTTTGACTCAAGGTATCACCGGAGCCACCGGACAGTTTCATACCAAGGCCTGCAAGGAGTACGGGACTCAAATGGTTTCCGGGGTGACGCCCGGTAAAGGCGGCACCTCTTTCGAAGGCATTCCGATCTTCGATACGGTCGCTCGCGCCGTTGCCGAGACGGCGGCCAACGCCAGTGTGATCTATGTGCCGCCGCCATTTGCCGCCGATGCCATTATGGAAGCGGCGGACGCCAAGATACCGCTGATTATTTGTATTACCGAAGGGGTGCCGGTGCGCGACATGATTCGCGTGAAGCGCTATCTCGAAGGGAGAAATTCCCAACTCCTGGGCCCCAATTGCCCCGGCGTCATTACTCCCGGCGAGTGTAAGATTGGTATCATGCCAGGTCATATTCACCGTCGTGGAAGTATCGGCGTGGTTTCGCGAAGCGGCACGTTGACCTACGAAGCGGTGGATCAACTAACCCGTTTGGGGCTGGGGCAGTCGAGCTGTGTGGGCATCGGCGGCGACCCGGTGCACGGGCTGGAATTCGTCGATGTTTTGGATCTTTTCAACCGCGACTTCAGAACCGAGGCGGTAGTTATGATCGGTGAGATCGGCGGCAGCGCGGAAGAGGAAGCGGCCGGCTGGATCAAGACCCATATGAAAAAACCGGTGGTCGGATTCATCGCCGGCCAAACCGCTCCTCCCGGAAAACGCATGGGGCATGCCGGAGCGATCATTTCCGGTGGCAAAGGGACCGCAAAGGAAAAAATCGAGGCAATGCAGAACACGGGGATTCGGATGGCTTCATCGCCGGCGCTTATAGGTAGAACAATGCAGGAGGCTTTGGGAAAATCATGAGTGTCGAGAGAACCTTGTCCATCATTAAACCGGACGCGGTAGGTCGCAAGCTGATCGGGGAAATTCTCAGACGTTTCGAATCAGCGGGACTCAAGGTCGCCGCAGGCAAGTTGCTGCGTCTCATGCCCGAGCGAGCTCGGGATTTCTACGCCGTCCACAAGGAGAGACCTTTTTTCGAAAGCCTTTGTGCTTATATGTCGTCCGGGCCTATTTTTGTTTCCGTGCTGGAAGGTGAGTCCGCGATTGCGCGGAACCGCGAAATCATGGGAGCCACAGACCCGGCCAAGGCGGCACCAGGGACCATTCGCAAAGACTGGGGCAAGGATGTCGAACAGAACGCAGTCCATGGTTCGGATAGCCCCGATACAGCTGCTACGGAAATCGCTTTCTTTTTTAGGCCAGACGAAATCTTTGGATCTTCGAACTGATTCGAGTATGAGATTCCGAAGGGATTGAGCTTGAAGCCCAATATCAAAGACTTGAGTCTCAAGGAGTTTGAAGCGCACCTCGCGGGGGCCAAAGAACCTTCGTATCGCGCCAACCAAATCTGGCAATGGTTGTTTCAAAAGCGCGCGGCGAGCTTCGCGGAGATGACGAATCTCTCGGCATCGTTACGTGGCAGCTTGGCTCAAGATTTTACGATTAGCCGGCTGACTATCCTGCGGCAGGAGGTTTCCACGGACGGGACCAAAAAATTTCTCTTTGGCCTCTCCGATGGTCACAGCATTGAAAGCGTCCTTATTCCGGAGGAGAAGCGACTGACCCTGTGTGTTTCCACGCAAGCCGGTTGCGGGTTCGGCTGCACTTTTTGCGCCACCGCGGTTTTGGGTTTAAAGCGAAATTTGCAAGCCAGTGAAATTTTAGACCAGATACTTGACGCGAGCCGATCATTGGCTCGAGACCAGCGGATTACCCACGTGGTGCTGATGGGGATGGGGGAGCCTCTGGCGAACTATGCCCAGACAGTCACTGCCCTCAAGGTGATGACGGATACGAGTTGGGGGATAGGAATTTCTCCGAGACGAATCACGCTCTCGACTGTGGGGTTAGTGCCACAGATTCAAAAGCTGATGGAGGAAACCAAAGTTAATCTCGCCATTTCTCTTCACGCTCCCACCGATGAGCTGCGCGATCAGCTCATGCCAGTCAATCGCAAGTACTCGCTGCAGGAGCTGATGGAGTGTTGTCGCGCGCTGCCTATTCCGCGACGGAAACGCATTACCTTCGAATATGTCCTACTTCGCGGCATCAACGATTCTATCAATGCCGCGGAGGCGCTTTGCCAGCTTTTACGCGGCATCCGCTGCAAGGTTAATATTATCCCTTTCAACCCGCATCCGGGTAGTCGGTATCAGAGACCCGATGATGCCGAGGTCGATCGGTTTCAGCGGATCTTGCAGGCGCACGGTTTGCAAATCAATATCCGCCGCCCCAGAGGGGATGACATCCAGGCGGCCTGCGGACAACTGCAAGGGGAAGAGTTTCAGCAAAGACAATTCCCAACCTCAGTGGCGGCCGCCGCGCAGTAGCAACCATGGCTAAATCGGTGGTGGGCGTCATCGGGGGTAGCGGCCTTTACCAGATGCAAGGGCTCGAGAAAGTCCGGGAGGTCGAGGTCAAGACCCCATTCGGCAGGCCGTCCGAAAAATTCATCAAAGGAATGGTCGGAGAAACGGAGATGGTCTTCTTACCGCGTCACGGCAAGGGTCATCGTTGGTTACCCACGGAGGTGAATTTCCGCGCTAATATTTTTGCCATGAAAAAACTGGGAGTTGAGCGGATAGTTTCGGTCAGCGCGGTGGGAAGTCTACGGCAAGAGATCGCACCTGGCGATATCGTGGTTCCGGATCAGTTCATCGATCGAACGACGCAGCGGCCCAGCACCTTTTTTGGCAAAGGAATCGTCGCCCATGTCAGCCTAGCCGATCCTTTTTGCAAAGATCTTTCAGGAATACTTGCTACGGCTGCCGCTTCCGAAGGGGGCAAGGTCCATTCTCGGGGCACGTATCTTTGTATGGAGGGGCCGCAGTTTTCGACGCGGGCGGAGTCCCGTCTCTATCGCAGTTGGGGTGCCGATGTGATCGGGATGACGAATTTGCAGGAGGCGAAGCTGGCACGGGAGGCTGAAATTTGTTTCGGTACTTTGGCTTTGGCCACGGACTATGACTGTTGGAATCAGGCGGCAGGCGACGTCGAAATTGAAAATGTCCTGGCGGTGCTGCGTCAGAACGTCGCCCTGGCGCAGAAAACCATTCGGCGGGCCGTGACACTGCTAACGGAGTCCCGTACCTGCGCCTGTGCGGCGTCGTTAAAGGATGCTATCATTACCGAAAGGTCCCGCATTCCCAAGAAAATAAGGTTGGATCTGCGGCCTATCATTGGAAAATACCTATGAGCGTTTTAGTTGTCGGCACGGTTGCGTTTGATTCCATTGAAACACCCTCGGGGTCTGCGGAGCGCATACTAGGCGGGTCCGCGTCCTATTTTGCCTTGGCTGCGAGTTTTTTTACTTCAGTGCGTATCGTCGGCGTCATCGGACAGGATTTTCCCCAAGAATATCTGGATCTGTTTAGCCAACGTAAAATCGATCTTGAAGGCCTCAGGCGCGAAAAGGGCGATACTTTTCATTGGCGGGGTCGTTACCACGAAGACATCAACGTTCGCGACACGCTGGAGTTGCACCTCAACGTTTTGGCCGGCTTCGTGCCCGATTTGCCGGCCCGCTATCGCGACGCTGAATACGTTTTTCTCGGCAATATTGATCCGGTCATGCAGCTCGAGGTGTTGAATCAGATTCGCCAAATGAAGTTGGTCGTCTGTGACACTATGGACCATTGGATTCAGGGAAGCGTCGAAGAGCTCAGGAAAGTTCTCAAACGAATCGAAATGCTGGTGATCAATGATTCGGAGGCGCGGCTGCTCAGTGGCTATAACAATATCGTTCGAGCAGCCCGGGCGATTTTGAAGATGGGACCCAAGGTTGTGCTCATCAAACGAGGTGAATACGGCGTGCTGCAGTTTTCCGATTCATCTATCTTCGCAACACCGGCCTACCCGCTCGAAGAAGTCTTCGACCCCACGGGCGCGGGAGACTCCTTCGCCGGCGGGTTCCTTGGGCAACTAGCCCGTTCCGGTGATCACAGTCAGCAAGGTATCCGCCGCGCCATTGTCTATGGCTCGGTGGTCGCGTCGTATACGGTAGAAGACTTCGGCGTAAAGCGATTGACGAACCTATCGCTTCAAGACATTGAAGAACGCTACAAGAGCTTTTCCCAGTTGACCGACTTCCATACTTGACCTCATGGAGCTTTCCATCGTTATTCCGGTGTACAACGAGGAGGAGAACGTCGAGCCGCTGATTGAAGAGATCAACATGGCGGTACGGCCGCTGGGGAACCACTACGAAATCGTGGTTGTCGATGATGGAAGCCGCGATGCTACATTCTCCGTACTCGCTGGCCTGCGCGAGCGAGAGTCGCATCTTCGGGTCCTGCGACTCAAACGTAATTTTGGTCAGACGGCTGCCATCGCAGCGGGTCTTGCATACGCTGAAGGTGACATCGTCGTTCTCATGGACGGTGACGCGCAGAATGATCCAAAGGATATCCCTGCTTTGCTTGGGGAATTGAAAAAGGGCAACGATCTTGTGTGTGGTTGGCGCTCCAACCGGCAAGATCCCTTTTTCAGTCGACGTCTGCCTTCCATGATTGCCAACCTCCTTATCTCGTGGACGACGCAGGTTAAAACCCACGATTACGGATGCACTTTGAAGGCGATGCGGCGAGATGTCGCTAAAAACTTGAAGCTCTACGGCGAAATGCATCGCTTCATTCCGGCCATTGCCTATGAGCGCGGCGCCCGGGTTACGGAGCTCAAGGTCAATCATCGCCCCCGGCTGCGAGGAAGCTCGAAATACGGCATTGCGAGAACACTGCGGGTGATTCTCGACCTTTTGACTGTCAAGTTCTTGATCAGTTACTCAACCCGGCCGTCACACGTGTTCGGGCTCCTGGGTATTACTAGCGGCGGTCTGGGATTCTTGATCGCCGTGTATTTAACGTTTGAAAAGCTGGCGTACCATAGGGCCATCGGCGGTCGCCCTCTTTTGCTGCTGGCGATTCTGTTGATCTTTATCGGCTTTCAGTTCATCACCATGGGCTTATTGGGTGAGATGCTATCGCGGACCTATCATGAGTCTCAGGATAAAGCGATCTTTGTCGTCGCAGAGTTCCTGGGTGAAAGGCAGTGCGCATGAATCTTGCTGTGATCGGTACGGGTTATGTGGGATTGGTTGCCGGCACCTGCTTCGCTGAGAGCGGCAACGATGTTACCTGCGTCGACATTGATGAGCAGAAGATTTCGCTGTTGAACGCAGGCAAGGTCCCCATCTATGAGCCGGGGCTGGAAGAAATGGTCCGACGCAACGCCGCGGAACAGAGATTATCGTTTAGCACGGATCTTAATGGGGCGGTGAAGAAATCCGGCGTCATCTTTATAGCAGTCGGAACTCCTCAAGGGCCGAACGGCGATGCCAATCTCGATCATGTCCGTGCGACGGCCAAGAGCATAGGCAAAGCGATGGATAGCTTTAGAATTATTGTCACGAAGAGCACGGTCCCGGTGGGGACGGCGGATCGGATTCGGCAGTGGGTAGCGCGGGAAACAGCACATCCGTTCGCCGTGATTTCGAATCCGGAGTTTCTCAAGGAAGGGGCGGCGGTGGAGGACTTCATGAAACCGGACCGGGTGGTGTTAGGAGGCGATGATACTGAAGCTCTCGAAGCCGTCAAGGAGCTTTACGATCCTTTCGTCCGCACGGGCAATCCCATTTTAGTCATGGATAGCCGCAGCGCGGAGATGAGCAAGTATGCGGCGAACGCGATGCTGGCGACGAAAATATCCTTCATCAATGAGATCTCACGGCTGTGCGAGACAAAGGGTGCAGACGTGGGGGAAGTCCGAAGGGCCATTGCCTTGGATCGTCGGATCGGGCCGCATTTTATTTTTCCGGGGGTCGGCTATGGCGGTTCCTGTTTCCCTAAAGACATCCGCGCTATGATCAGCATGGGTGGCGATGAGCCGGAGATGGTCCTCCTCAAAGCAGTGGAGGAAGTAAACGAACGTCAAAAGGGGATTCTGTTCGAGAAAGTCACACGTCATTTTGGCGCCGACCTCAGTGCCTTGACCTTTGCCGTTTGGGGCCTAGCGTTCAAACCCCGCACCGACGACATGAGAGATGCGCCGTCGATCACGCTCATCGAATCGTTGTTAACAGCCGGAGCCAAGGTCCAAGCCTTTGATCCGGAGGCGACGGACGAGGCCAAGAAAATTTTTGGCGAACGCATTCAATACGCCAATCGAAACTATGAAGCGCTGGCCGGCGCCGCGGCGTTGCTGGTTTTGACTGAATGGAATGAATTCCGTCGACCTGACTTTGTGCGAATCAAACAGTTGCTCAAGCACCCGGTTATCTTCGATGGCCGTAACCTCTACGACCCGGTGGATATCCGAAGGCTCGGGTTCCAATATTATTCAATCGGAAGAAACGATGGCTAGATATTTGATTACGGGAGGTGCCGGTTTCATTGGTTCCCATCTCTGCGAAAGTTTTCTCAGCCAAGGGCACGAAGTCATCTGCATGGATAACTATTCCACCGGATCTCAAGAAAACATTTCCAGCTTCGCGTCGAATCCGCGTTTTCGCTTCCTCGATCACAACGTCAGCCGGTTTATCGATATTGGTGGGTCGCTAAATTATGTTCTCCATTTTGCGTCGCCGGCAAGTCCGGTGGATTATCTCGAACTTCCCATACCGACCCTAAAAGTGGGTTCACTCGGCACACATAACGCCCTGGGTCTGGCGAGAGCCAAAAAGGCCATGTTTCTCCTCGCCTCGACGTCTGAGGTTTATGGTGATCCTTTGGTGCGACCGCAAAATGAAGAATATTGGGGAAATGTTAATCCGGTCGGCCCGCGGGGGGTTTACGACGAAGCAAAACGATTCGCCGAAGCGATCACGATGGCCTACCATCGCTATCATGATTTGGACACGCGCATTGTGCGCATTTTCAACACCTACGGGCCGCGCATGCGCATGCGGGACGGACGGGTCGTGCCGAATTTTATCACGCAAGCGCTGAAGGGCGAGCCGCTTACGGTATACGGCCAAGGAGAGCAGACGCGAAGCTTTCAATACGTTGATGATCTGGTAACGGGGATACACCGCCTGCTCGAATCGCAAGAACATATGCCGGTTAATATCGGCAATCCGCACGAAATGACCGTCCTTCAGTTTGCCCGAAAAATCCTGGAGCTCACAGGTTCAACGAGCTCCATCGAATATAGGCCGCTGCCACAGGATGATCCCCAAGTGCGTCAGCCGGACATCTCCAAGGCCAAGAGAGTGTTAAACTGGGAGCCCAAGGTGTCCCTGGAGGAAGGGTTGGCCAAGACCATCGAGTATTTTCGCACCCGTCTGGAGGCGCAGAAAGCATGAAGATTGTCGTGACTGGCGGCGCGGGATTCATTGCATCACATGTCGTCGACGCTTACATCCATCGAGGTTACGAGGTATATATTATTGATGACCTATCCACTGGACAAAAGAGGAACATTAACCCAGGCGCCAAGGTTTATACGTTGGATATTGCTCATTCGAAAGCGGCTGAGCTAGTGGCGGAGATCAAACCGGATGTTTTAAACCACCACGCGGCGCAGATGGACGTGCGCCATTCCGTGGCGGATCCGGCCTTCGATGCGCGCATCAATATCATCGGGTTTATCAACTTGCTTGAGGCGTGTAAAAAGGTGGGCGTGAAGAAAGTCATTTTTTCCTCTTCGGGCGGGGCCGTTTACGGCGACCGTGAGCCGATCCCGGCCACTGAGGAGCATGAGACATTGCCTTTGAGTCCCTACGGAGTCAGTAAACTTACGGGGGAACTCTATCTCGGCTACTATCACATGGCTTTTGGGTTGCCTTACGTTGCATTGCGCTATGCAAATGTCTATGGACCGCGACAGTCGACCCAAGGAGAGGCCGGAGTGGTGGCAATATTTATCTCGCAGCTCCTTCGGGGCAAAAGACCTGTAATCAATGGTGACGGGAAACAGACACGGGATTATGTTTTTGCTGGTGATGTGGTGCGAGCCAATATCGCTGCCCTCGACACCCAGCATATCGGTCCGGTGAATATTGGTACCGGCAAGGAGACGGACGTCATGACAATCTGTGAACTGCTGCGAGACGGCGTCGGGTCGTCACTGGAGGCGATTCATGGGCCGGCTAAATTGGGTGAGCAGCGGCGCAGCTGTCTGGACACATCGCTCGCGCGCAAAGTCTTGGGATGGAAGCCGGAGGTCAGTCTCAAAGATGGATTACAACAGACCGTTGCCTACTATCGTGAGGCCGGTCCGTCATGACTCTGGATCATATCCGGAATTTTTCCATTATTGCTCACATCGACCATGGCAAATCCACCTTGGCGGATCGGTTACTGGAGTTTACTGGGGCGGTGAGCGAGCGCGAGAAGACCGACCAGATTCTCGACAGCATGGATCTTGAGCGGGAGCGCGGGATTACCATCAAAGCCAGCCCGGTTTGTCTACGCTACCAGGCCAAAGACGGCAAAGAATACAAGTTGAATTTGATCGACACTCCGGGACACGTCGACTTCACCTACGAAGTGTCGCGAAGCCTCGGCGCCTGTGAGGGGGCCTTGCTCGTGGTTGATGCGGCGCAAGGAGTGGAGGCGCAAACCGTGGCCAACGTGCATATGGCTCTGGATCACAATCTGGAGATCCTTCCGGTCATTAACAAGATCGATCTACCCAGCGCCGATCCGGAACGGGTTAGGAAAGAGATCGAGGAGGTCATCGGGATCGATGCCTCGAATGCCATCCTGGCGAGCGCCAAGGAAGGGATTGGGACGGAGGATATTCTTGAGGGTATCGTCAAACATTTTCCTCCGCCGAAAGGTGACACGGATGCGCCCCTGCGGGCGTTGATCATCGATAGCTGGTTTGATCCGTATCACGGCGCCGTGGTGATGATCCGTATTTTCGACGGCAGACTCCGAAAGGGAACAAAGATTCGTATGATGTTCAGTGGCAGGGTCTTTGAAGTCACACGCATCGGCGTTTTTGCTCCCGGGCCGGTTGAAGTGGCGGAAATGAAGGCCGGCGAGGTGGGGTTTCTTATGGCGGGCATTAAGGAAGTCAAGGAGACCCGCATTGGTGATACCATCACGGATGACGAGTGGCCTGCCAGCGAGCAGCTTCCCGGATTCAAGCCCATGAAGCCGATGGTGTTTAGCGGTCTCTATCCGACGGACGCCAATCAATATCAAGGCTTGCGCGATGCCTTGGAGAAGCTGCGGCTCAACGACTCCTCTTTCACATTCGAGCCGGAAACTTCCCAGGCGTTGGGCTTCGGTTTCCGCTGCGGGTTTCTGGGTCTGCTGCATATGGATATCGTGCGAGAACGGTTGGAGCGTGAGTTTGCTTTGAGTCTCATTACGACCGCAGCGACTGTCGTCTATCGTATCATCACCAGAACAGGAGACATTCTGTTAATTGACAATCCGGTCAAGCTCCCGTCAGAATCAGATATAGAGGAGATTGAGGAGCCGGTGATTCAAGCGACCATTCATTTGCCGCAGGAGTTTATCGGCGGCGTGCTCGGTATCTGCGAGGAAAAGCGCGGTACGCAAAAGGAGATCCGTTATCTTGGACCCAAGCGCGTTATGCTGGTCTACGAGTTGCCGCTCAATGAAATCGTGGTCGATTTTTACGATCGATTGAAATCGATTAGCCGCGGTTACGCTTCGATGGACTATGAGATGGTGGGCTATCGGCCGGCCGAACTCGTCAAACTGGACGTGCGGATCAACGATGACGTGGTTGACGCTATGTCGATGATCGTCCACCGGGACAAGGCCTATTATCGAGGCAGAGAGTTAGTCCAGCGCATGCGGGAATTGATACCACGGCAGCTTTTCGAAGTCGTCATTCAAGCGGCGGTCGGGAGCCGAATCATTGCGCGAGAGTCGGTCAAGCCGCTAAGAAAAAACGTCACGGCCAAATGCTATGGCGGTGATATCACGCGCAAGCGCAAACTGCTGGAGCGGCAGAAGGAAGGTAAGAAACGAATGAAACAAGTTGGCAAAGTAGAGATTCCACAAGAGGCGTTTCTGGCGGCCTTGAAAGTTTAGACAGGTGCGGCATGGCTATAGATAAAGCAACGAAAGCAAAGGAGCGAGCCCACGTGGAAGCCCCAGAGACTGTGAAAACTAAGTCAACATTCCGCGAATATGCAGAAGCCATCGGCATGGCTTTGCTGTTGGCGCTGTTCATACGCACTTTTATTGTTCAGGCTTTCAAGATACCGTCCGGCTCTATGATTCCCACTCTGCAGATCGGCGATCATATCTTGGTGAACAAGTTGGCTTATGGGATACGGGTTCCCGTTTGGGGCCATTATATTGTGGATTTTGGGAAGGTCCAACGGGGCGATGTGATTGTCTTCATCTTCCCGGAGGATCGTTCGAAGGATTTTATCAAGCGGGTTGTCGGCGTCGCCGGGGATACGGTAGAAGTGCGCGGCAAAAAGATATACATCAACGGCAAGCAGGTGGAGGACCCTCATGCGCATTTTGAGGGTGACGACCCGCAAAACATTTTGCCCGCGAGCCGGGACGATTACGGTCCGACGAAGGTGCCGGAAAACCACCTCTTCGTTATGGGTGACAATCGCGATCGCAGCTACGACAGCCGTTTCTGGGGATTTGTTAACCTCGACGACGTTAGAGGCAAAGCGTTTTTGATCTACTGGTCGTGGGATGGGAGCGACCGTTGGGTGCGCTGGGAGCGGCTTGCCAGCTTGATTCATTGAGCCGTTTTACAACGGAACCAGATGTTTCGGCGGACGAGCAGGAAAGGTTAAATGGTTTATAAAGGAAAGCTTCCCTTGACGGTGTTGGCCGTGTTGATGCTCGTTTTGGTACTGGTCAACATTGTGTTGAGCCTTGGCAATCAGTCCTTGCGCGTGGAAGTTAACGAGCGCCAACAGTTCATTGCGCAAAGCATGCAATTAGAGGGACTCCATCGAGAAATTATCACGGCTTTGGCCACCGTCGCCTTGAAGACCAACGACGAACAACTCAAGAGCTTGCTTGCTTCGCAGGGAATCAGCTTCAGCCCGAATCCAGCACCGGGGCGGGGCGGGAAGTAACGAATCATGGCGGACGAATTACCAACCCTTGAGGAGCTTCAAGATTCGCCTGTTGAGGCGGCGGAGCCGGTTGAAAGACGGGGTTCAGCCTTACCTCTGATATTGACCATCGTTGCAGTCCTAATCTGGTTTGCATTTCAAACCGTACAGCTGTTTCTTGAACGAAATAATTTGAGCATCATGAAAACCAATCTCGAGTCCGCCATGCAAGAGTCTCAGAAGATGCAAGCCCAACTTCAATCACTCATCACTAAAACTGTTGAACTGGCGAACCAGGGCAATCCGGCCGCCAAGGTGGCGGTCGAAGAACTCGAGAAGCGGGGAATTCCTATCAAAGGGGTCGCCCCTCAGCCTTCCAAGTGAGCTCATCGCGGCTGAATTCAGTGGTGTGTTGACCTGCCGTAACTTTGGTTTTAGTCTTGGTTTCTCCATGTAACCGGAGAAACATCCATTGGACATCGAATTTCACCCGTTAATTCGCCGCTGGTTTAGCGAGCGGTTCACGAAGGCTACACCGCCCCAAGAAAAAGGTTGGCAGTCGATCGCCGCTGGCAGGTCAACTCTGATTGCGGCGCCGACCGGGTCGGGCAAGACATTGGCGGCCTTTCTGTGGTCGATCGACCGCTTGATTCAACGATCGTTGAGCGGCGAGCTCGACGATACGACAAGCGTCGTTTATGTCTCTCCATTGAAGGCCTTAGGCAATGACATTGCCAAAAACCTACAGTTGCCTTTGACGGAGATCTATCAGTTAGCCGATTCCGAAGGAATTCTTCTCCCTGGCATCAGAGTAGCCGTGCGTTCGGGGGATACCCCGGCGAACGAACGCCAGTCCATGGTGCGAAGGCCTCCCCACATCCTGATTACCACCCCGGAATCTCTTTATATTTTGCTTACGGCGGAGCGTAGCCGGCGCTTTCTCAAAACGGCCGAGACGGTGATCGTGGACGAGATCCATGCGGTTGCTCAAGACAAACGCGGGGCGCACTTGGCGCTTTCTCTGGAACGGCTCGAGGCGCTTACCGAGCGACCTTTGCAGCGCATCGGTCTTAGCGCGACACAAAAGCCTATTGAGGAAGTGGCGCGATTGTTGGTCGGCAGTGAAAACCTGTCAGCCGATGGAAGGCCGGATTGTGAAATCGTCGATGTGGGTCACAAGCGGGATCTGGAGCTGCGGGTTGAACTTCCTGACCAGGAGCTCGGCGCCATCGCCACGCACGAAATGTGGGCCGAAGTCTACGAAAAGATTGTTGCCCAGATTAAGGCCCATCGAACGACCCTGGTTTTTGTCAATACCCGGCGCTTTGTCGAAAGGGTCGCCCACCAGTTGAGCGAGCGACTTGGGGAAGACAAGGTGGGCGCCCACCACGGCAGCCTATCGCGGAAAACCCGCCTCCAAGTTGAAGAGAAGCTCAAATCTGGTGAGCTCCCCGTGGTTGTCGCTACGGCGTCTTTGGAGCTTGGCATCGACATCGGCCATGTCGATTTGGTGTGCCACATCGGTTCGCCGCGCACGATCAGTATTTTGCTGCAACGGGTGGGTCGCTCGGGTCACTGGCTCGGTGCCATACCGAAGGGAATCTTCTATCCACTCACTCGAGATGATCTGGTGCAATGCGTGGCAGGGATCCGCGCCGTCAGAGAAGGACAGCTCGACCGTTTGACGATTCCTGAAAAGCCGTTGGACATCTTGGCCCAGCAGATCGTAGCAGCCGTTGCCAGCGTTGGGGGCAACAAGGGCAAGGGGCAAGACGATGAGGAGTTAAGTGCGGGGATCAGCGAAGAGAGTCTGTGGAAACTCGTCCGGCGCTCCTATCCCTATCGTAACCTGACGGCGGACGAGTTTGAAAAAATTCTCCAGATGTTGTCCGAGGGCGTATCGACGCGACGCGGCCGTCGGAGCGCGTACCTCCATCGCGACCGGGTCAACGGTGTGCTGCGAGCGCGGCGAGGCGCCCGGCTCGCCGCCATTACCAACGGCGGAGCCATTCCGGACACCGCCGACTACGATGTTATCCAATTCCCTGATGAAATGTTTGTCGGCAAGGTGAATGAAGACTTCGCCATAGAGAGTTTAGCGGGAGATATTTTCCTTTTAGGGAATCGGTCGTGGCGGATTCGCCGGGTCGGGTCCGGCAAGGTTTGGGTGGAGGATGCCCAGGGATTGCCGCCCAGTATTCCTTTCTGGTTGGGGGAGGCACCGGCTCGGACGCGCGAACTTTCTGCCGCGGTTTCGGACCTGCGACTTCAGATTAGCGATCGACTGGCTGATCCTAGCGAAGCCACCCGTTGGTTGATGGAAGAAGTAGTTATTTCGGAATCTGTTGCTGAACAGATCGTGACCTATGTCGAGGAGACACAGTCGGTTCTCGGTTGTATTCCGACGCAAGGACAAATCGTCGCCGAGCGTTTCTTTGACGAGGCGGGCGGCATGCAGCTGGTGATTCATTCACCCTGGGGAGGACGCATCAACCGCGCCTGGGGAATGGCACTCAGAAAGCGATTTTGTTTGAATTTCGACCGCGAGCTGCAAGCTGCAGCCACAGACGACGGGATAGTCATTTCCCTCGTAGAGCAGCATTCCTTTCCTCCTGGTGACGTGTTCGAGATGCTGCGGCCGGCCACTTTGGAGCGGGAGCTTACGCAGGCTATTCTTGCGTCGCCGTTTTTCACGAATCGGTGGCGCTGGAACGCAACGCGGGCACTTGCGGTGGCGCGTCACAGCGGCGGTAAAAAAGTCCCGGTGGCCTTGCAGCGTATGCGCGCAGAAGACTTGTTGGGCGCAGTCTTTCCGGAACAAACCATGTGCCAGGATAATCGGGTAGGGCCCGTGGAGATCCCCGATCATCCGCTCGTAAACCAAACCCTGCGCGATTGTCTCGAGGAGGCGATGGATCTGGAGGGGTTGCGAGAGGTCCTCGATAAAATCAGCCGCCAAGAAATTCGCACCGTAGCCATCGATACTCCGGCACCTTCTCAAATGGCTCATGAGATTCTCAACGCAAACCCTTATGCGTTTCTGGATGACGCGCCCCTAGAAGAGAGGCGGGCACGAGCCGTGTCGTTGCGGCGTGTGGATCCGTGGATGGACGGTGAATTGGGACGTTTAGATCCGGCGGCAATCCAGGAAGTATGTGATCAGGCTTGGCCGGACGCGCGCAACGCGGACGAGCTCCACGACTTCATGTTAAGTGTATGTTTGCTCCCCGTCGAAGAACAGCAAATATGGTCAGATTGGGCGCAACAATTGATTCGGGCGGGGAGAGCGACGATAGTGAGCTGGCTTCCAGAATCGACTCGGGAAACGCGACAGGCCTACGTTGCAACCGAACGTCTGGCGCTGGTGCATCTGGCGCTGCCCGGATCGATCGCCAATCCTGAAATTCATTTGCCGGACAGACTCGTGGAAGCGCTGCCTTCGGAGGAAGACGCAACGCGAAAAATTATCCACGGTTGGATCGAAACACTGGGACCGACGACGGTGAGTCAATTATCTCGACGACTAGGTCTGCAAGCGTCAAAGATAGAAGCGGCATTGCTGGCGTTGGAGTCCAACGGTGTGGTCCTCCGCGGAGAATTCACCGGTGGCCGAGGGGAAGAAGTTGAATGGTGTGACCGGGTGCTATTGTCCCGTATTCACCGGTTGACCCTCGGGCGCATGCGTAAAGAGATCGAACCCGTCTCGGCGGCGGACTTCATGAAGTTTCTCGTTGTTTGGCAGCACGTATCCGCCAAAACCCAACTCACCGGACGGGACGGTATTCTGGAAGTCATCCATCAGCTTCAGGGTTTAGAGCTTCCAGCGCCGGCGTGGGAGCAGCATGTTTTACCGGCACGGATTAAAGATTACGACCCTGCGGACCTTGAACACCTCTGCCTTGCCGGCTTGATTGCCTGGGGCCGTTTGCGATTGAATGATCAGATGCCGGAGTCCGAAAACGGGGATAGCATACTTAAACCACGACGGCGCAGGTTGCTCGTGCCGACCCGCACGGCGCCTATCGCATTGTTGCTGCGTGACGAGTTGGAGTTTTTTCTCGAAGGCGTTGTTCCCGAGTGGGAGGAGGCGGCCGGTTTGTCTCCCATGGCCCGGGACGTGGCGCGGTATTTGGCGCAGCGAGGCGCTTCGTTCCTTTCCGATATCGCCCGCGGCACCGGGCTATTAAAAATCAAGGCCGAAGAGGCGTTGTGGCAACTAGTGGCCCATGGTTTCGCTACCGGTGATGGTATTGCCGGACTTCGGGTTTTGCTGCTGCCGGAAACCAAAAGAGGCGGCAGGCGACGCCTGCGGATCATCAGCGGCGGCCGCGCGGCGGAAAGAATGATGCCGGTCGGGCGCTGGTCCTTATGGCGCGACCGCACAAACGCTATGCCGGTTGAAACGGAAAAGGTTATCGAGCGACGGGCTTGGCAGCTCTTGCGCCGCTATGGAGTGGTGTTTCGAGATTTGCTGGCGCGCGAATCCTACGCGCCGTCATGGCGAAGTCTACTGGCCGTATATCGCCGTCTGGAGGCGCGGGGCGAAATCCGCGGTGGCCGCTTCGTCAACGGTTTCGTCGGGGAGCAATTCGCGCTGCCGGAGGCAGTGGAGAGGTTACGGGCGGAACGGCGCTCTAAAGAGCCGGAAGATCCGGTCGTGATTTCAAGCGCTGATCCATTGAATCTCGTCGGCATTCTGACGCCGGGCGGCCGGATTTCACCGTATTCGAATCAAGTCATCGCTTATCAGGAGGGCACGCCAATGGATACCGGGTTGCTCGGAGCCGTGCTGAGTCGGCTGCGGCAACGGAAGGCGTCGTCATCATTCATTGGCGATTAGGTAGGAAGGACGATCGTCATGGAGATCTGTTTTCTCGGAACGGGAGCGCCTTACCCCGATCCTTTACGCGGAAGTTCGGCAATTCTAGTGGATATCGGCTCTGCCAGGATTCTTCTCGACTGCGGCCGAGCTTGCGTGCAGCAGATGGCGCGGCTGCAGATCGAATCCAGCAGTATCACCCACTGCTTTTTGACGCATGGCCACTACGACCACGTGGCGGATTATGCTCTGCTGGTCTTGACGTCTTGGCGTTTCGGGCGCCGGCATACACTGCAAGTCTACGGACCGCCCGGTACGAGGGCGATGTCCGATGCCTTGTTTCAGGAGGCTTACAAGATTGATATTGCCGCTCGCAAAAATTTGAAAAAGTCGGATGCCGAGGCGGATATCAATATCAACGTAAACGAAATGCGCGATGGTGCCATTGCGGAGGGAGAGGGTTGGCGGGTTCGAGCCGTCGAGGTGGTTCACTGGCCGATTCCACTTTCCTTGGGCTTCCTTATCGAGGGTGACGGCAAACAAATGTTCTTCACCGGCGATACGGCTCCCTGTGACGCAGTGAGGAATGGCGCGGCGGGTGTCGACGTTTTGATTCACGAGGCCATGTATTTTCCGCAGGACGCCGGGCATTATCGGAGCCATAGTCACCCGGTAGATGTGGGAGAGGTGGCGCGCCAAGCGGGAGCGGATCGGTTGGTGCTGACTCACCTCCAGCCGGATACGGAGAAGGAGCGCTTGCTAAACGATGCCAGTGGGCAGTTTACGCGACGAATTGTAATGGCTACGGACCAGATGCGTCTGGTTCTATAGTTAATTCGTTCCTGCGCACGCTCGCTCTTCGTGGGGATAAAATTTATCTCTAAATATCAAATGACTTCAATTAGTTGTAGAGCTGAATTGAGGCGCTTCTTGCATCATTGCAACACTTGAAGGAGGTAGGCTTATGGCGGAGCTTCGGAGTGTAGGTATCCCCAGTCCCCGAGTGGAGGGAGAGGAAAAAGTTGGCGGCAAGGCTCTCTACGCCGTAGATGTAATGCTCCCGAATCTCTTGTGGGTCAAAGTACTGCGGAGCCCCATCGCCCATGGAAGGATCAAAAGAATCGACATCGCGGAGGCGCAAAAATTAACCGGAGTGAAGGTTGTTCTTACCGGGCAAGACATCGCCGGCACGAAGATCGGCAAGAAGATCGTGGATATGCCACTTCTAGCGGAGGGTGTCGTGCGCTACATCGGCGAGAAGGTGGTGGCGGTCGCCGCCGAAACCGAAGAAGCGGCGGAGCGGGCGGTGGATTTGATTGACGTAGAATACGAAGAGCTTCCGGTCGTTGCCGATCCGCTGGAAGCGGAAAAATCCGCCGCGCCACTGCTTCATCCCCAGGTGGCGGAGTACAAGGGCCTGCTGCACAAGATCGAAATCCCGAGCAACGTATTCGTTCATTTGACATGGAACAAAGGGGACGTGGAGGAAGGATTTCGACAGTCCGATATCGTTGTTGAAAATACATTTCAGGTGCCGGCCGTTCATCAGGCCTATATCGAGCCACATTCTTGTGTTGTACAAGCAAAGCCTGATGGCGGCGCCAGCGTCTGGGCTTCAACGAAGAGCCCGTTCGCCATGCGTGAGCAAGTGGGCAGCGCGCTGCAAATTTCACCCACCGACATCGTTATTCACCCCTGCTACGTCGGCGGCGATTTCGGCGGTAAGGGAGACGCCAACGAAGTCGCTCTTTGCTATGTGCTGTCAAAGAAGAGTGGCCGGCCGGTGAAATTTGTCGTTGACTACACTGAGGAACTGATCGCCGGGAATCCGCGCCACGGCGCAACGATCAAGATCAAGACCGGCGTCAAAAAGAACGGGTTAGTCATCGCCCAGCAGATGGAATATGTTTTTGATAGCGGCGCTTATGGCGCCTATCGACCCCAGGGTTTTCTGGTGGGCGCGCACGAAGCCTCAGGACCGTACCGAATCCCCAACACCTATATCGAAGAGAAATACGTTTACACCAACAAATTCCCGTGCGGATACATGCGCGCACCGGGCCACCCTCAGGGTTCATTTGCCAGTGAAAGCCAGGCGAACATCGTGGCAAAAAAATTGGGTATCGACCCGGCGGAATACCGTCGCATGAACTTCATGCAGGACGGTGACCATTTCCCCGTGGGAGAGAGCATCGCTCATGTCAAAGCGGCGGAGACCTTAAAGAAAGTTTTGGAAGAGTCGGGATATCGTGCCACCAAGGCAAAGCACGTGGGGCGCGGTTGCGCGGTAGGTAATTGGGTTTCCAAAGGCGGGGAGTCGTACTGCTTTGTCAAGATCGACGAGAAAGGCGAGGTGACCCTCTCTACGGCTGTTATGGATACCGGTCCAGGCGCCTATACCATTATGCGCCAGATCGTCGGGGAAGAGATCAAAGTCCCTCTCGATTCAATTAAAGTCGAGATCGTCGATACCACGAAGGTGCTCAAGGACACGGGCGTGCGCGGCAGCAGCAGTACCCGAGTCCACGGAGGCTCAGCCTATGAGGCGGCGAAGAAAGCGCGCGAGGAAATCTTGCGCGCCGCCGGCCGGGCGATGAACGCATCGCCGGATGAATTGATATTGTATAACGGTGGCGTGACCCACGGTCGCGCCGAAAGGCGGATGAGTTTCGCTGAGATTGCTCGGGCCAACGGCGGGCCTATCGTCGTGGAAGGACATTATCTTAACATGAAAGAGGGACCTGAGACCTCGACGGTGGCGCAGGTGGTGGAGGTAGAGGTAGATGAGGAAACCGGCGAAGTTAATGTTAAACGGGTTACGACTGCTCATAACACGGGGACTATTTTAAATCCACTAACCCATCAGGGACAGATCGATGGTGCAGTCGTGATGGGCTTTGGGTACGGCACCATGGAGCAAATCATCACGGATGATGGGGGTAAGGTCCTGACTGCAAATCTCGGGGACTACAAGATTCCTAGCATCAAGGATATTCCGCAACTTAAAACTGCTATTTTTCAATCCGACGCTGGAAGTGGACCGTATAACAGCATGAGCATCGGAGAGACAGCGATTATTCCGACAGCCGCGGCTATCGCCAACGCTGTCGAAGACGCCATCGGCGCGCGCGTGATGTCTCTC